>Ga0302246_1000623_pt1 | contig 29998 bp, 30 predicted proteins | sample AAG_UR_Trp_MG_FD_193533 | JGI IMG/M metagenome (GOLD analysis project Ga0302246, IMG submission 193533) | Enriched activated sludge microbial communities from anaerobic digester in WTTP, New Holstein, Wisconsin, United States - AAG_UR_Trp | ecosystem: Engineered > Bioreactor > Anaerobic >... | reverse complement strand
CGGACGATCCCGAAAACGATCTGGCCGAAAGGCTCTCCATGGCAAAAGCCGCCCTTGCAAACCACGACTTTATCCATGTCCACACGAAAGCCCCCGATGAAGCGGCGCATACGAAAAATCCACCGGCAAAAAAACAGGTGATCGAAGCCCTTGACCGGGCCATCTCCCGGGAAATAGACGGACTCCTGAACGATCCGGACATCCTGACCGTCGTCACATCGGACCATTCCACGCCGAGCAGCGGCCCCCTGGTGCATTCTGGTGAAGCGGTGCCCCTGGTCATGTGCGGGGAAGGTCTCAGAAGGGATGCCGTCGTCAGATTCGATGAAGTCAGTGCAGCCACCGGAGCCCTGGGCGTCGTGCGTAACACGGAACTCATGTCGCTTATTCTGAATCATCTCGATCGGATCAAGCTCATGGGCATTATGGATACAGACGTTGACCAGGCCTTCTGGCCCGGTCATTACCGGCAGTTTACCCTCGACTGAAAAACGTCAAGGAGCATCCCCATGGCACAGACTCACCCCGAAGCAGGACCGCTCTACGAACTGGGATTCATTCACGGCCGTTTTCAGATCCTCCATAACGATCATCTGAAATACCTCCTCGCCGGGAAGAACCTTTGCAGACACCTGATCGTCGGCATTACAAATCCGGATCCGTTTCTGACCCGGGAAGACGATACGGATCGAAACCGGAGCATCCGGGAAGCCAACCCGTTGACCTACTTCGAACGCTATACCCTGGTCAAGGAGGCGCTTCTCGGATCGGGATTGACCTGTCTGGATTTCTCGGTAGTCCCCTTCCCGATCAACCTGCCGGAACTCTATTTCTGCTATGTACCGAAAGAGGCCGTATTTTTCGTCTCCATCTACGACGATTGGGGGCGGAAGAAAAGGGATACGTTTCTCGGCCTCGGCCTAAAAACCCACGTCCTGTGGGAAGTGCCCCCGGAACAGAAGGGGATCAGCGCCTCCGACATCCGGTCGGCCATCCTCCTCGGTCAGCCCTGGGAACACCTGGTTCCGGACGGCGTGGCACAGCACCTCAAAGACTGGAATATCTCTGCCCGTCTGAAAAACCGGTCCGCTTAAGTCATCCAGGCCATCCGTTATTTTTCTGCATTCAAAGTTCTTCTTTACACGCTCCCTCTTATAGACGTTTGCATAAGCTAACGACACGTGCTTCACACAGAAAAAGCCCAGGGGATACCTCCCCTGGGCCATGAAAATCAAAAACTGTTTTTCAGAACTACTTCGCTTCCTTCGGCGGACGGGGTTTTCCCTTGACCACCTGGGATTCGATCAGTCTGGGAAGCATCATGTGATGCTGCGGACAGATCGAACGCGGATTCTGGTAGGCCGAATTGACAAATGCCACCATGTACTTCCGGATATCCTCGTACTTCACGACTTCGTCGACGAAGCCCGTTTCCGCACAGTAAACGGGACGGGACTTCCGATAGTAATCCTGAACCATCTCGTTCATCTTATCGATGATCGGCTTTAGATCCCTGCCGGAATCCTTTTCCTTCACGAGGCGTCGCGCGTAGGAGGCCGCTGCTGCCGTCTCACCGTGCATGACGTAGATTTCCGTCGTCGGCGTGCCCAGCGAAAAGACGCAGTGGTTGTTGGCCGTGGGACCACCCATGATGTAGTGAGCCGCCGCTGTTCCCTTGCGGAGAACAACCAGCATCATCGGGACACCCGTCTGCTCGATCGAGTAGATGAGGGACTGGCCGAGACCAAGGAGTTCCGCCTTTTCGGCGATATCGCCGACATCGATTCCCGACGTATCCTGGAACCAGAGAATCGGAATACGGTCACGACCGCACTGGGTAACGAATTCGTTCAGTTTGATCAGACCCTGGCGATAGAGCTTGCCGCCGATACCGAAGTACTCGTTGGTGTACTCGGGATAAGTGGCTCCCAGAAAGCCCTGTCGGTTGGCAATGGCCCCCATCAGGAAACCGTCCACCTTGATCAGGCCGGTGTAGACTTCCGGACCGTAGTCGGGCCGGAATTCCATGTGCTCGGAATTATCGGACAGACGGGCCAGAATTTCTTCGAACTTGTAAATCGCCTTCTGGTTGAAAGGAACGATAGAAGACAGATCGGTCTGGGGGAACTTCGGTTCCACCGGATCGGCAACCCGGAAGAATTTCGGATTGTAGGCCGGAATCCCAGCCATATATTCCTTCAAGGCATCAAGTACTTCCGTTTCCTTCTCGTAAACGGCGCGGAAGAAGCCCGTCGCGTCGTAGTGAATTCCTACGCTCCCGGGAGGCACTTCCTTGTAGTGGCGCGTGGCCTCAATCAGTTCCTCTGCCGTTGCCTCATCAAAGAAACCCTTGGGGGACATGCCGCTGACGATTCCACCGCCGCCGACGGCGATGTTGCAGTCCTTGTGTGCCAGAAGAATCGTGGGGCTGATGCCCTGATAGCCGCCCCCTGCGGGGTTGGTTCCATAAATACCGGCCAGGACGGGAATGCCCATTTTCTCCAGTTCCGCATGGCGGAAGAAGCAGGTTCCACTTCCACGGCGGTTGGCGTAGACTTTCTCCTGCTCCGGCAGCTTCACGCCCGAACAATTGACCAGCCACACCAGGGGAATATTCAGATTCTTGGAGATATCGGTCACGCGCAGAATATTTTCCGCCTGCCCGGCAATCCATGCACCGGCCATAACCTTATTATCAAAACCGATGAGGACACACCATTTTCCACTGATGCGGGCCAAACCGTCGATGACACCGGTCATGCCTTCTTCGTTTTCCAATGGATTATAAAGGGTGTGAAGGGGGCAGAAGGTTCCAGGATCAACAATGTATTCGATCCGGTCCCAGACCGTCATCTGGCCGCGCTCTCTGACCTTTGCCGCGGGCATGCCCGCATTCTTTACCCGTTCGATTTCTTTTTCGAGATCGGCGACAACCGCATCGATCTCCGCCTTGCTCTCTTTCATCTGCTCGACCTGGGCATCGGTCAACGCCTTCCCCAGATCTTTCATTTTTGCAAAGTATGGTTTCATATGTTTTTCGTCCTTCCTCCTTAGTCTACGTCCCTACGCAAGGGATCGCAGCAAACCATTCATTTTCTCTTGAATTGACTAACCCTGAATTCAACCGGCGTGCCCTACTCTCGCAAAAGGAGAGGCTGCAACATAAAAACACCCAACTGCCCTGGCCTTCCATCAAAATGAAGACCAGGGCAGTCATTCTTACCTGTGTATTGCAAATTTGCTTTTACTTGTTGGCCTTTCTGACTCCAAGGGCATCCAGAGAAACGATCCACTTACAAACATTCGCCGAGCCCTCGACCATGGAGTAGGTCGGTGCATCGCGGTAGTAACGGGCAACCGGGTACTCGGTTGAGTAACCGTAGGCGCCGAGAATTCTCATGGCGTAATTGCTGCACTTGGTGGCGACTTCGCCGGCCAGATACTTCGCCTGGGCGACTTCCAGGGTATTGTTCAGATTGCCTTCATCCTTCTGCCAAGCCGCTTTGTAGACGATCAGTCTCGCTGCGTCGATCTCGCATGCCATCTGCGCAATCATGTCCTGGATCATCTGGAACTGGCCGATCTTCTGACCGAACTGCTCTCTCTCATTGGCGTATTGAATGGCAATATCCAGACAGGCCTGGGCCAGACCGACACCGCCGGCCGCCGCAGAACACCTCGTCCCGTTCAAGGAACCGAATACGATTTTTGCGCCGTCACCGAGGTTACCCAGCAGGTTTTCCTTGGGTACCTTCACGTTTTCCATGAAGATTTCACCGGTAGGTGACGAACGGCTGCCCAGTTTGTCCAATTCCGTCACGGATATGCCGGGGTTATTTTTCATATCGACGACGAATGCGGAAAGCCCCTTGTTGCCTTTGGAGCGATCCGTGTAAGCATAGTAAATCAGACAATCGGCCTTCGCCGCGTTGGAGATCCAGGTCTTGGTGCCGTTGATGAGCCAATGATCGCCCTTATCCTCAGCGACGGACTTTATACCCATGACGTCGGAACCTGCGTTGGCTTCGGTGATACCAAATCCGCCGAGATATTCGGCGGTGACAAGCTTCTCAATGTACTTTTTCTTGGCCGCTTCCGTGCCGTAACGGAAAATGGTGAAGGCGCAGCCCAAAGCCTGCATGTTGATCTGAACGCGCAGCGAACTCGAAGCGCGGGCAATCTCTTCGGTGAGGATCATCGCCGCCAGCCAGCCCATACTGTTCCCACCGTACTCCTCGGGAATAACCGTACCGAAAAAGCCTAACTCGCCCATGGGCTTTACGACTTCTTCATAGGGGAAATAGTGCTCTTCGTCCCATTTGTCGGCAAAGGGTGCTATTTTCTCCGCTGCAAAATCTCTCGCCATCGAGCGCAGCATTTCCAGTTCTTCAGTCAATGCGAAATTCATGTCTTTCTCCTTCTCGATAATCGTCTTTTAATATACCTACTCTAAAACCATCAACACCGAGTCCGCGGCGAAAGTCTGACCGACGGCAACCTTGATTTCCTTTACCACGCCCGCTCCGGGAGACGTTACGGGCATTTCCATCTTCATGGCTTCCATGATGATGACTTCGTCGTCTTCTGCCACTTTATCACCGACATTCACATTGATTTTGACTACTTTTCCCTCCATGGGAACGGTTACGTTCTGACTCATAAGATCCTCCTTCAGTTATTCGTGTTTTTTTATTTTTGTTATTTTCTGCCTAGTATATTCTGAAAATAAACAGCCTCACCTATCCCATAGACTCTTTTTTGTCAATAATTATTTGGTCCTTTACCTTCCAAAGCTTCTATTGTGATCCCCACCGGTATGTGGTACAAATGCGCCCGAATTACGTACCGAAAGTCACTTTTATGACTTTTTTTATACGTATCAATAATAAGGATAAGAATGACCGGCGTCTGAAAAAGATGTCGCCATTCGCATCCCCCCAGGCAAGGTTATATGAACGCTAAAATTCCGCCCTTAAATGGTGAGATAACCGATCTTCTTTCCATCATCCGCATCCTGCGAGGCCCGGAGGGTTGTCTGTGGGACAGAAAGCAAACAAAGCGGGATCTCGGACATTACCTGATCGAGGAGGCCTGGGAGGTTATTGACGCCATCGCCGGCGGCAAGGCGGATCACCTGAAAGAAGAGTTGGGGGACCTCCTGTTTCAGATCATGTTTCTGACCGTTCTGGCCGAAGAAAGGGAGGAATTCACTCTCAACGACCTGATCACCGCCGTATCCGAAAAGATGATCCGCAGACATCCGCACGTATTTGACGACATTTCCGTGAAGGATGTCGAGGAAATCAAAGACAACTGGGCCTACATCAAAGAGCATGTCGAGAAGAAACCGGTCCGCAAGGAAGGTTACCTCGGCAAATATCCTCTGTCCATGCCGGCCCTGGCAAAGGCACAGAAGATGTCGGACCGGGCCGCCCGGGTCGGATTCGACTGGGAAACGGTAAACGGTGTCATGGAGAAGATCGATGAAGAAATGACGGAGATGAAAGAAGCCGTCACCGGAGGGGAAAAGGTGCGCATCGAGGGGGAAATCGGCGACCTGCTCTTTTCCATTGTAAACCTCTGTCGTTTTGTCGAAATCGATGCCGAACAATCTCTTCGAAAAACGGCGAACAAGTTTGAAAGACGCTTTGCCTACATTGAAAAGACTCTTGCGAACCGTCGCCAAACATTGTTAGAGACCTCTCCCGATGAAATGAATCGCCTTTGGGACGAAGCAAAGGTAAAGGAAGGGAAACCGGAATGAAATTCTTTCTGTGCGTCATAGGAATGGTTCTGATCCTGGAGGGCTTGCCCTATTTCGCTTTTCCCGACAAAATCAAATCCTACCTGATGAAGCTCGCGGATATACCGGACCGCATCCTGCGCCTCATGGGACTGGCCGCTGTTATTTCGGGCCTCATCCTGGTCTTTTTCGGCAGGGCCTGATTCATGCCTGCCCATAGCCGCGCTTCGGTCATCAAGAAATGAAACTTTCCGAATTCGATTATCATCTGCCCCCCGAACTCATTGCCCAGGAACCCTCCCTTAAGAGGGATCAATCCCGCATGATGGTCCTGGAGAAAAATAAGGACACTCTCTTTCATCGGCATTTCTTCAACCTGCCTGATTTTCTCAAAAAAGGGGACACTCTGGTCCTGAACGACTCGAAGGTCATTCCGGCCCGGCTTCACGGAAGAAAGGAAACGGGAGCGGTTGTCGAAGTCCTGCTCCTGACGCGGAAGGCGGGTAACAATCCCTGTCAGCCGATATGGGAAGTGCTTCTTCGTCCGGGAAAGCGGGTTCGTCCCGGAACCCCTCTGATTTTCAACGCATACGGCCAGGGCAGGATACTCGACCGCATATCGGAAAAAAAATGGCTCATCGAGTTCAAAACCGATTTGCCCTTTGAAACCTTTCTGGATCGTTACGGGTCCGTCCCCCTTCCGCCATACATCGATCGAAAGGACGGCGAATCCCGGCATGAACAGGACAGACAGCGCTATCAAACCGTTTACGCCCGTTGCCCGGGGTCGGTGGCGGCCCCGACCGCCGGTCTCCATTTCACACCGGACATCCTGAACCAACTGGAGGCCTTGGGTGTAACCATCGCCCGGGTGACGCTCCATGTCGGTTACGGCACATTCCTTCCCGTCGAAGCGGAAAACGTTGAAGAACACGCCATGGAGGAGGAATACTTCGAAATCCCCCCCGAATCGGCGGCCGTCATTTCGGAGGCAAAAAGGGTCGTCGCCGTCGGCACGACATCGACGCGCGTTCTGGAATCGATCGCCGACGCACAGGGCCGGATCAAGGCGACCTCCGGTTTTACGAAATTATTTATTTATCCGGGGTATCGCTTCAAAAGGGTAAACGCCCTCCTGACAAATTTTCATCTGCCAAAATCTTCGCTTTACCTTCTGACATCGGCATTCGGGGGGACGGAACTGATCCGGAAAGCCTATGCAGAAGCCATACGGGAGCGGTACCGTTTTTACAGTTACGGAGACTGCATGTTTATATCATGATGACAACGTCGACAAAGACAAAGGATAAGGGGTACATGGACATGCCGGCCTTGACTTTTACCAAAACAGCTAGTCAGGCAGACGGGGAAGCGAGAGCATGCCGCCTGGAGACGCCTCACGGGGTCATCGCAACGCCGGTCTTCATGCCCGTGGGCACCCAGGGAACGGTCAAGGCCATGACGCCCGCCATGCTCGAAGAGGCCGGGGCGGGTCTGATTCTGGCCAACACCTATCACCTGTACCTGAGGCCCGGCCGGGAACTGGTTAAGCAGTTCGGCGGCCTGCACCGTTTCATGAACTGGAAAGGAGCGATTCTTACCGACAGTGGCGGATTTCAGGTTTTCAGTCTGGGTGCCCTGAGAAAAATCACCCCGGACGGCGTCCTTTTTCAGTCCCATATTGACGGATCGAAACACTTTATCTCCCCGGAGACGGCCATCGCCATCCAGGAAGATTTGGGGGCCGACATCATCATGGCCTTCGACGAATGCACCCCCTACCCCGCCACCTATGACCAGGCCAGGGTTTCGCTGGACATGACCCTGAATTGGGCGAAGCGCTGCCAAACGGCCAGGACACGGCCCGACCAGGCGCTGTTCGGCATTGTTCAAGGCGGGACCCACCTCGATTTAAGAAGAGAAGCCCTCGAACGAACTGCTGAAATCGGTTTCGACGGCTACGCCTTGGGCGGATTGAGCGTCGGGGAACCGAAAGAAACGATGATGGAAATCGTCCACGAAATGGCACCCCTTTTGCCGGAGAGCCATCCCCGTTATGTGATGGGCGTCGGAACCCCCGAGGACATCGTGCGATGCGTCGATTGCGGCATCGATATGTTCGACTGCGTCATGCCGACCCGATGCGCCAGAAACGGATTATTATTTACAAAACAAGAAAAGGTTGTTATAAAAAACGCCCGTTACCGGGATGACCCGTCGCCACTCGACGCTGCATGCGATTGTTATACCTGCAGAAATTTCTCGAGGGCCTACTTGAGGCACCTTTTCATCTCCAGGGAAATCCTGGCGATGATTTTGAATACGATTCACAATGTACGATTTTACCTGCGTCTTATGGAGGACATTCGCGCGTCCATCCAAAAGGGTGAATTCGCTTGTTTTAAAAAAGATTTCCTGAATGCGATGGCGGCGGGCGATCCCGCCTGAAGACAACGCGACATCAAGGCACGACGGATTATTGAACGATCATAATAATTAAGGAGGAAAAAGAATTGACAGACATCGTCTATGCAATGGGTATCGGAGGAGGAGGCAGCGGTTCTCCCGGTGGGGGAGACATCAGTTTTCTGATTATGATGGTTGTCCTGTTCGGTATCTTTTATTTTCTCTTGATTCGTCCTCAGCAAAAAAAACAAAAAGAAATCAAACAGATGCTTGAAAATCTCGCCCACGGTGACACGGTCGTCACCGCCGGCGGCATTCACGGCAAGATTGTGGCGATCACGGATAACGTCATCACCCTTGAAATTGCCGAAAAGGTCAAAATCAAGGTATCCCGGGCATTTATCGCCGAAGTCCTTCAAAAGGCATCATAAAATACTATTCGACGAGGTTAATCATGTTCAAAAGTATCAAGTTCAGGGCGGCCCTTACCTTATTGATTTTCCTGGGGGCCCTCTTCTATCTGACCCCGACCGTCGTACCCGAACTGCCGGATTTCTGGACAAAAAAACTTCCGAAAGACAAGATTCACCTGGGCCTCGACCTTCAGGGGGGTATGCACCTGGTCTTGGAAGTCCAAGCGGATAAAGCGGTGGAATCAACACTGGAGAGGATGTCCAATAACCTCAAAGAAACCCTGATGCAGAACAAGATCCGTTTCCGTAATGTCGATCGCACCGCCGGAGGAATGATTTCCCTTGAGCTGACGGATCCGGCAGGCAGGGATCCTTTCGAAAAAACCCTCAAGAACAACTTTCCCGATCTGGAAGTCGATTCGTCCGAAACGGTGGAAGGACGGGAAAAAGTCTATTTAAAAATGAAGAAGGATCGGGCCGCGGAAATTAAAAAGCTGGCGGTTGAACAGTCTCTGGAAACCATCCGCAACCGTGTCGACCAGTTCGGTATCTCCGAACCGGAAATTATTCCCCAGGGAGACGATCGCATTCTCATCCAGTTGCCGGGCATCAAAGATACGAAGCGGGCAAAGAATTTGATCGGCAAAACGGCGCTCCTCGAATTCAAAATCGTCGATGACGAGCAGAGTCTGGAAGAGGCCCTGAAGGGAAATATTCCGGAAGGGGATCAGGTTATCTATGGTCTGCACCTGGACCGCGAAACGGGCCGCCAGGCATCGGTGCCCTATCTGCTGAAAAGCAAGACCCTCCTGACGGGCGATTCCCTGGAAAGCGCCAAGGTTCAGATCAGCGACCGGTTCGGTGAACCCCACGTCGCCATCAAGTTCAACGCCCAGGGTGCGGAGGATTTCGACCGCATCACAGGAGAAAACGTCAAAAAACGGCTGGCCATCGTCCTGGACGGCAGCGTTTATTCCGCCCCCGTGATTCAGGAGCGCATCTCCGGCGGACAGGCCCAGATCACCGGGGCCTTCACCATGGAGGAGGCCCGGGATCTGGCGATTGTGCTGCGGGCAGGTGCACTGCCGGCGCCGGTTAATATCCTCGAAGAAAGGACCGTTGGACCGTCCCTCGGACAGGATTCGATTACCCAGGGGACCTGGTCCTGTATCATCGCAGGTATTCTGATTTTCATTTTCATGGTCTTTTATTACCGCGCCTCCGGTTTGATCGCCGACCTCGCCCTGGCTATGAACCTCGTCCTGCTTCTGGGAGCCATGGTCATGTTCGGAGCAACGCTGACTCTTCCGGGTATTGCCGGTATCGTTCTGACCATCGGGATGGCCGTGGATGCGAACGTGCTTATTTTTGAAAGAATCAGGGAGGAATTGAGGTTGGGAAAAACTGCGCGGGCGGCAGTTGAAGCAGGCTACGCGAAGGCATTCCTGACGATTTTCGACTCGAACGTCACCACCCTGGTGGCGGCCCTCTTTCTGTTCGGCTTCGGAACCGGACCGGTGAAGGGTTTTGCCGTCACGCTCACGATCGGTATTGTAGCCAGTATGTTCACGGCGGTCTTTGTCACGCGGATCATCTATGACTACTTCATCTGGAACCGCAAAATCACGACTATCAGTATCTAATAAAGACAAGGGGATATCTCATGGCATACATGGAATTCATCAAACCAAACACCCAAATCGACTTTGTTCGCTGGATGAAAGCCGCGGGAGCCGTTTCACTGGCCGTCATCATCATCGGTATCGCCTCCATCGTCTGGCAAGGAGGACTTAACTACGGAATCGATTTCGCCGGCGGGTCCCTGGTCCAGATCAAGTTCAAACAGGAGCCTCAAATCGACAAAATCAGAGACACCTTCGAGATGATCGGTCTGCAGAACAGCATTATCCAGAGCTACGGAAAGCAGGAAGTCGTTGTGCGGACTCCGGAAACCCGGGCTGACCTGAAGGGCCTGGCCGCGAAAATCGAAACCTCGTTGTCCTCCAGTTACCCGGCGGGCAGTTTTGAAATCCAGAGGGTCGAGGTTGTGGGACCCAAGGTCGGGAAGGACCTGACCCGGAAAGCCCTGCTGGCTATTTTCTTCTCCTGGGTAGGCATCCTTATTTATGTAGGATTCCGCTTTGAATTCCGTTATGCCCTGGGCGGTATTATCGCCCTGGTTCATGACGTTCTGGTGACCGTATCCATTCTTTGCCTGCTGAACAGGGAATTCGATCTGAATATCGTGGCCGCCATGCTGACCATTATCGGCTTTTCGATCAACGACACTATCGTCATCTTTGATAGAATCCGGGAAAACGCCCGGAAGAATATCCGGATGGAACTCCGGGATGTGATCAATTTAAGTGTCAATCAGACACTGAGCAGAACGATCCTGACCTCTTTCACCGTCCTTGTGGTCTTGATCGTCCTGTTTTTCTTTGGCGGATCGGTGATTCACAACTTCACCTTCGCCCTGTTGATCGGCACGGTGGCCGGCGTTTACTCGACGGTGTTTATCGCCAGTCCGATCGTCCTGCTTTTTGAAAAAATCAGACCTTCGGCAATCACCGGGAAGAAGTAAATTGTCTCCCTTGGACGCTTTCGGCCTGACCCTTTTCATCGTCATTTTATTTCTGGGGATCTTCGTATGCATCCACGGTCTCCCCGGTATGGTGCTCATTGTTGCGGATGTCCTTGTTTATTCGATCCTGACGGGATTTGACAAAATCGGATGGGAAGCCGTCCTGGCCTTGAGTTTTATCGCTATTGCGGTCGAAACCGCCGACGTTTTTTTCGCCATGAAGGACGGTTCCCGGGTCAGCCCTTCCCGCCAAGCCGTCGTGACATCGTTTGTGGGTTCCTGTATTTTTGCACTCCTGTTAACCCCTTCCTTCCTGATTCTGGGGCTGGTTGGCGGTTTCTTTATGGGAGGCATGGTGGGCCTGTTCTGTGCTCAAATGGTCCAGGAAGCAAAATTGAAACCTTCGTACAGAACGCCTGTCGGCATCCTGATCGGCCGTTTTTCGAGCCTTTTCTGGAGGGGTTCCGTAGCCACGGTACTGGTTTGTTTCACCCTTTTATCCTCTTATGATTAAGGAATAAACATATGACCCAAACTGAAAGACAAAAATCGAAAGTCCAGGAATACGCGGAAGCCATTATCATCGCGATCCTCATCGCCATGTTCATCCGGACCTTTATCGTCCAGGCCTTCAAAATTCCCTCGGGTTCCATGAAACCCACCCTGCAGATCGGCGATCATATCCTGGTCAACAAATTTATCTACGGCGTCAAAGTGCCTTTCCTGAGAAACACGATCATTCCGGTCGGCGATCCCAAACGGGACGATATTGTCGTGTTCATCTATCCCCAGGACCGGTCGAAGGATTTCATCAAGCGCGTGATCGGGGTTAGCGGAGATACGATCGAGATCAGAAACAAAAATATCTACATCAACGGGAAGCTCTATAACGACACCCACGGCGTCTACGTCGACCAATACATCATCCCCGGATCCCTCCAGCCCCGGGACAATTTTCCGCCCATCACGGTTCCGCCCAACGCCATTTTCGTCATGGGCGACAACCGGGATCAGAGTTACGACAGCCGGTTCTGGGGTGTCGTCGATCTGAAGGATGTCATGGGCAAAGCCTTCATTATCTACTGGTCCTGGGACAGCGTCGCCTTCGGGGTCAGATGGTCCAGACTCTTCAATCTGCTGAAATGACACCATTGCTCTGAAGGGGAAACGCCATGCTGACGGGAAAACAGAAAAGATACCTGCGGGGCCTGGGACATGATCTCAAGCCCGTCGTCATGATCGGGAAAAGCGAGATCACCGGGACCCTTCTCCAGGAAACCGGTGCCGCCCTGGATCATCATGAACTGATCAAGATCAAACTGCTGGAGAGCTGCCTTCTGGAAAGGAATGAGGCTGCGGAACAACTCGCGGAAAACCTGAATGCGGAAATCGCCCAGATTCTCGGGCGGACCTTTCTTCTCTACCGGAAATCTCCGGAACCAAGAATAAAACTTCCTAGATCAGGGAAACAACCATCGTCAAAGACAGAACCACCAGAGCCGATACGGTAACCCAGGACAGGATATTCATCGTCCAACCGTTCGCGTACTTTCCCATGAGACGCCGGTCGTTGATCAAAAGGAGCATGAAGATGAGAACGACGGGCAGAAGCAGCCCGTTCAGTACCTGGGAGTAGTACATGATCCAGATCAGGGGAAAGTTGGGAAAGAGAATGATCCCCGCTCCCAGAAAAATCATCAGGGAGTAGAGGCCGTAAAACTGGGGGGCTTCGACAAACTTGTGATTGACGCTCGATTCCCAGCCGAAAGCTTCACAGATGGTATAGGCTGTGGACAGGGGCAGGATAGAGGCGGCAAAGAGGGACGCGTTCAAAAGCCCGAAGGCAAACAGCAGAGAACAGTACTTTCCGGCCATGGGTTCCAGCGCCAGGGCAGCATCCTTGGCCGTCTCGATTCGGATACCGTTCTGGAACAGGGTCACGGCGCACAGCATGATGATGAAAAACGCCACGACGTTGACCGTAAAAGAACCCACAATGACATCCATCCGCGTATAGCGGTAATCCGTTGTGCGAATTCCCTTATCCACCACGGAGGACTGCAGATAAAACTGCATCCAGGGGGCGATGGTGGTACCAATGATTCCGATCGCCATCATCAGATAACTGGTATCGAAGCGAATATCCGGCCGGACAAAAGCCGTTCCGATTTCATCCCAGTTCGGATCGCCCATGATCCCCGAAACGATGTATGAAAGATAAAACAGACAGGCGACCAGGAAGACCTTCTCCACGGATTTGTAATTCCACTTGACGACGAGCCACCAGACAAAGAAGGCCGCGATCGGTACGGAGACGTACTTGCTTATGCCGAATATCTCGAGACTCGCGGCAACCCCGGCAAATTCCGAGATCGTGTTTCCCAGGTTCGTGAAGAACAGAATGATCATCAGGTAGAAGGTGATTTTCGCGCCGAACCGCTCCCGGATCAGATCCGAAAGGCCTTTGCCGGTCACAACGCCCATCCGGGCGCACATCTCCTGAATGATGATCAGGGCAAAGGTAACGGGAACCAGAATCCACAGAAGGGACAAGCCGTACTCGGAACCCGCAAGAGAATAGGTGGTAATGCCGCCGGCGTCATTGTCGACGTTGGATGTGATAATCCCGGGGCCGATGAGGGCAAAGAAGACCGAAAGAGTAATCCAGAATCTCTTCTGAAAAACACCGGAGACCTTCTCCCGAATACGCGTGAAAAATCGCTTCGCCATGGCTGCGTATGTCTCCCTCTTCGTTCATCTCGCCTATTTCCCCAGGTGCGGAGCGATAATCTCCAGTATGTTGCGAAAAATAATAACCCCCATCATCCGATCGTCGTCATCGACAACCGGGATGGCCATAACCCCGTATTTCGCGAACATGGTCGCGATTTCCTTCTCGTCTTCCTCGATGTTGACGGACACGATGCGCGTGTCCATGTAGTCTTCCAGCTTACCATCCACAGGAGAAACCAGAAGTTCCCGAAGACTCATCATCCCCAGGAGATGTTCTTCGGCATCGGTGACATAGATATAATAGGCAAAATCCATATCCTCCGCTTCCCGATGAATATTCTCCAATGCCTCGCCGACGGTGAGCGTTGGAGGATAACTTAAAAACGCCGTCGTCATCAATCCGCCGGCCTTCTCTTCGGGAAGTGCCAGGAGTTCCTTCACATCCTCGGCGATGTCCTGCTCCATTTCGCTCAGGATCCCCTCCGCCTGATGCCTCGGAAGATCCGCCAGCAGGTCCGCCGCTTCGTTCAGCGACATCTCCTCGATGATATCGGATGCATCTTCGGGCTTCAGTTCCTTGATCAGGCTGACCTGAATCTTCGGATCCGTTTCCTCCAGAGTCTCCGCCGCCGTTTCGATATCCAGGGACTGGAACACCGCCGTCCGCTGATGAATGTCGAGATCTTCAATAATATCGGCAAGATCGGCTGGATGTATCTGGGAAAGACGATCCTGGGCGATCTTCAGTTTCAGCAGATCCGGTGAAGACAAAGGCTGAATATACTTCCAGGCGATGAACTGATCCGCCAGCGTGTAGTCCATAAATCCGTGCAGAAGAGCGTCCATGGGCTTCACCAGTCCGGCTCTCCGCATCAGACCCCGGAACCCGACATCGACATGAACCAGATGCAGCAGGTTATGGGCTTTCAGAAACTGCAGATCATTCACCCTTCTCACTTTGGCGCCGTTCGTGTCGACGACCTGCTTGTCCAGAAGGGTATCCTTGAGAAAGATTTCGCCTTCCCGGCTTTCCGGTTTACGGCATTCTTCGGATGAAAAATCGCCCACCCTGAGCACCGTGTCCATTTCCAGCACCTTACTCCAGGGAACACAACAATACTCCCCGGATCCGGCCGGCGACAACAGCACCTCCGTGACGATGGGATAAGGTTCAACCAGGCCGACGGCCAGGTCCATGACCTTCCCGATCTTTTTGTTCTGCCTGTTTAAGACCCGCTTCCCCAGAATCTGACTCAGAAACAAAAAAACCTGAGGATCGGAATATTGAAGCGCCATGCACCTACACCTCCAGGTGCGGTGTCTATAGCATGATTACGAGGAGATAAAAAGTCTTTTTTGGTTCACCCGGGTAATGAAAATGTGGAAATTTTTCGCACCCTTGAACTGTCGATATGGTTCTGTCAAGAAAACCGGAGGGATGTGTAAGATTTGAGCTGAGCCCACCCGTGCAGAAAGGGAAGAAGGGACAGACATATCGGGACGTTTTATATAAATTGAATTTCAGAACAAACATTACCGGGAAACCATATCGTGAAAGAACTTGTTTCGGGGGAATTCCGACTTTTCCAATTTTCTCTCAGAAACAGGCGGTGGAGAAGACCCCAACCGCCTGAATAAATACCTCAATCAGCAATCGCTATCCATCCGGAAATGCATCGCAATTTTAATTCCGCATCCTGTTCCTGGGATTACCAGGAATATAGGGGGGGGGAGACACTGAATTTACAAGCAGAGATGGTCTGCTTGGAGGACGGTATCTCCCCCTGGGGACAGAGATTTCAAACCAGCTAACGATTAAATTCCCAGTTCAGATCATCAATGGCATCCACAACCATACCCGTTCCAACTGCAATGAGCAGGATATCCTGTGCCACCCGTACGTAGCGGTGCCGTGATGGAGGAGGTCCTAAGTGCTCCCGGACGCTCGATGGAAGATCATAAAAGACAACATTCCTTGCCAGGGGACGTCCGATCTCCCACTTTTTGGCCTGACCGGGGGGCAGGCAGCCGTTTCTCTTCTTGGAAAGTCCCGGAGGGCATTTTTTGCCTTTATGATACCGATTCACATAGTGATCCTGAATGTAAGCACGCTGATCATCGGTGAAGTAGCGATGGCTTTCCCCGTCGTGCCTGCCCCTATCGTAGGATTCTCCATAATCACGACCATGTCTGCCATAATCTCCTTTATTCATCTCTTCCTGATGTTTCAGGCGATCGCGCTCCATTTCCTCATAATGTTTCCGGTCTCCCCCGTAGGTTTCGCTTCCATTCTGCACTCGCCCTTTGTCTTTTCCCTGCTGGTACTCTTGCGCTTCACGGGCCTGTTTATTCTTTGGCGGTTCAGCATAAGCGTAGCTGCCAAGACATAATATTCCTGCCATCACAAACATTGTCATCTTTTTTCTCATCACTGATCTCCTCAATATGGATTCCGATCTTACTTTAACCGGATAATTCTCATCAACATACCATTGCGCAAAAGAATTCACCTGAGCCGAGGATTACCCGTAACCTGACACTTCACGGTTGTTACCTGTGCCCACGTCCGAAGTCTCCGCGTCCGTGACCTTCGTGCCCATTATCACCGCGTCTGTAATCCCTATGGTCGTAATGTCGCTGCCTGTCTTCTCCATGATAGTAACCGCGATAATAACGCCCCTGTGGTCTGTAAGCCGGGCCGTAATCGCGTCCGTGTGAATAATATGGTCTATCGTCAGCAAACGTAACAACAGGGACAGGCAGGCCCAAGAAGAATCCCACCCCCACCTGAAGATCGCCAGCCATGCTTGTTTTGGGGAGAAGACCTACTGACAGTCCCAGCATCGCTGCAATGATGAATACCTTAAAACGCTCCATATTAGCACCTCCTTTGTGTTCCTTCTCGTTACTTGGTTTGAATGCCGTTAATTGCCTTTGTATTGAATAAGTCAAGTCTCATGCCAATACGTCATTCCTTTCATATTCTGATAAAAACATGTGAGTATCCAGTTGGATATGTGATTCAGACAAGTAGACGGCAAGATCGCCGATGCGTGGCACTTGGTCACAAAGTACTCAACGGAATGATCTACATGGATCAAAAGTATACATGTTGATCAAGGCTGGGATGACTGACAAGCAGTAAGATTCCGATATGGAAATAACCAGGGTATAGATGATAAACGGTTATCGTGCGTGTTTATCTAGAAACGGATATTATCCCCAAATCACCGATGTTTCTTATCTAATCACCCCTTGGCCTGCAACGCGATGGCTTCCAGAAATTCCCATCGGGCGTAGGCTGTTTCGAGTTCCTGCTCCAGTTCGTTCAGGCGGGCCTGCAGACGGGCGACTTCCTGCCCGGCCGTTTTGTACAGTTCGGGGTCGGCCAGGGTCGAAAAAAGGCTCTGCCTTTCCGCTTCCAGGGCTTCGATCAACCCCGGCAGGGCTCCCAGTTCCCGTTGCTCCTTGAAGGTCAGCTTCCGGGGACCTGTCGCGGCACTTTTGGGTTTGCCCTTCTTCGGTTTTTCCGGCGCCGCCTCTTTTTCCGGTGGTCGTTGCTTCATCCAGTCGTCATATCCGCCGACGTATTCCTGCACCCTGCCCTGCCCCTCGAAAACCAGGGTAGAGGTGGCAACGTTGTCCAGGAAAGCCCGGTCGTGGCTCACGATCAAAACCGTGCCCTTGTAATCGATCAGCATCTCTTCGAGGAGTTCCAGGGTTTCCACGTCCAGGTCGTTCGTTGGCTCGTCGAGAACGAGAACATTGGACGGCCGGGTAAAGAGCTTTGCCAGCAGGAGACGGTTCCGTTCGCCCCCGGACAGGGTTGTAATGGGTGCCCGGGCCTGGGTGGGGGTAAAGAGGAAATCCTGCAGATAGGCGATGATGTGCCGGGGTTTGCCATTGACCGTGACCGTGTCGCCGTCTTCGACGACGTTTTCCTGGAGGGTCTTCGTTTCATCGAGCTGTGCCCGCAACTGATCGTAATAGGCCACCTCCAAACGCACGCCATGGCGAACCGTTCCTTTCCGAGGTTCGATTTCCTTCAGCAAAAGGCACAGGAGGGTCGTCTTGCCGCAGCCGTTCGGTCCGATGATCCCCACCTTGTCCCCCCGCATGACCGTCAGGGTGAAATCCCGGATCAACGGCAGGTTCTCGTAAGAATAATCCATATTTTTGACTTCTATGACGAGTCGGCCCGATTTTTCCGCCTCCTGCTGCAACAGGCGGACGTTCCCGGACCGGACACGGCGCCTGGCGACTTCGGCGCGCATGGCCAGAAGCGCCCGGACACGGCCCTCGTTGCGGGTCCGCCGGGCTTTGACGCCCTGCCGGAGCCACGCCTCTTCCCTTTTCACGACCTTGTCGAATTCTTCATTTTGGTTCGCTTCGTTATCCAGCAGTTCCTCTTTCCGGGTGATATACTGGTCATAGCTGCCGGGGAAGGAAGTCAACTGTCCCCGGTCGATTTCCACGATCCGGGTGGCAAGCTGTTTCAGAAAGGCCCGGTCGTGGGTAACAAAGACCATGGTCTTGACCGAGCGTTGGAGAAACTGTTCCATCCAGAGGATGGCGTCGATATCGAGATGGTTGGTGGGCTCGTCGAGAAACAGCATGTCCGGTTCTGTCACCAGGGCCCGGGCCATGAGGACGCGCCGCCTGAGACCGGCTGACAGGACGGCGCAGTCCGCGCCGGAGTCGAGGTCCATCCGTGAGATGACCCTCCGGATCTGATGATGGAACCCCCAGGCACCGGCCGCCTCCAAATCGCTCTGAATCTGATTCATCTGCTCAAGGCAGGATTCATCATAAGATTCCTCAAGGCGGACGGAAAGGTGCTGGTATTCCCTGAGTAGCGACGCATGATGGGGAACGCCCCCAGCCACGACGTCATAGATCGTGCCCGTCAGACCGGCGGGCACTTCCTGGGGGAGAAATGCCGTTTTCAGGCCCTGGGTCCTGGTAAGGGTTCCACTATCCGGCTTCAGATCGCCGTTTAAGATCTTGAGCAGGGTGGATTTCCCCGTGCCGTTCCGGCCGACGAGGCAGATCCGCTCACCCCGCTCGATCTGCAGGTTGATCCGCTCCAGAAGCAGGGGACCACCGAAGCCGAAGTCGATATCTTTTAAGGCTAAAAAAGCCATTTTATTCCTTTTTTAAGTCCCATGACGGTCCGTTTCTGCTTAGAGTGTGACGCACTGGAAATGGATTCCGGATCGCGCTCCGCTTGTCCGGAATGCCGTTATAAACAACTTGTCATTTCGAGGAGCGAAGCGACGAGAAATCTTAATCATATGAATTGACGAATTTAAAGATTTCTCACTGCGGTCGAAATGACACAAAGGTTAGCTGTGACATCTTGTCTTCAACAGAATGACAACAAAATAAACGGGCAATCCCCCTCCCCTTCATCCCCGCAAGGGGCGGAAAAACAAAAATCGTTATCCAAGCAGGTCGGGGGTTAATTTTGTGCGGCCTTCGATGTAGGGGCGATCTTCCTCCAGGCCGCCCCCATCCGCGGCGCCCGTGGCCAGTTGATCACAGCGCTCGTTCTCCGGGTGCCCCGCGTGGCCCCGGACCCAGACAAATTCCACCCGGTGGAGGTCGCACAACTTAAGGAGGCGGGACCACAGGTCGGCGTTCTCGGCACCCTCCGTTTTCGTCCGCATCCAGCTGCGGCTCCGCCATCTCCGGGCCCAGCCCTTTGTCATCCCATCGACGACATAACGTGAATCGCTATGGAGTATCACATCGGAAGTCTTTTTCAGCGCCTCCAGCCCGGCAATGCAGGCCATGAGTTCCATGCGGTTGTTCGTCGTCAGACGATAACCCCGGAACAGCTCCGTCCGCTTTTTCCCGTCGTCGATGATCGCGCAATATCCCCCGGGACCGGGATTGCCCCGGCAGCCGCCGTCGGTATAAATAAGGATCTTCCCGGCAGGTGGAGCCTTCGTTCCGGAGATTGCCTCCGATGTGTTTGCCGGAGAAGCCGGGGAAACGATTGACGGTTCCAGAAGCCACCGCTCCGCCTCTTCCCGGGTGGGAAAACCTTTATAACGGGCGCCCGTAAAACCCCGGATCTGGACCTCGGCCCCACCCGCGCCGAACCATGTTGTATATATGCCCGGTTGATAGCCCCTGGCCACCGCGTAGAATTTCTTCGGATTTCCTGCCAAATCCCCTCCCCCTGCCGTTCGCATGAATGAGACTATGTCACTATTTGGGAAAATGTTATTTCGAGCAAACGCGAGAAATCTTAATATATTGGAGTAACTTAATTTAAAGATTTCTCACTGCGGTCGAAATGACAAAGATGTTGATTGCGGCACAACCTCTAATACCCCGCATCCAAGGCCGAGTTGTTACGACCAGTTATCTTGATCGAACCTTATTTGTCAACGAAAGAAAAAACTCAATGAATTTAACTCCGATCTAGCGTCAGTATTATTAACCGGTTGCATATAAACTGCGGGACGATTAAAATGAAGAAAGATTTTGTTTCTTGAAATTTTAATGACCCGGCAAATCCAGGTATCGGCTTTTTACGCGAGCATCAGCTTGGGGTTAAGCAAAATCCAAGCAACAGGCAGTTCTCACACAACCGTTTAAAGGAGGAAAACTATGGCTCAGACGGCAAGGGAAAAACGGAAACAGCAGGTCATCGAAACATTGAACAAGGCCCGTTCCATGGAACTGCAGGCCATTCACCAGTACATGAACCAACATTACAATCTGGACAACTCCGATTACGGCGACATGGCCCTGAAAGTCAAGCTGATCGCCATCGATGAAATGCGCCATGCCGAGATGTTTGCCGAACGAATCAAGGAACTGGACGGTGAACCGACGACGGAGGCGGCAGCCAAATCGGTAAAGGGTCAGAAGGTGGACGTCGTTTTTTCTTTCGACGCGCAACTGGAAGACGATACGATCGACCAGTACAACCAGTTTCTGGCGATTTGCCGCGACAACGGCGACAGCATCAGCGCCAAACTCTTCGAGACCATCATCGATGAAGAGCAGATCCACTACAATTATTTCGATAATGTCTCCGAACACATCGCAACCCTCGGTGCGGTTTACCTGGCCCAGGTGGCCGGCACCCCCGCGGACACGGGAACACCTGCCCGGGGCTTCATCGCGGCACAAGGCGGCGCAGTCGCTTAAAAGATCCTTCAGACGGGCAGACGAGGATGCCCTTGCCTGCCCGTTCCCCCGGTGGGGGAAAGACTCATCCGATTGTCACGTTATTCTCCGGACAGAACGATATGCAAACATTCCAGTTCAACGATACCACTCTCCATTATGAGATCGCAGGTCAGGGCGAAACGCTGCTGTTCATCCACGGCCTGGGCTCCAGCGGCCGGGACTGGCAGCCGCAGATCGACTTTTTCTCCCGCCGTTTCCGTGTTGTCGTCTTCGACATCCGGGGACACGGCCAATCGAGCCATCCCCCCGGTCCCTACAGCATCGCCCTGTTCGCCGCCGATACGGCAAAACTGATCCGGGGACTGTTCGTCCCGCCCGTCCACGTCGTGGGACTGTCCTTGGGGGGCATGATCGCCTTTCAACTGGCCGTTGATTATCCGCAACTGTTGAAAAGCATGGTCATCGTGAACGCCGGCCCGGAGGTTATCCCCCGGACGTTTAAGGAATACCGCATCGCATTTCTGCACTTTGCCACAGTACGCTTTTTCGGCATGCGCAAAATGGGGGAAATTCTCGCCCGTCAACTCTTCCCGAAGGCGGAGCATGCCATAATTCGGGAAACCTTCGTTGAAAGGTGGGCCGAAAACGACCGGGACGCATACCAGGAATCCATGCGGGCCATCATGGGCTGGAGCGTGGCAGACCGGATCGAAAACATCCGGGTCCCGACCCTGGTGGTCGCCTCGGATCATGATTACACGCCCGTTTCCACCAAGGAGGCTTTTGCCGCCAGGATGCCCCGGGCAGAACTGGCCGTGATTGCAAACGCCCACCACGCAGTGCCCGTCGAATGTCCGGAAGAATTCAATACCATCGTAGCGTCTTTTCTGAAACGACAGGTTTAATCAACGGAAATGTGACAGATTCCACTCTTGGGGGAATTTTTCTTGACAAACACCCCGGCGTCAGTCATGGTTCGGTCGTGACAGACATGGACTTAAACTGCTAATATCGTGTGTATTTCAATAAATACGTGTCGGGTTCACATCAGTCAATACGGCATGAAAGTTCTCGCGGGGGGAGGATAGTCACATGATTTCCAAGAAATTAACGTTTGTACCCTTCATTTCATTGTTATTGGTTTTCTGCATTTTTCTTTGCCAACCGGCCACCTCGATCGGAGGAGACCTCTACCGTTGGGTTGATGAAGACGGCGTGTCCCACTACTCGGATGCCCCTCCCACAACACCCTCATCAAAAGGGAAAAACATGCAGGTCATGACCCTGCGCCAGCATTCTTCCTCCAGTGGCGGTCCCCAGGAATTTATTATTCCTTTCGAATCCAGTAGTCAGGGCATGCTGGTCGATGTCATAATCAACAATTACATTCCCGCCAGAATGCTTGTCGATACGGGAGCTTCGGCCGTGAAAATCAATGCGGATCTTCTGAAAAGACTCAACCAGGACCTTCCGGATGATCGGCGTAGGGGAAAGGTCATCACTGCGGCCGGGATGGCTAACGCGGAAGAATTATTCATCGAAAAGCTTGATGTTGGAGGTGCCGTCAAGGAAAACGTTCAAGCGTTTTTCATGCATGAGGCCTATGATAACGCCGCTTTTGACGGTCTCCTCGGCATGAGTTTCCTGTCCGATTTCAAAATGACCGTCGATTACAAAAACAACCAGATTCATTTGAACCGATAAGCATTCGACGGCTTTTTTTAGTCAGGAACCGGCCTATCGAAGAGCGCAGTCTGTATAAGGTGATTCCTTGATTTTTCTGATATTTCGCTAACCGGTTGTTCGATGGATTTTCCCGCCGGGCCGGTCAAAATAACATAGGCCGCCCTCTTTTCTGTTGACACAAGCCCGTTCATAAACCATCATCACGGCATTACTCAGCATTGGAGGAACCCACCATGAACGGCGCACAAACCCTGCTCAATACCGTTGCGGATGCAGGCATCGAGGTCTGCTTCGCCAACGCCGGAACGACGGAAATGTCCATCGTCACCGCCTTCGATTCCAATCCCCGGATCAAACCCATCCTCGGCCTGTTTGAAGGGGTTTGCACGGGCGCGGCAGACGGCTACGGACGCATGGCAGAAAAGCCCGCCCTGACACTTCTGCACCTTGGACCGGGAATGGCCAACGGCATCGCCAACCTCCACAACGCCCGGCGGGCCCGCAGTCCCTTTTTCATGGTCATCGGCGAACACGCCTCCTGGCACATCAAGGCCGATCCCCTGCTGAACATGAATATCGCGGGCCTGTGCGCGACCTTTTCCGGCTGGCAGCGGACGTCCGCGTCGGTCGCCTCTATCCCAGGCGACGCCGTCGACGGCATCGCCGCCTGCCGCTCGGGCCTGGTGGCAAGCCTGATCATCCCCAGCGACTACCTCTGGACGGAATACCAGGGTGCCCCTGTCACGATACCGTCTTTTTCTTCTCCCGATCCCTTAAACCCGGAACGGATTGAAGCGGCGGCAAAAATGCTCCGCTCCGAAAAAAAGACGGCGCTCATCATGAACGGAAGGGCCCTGCTTGGACGAGGTCTTGCGGCAGTAGCCCGGATCCGGGCAAAAACCGGCTGTGACCTTTTCAGCGTCACCTTTCCCGCTCGCATCGAACGGGGTGCGGGTTTGGTTCCGGTCACCCGGATTCCCTATTTTCCGGATCACGCCAGGGCGCTCCTTGAACCTTACGAGGCGGCTCTTTTCGCCGGCACGGATGAACCGGCCGCGTTTTTCGGATATGCAGGTCAATCCAGTTATTTCATGGAACCGGCGGTGGAACGGCTCCGTCTCGATAGCGACTACCAGGACACCAGCCTGGCCCTGGAAGCCCTGGCCGATGCACTGGGCGCCCCTCCCGGAGTATCCATGAAAGGGGTCCTGGCCCCATACCATCGTCCGGAGCTTCCAACGGGGAAACTGACGCCGGAAAAGGCCTGCCTGGCTGTGGCGGCCCTGCAGCCGGAAAACGCCATCGTCATCGATGAAGGGCTGACCTCGACGACAACCTATTCCCCCTTGGGCGCCACCGTCGCATCCCACAGTCTCCTTTACCTGACGGGGGGTGCCATCGGACAGGGCATGCCCTGCGCGACCGGCGTGGCCGTCGCCTGCCCGGAGAGGCCCGTCATCGACATCCAGGCCGACGGCTCCGGCATGTACACCCTCCAGTCACTGTGGACACAGGCCCGAGAAGGTCTCAACGTCAAGACCCTTATCTGCGCCAACCGCAGCTACAACATCATCCGTGTAGAACTCGACCGGGCAGGTTATACCGAACCGGGGGCGAGTTCCCTGTCGTTAATTGATTTGGGAAATCCGAACCTGGATTGGGTCAGTTTAGGGAAGGGGATGGGCGTGCCGGGCGTGTCCGTCGAAACAGCGGAAGACCTCGTCCGGGAGATGAAAATCGCCCTGGCCGAGCCGGGTCCCCGCTTAATCGAAATGGTGCTGTAAAGATGGATATTATTTCTCCGGAAGTTATCCAGACCTGGGAAAGGCGTTGCAATCAGTAATGATGTCATTTTGACCGGTCAGGGAGAAATCTTTACGGTCAAAAATATCAGAGAACCAAGATTCCTCTCATTCGTTCGGAATGACCTTCTCTTATTATGACTCAGCCTGTTGATCCGGAATGGGATCAATCATCCACAACCCAGTTTTTCTGATAGACCTTGATCTTTTTCACATCGAAGCTCAGGTCCGCTTTCACCGGTATGCGCACCACATAGGTTTTCCATTCCGTGTTTTCCAGCTTGTTTCCCCGTATCCAGACATTGAAGTCCTTCAACTGGGCGTATGTAATGCCCTGGCTTTTGGCGAATTCGGCCCAGTCATCGACAGGTCCGGTCACGGACACCTCGGTAAACCCAATGGACGGATAAAGATGCTCCCGCTTGATGTAAAAACCGTATTTCTGCGGCTGGCGAAGGATCTCCTTGATGGCCAGAATACGGAAGACGTACCGGCTGGTCTCGTCGAACACAAGCATATCGAAAAAGCTACCCGTCTGCTGCATGGCCTGCTCGTTGCTGATTCGCTGCATTCCCGCGTTGTAGGACGCCGCTACGGTCGGCCAGTCGCCGAATCTGTTATAAGCGTCTTTCAGGTAACGGCAGGCCGCCGCGGTGGATTTTTCTATGTGGTAACGCTCGTCGATACCATCGGAGACTTCCAGCCCGTATTGCCTGGCCGTTTCGGGAATGAACTGCCAGAATCCCGCCGCTCTGGCCGATGAATAAGCACGGGTATTAAAGTTGCTCTCCACCAGGGCCAGGTACTTGAAATCGTCGGGAATACCGTTTTGTTTCAGAATCGGTTCGATGATCGGAAAATACTGATTGGCCCGCTTGATCGTTACGATGGTGGAAGCGTAGGCGTAGGTAAAGGCTATTTGCTCGCGGTCGAATCGTTCGCGCATGTCGTAGCGGTCCAGAGGGATGACGGCACCGGCGAACTCGATTCTCTCCGGGATAGCCAAGGAAACAGCCAAGGTAAGTTCACCTGGCTCCTGTCCTCGACAATCGAAGGGATGGAGAGCAAATAATGTGATCACCAAAACACCCATAAAAAGGACTGCCGAAAAGCCCCCGCAAAAACGATTGATAAAAATAGACACGTGCTTAAGTACTCCAGGATAAATAAAATTTCCGTCTCGGATATTCCCGTTCAGGACGATCCGCTTTTTGACAGCGAAACTATATGCAGAGTGAACCTGATGTGTCAACGGAATAATACCGGGCAAGAAGCGGCGGATCGTTTCAACAAGACAAACTGCATTTAAATCATTGATCTTAAAGGTGATTTCGTAAAACTATTTCCTGATTTGCCCTGTTTTCATGAAAGGACGAGGACAAACTGCTGCTCCAGCACTTCCCTCCCCCATTGCCGACCAGGCGTCTGCTCCGCCAGCCTGAAACCGTATTTCTCGTAAAGGTGGCGGGCCGGATGAAGGCCCTGGAACGTCCAGAGGTAAACCTGCCGGTAGCCATGCTGACGGCAGAAACTGACGGCTTCCATCATCAGCCGGTTACCCAGGCCCAATCCACGCAGCCCTTCTGCAAGGATGAACCAGCGCAGATGAGCCCCGGCGGTATCGGCCTCCGCGCCATCGATGGCAATCGCCCCTTCGATGCACTCATTCCTGCTGACGGTCCAGAACCCGTCCCTGTCCGGATCGAAACGGCTCATGAATTCAGACAGTCCGGATGCCACTTTGGCTTCGAAGAAAAGGCCGAAGTCCCAGGCCGCGCTGTAATAGCGGGCATGTAACTCCGCCACCCGCCCGATGGCTCCCGGAACATAACCGCCAATCGTAATTTCATCCATGATGGGAAAATGTTTAATTTAATGATCTTCCTTTATTTAGAGTTACTTTCCATGATGACAATGAACTGTTCGCTACCGATTGAAAAACCTTCCTTGACATACCCTTGCACGGTTGCCTCCGTTCCCTCTTTGGGAAGAATCCGGTCCGTAATCACAAATATTTCGCCTGTTTTATCCTTTATTTTAAAGCCTTTTATGATAAAAATATTCATGTTTTCCGTAACCACGCCACTTACCTTGACAATCTTACCCTCATAATCTCTCGGATTCTTCAGGATAGAACCGATGGGGGTCGGAAAGAATCCTTTGTCGCAGGACAGAAGAAAAATGATGGACAGTAAAATAACAATTATTCCGAGTCTTTTCATGTTAAACTCCATTGCCTTTATTGGATAATATCCCCATTTTCGTAAACTGGGGAAGGTTCAGTGAGTCTCCCTTTTTTCTATTTAAAAGGGAGAAGGCGGTAGAAAATTCCAACGACCCTCTCCCTCCGATTCGTTGTTCGCGACCAATAAACAGCCATGTTCCTGTAGAAACAGTGGATTCCCGATCAGCGCCCCAGGATTTTATTCTTCAGGAAATCCAACCCCTGATCGAGCAGACCGCCTTCCGGCACTTTCCCCTCCGGGGTAAGCCCGTCAATGACCTTCGGCAACAGAGCGGCAAGGCCACTCGAAACGTCGGCCCCTGAAATACCCAGTTTTTGCGCGATATCCTGGATCATGTTGCCGCCAAAGGCTTGCTCCATCTGCTGACCGGAAACCGGCTGGTTTTCTCCGGTGCTGATCCATGAAGACATGGCATCACCCAGGCCCTGACTGTTGAACTTTTCCACGAGGCCCGAAAGTCCGCCGGTACCGGGATTATTGATCAGGCCCATTATCTGATCCATCAGGCCTTCCTGTCCCGATCCGCCAGGTGTCTCACCTCCCACCGCCTTTGTAATCTCGTCTAGAAGTCCCATCACCACCTCCATCTCCCAACGGTGAAACCACAACCGTTCCCAATACCCGTCTTTTTTCCAGTTAACAGGGTTTACCGCGCTCAACAAAAAGCCCCATTTTTGTCTCATTGAATGCCGGTCACTTTACCGACTTGGTTATTTACCCGCTCCTTTCACCTCAACGGCGGTCGCCTTCATGGTGTACTCGATGGTCACTTTTGACCCAACCTTGAGGTCTCCCTTCACCTTGGTAGCGGCATCCTTCATGATTTCCCATTTCTCTTTGCCCTTCTGCACGACAATCACATCACTCTTGATTTCCAGAACCGGTCCCGTCACCTGATAGGTTTTCGGACCTGCGGCAAAGACCAGCGACGACCAGAGAAACACGGCGCAAACAATAACCATTAAACTTTTCTTCATACGAACCTCCTTTGTTTGATTGGAATTGTTTAAGACCTCAACCAGAATCACCGGAAACCATACTGAAGAACAATACAACTTATTTATATTTTGGGGAACGCAAATTTCAGATGCATATCCATCCCCTAAGGGATTTCTTTTGCTATCAAGATTCAAAAATAATTGATATTCAGACCGGATTCCGCCTTGAGACTGTGTCGAAATGACGGATTTACGTTCGTGGTCATTCTTCTGAGCGAAGTGAAGAATCTAATCATGACGGTACGTTGAAAAAACGAGCTTCGTCGTTTCGTGCCTTGAAATGACACCGGTACAGACTTTCACTGCACCAGAACACCTTTCACCCATTCCAGGTTGACCAGGGCGGCCAGGTAATCGCGCCGGGCCTTGGCCAGGTTGGCCTTGGAGGAATTCAGGTTGAAAAGGGCATCATCGACATCCAGCTTGGTTTTCACACCGTATTCATAGCCCTTCTCGGCCATGACGAGGAGGCGGTTCGCCTGGGTAACCGTACTGGAAAGGGCCTTTACAATTTCCCCGGCCTCCCGGACCGCGTTGATCGCATCTCTGACCTGGAGGGCGATCGCATCCTGGAGTTTCGATTCATCGATTTTCAGAGACGCTACTTCGCTTTTCGCCTGCCGGACCTGCCCCTGGGTGCGGAGCCCGTCGAAAAAAGGAAAGGTGATATACAGGCCGGCGCTCCAGAGTTCGCCGTTGGAGAGGGCATCGTCCTGGTCCCAGTCCTTGTAGCCGTAATCGGCTCTAAGATCGAGACGGGGCTTGTTGCCGGCATTGGCAATGGTCACGACTTCTTCGGCCATCCGCGTACGATTTCTGATTTCCGACAACTCGGGGCGGTTTGCCCGGGCAACCTTCAGGATTTCGTCATATTCGGGATAAAGCTTCTCTGTTGTGTCCAGATTCCCCGACACGTCAATTTTGCCCTCATCCATCCCCAGGAGAAAGCGAAGTTGGTCGAGAGTCGTCCTGATCAGATTATCCGTCCGAATCACCTCGGGCCGGGTGTTTTCCACGGCGACCTCCCAGGACAGGACATCGTAATCCGTCGCCACACCGGCCTGGAGCTTGCGAGCCATCTCCCTAAAATGCCGGTCTTTTTGGTCAAAGCTCTGGATGGCGATCCGGTTAAATTCCTTGGCCAGCAGCACATTGTAAAATGCCGCCGTTACATCCCGCAGCGTCGCCTCCCGAATAATCCTGAGCTGGTCTTCTGCATTGGCCATGCCCACTTTCGCCGCCCGGATGGCTGCGCCGACCTGCCCCCAGGTAAAAAGGGCCTGCGTGAGGGTAACTTCGGCAGACCGGAGTTCGGTCCGTACCGGGACCATGCCGCCCATGAGGCCTTCCTGGCTTTCGTCGCGGGATTTCGTGGCCCCCAGGTGAGCGGTCAGTTGGGGAAGAGCCGCCGCCCGTTCCGCCACATACCGTCCTTCCACATAGCGCTGGTATTCCAGGGCCTTTTGAATATCCTTATTCTTATCGAGAGCAATGGCCTTCACGTCGTCAAGGGTAAGAATCCGGACCGATACCTCGGGCCCAGCCGCCTGCGCCCGATAACGGCAGAGGGGCAAGAAAACCACCGCACTGACGATCAAAATAATAAAGACAAACAGACCAAGCCGATTGAAAGAAGCCCTTTTCATTTGTGCGATTCCTTTCCTTGCCATTTCATCTTGATCCAGTTTTCCAGGTCATTGAACAAGGTGTAAACAACGGGGATCACCAGAAGAGTGAGGATGGTAGAGGTCAAAAGTCCCCCGATCACGGCCCGCCCCATGGGGGCCCGGATTTCCGCCCCCTTGCCGATACCGAGCGCCACGGGAAGCATGCCGAAGATCATGGCAAGGGTTGTCATCATAATGGGACGGAGACGGATCCGGCCCGCTGCGATGAGGGCTTCCCTGCGGTCCATCCCCTGGTGGACCATATCTCTGGCAAAGCTGACCAGAAGAATGGCGTTTTTCGAGACAAGGCCCATGAGCATGATCAAACCGATGAGGGACATGATGTTGATCGTATCGCCTGTCAAATGGAGCATCCCGGCCATGCCGAAAATCGCCAGGGGGAGCGACACCATGATGGCCAGCGGAACGATGAAGGATTCAAACAGGGCAGCCAGAATCAGGTACACGAAGATGATCGCCATCAGGAGGGCTTCCGCCATGTAGCCGAATGTCTCCCGCATCTCCTCTGCCTCGCCGGCAAAGATGACCCGGTAACCCGGCAGCATTTCAA
>Ga0302246_1000622_pt1 | contig 30010 bp, 24 predicted proteins | sample AAG_UR_Trp_MG_FD_193533 | JGI IMG/M metagenome (GOLD analysis project Ga0302246, IMG submission 193533) | Enriched activated sludge microbial communities from anaerobic digester in WTTP, New Holstein, Wisconsin, United States - AAG_UR_Trp | ecosystem: Engineered > Bioreactor > Anaerobic >... | reverse complement strand
CATTGCGTCTTCAGGGAAAACTGCATGAAAAAAGCCAAAATTCTCATCGTTGAAGACAACGAACTCAGCAGACAAAACCTGTCCGAACTCATGTTATCCAGCGGTTACGACGTGAAAGCCGTCGAAGATGGCCGGGAAGCGATGAAGGCTTTCCTGGAAGATCATTACGACATCACCGTCACGGACCTCAAAATGCCCCATGTTGGCGGCCTGGAATTATTGCGCTTCGCCAAGGAAATGAATCCCGATCATGTGGTGATCATCATCACCGGATACGGCACGGTCAGTAACGCCGTGGAGGCGATGAAACTGGGTGCTTTCGACTTCATTGCCAAACCCCTTAAGGATGATCTGGTCAAAATCACCGTCCAGCGAGCCGTATCCTATGCCCAGCTTAAAGAAGAGAATATCCATCTCCGGGACCATCTGAAAGAGAAGTACGATCTGGGAAAGCTGCTGGGCTACAGCGACTGCATGAAGAAAGTGTTCGGTACGATCGAGAAGGTCGCCGACTCGGACAGCACCGTCCTGATTTACGGCGAAAGCGGTACGGGCAAGGAGCTGGTGGCCAAGGCCATTCATTTCAACAGCTTCCGGAAGAACAACCCCCTGGTCCCTGTCAACTGTGGTGCGATCCCGGAAGACCTTCTGGAGAGTGAACTGTTCGGTCATGAAAAGGGCGCCTTCACGGGAGCCATCCGCAGCAGGGCCGGCAGATTCGAGTTGGCACAGGGAGGAACCCTCTTCCTCGACGAAATCGGCGATATGAGTCCTGCCCTTCAGGTGAAGGTGCTGCGGGCCATCCAGGAAAAGCAGTTCGAAAGAATCGGCGGGATGAAAACCTTCGAGGCCGATGTGCGGATTATTACGGCCACCCACCAGAATCTGGAAAAAGCGGTAGAGGAGAAAAGGTTCAGAGAAGACCTCTTCTACCGAATCAACGTCATTCCCATCTATCTGCCTCCCCTGAGGGAAAGGGGACCGGATATCGCCATTCTGGCTAACCACTTTCTGCAGGAGCTCAGCGCAAAGAAAGGGAAAAAACCGGGCAACATCTCCCAGGAGGTGATGTCCTGTCTGATGCGGTATCCCTGGCCCGGCAATGTCCGAGAACTGCAGAATCTCGTGGAAATGCTCGTCGTGATGACCACAAACGATGAAATTACCGTTGACGATCTCCCCGATAAATTCCGCTTTCAGTCAAGACAGGCACTCGCCTCGAATACACCGGGCTTGATCGAGGAAGGCTTCGATTACAACGCCGCGGTCACGGAGTTCGAAAAAGACCTGCTCCTGAAAGCTCTGGAAATCAGCGGCGGGGTAAAGAACAAGGCGGCGAAACTTCTGGCCCTGAATCGAACCACTCTCGTGGAAAAACTGAAACGGTTCCAGTTAGGAGACGGATAATCTGCGTCCGTTTTTTTAGCCTTCCTGTAAAACGTCCCTTATTTTCTGCGATATCGTTTCGATATTAAAGGGCTTCTGGATAAAGGCCCGGCAACCCTTGGCCATGATCTCCCGAGCAATGCGGTTCACGCTGTAACCGCTGCTGAAGATGACTTTGACATCCGGGTTGAGTGCCTTGATCGCTTCGAAGGTTTCCATGCCCCCCATGCCCGGCATAATGACATCCAGAATCACCAGATCGATTTCATCCTTCATGGAATCGTAGAGTTTGACGGCCTCCTCTCCGCTGTTTGCCGTCAGGATCCGATACTCCAATGCTTCCAGAATATCCTGCATGACTTCGATAATGGTCTCCTCGTCATCCACGAAAAGAATCGTTTCCCGTCCCTTCAGGATCGCTCCTTTGGGATGCGTTTTCGGTTGAACCGCCATCTCGGTTGCCTTGGGCAGATGAATAACGAAGGACGCCCCCTCTCCTTTCCGGCTGTGAACGTCGACAAAACCGTGATGTCCCTTGATGATCCCGTAGACGGAGGCCAAGCCCAAACCATAGCCCCTCCCCATCTCTCTGGTGGTAAAAAAGGGATCGAAGATTCTTTCACGGGTCTTTTCATCCATGCCAACGCCGGTGTCGGTCACGGAAACCCGTGCGTAAAGGCCTTCTTCAACAAAATAAGACTGGGCCTCGTCCTGGGTAAGGCGGACGGTCTCCGACCGCAGGGTCAACTGGCCGCCGCCGGGCATGGCCTGGGACGCGTTTAAGTAAAGATTTAAGAGAGTCTGCTCGATTTGTCCCCTATCGGCAAGCACGAATCCCAGATCATCATCCAAGTGCTGCTGAATGACAATTTCCTTGCGGGTCCTGGAAAACATGGATGCGGTTTCGGAGATGAGATCGTTTAAATCGACCAGGGAAAATTCCTGTTCCCGCCGGACGGCAAAACTCAAAAGCTGCTTCGTCAGGGAGACACCACTTTTCACCTGTTCCTCGATATTTTTGATTTTGTCGTAATGGACGGAAGAAGAATCCTGTCCCAACAGGACAAGGGAGATATTCCCCTGGATACACATGAGGAGGTTGTTGAAATCGTGAGCAATACCTCCGGCCAGGGTACCGACGGCTTCCATTTTCTGAGCGTAAAGAAGCTTTTTCTCTTTTTCCCTTAATTCTTTCTGAATGGCCCTGTTTTTTTCAATTTCTTCGGTCAGGGCCCTATTGGACGCCTCCAGGGAAGAGGTTCTGATTCTGACACGTTCCTCCAACTCATTTTTCAGTGCTTCGAGAGATTCGTTCTTCCGGCGCAACTCCTCCATGATTTCAATGTATTCGAGGGTTGCTTGCCGCGATTCCTCCTGGGCAAGAAAATACTCATTCCCGACATGGCGCAGATGAATCTCCATGTCCTGAAGCATTTTCTTCAGTTCCGGGACGGATTCCTCATTTCCCGGACGCGTCTGCCTGCTAAAACCAGTCATGCTCCACCATCTGGTGAATCTGCTCTTCCACATCGTCCATGATAAATTCCATGGCCCGTTCTTCAATACCGAATTTCCAGAGGCAACGCTGATACATTAGAACATCGTGGGAAATCGGTTCCAGATAACCCAGTTTCCGTTCATGACATAAAAAATGAGCGATATGGAGCATCGCCGTTTCGGCATGTTGATCAATCTGATCTTCCGTAGGCCTTTCCGCCTGCCGAACCGCCATTTCGATATTGACGGGGAAATTCCATTCCTCAAGCAGAAGACCGCCTATGTCATCGTGGCAGAATCGGAAGATCTCTTCCTCCGCCAGCCGGATATCGCGGCCATCCCGCTCCCCTGCTTTGATCATCCGGAGGAAATCATCTTTCAGAAACTGGTCCATCACGATCATGCCGATGTCATGAAGCAGTCCTGCCGTATACACCTCATTCCCGTTTCTGCGCAACTCCCTCCTGGCAATGAGCTTTGCACAACTTGCAACCGCCACACAGTGTATCCAGAGGGCATTTCTCGAATAGCCGTTCTGGTGTATCCCTCCATTCTGAAACAAATCGACGACGGCTTGACTGATTGCCAACTCCTTGACGGATTCGAACCCGATGAACATGATCGCATCGAGAACATCGGACACCTTTCTCGGCATACCGTAGAAAGCCGAGTTCGCCCGCCTTAGAATTTTTGCCGTCAGGGGGGGGTCGGCCTCAATCAGATTTTTAAGATCAACGGCGTTGGATTCGGGATCGAGAGCAACCTGAATAATTTTATTCAGGACCTGGCGTATGGATGCGATATCCGATTTATTGACCTTATTGATCAGTTCTTCTGGAGAAATCATACCACTCCCATAAAATGGATTGCTGGTGGATAAAACCGTTTCCCACGATTTAATGAAACATCTTATTTTCAGAAATCTTTAAAATCGCCCTCTTCCAGAGGGATAATCTGATCGGGCCGGACAACCTTCCCCTTTCCCGAAGCAATGATAGCCTTCTGGTCCTGCTTCACGAGACTCATCGTTCTGGCCGCACCACCTCGCTTGAGGATTCCCCGGTTCGCCGCAGGGCCGACCGGTACAGCGATGGAATGATGATCATCCTGCCCTCCGATCAGGGTGATAAGATCTCCGATGTAACTCTTCATCTGTTCCGCCTGCGCATTCAATTCTTCCGCCGCGCTTGCCGATTCTTCTGCCGATGCCGCCGTCTGCTGGGCCACCTTGTCCATTTCGACCACAGCCGTATTCACCTGGCTGATCCCCTGGGCCTGCTCACGGGACGCCGCCGCAATCTCACCGACCAGTTCCGAAACCTTCTTGGCAATCTCGCCATTTTTCCCCATCGCCTCAGATACCTGACCGTAAATCGTCGTCGCCTCCTTGATCCGACCCGTGGAATTGGAAATCAGATCCTGGGTGTTTTTTGCCGCTTCCGTCGACCTCAAGGCCAGATTCCGAACCTCATCGGCTACAACCGCAAATCCCGCACCGGCCTCACCCGCCCTGGCCGCCTCGACGGCAGCGTTCAGCGCCAGCAAATTCGTTTGGAAAGCAATTTCATCAATGGTCTTGATGACCTTCGCCGTCTCCTCACTGGCCTTGACGGAGGCCTGCATGGCCTTTTCCATGGTTCCCATCCGCTCCTCGATCATATGAAAGTTCGGTGCCGCTTCCTTCATCATCATGTCGTTTGCCAACTGGGCATTATCGGCGTTCTGCCGGGTCATGGACGACATCTCCTCCAGCGAGGACGACGTCTCTTCGATAGCCGAGGCCTGGTTTGAACTGCCGTCGGCCAGTTGCTGGCTCGACGTCGCCACCTGGGAGGCAGCAGCAGAGACTTGATCCGAACCATCGCCCAAACCTTCGATGACCCTGGCAATGGGACGGGTGATCATGGCACTCATCAAGATTCCGATGCCGACCGCCAGGAGGAAAGCGATCATGGTTGAAACGGAGGCAAACCAGGTAGCCGCGTTAGCCCGGGATGTGCTCTTCTGCATGGTCGCATCGGCCTGGTCGATTTCCATCTTGATAATCTTGTGGAACGAATCGGTGATCAGGTTTTCCACCACGGTCACCTCTCCTTCCATGAAGGCCATCGCCTCGTCCTTCCTATTTTCGGCCATCATTTTCATGAGTTTTTCCAGATTCGGATTCTGACGCATGAACAGACCAATGAGGCTGTCGTATTCCTTCTTAATATCCCCCTCCGTCAACGTTGCCCCCATCAGAGCGAGATCCTTCTTCCCGCGTTCGTTGAGGGCAGCGATTTTTTCCAATTCCCGATTCATATCCCGACCGTAGACGAACTTTTGAATATAGGCGTTGCGGATCTCAGCTCGCAACTCCTGCCATAATTCGGCGATATCCCCCATGGTTACCAGGGGCTTGGTGTTCACTTCGTAAATCGTTGTAATGTTCTTTTTCAGGTGCATAATGTTGCCGACGCCAATGTAGCCGCCAACAAGCAGCATCATGGATACAAGACAAAAACTGCCGATCAACTTCACACTCAACTTCATTTTCTTCATGAATACACCCCCCATGTTTAATAAAGAAGATTTAATGTTTGGGCTATCCGCCTAATCGGTTTCATCGTCCCGCATCAGGAAATGACCTCTTCGCGACTTCTCCTTCGACTCCTCGATGGCTGCGATGATTTCATCCATATCGAACCGCCACGATTTCCCGATTTTAAACCCCGGCAGATCTCCTTTAACGGCCAAATTGATGATCGTATTTTGATTCAACCGCAGGTACTCCGCCACTTCTTTCGCTGTCACAATTTTTGCCATGATAAATCCCCACCTATCTTGGGTGCTGAGAGAGGAGTCTTGCCCCTCCTCGTAAAGGGACCGGACAGGGACACGCATAATGATCCCTTTTTCTGTGTCGATTATATTTTCGGTATTATCGATAAATAACTTTAGAGAAAAATAACGAGGATTAGTTTGCTTAAAGAGGGAAAATGGGGGAAAAAGAAATAAACAAAAGAATTGGTTCGATTGGGACGGTTGATTCGGAGAATTAAAAAGGGAAGGCTAATTTTTCTTCCCCGCAAGCATCAGAACAAACTGTTCAAACAGATCCTTCTGAAAGTGGTGCATCATCTGCTCCTTCATGATTTTCAGCCCCTCGAACGGCTGTAACCGCTGGCGGTATGGCCGATCTGTCGTCAGAGCGTCGTAGACATCGGCAATGGAGCAGATCTTTCCGTAAACGTGCATATCATCCCCTCGAATTCCCTGGGGATAACCCGTGCCGTCATATCGTTCGTGATGCTGAAGCACGATGATTTTCGATTCTTCCGTCATCTGTTTTGTTTCATGCAGGATTTTAAATCCCAGGTTGGGATGTTTTTTCATCTCCCGCATCTCATCATCCGTCAACTTCCCGGGCTTATTGATGATTTCCTGATCAATACGAACTTTTCCCAGATCGTGGAGAAAAAAACCCGCCCCCAACTCGTGAAGATCATGGGCATTGGATCGCTGGAAAATGTTTCGGGCAAGGCAGATGGAAAGGATACCCACATGAACGGAATGGGTATAGGTATAATAATCGTGATTGGTGATCATCGTCAGGTGATGACTGGTTTCCAGGTCATCCAGGATCAGATCGACCACATCGGCAACCGCCCGTCTTGTGGCCCGTATATTCTCCGCTGTAGGATTGTTCAGCAGGTTTTTGATCATCTCACCGGAATGTTGATGGACCTTCTCTGCCTTCGTCAAAGGAGGAAGCGTCTTGTCGAAGATGGCTTCCCGAAGCCCCTCGGGCACAATACTTTTTTTCAGATCCTCCGGTATCGTCTCAATCGTTTCCGGATCTGCGTCCACAACCTGGCTTTTACTTAAGTCCACCTGGACTTCCGTAAATCCCGCCACGATTATTTTACGGATCTGGTCTTGAGAGGTTAAACGAAATTGACTTTTTAAAAAGGGATGATCCGTCCACGCCACAGGCATCAGGACATACATACCGACTTTCAATTTGCTTACGGGAATTGTCTTATCCACTTTATTCTTTCGGTGCAAAGATATACTCGGTTAACATTCAGCCAACCTGAGATCAACACTACAGACGGTTTTACAGGATCGGCACCCATTCTTTTTTATCAAACCCGGCGTCCTTTGATAATCGCTTCGATCTTTCACCTTTTCATCCGGGCTATTCTTTGATAGATACACTTTATCATTAATCGGCAAATAACGAGATGATCTTTAGGGAACGGGCCTGATGATTCCTCCGTTTCCGGAAAAAGTCAATTATTAAGGAGGATGTTTCATGGGAAAAGGAGATCAACGTTCGAAAAAGGGTAAAATCTGGCGGGGTACACACGGCAAAACCCGGCCCAAGGCCAGACAATCGGAAAACGCAGCGAATTCCGCGAAAAAATAGCGTTTCGAAACCCCAGCTCCATCAAGCAAAAACGGCATGGTGACATTGTCCCTCCGGAGGTCTTTCCGGAGGGGTAAAACACCAACCGTATCCACCCCTTCGGGAAAAGAGAGTGAATCGGCGAAGGATTCAGGCGGTCGCTCGCAAAGAGTTTTATCATCTGGGCAGGGATTTCCGGAGCCTTTATCTGGCATTCGCCATTCCGCTCCTTTTGATCCTTTTATTCGGATATGCTTTGAGCCTCGACGTAGACCGGATTGCGACGGTCGTCGTCGATCAGGACAAAACCGATCTCAGTCGCGACGTCATCCGCCGGCTTGATGCATCCCCTTATTTCGTCGCTCGCACATACCTGCCGGACGCAAAGGAAGCGGGCAAAGCTCTGGATCAGGGCGACGCCGCCCTGGCCGTGATTATTCCGCCGGGATTCGCGGCGGCTCTGCGACACGACCGCGAAACGTCCATCCAGCTTCTTCTGGACGGAAGCGATCCGAATTTCTCCGGCATTGCCCGGGCGTATGTCACGACCTTCTTTGACCAGTACAACCAGGGACGTCTTTTGGCATTTCTCAACCGCCAAGGCAAGGAAGCCCTTCAACAGCCCATCGATGGGCGCATCCGCATCTGGTTCAACGAGGACCTCGAAAGCCGTAATTTCATCATCCCCGGGATTATCGCCATCATCATCATGATCGTCGGCGCCATGCTGACCTCCCTGGTCATTGCCCGGGAATATGAAAACGGAACGATGGAGACCATCCGTTCCCTGCCCCTTTCGGCGGGAGAATTCCTCCTGGGGAAAGCCATTCCCTATTTCCTGATCGGTATCACAGATGTGCTTGTCGCTGTCCTCATGGCCCAGATCCTGTTCGGAATCGTCATGAAATCCGGTTTCTGGCTCATGATGGCCGCATCGTCCTTATATCTGGCTGTCGCCCTGGCCCTCGGACTAATGATCTCGCTCCTGACGAAATCTCAACTCGTTGCCAACCAGATGGCATTGCTCGTTACCTATCTTCCGTCTCTGCTTTTGTCGAATTTTGTTTTCCCCGTATCGAACATGCCGACTATGTTGCAATATCTTACCCGGTTCGTGCCCGCAACCTATTACATTGACATATTAAGCGGAATCTACCTGAAGAATCTCAATCTGATACAGCTCGGGCCATCCTTCTTGGTCCTGACGATCATGTTTCTTGCGCTGCTCACCGTCAACTGGCTTCAGTTGAGAAAGGAAGGGCTCTGATTTGAAGATCAAGCGGATCCGCATACGGGAACTCGTCCGCAAGGAGTTCATTCAACTCTTCCGGGATAAAAAGGTGCGTCCCATCCTGATTGTCGCACCGATTATCCAGATCCTGATCTTCGGCTATGTTGTAAACTATGATATCCGTGACATCCGGATGGCCCTGCTCGACCAGGCGCAAACCCGGGAAAGCCGTCTCATCGCCGATACCTTTCGCGGCAATGGGATTTTCAGGATCACCCATGCCCTTCGTCATGAACGGGAAATTGAGCCTCTCATGACCCGGGGAGATGTCGACCTGGTCCTGAAAATCGCCCCGGATTTAAGCGACCGGATCAGGCGGGGGAAAAGCGCCGCGGTCCAGATCATTGTCGACGGAAGCATGAGCAACATGGCCTCCGTCCGCGTCGCCTATGTCGGGATGGTGCTGCAGGACATCAACAGCAGTCTGATCAAAGAACTGCACCCGCAGGTCATCCATTACGGCCGGATCGATCCCCGGATCCGGGCATGGTACAACCCGAACCATGACAGCCAGTACTTTTTCGTCCCCGGCATCGTCGCCGTCATCATCATGGTGATTGCTCTTCTCCTGACATCCATTGCCATCATCAAGGAAAAGGAAACGGGAACCATGGAGCAGCTCATCGTAACCCCCCTGACGCCAATCGAGTTCATCGTGGGGAAAACCATTCCCTATATCATCATTTCCCTGGGGCAGATGGTCGTGGTTACCGTCTTTGCCGTTTTGTGGTTCCAGATCCCCATGGAGGGAAGCGCAGCCTGGCTTTTCCTGGCGTCGTGCCTGTTTTTGCTCAGCATGCTGGGAATCGGCCTGTTCATTTCCACCGTTTCCTCGACTCAGCAGCAGGCCGTGATGACGACCTTCTTCTTTCTTTTACCCTTCTTCATGCTGAGCGGTTTTGTCTTCCCCATCGCCAATATGCCCGAATTCGCCCAATGGCTAACCTATTTTAATCCCATGAGGTATTTTCTTGTCATCATTCGTGGTATATTTTTAAAAGGTGTGGGAATCGAGGTCCTGTGGCCCCAGTATTTGGCGCTCACCCTTCTCGGTCTGACCGTTTTTTCAGGGGCCATCGGATTCTCCAGAAAGAGACTGGATTGAGGCGGCACGGAAGATGTTTCTAAAAATTATCGATGACGAGGAAACCGTCCAAAAATGCCGGAAACAGTTTATTCGGCGGCTCCGGAGTTGTGCGGATGAAAAGATTCCCGTGAAACTGGGCCATATCGGTGCAAGCAGTGCCTCGAAAATCCTGTGGTCGGAGAACCTCGGGATCTGGATGTCCTTCGGAGAGGAGAAGGATCGGCGCTTCAACCACGGCTTCGGTGCGGGAAAACCGCTCCCGGGCGACGTTCTTTCCGCCACCTGCGAGATTAACTTCCCCGCCGGAGGCATAGACCGGCGGATCGGCGGCGCCTTCGCCCGGGACAGGAAAGGCCAGATTTATGCTGTGCACCGCGGGAAAATCGGCGGCGGGCGACGGGGAATCGGGAAATCGCTCTTCGAAGCGCACTATCGGGGCGTTTGGGCCCTCATGGAAGATGGGGAGATGGAAACCGTGGTTGCCGTGATCGGGGTCTTAAAATCGTTACGATTCCCTCGGCAACTTGCGCATTTTATCCATAAAATCGAACGGATCAAATCTCTGGCCGGCACCCCCTCGCTCCAAACCGTGTTATCCTTTGCCGAGGTCGCTTTCCGCGAAGAATTCACAGGGGCAAGACCGTGTGATTTTTACCGCGATATGACAGGCCTGTGCGACCAGGGCATTGTCATCGGGGATCTTTTTCGGGCATTGAAAGACAGCGGCTTCCGGGTTGCCAACGACGCCTTCCGCGACTTGTTCGTTGTTGACGGTCAAGGCCGGATTGCAGCCATTTTTCATGTCAAAACGGATATTCTCCCCGTGAGCCTTCACGACGGCGTCACCCAATTGCTCCTGCAGAGTTTAAACCTTCCCCGCCGGACCCGGCTCATTCTGGTCGTCCCCTTTCTTCCCAGGGCGGATTTCCTGGCGCGCACAGGGAAACTCAATGTTGAACCCCTGGTTTACACCTGGCAAGGAGAAAAAGCCCTTTTCCCGGATCTGGCAAATATCTTCCCTGCCAACCCGCTTTTAACGGACAAAGGCAGCAGCGACAATCGATAAGCCCTTAATCCTTCAAGGGCGGACAAATGTTCTCTTGATCCAATGGCGATTCATTCTCTGAAGTGACACATTAACCGCTGGAATGGGGAGGTAAAGATGGATAAGCGATATGCCCTGCAGGATGGTGATGCCCTGGTGGTCGTGGATATGCAGAATTGTTTTCTTCCCGGCGGCACCCTCGGTATTACCGGCAGTGACCGAATCATGCAGCCGATAAACCGGATGATCAGATTGTTCGCAAAACGAAAACTCCCCGTCGCGTTATCCCGGGACTGGCATCCGTCCGACCACATTTCTTTCAGGGAACAGGGCGGTCCCTGGCCCGCTCATGGTGTCGCCGGTACGGTTGACGCGGCCTTCTCTCCCGAGTTGATCATCCCCGATGGTGCCGTTGTCTTCTCCAAGGCGACGGACAGGACCCGCGAAGAATACTCCGCTTTCCTCGCGAAAGCGGAAAGCGGACTGACCCTGCATTCATGGCTCGGGAAACATGCCGTCAAGAGGATTTGGATCGGCGGATTGGCGACGGATTACTGTGTCCTGAACACGACAGTGGATATGCTGCAGGCCGGTTATCGGGTCATGGTTCTCATTGATGCCGTTTTTGCCGTCAATGTAAAGGACGGGGACCGGGCTCTCGCGGAAATGACCTCCCGGGGAGCGGAAATGGTCTTGACTGACCAGATCGAGGGATTGGCATGGACATCCTGAAGAGTCCTCTTTTGACCGACCTCTACCAGCTTACAATGCTTCAGGGGTATATCGAAGAAGGTCTTCATGAGGAAGCCGTCTTCGAATTTTACGTGCGCCAGATGCCGGAGAATCGTTCTTTCCTGGTTGCAGCGGGACTTGAATCCTGTCTCGGGTTTCTGGAAAACATGCGGTTCACGGAGGAAGAACTCTGCTACCTGGTGGGAACCCATCGTTTTTCGGACCGTTTGATCGATTATTTACGCCACATGCGGTTCACGGGAGACGTCCACGCCTTGCCGGAGGGAACGGTCTTTTTCCCGAACGAACCCCTGATCCGCGTCACGGCACCTCTGCCGATCGCCCAGCTTGTCGAAACGCGGCTGATCAACATTCTGCACTTCGAGACCCTGATCGCAACCAAAGCCGCCCGTTGTACACTCGCGGCAAAGGGACGCGCGGCCCTGATCGATTTCGGCCTGCGACGCGCTCACGGGGCCGAAGCGGGCCTCCTAGCCGCCCGGTCGGCTTATTTGGCAGGATTCATCGGAACAGCGACCGTCCTCGCCGAAGCGCTGTATGGGATACCGGTTTTTGGAACCATGGCCCACTCCTACATCGAGGCCCACAACAGCGAAGAAGTGGCGTTCCGAAACTTCGCCGAAGCCAATCCGAACAACGTCACCTTCCTGATCGACACATATGATACCCTGAAGGGCGCCGAAACGGCGGCCAACGTGGCTGCATCCCTGGCCGACCGGGATATCCGCGTCCGGGCCGTCCGTCTCGACAGCGGCGACCTTTATGAACTCTCCCGCGCCGTGAGGTCCATTCTCGATGAAAAAGGGTCCCCGGACATCCAGATATTTGCCAGCGGGAATCTCGACGAATACGCCGTTGAGGATCTGCTTTCCCGCGGCGCGCCCATCAATGGCTTCGGGATCGGCACCAAACTCGACACGTCCGCCGATGTCCCTTACCTGGAATGCGCCTACAAATTGATCGAATACGCCGGAGAACCGCGCCTGAAAAAATCCAGCGGCAAGGCGACCTATCCGGGTCGCAAGCAGGTTTACCGCCAACTGCATGACGGAGGGATGGTACAAGACATGATCGGCCTCGAAAAGGAACCGTTGGCAGGATCGCCTCTGATCGAAAAGGTCATGGAAAGGGGCAAACGGCTGAAGAATCCGAAAGACCTCAAGGACCTTGCTCGCTACACTCGAGAACAGATCCGGGACCTCCCTCCCGTCCTCTGTCACCTCAAAGGAACCAGGCCATACCCGGTCCGGATTTCGGATGCCCTTCTTCACCTGAAAGAGGAAACGGAGCGTCGTTTGGTCTGACCGGTAACCCGGGATCATCAATATTATCCAGGAATTAGTCTCCTTAACACACGCACCTGGTTTTAACCTCCGTCATCCATCCGGATAAAAACAGTGGCATTTTGGGGTGTTTTTTGTTACCCCAAAGGTGTCCAGTTTCTCACGGGACGTACTCCCCGGGAGACAGAAAATACGCGCAGCCCAATCGGGAAATACCCAAGGGAAGCGATAAAATACGGATCAACAAGGAGTCCCTATGTTCCAGGAAAAAACCCCTGCTCAGTTCAGCGGCGCGGCAAAGTACGTGCTCGATGACGAACTGGCCCAGATCGTCAATATCTCCATGGCCCTCGAAATGCCCCTGTTGCTGAAAGGCGAACCGGGCACGGGAAAGACCATGCTCGCCCACGCCATCGCGGAAAACCTGAAGATGCCTTTACTGATCCTCAACGTCAAATCGAGCATGAAACTGCTCGAGGCACTTTATCAGTATGACACCTTAACCCGATTGAACGATAGCCGTTTCGGAGATTCCAAGCGGGATGTGAGCAACATCGAGGCTTACATCAAGATGGGCAAGATCGGCCAGGCCTTTACCGCCGACGCCAAGACAGTCCTTCTGATCGACGAGATCGACAAGGCCGACACCGATTTCCAGGATGACATGCTGGATGTCCTCGATCAGATGCAGTTCGACATCATGGAAATCGACAAGACGATCCGGGCGAAACACCGCCCGGTGATCATCATCACCTCGAATGCTAAAAAGGACCTGTCGGACCCGTTTTTGGGCCGCTGCAACTTCCATCATATCGCCTTCCCCGATGCCGACATGATGCGCCGCATCCTGGATGTCCATTTCCCGGATCAGAGCTCAGAAGTGCTGAACGCCTGCATCGAAACCTTCTACCGCCTGCGGGATATCCGCGGCGTCGAAAAAAAACCGGCAACGAGGGAGTTGATCAACTGGATCCGGGCCTTGAAAGCCGACCCCGATTTCAAACCCAAGGCGCTGGCGAAGGGTGTGCCTTACCTGGGGGTCCTGTTCAAAAAAAGCGGCGACATGGGTATCGTCTCACAATCCTTAACCCGCATGAGGTTCTAGGAGCCTAGACGTGTTTGTCCAATTCTTTTATACCCTCCGGGAACGGGGCATCCCCATTACCCCGACGTCTTTTCTGCGTCTTCACAAGGCCATGAGACTGGGCTTGATCACGTCCATCGAGGATTTCTATACCGCCGCCCGCTCGATTCTCATCAAGAGCGAGCGTTACTTCGATCTCTACGATCAGATCTTCGCCCACCACTTCAGGGGCGTTGCCCTGACGGACCCCGAAACAGTCGAACTCACGGAAGTGGCCCGGACACTCATCGAGGAATGGCTGAAAAACCCGGCACAGATTGCCGCATCCTTGGGACTCGACGAAAAACAGCTAAAAAAGATGACCCCGGAAGAGTTGCTCCAGTACTTCATGGATCGTCTCAAGGACCAGACGGAAGAACATCACGGCGGAAACAAATGGATCGGCACGGGTGGTACCTCCCCGGTCGGTCATTCGGGTTATCACCCCGGCGGCATGCGGGTCGGCGGCGTATCCCGCAGCAAATCGGCGATTAAGGTGGCCATGGAAAGGCGATATCGGGACTATTCGCTGGACGGCCCCATCACGGAAGCCCAGATGGGGGAAGCCCTGAAGCGCCTTCGACAGATGGTCCCCCACGGACCCAAGGATGTCGTCAACGTGGACAAGACAATCTACGAAACGATGCGAAACGCGGGGGAAGTGGAGATCGTCTTTGACCGGCGCCTGACGGACCGCCTGAAGATCATCCTCCTGATCGACAACGGCGGCTGGTCCATGGATCCCTATATCGATATCATCCAGACCCTGTTCAATTATGCCCGGTCCCAGTTCAAGGATCTGAAGATCTACTATTTTCACAACTCGATCTATACCTACGTCTGGGCGGATCCGCATCGCCGTTACAATCCGGAACCCGTGGATGAATTCATCCGGAAAGACCCGGAAACGCGGCTGGTTATCGTGGGAGATGCCAGCATGGCCCCGTCGGAACTCATGCATCGTAATGGGGCAATTTACTTCGATCAGCGGGAGGTCGTTCCCAGCATCGACCGTCTGAAATTCCTGGCGGCGATTTTTCGCCACGCCGTCTGGCTGAACCCGCAGGCGGAAGAGGAATGGCACTACACCTGGACCATCGGCGTGATCGAACAGATATTTCCCATGTTTGAACTGAGCCTCGACGGTTTGGAAAAGGCGGTCAAGCAGCTCATGGCGCGTCATTGATCCGTCCGGAAAACTTTTAACGGTATGCTTAATGATTTCGGAGGCCTGAATATGAGAAGAATAGCGATCCTAGCGATTTTATTGGTTTCACTTCTGGTCTGGGCGGCGCCACTTGCGGCGGCCCCGCCGAAAGTCGGCGGACAACTCCCCGATATCACCCTAACGGCACCCAAGGACAGTACGGAAAAAGACTACCTCGGCTGGGGCTGGGGCAAATCCTTTAAAATTCCAGAAATCAAGGCCCCTTACGTCCTGATCGAGATTTTTAGCATGTACTGCCCTTATTGTCAGGGCGAGGCGCCCAATGTAAACAAACTCTACGCAAAAATTCAGGCCAATCCCAAACTCAAGGACAAAATTAAGCTGATCGGAATTGGCGTCGGAAACACCGCCTTCGAGGTAAAAACGTTCAAAACAAAGTATAAGATCCCCTTTCCCCTGTTTCCCGACGGAGATTATGTAATCCACAAGCAGGTCGGCGAGGTGAGAACCCCCTATTTTATCGGGGTCAAAATCAACGCCGACGGCACCACACGGGTCATCCACTCCCAGCTCGGGGTCCTGGGTGATGTAGATCAGTTCTTAACCCAGTTCAGCGCGTTAACCGATTTGAAACAGGAGGTCCTGCCATGAAAAATCACCTCTCAAGACTCCCGGCTGCCGTTGGTCTGGCCGTCCTTATCCTGTTTTGGACGGGGGGCGCCTTCGCCCTGTCCGACGCCTACAAGAATAATATCTATCATCCGGGATTACTGAAACCTGTCGACAGTAACCTCAAGGTCAAGGTCGGCAAAAAGGCGCCCGATTTCACTCTACCGGCCATCAACGGGGAACAGGTGTCTCTCAGTCAGTTCAGGGGCAAGAAAAATGTTGTCCTGTCCTTCGTCCCCGCAGCTTGGACACCTGTCTGCTCCGACCAGTGGCCGGGCTATAATATGGTCAAGGACATCTTTGACGACCATGACGCGATTCTTCTGGGCATCACGGTGGATAACATCCCCACTCTTTATTCCTGGACCAATCAGATGGGACAACTCTGGTTTCCCGTCCTGTCGGATTTCTGGCCCCATGGAAAAGTCGCCAGGACCTACGGCATCTTGAGATCGGACGGCGTTGCGGAACGGGCTCTTTTCGTCATCGACAAGAAAGGCGTCATCCGCTACATCGATGTCCATAACATCAATCAGCGGCCGGCTCTCGAGGTTCTTGTGGGAGAACTGGATAAACTTAAGTAAGGCCTCCGAATGACGGCATGATCGTTTACTCTGAATCAAGCGGGAAGGGACCATCCGGGTTTCGATAACGAAAACCTGTTTAGCCCCTCATCCGACCCTGGAGGACATTCCCCCTCCCCCTGATTTCGTGCCGAATAAGCGGAGGAAATCCGGCTAAAATGCATCGGCTTCTTTCTCTGTTTCTGGTCGTAGCCTTAGGATGGGCTCTCTGTAAACCCGTCTGCGGGGAAAGTTTCATCACCCGCCAAACGGAGCACTTTATCCTGACCTACACGGCCCAGGATGAAGGAATTGCCCATCAACTTCTCCGGGAAATCGATGCGATCAGAAAAAAAATCATCATCGATACGGGAAGGGATTTTCAGGGGAAAACGGTGGTGCTCATCGCTCCAACCATCGAGTCATTTCAGCAACTCCAGGTTAAAGATGGAAAGATCCCCTTGTGGGCCACAGGAGCTGCCTACCCGGAAAGCAATCTGATCATTTTGCGATCCCCCTTTTCCGTCAAGGCCGGGCATCCGGATCTGATGGAAATCTTCACCCATGAACTGACCCATATCGCCATCGGCCGTGCCCTGTCAGACAAGAATACTCCCCTGTGGCTTGCGGAAGGCCTGGCGATGTATGAAGCACGGGAATGGAATTTCTCCCGGACGGCGGTGCTCATCCGGGCAACCCTGACGGACACTCTGATCCCCCTGACCCGATTAACGACCGATTTTCCTTCCGACAGTGACCGGGCGGAGCTTGCCTATGCGGAAAGCTTCATGTTCATCTCCTTTCTCATCAATCGTATCGGACGGGACGCCTTTCACCGATTTATTACCGATTACAGCGACCACGGAGATACCGAGGGGGCCCTTCGACGGGCGACGGGCTTTTCTTCAGATGAACTTGAACGCAAATGGCTGGTTTATCTCAAATTACGCATTTCCTGGCTTCCGGTCGTGACGAGCGTGACCACGCTGTGGTTTGTCGCTACGATTATTTTCATCGCAGGCTATATGCGAAAGCGAAAACAGGGCCTGGCCACCCTCAGACGCTGGGAGGAGGAAGAGGGCCCGGACTAGGAACCAAAAGAACAGTGAGGTGTTATTATGGGATTCAAATGCGGCATCATCGGTCTCCCAAATGTCGGGAAATCGACTATTTTCAATGCGTTAACGGCAGCCTGCGCAGAAGTGGCCAACTACCCCTTCTGTACCATCGAGCCGAATATCGGCATGGTCCCCGTTCCGGACAAACGGCTGGAGGCCATCGCCCGGTTGATCCAACCGCAAAAAGTCACCCCGACGGCCATGGAATTTGTCGATATCGCCGGTCTCGTCAAGGGTGCCAGTCATGGTGAGGGGCTTGGAAATAAATTTCTCGGTCACATCCGCGAGGTGGACGCCATGGTCCACATTGTCCGCTGTTTTGAAGATACCAATGTGGCTCATGTCGACGGCTCCGTCGATCCCGTACGGGATATGGACATCGTGCAGATGGAGTTGATCCTCGCCGATCTGGAAACCATCGAGAAAAGAATCGAAAAAACGGAGAGACTCGCAAAAGTCGGCGACAAGGACGCTCGAAAATCCCTGGATTTATACCATCTGATCCGGGAGGGACTGGGGAAAGGCATACCCGCCAGCCATCTCCACAAACATGAGGATTTCGACGAGGCCATCCAGGATCTGCATCTGCTTACGGCTAAGAAGATGCTCATTGTGGCCAATATCAGCGAAGAAATTCTAAAAGGCAACGGGGAAATCCTGCGGACTCTGGAAGGAAAAGCTGCCGGGGAAGGCTCCCGGGTCGTTGCCATTTGCGGCGACCTGGAAGCGGAAATCACCGAATTACCTGCTGATGAGCGAACCGAGTTCCTGAAAGACCTGGGGCTGCAGGAATCGGGACTGGAAAAACTCATCCATGCCGGTTACGACCTTCTGGACCTGATCACCTTTTACACAACCGTCGGCACCGAACTGCGCGCCTGGACCATTCCGCGAGGGACCAAGGCTCCCCAGGCCGCGGGAAGAATTCACACGGACATGGAAAGAGGGTTCATCCGGGCGGAAATCGTTCATTACAACGATTTTATCCAACTGGGCGGAATGAACGCCGCCAGAGAAAGCGGCCGTATCCATTCCGAGGGAAAGGATTACACGATCCAAGATGGCGATATCGCCCATATCCGTTTCAACGTCTGATAAAGGGGGCGGGAATTTAAAATAAAAGAAGGTGGATGGCAAAAGGGGGGGAACCAAAAAAACCATCCACCTATATAAAACTGAAAAGGACACTGGGGTAAATCCTTTTCAGATTGTCCCTAGGGGGGCGGTGGACGGAAAGGAGAGTTAGGGAACCGTCCACCTGTTTTATCCGTTTGATCTATCCTTCGGCACCGGGAAACCGGAGAAACCAAATCCAGAGTGCCGTCTTCTTTTCAAGAATCTTTTGAACTTTACTTCAAGATCATATTATGTTTCTTTATAAGCAACAAGAATGCCAGCCCTGAACAATCGCTTCGTTTTTTAATTAACAATGAGGCACGATGACGTATATTACACGCAATATACTGATATTATGCGATTTTTATTCCCGCCTAGAATCGTGTTCGTCGCGTTTATCCACCCAAGCACGTCCCCCCTTTACGAAGTTGTTGCCCTGGTTCGTGCACATTTCGAACACATTCGGGGCTTTCGGCCCGCAGTGCCCATATCAAAGCGATCGGGAGACGTGTGCATGTTCCGCACTAAAGTGCGGGTGACGCACGAATATTGTCTTGTTTATGCTTTAGGATAATTGATCGCGGAGCCGCTTTTGTTCACGAATCAGTTTATACCGCGAAATGCCGAGAAGTTTCGCGGCCTGGGTCTGATTGCCCCGGGTTTTGGTGAGGGCCTGGGAGATGATTCTTGACTTAATTTCATGGGAGATCTTTGCCGTAACCGTATCATAATCCGAAACATCGAGTTCCGAGGGGGAAAACAGCTCGATCTGAGACATATGGGGAAAATGAATCCGGCCCCGGTTCTGGCCGGCACTGTCCCTTAATTCCACAGGAAGGTTTTCCGGCGTGATGATGGAATTGGGATTCTGGAGGATCATGACCCGCTCCATCAGATTCTTCAATTCCCGAACATTGCCGGGCCAGGCGTAGGCAAGCAGAACAGCCTCGGCATCCTTGCTGAATCCCCGAATCCGTTTCTGGAATTTCCTGTTAAATTCGTCGATATAGAATCGGGCTAGGAGCAGAATATCCTCGCCCCGCTCCCTCAGAGAGGGCATTCGAATCGGCACGACGCTGATCCGGTAATACAAGTCTTCCCGGAATGTCCCTTCGGCCACCATGCGCACCAAGTCCCTGTTCGTCGAAAAGATAAACCGGATATCGATAGGAATGTTGTCCGTCCCGCCCAGCCTTCGGATGTAGCCGTCCTCGAGCACACGGAGAAACTTCGCCTGGAGATGAATACTCATTTCCCCGATTTCATCGAGCAGGAGTGTCCCGCCTTTGGCCGCCTCCATAAGGCCAGGCTTTCTCTTTTTGGCGTCCGTAAAGGCACCGGCCTCATAACCGAACAACTCACTTTCCAGAAGCGCGCCGGGAATGGCTGCGCAGTTGATATCGATAAAGCGCTTTTCACTGCGGTTGCTCTGTTTGTGGAGAGCCCGGGCAATCAGTTCTTTCCCCGTGCCGCTTTCGCCCTGAATCAGGACACTGGTGTCATGGCCGGCGATCTCCTCGATCACGTGAAACACCTGCAGCATTTTTTCCGACTGGCCGAGAATATTGTGAAAACCCAGAAGGATATTTTCTCTTTCCTTCAACTCTTCCACTTCCGTTTTGAGAGACTGGGCTTCGAGGGAGAGGATGGAATGCATGATCGCGTTGTCGTACGATGTCGCCGCATCCTGGGCCAGAATGTCGAGGATCTGGATCTGGTCGGGCGAATAAGAGCCCGTTTTTTGGGCCAGGTAAAGAACGCCGCGGAATTTATCCTTGACGTTGAAAGGAACGGCAATCTCGGATGCGAAGCCGGGAAAAATCGGCGTCTCCTCCGGGGATGGGTGCTGCCGGATTGTAATGGTATTGAGCTCCAGAGCCTTTTTGATGATGCTCTTCGCAACCTGCTGTTCGTAGATCCTTTTTTCGTCGATAAAGATTTCTTCCCCGAACGTGACCAGGCTCCGATTTTTCTCCACGTCCAGGAAATAAACCATCACCTTGTCGCAATGGGTGATCAAAACCGAACTTTTCGTCAGAATATTCAGGATGTTATTGTCAAGCGAATGCCGGGCGTTCATCTCCGAGACGGCCTTTTGCAGAATCACCAACTGCCTGATTTTTTCGGCGTTGGCCTCAAAAAGCCGGGCATTGTGAATGATAATGCCCATCTGGTTGGCAAAGGTCAGGAAAAGATTGATTTCTTCGGGGTAAAATTTTGTCATCTCCTGGCAGGAGGCAGCCATCGTCCCGATGATTTCGTCGCCGATCTTAAGCGGTGCGCAGATCATGGAGCCGTTGCTGTAAACCTTCGCCAGCATCCGATCCATTTCCGTAATCCGATCATCCGCAGAAGCATCCTCAACCGCCATCGGTTCCCCGGATGTGGCCACCTTGGCGGCAACACAGTCATGCTTCTTGACATCGATCGCCACGGAAAAGGCCCTCTCCGCCTCTTCGGGGCTGTAATTCTTCACGACTTGCGTTTCAAGGTATTGCTTGGATTCATCGAAAAGACGGATATTACCGATGCGGAAACCGAGGGTATCCACCACCTCATCAAGGATTTTCTTCAGGATCTCGTTCAGACTTCTGGACTCGGTAACGAAGGTGCTGATCCGGAAAATACTCTTGAGGAGCTTGTCCTTATCGAGTATGGAAGCTGCCCTGACCGCATCGTCTCGTTGTATCTCTTCTTTCACCCGGACCATTCCCTCTTGAGGTTTTTCAGAACGCCCCTTTCACCATCAACCCTTATCGTAGGCCAGAAACTGCATGGAGAAAACAGCTCGCCCCTGGGTGGCGGACCGCAGGTCCGTCGAATAACCGAACAGCGATTTCAGGGGAACCCGGCAGCGGATCTCGCTGACGGCCCCTTTCTGTGCAATGGCTTGCACCTCTCCGTGCCTGGCGTTGATATCCCCGATCACATCCCCCATAAAGTCGGCAGGCGTGACAATATCAACCATCATGATGGGTTCCAGAAGGATGGGATCGGCCAGGCCGCAGCCATCCTTGAAGGCGGTCGAGGCGGCAATCTTGTAGCCCATAGGCGTCGATTCTCCCTCCCGAATTGAACCACCGGCAACCGTCACCTTCACATCCACCACCGGATATCCGCCTACAACACCACTGGAGGCGGATTCCTGGATACCCCCCTCAATCAGCCCGTGATACTCTTCCGGAATCATCGTTTTATCGACATTCCAGATGATTTCAATCCCGTGGCCGCGGTCCAGGGGCTCCAGAATCAGTCGCACATGGCCGAAATGCCTCTTGTCCCCCAGTTCCCGCTCGAAGCGCCCCTCTACCTCGACCCGCTTCTGGATGGTTTCCCGATAGACGACACGGGGCCGCCCCACGTTCACATGGGTGTTGAATTCCCGGATCAGGCGGTCCAGGAGAATCTCCAGATGGAGCTCCCCCATGCCGGAGACGATCGTCTGAGCTGTATCGTCGTCGTATTTCACCCGCAGGGTCGGATCTTCTTCCAGCAGCTTCGCCAAGGCGACAGCCAGTTTTTCCTGGTCTGCCGGCGTCTTCGCTTCGATCGCCTGACTGATGACGGGTTCATAGAATTCGATCTTCTCCAGAACAATGGGGTGGGCTTCGTCGCACAGAGTATCCCCCGTCGTGGTTTCCTTTAACCCCATCACAGCGATGATATCACCTGCCGCCGCCTGGTCGATCCGCTCCCTTTTGTTCGCGTGCATCTTCAGGATACGGGAAAGCTTTTCTTTTTTCTTCTTGACGACATTGTAGATGTCTTCATTGACTTGGATGCGTCCCGCATAGATCCGGAGGAAAGTGATCTTCCGGCCCTCATCCATCATCACCTTGAAGGCCAGGGCTGCCAAGGGCTCCTTTTCGCTGCTGTGGCGTATTTCCTCTTCACCCGTTATGGGATTGTGACCTTTTACCGGAGGAACGTCTTCCGGCGAAGGTAGGTAATGGACCACCGCATCCAATACAGGTTGAATACCCTTGTTCCGCAGGGCGGTACCGCACAGAACGGGCACAACCTGAAGGGACAGGGTCGCCTTGCGGATGGCCTCCACGATTTCCCCTTCCGTCAGTTCCACCCCCTCAAGATACTGGGTCGCGATATCATCGTCCGCTTCCGCCAGGGCTTCAATCATCGTTTCCCGGTGGTGTTCCACCTCTTCCTTCAAATCATCCGGCACATCCAACACATCGTAGGATGCGCCCAAGTTCTGATCGCTCCAGCGCAGAACCTTCCTGCGGATGAGGTCGATGGCTCCTTCAAATCGTTCTTCCACCCCCAGGGGGATCTGAATGGCAAGGGGAACGGAATGGAATCGTTCCTTCATCATGTCGATGGTGCCCCAGTAGTTGGCACCGACCCGGTCCATCTTGTTGATGAAGGCCACCTTAGGAACCCCGTATTTATCTGCCTGATGCCAGACCGTTTCCGATTGGGGTTCGACACCCCCGACAGCGCAGAATACCATGACGGCACCATCCAGAACCCGCAGACTCCGTTCCACCTCCATCGTGAAATCGACGTGGCCCGGCGTGTCGATCAAATGAATTTCGTGCTGGTCCCACTCGCAACTGGTCACGGCAGACATAATCGTAATGCCCCGTTCCTGCTCCTGGGGCATCCAGTCCATCACGGCTTCGCCGTCGTGGACTTCTCCCATCTTGTAGGATTTACCCGTATAGTAGAGAATCCGTTCGGAAACCGTTGTTTTTCCCGCATCGATGTGGGCGATGATCCCGATGTTCCGGATTTTTGACAGCCTTGATTTTGGAGCCATTCCCTTACCTCACTGGTCGGAGACGGTCTCAGATATTCCTGGATCCTTCAACAATCAAGTCTTTCTCCATGTGAAAGGCCCCCTGGACACTGACATGGCCCTTGATCGAATCGATCGGTTTGTCTTCGACATAAATTTTAACGCTTTGAATGGATGGAATGTTCCGTATCAAGGTATTCGTCAGGGAAAAGACGGTCGCGATTTCACTGGTTGTACCACCGGGATGATTTTTAATGAATTCACGGTTGAGGTTGACATACACCGTCCGGTCGGAGCCGATCTTCACATCCTTCACACCGGCTTTTGCGGGAAAAGTATTGACGTGACCTGACTTACTCCCCGCGATCAGAGCGTTGACCAATCTCTTCGCCTGAGCATCGGGACTCTTTTCTTTGGGAATGAATCGTTTCTCCGGAACCAGGAACAGTTCGTTCTTGTCCGAGAAATAGAGAATGACCTCCTGCTTTTCCTTCCTGGCCAATCCCCCATCTACACCGCTTACCGGAGGATAAACCATATTGAAGATGGAAACAAAGAAGAAAACAAGAAATCCGAACACGGCCACGCCGATTGACACTAAAATGGCCACGCGTTTTCCTTTCCTGATCTTCCTGCTTTTCGTTTCCGCCGACCTGCGCTCTTTTTTCGTCGCCATCTTCCTGACACCTCTTCCCTGTAAAAAAGAAGTGTACGTTAGGGTATTTTAACCCTACTGTCAAGCAAAGAAGCGGTTGATTCCCTTGTCCCGAAAGGCTTTCCCGAACCGGCGAAACCGTTTTCCCCGGACTTATTTTATGCCACGCCCCATGGATCTTGCCTCCTGGGTAGATCAAAAAACAGACCAGCTGATGCCCTTGTATTTCCTTCAGTACATCTATTTTTCCCCCCTCGCCCCGTATGACATGATCGAGATCGGTGAGAATAGGTGATCCGTCTGCCGCTTTTCCCTAATGTGAAAAAGTAATTCACATGGGTGTGTAAGTAAATCGTTCCAGCACTTTATGGTTGACATTCTTTTAAAATAGGCGTCCACTTCGTTTCAGAAAATCACACCAGAAAAGTATTGAAGTAAAACATAACAAAGGAGGAAAAACATGAAGAAAAATTCCAGCAGCAGGGAAAAATTCTTTTGCACGGTCTTGATCATGACGGCCATCGCGTTCACTTTCGGGCAGATTGCCTTCGCCGCACCGCCCAATCCCTTAACGGACATCAAATCCCAGGCGGGAAAGGTCGGACCGCAGCTATGCTCGGATCCCTCTGTGAAACTGGTGATGAACAAAGTGCTCGTCGCCAATACGGCCAAGATTACTCTGACCGGCACCGTCTGCAATACCGGTCTGCGTGATTATGTCGGTACGACCCCCATGGATGCATTTTTCATGGTGATCACGTGGCATCCGCCGAAAACGGCGGCCATGGAGTCCGATCTAAAGGTTTTCAGTCATAACGCCGTCGGAAACACCCTGAAAAAAGGGGCATGCAAGACCTTCACCCAGGTTTACACGATTCCCGGTGTAACCAAATGGGGCCACACAGCGACGACCAAAACGGAAAGGCAGGCGATCAAGGAGTTTACGTTCGGCGTGGACAAGAAATACCCCATGCAGGCCGGAGACACGTCTTTCTCCAAAATGGAAAACTGCAAGATCGAAAACGACCGTGCATCGGCCACCGTTGAGTACATGGAGTCCCTGTCCAAATTGCCCCTGGGATCGGGGGGATTTCCAGACAAGGGGAACCTTCCGAAGGAAACGCATCCTGACTGGCTGAACCCCCAGCCCGAACCGCCGATACCGAAATGAGCAACGTCGGTAAGAGATCGAAAAAATAAAAAGATCCGGGATCAATGGAAAGGGATGAAGCCCACAGCTTCATCCCTTTCTTGATCATGTATAAAAAATTCCCCCCAGAAATCAGAGCAACGGACCAAATCGTCTCCCCTGAACCTCACCAAAATCAAACGTTCTCCACATCACTTCATATTCCCAATTTTTTCCGGTTCACCTCAATGTGATCGAGAATGGCATCGGCAGCCGCGGTGGCGTCGGTTTCCACATGGAGGATGCCGCCCGTAACATCACGACAGTCCTCCGTCAGGAGCTTCACGAGATTCGGTGCCCCGGTGACGGTCGGCACAGGGTTGACATATGTATAAAGGCCGAACGCGAGGGCGAAAATTGCATCGATTGTGGCCTTCTGTTCCATGTACTCCGGCGCCACCGCCGCCAGGGGCAGATCGGGAATAGCGACCCCACCCAAGGCAGAAGAAACGGCACCGATTAAATCGGCAATGCGCCCTGTATCGGTGCAGGTCCCGTAGGAAAGCACCGGCGGCAAACCCAGAGCCCGACACACGCCCGACAGTCCCGGACCGGCTTGGACTTCCGCCTCGGGCAGGCAGAGGCCGGCAACCTGCATGGCCGCGTTGCCGCAGCCCATGGAAAGAACCAGGATATCCCGCTTGATAAGTTCCTTCGCCATCCGGACCGTGTGAACATCCTGCCCCGAATCCCGGAGGGTCGTGCAGGAGACCAGACCGGCTATCCCCCGAATCGCACCCGTCTTGACCGCATCAAGTAAGGTATCCAGTTTCCCCCCCAGGGCATCGAGAATGCTCTCTGTGGAGAAACCCACGACCGCTTCCCGGGTGGGGAGGCCTGTCACGGGGATTACAGTCGCCCGGCGCTCCTTGAAGTTTGCGATCGCCATGCCGATCAACTCCGCTGCCTGAGACTCCGCCTTGTCCGGTTCGTAGTTGATCCGTTCCGTGATCCCCTCAAAGGCAACGAGGTCGCTCACGGGAACAAGGCGGACGTGATAGCGGTCGGCGTAAAGGGGATCGACGGGCATGGAACAGTTCATATCGCAGGCGAAGAGATCGACGCAACCGCTGGCCAAAACCGCATCCTGCATGAGCCAGTTTCCGACGAAACCGTAAAATGCATCATCCATCCCCCAGCGCTGTATCATTTCCTGGCCAGTCTCGATGGAGGCAATGATCCGGAGTCCCTTCGCCCCTACGGCTTTGGCCTTTTCCTGCCACACGGGCATCCGGGCGAGCTGTACCATGGCGAAACCGAGGAAGGGTTCATGACCGTTTGGAACGGCATTGACATAATCCGGATCCAGAACGCCCAGATCCACGCGCGCTTTATGTGGCCGGGGAATACCAAATATGATGTCCTGACAAAATTCGTTCACAATCTGGCTCTGGTAGGCCATGGCCACAGAGAGACGCATTGCCTTAAAGGCAAGACTTGCATAGTAACCGTCGACATTGGTCAGGCAGGAACTGGTCGCCCGCATCATTTCGCCGTAGATACCCCCGGGAAAGAGATCGCGTTTCCGCCAAAGATTCTTCCGTTCGTCAGGGGCCAGAGTCTCGACAATCCGGCTCGGCTCATCGAATTTCCGGTTGAAATCAATTTCCACGAAATCACACAGGGCCAGAGCCATGTCTTTTTCGGAGCCGTCCCCTGACAAACCAAGTCTTTGAGAGAAGGTTTTAAGCTTTTCCGGTTCCCGAATTGCAAAGGGTGTCCGGCCCTGTACGGTCGCCCGGAGGGTTTTGATGGTCTGTTCCGTATGGTAATGATAGGTGGACGCTCCCATAACATTCCGGAGAAGCATCATCCGCATAGCCATTCCATCGGCCGTAATGCCGCAGACCCCTCGTTTCCCCTTTTCCGCATCGGCGCGGCAGGGCCCGTTGGAACAGAAATCGCAACGCATCCCACCCATGCAGAAAGGGCATCTTTTGTCCGGGTCGCCAAATCCCTGGGCCTCGTAACGGTCCCAGATATTGGTCATCCCATCCTGCTTGATCCGGTCGTAAACTTTCAATACGGACTCATGGTATGAAATCCTGTCCTTTTCCATCTTTTCACCTCTTTCCGTCGTTGTGTTGAGATAGAGTTAATTGACCGTTTCCGTTGATACTTTTTTCGACATGATTTTTACGAAGGCATCGTCCAGATCCGCCGCCGGGTTCTCCGGGCAGGCGTTACGAACGATCTCCGTAGGCGTGCCCGAGGCTACGATCCGGCCGGCATTGATTATGACAATCCGGTTGCAGTGCAGGGCATCGTCCATGTAATGAGTCGTCACAAAAATCGTCATCCCACCTTCGGCGAGTTTGACGATGAACTCCCAGAAGGCCTGCCGGGTAACGGGATCGACACCGGAGGTCGGTTCATCAAGAAAGAGGATATCGGGTTTATGCAGGAGAGCGCATCCCAGAGCCAGTCGTTGCCGCAATCCCGGAGGCAGCTCACGAGTCAGACGGTTCTTCGCTTCTTCCAGTCTCGTCATCCCGATGATCCACCGGATCCGCTCTTCCCAGAGCACTTCAGGGACACAATACACCCCCAGGTAAAACCGGAGATTCTCAAAAGGCGTCAGATCCTCATACAGGGAAAACTTCTGGGACATATAACCGATGGACGCCTTGATCTCCTCCGCTTCGGTCTGAATATCATGACCGGCCACCGATCCACCGCCTGACGTGGGACTGAGGATCCCGCAGAGCATGCGGATCGTCGTTGATTTACCCGAACCGTTCGAACCCAGAAACCCGAATATTTCCCCCCGTTTGACAGAAAAAGAGATTTTATCGACAGCAACGAATTTGCCGAAGCGCTTTTCCAGATTCGTGACGGCAATGACATCAGAGGTTGAAAGCGCCATGCACAAGATCCTTATCCGTTTCCCTGATGATCGCCTTGATCGCCTCCTCCAGGCTGGGTGCATCCCCCTGGAGCACTTCCGGCGTTGCCACCGCCAGCAACCTGGAGCGGTGCATGATCCCCAGATGATGGCAACGTTCCCCCTCATCCATGTAGGCTGTCGAAACCAGAATGGTCATCCCCCGGTCCCGCATTTCCTTCAGCATCCCCCAGAATTCACGCCGGGAAACGGGGTCCACGCCGTTGGTCGGCTCATCGAGAACCAAAAGGCGGGGTTCATGGACCAGGACACAGGCCAGGCCCAGCTTCTGCTTCATTCCCCCGGAGAGATTCCCCGCATAACGGTCCATAAAGGGAAGCAGCCGGGTGAACCCGAGATAACGCTCCTTGCGTTCGGCCCTCTCTTTGCCCTTAATCCCATAGATATCGAGAAAGAAATCCATGTTCTCTTCAACCGTCAGATCTTGGTAAAGTGCAAACCGCTGGGGCATGTAGCCCATCAGTTTTTTAATCTGACCTCGCCCGGACATCACATCGAAATCGCCTACCCTGATATTTCCCGTTTGCGGCTTGAGCATCAGGGCAATCATCCGCATGAGAGTCGACTTTCCCGCCCCGTCGGAACCGACTAGGCCCCAGATGGTTCCCTCGGGCACATCGAAGCTGACATCCGCAACCGCCATGACATCACCAAAGGACATGGAAACATGGTCGACAGCAACAAATGTCTTGACTGGAGAGGTATCCATCATCACGAAACCGCGGCACATACTCCCTTTTATGGGTTCATCTAAATCGCACATCTTTTCAGGGGATTGACTATTTCAGCCAGGCGTCGGCAGGCATCCCCGATTTCAGCTCCAGGTTTGGATTGGGGATCGACACCTTGACCAGATAAACCAGTTTCACCCGTTCTTTCCGGGTCTGAATCATTTTGGGCGTGAATTCGGCTTCTGGGGAAATGTAGGACACAATCCCCTTAAATACTTTATCGGGAAACGTATCGATCCTCACCTCGACCTGCTGGCCCGGTTTGACCTTTCCGATTTCCGTCTCATCAACGAAGATCTTCAGATCAACCGTGGACAGATCAGCCACGGTCATAACATCTTGGGCTGGGGTTACCACTTCACCGGGCTCCACGTTCCGGCTCGTAACAATCCCTCCGACAGGAGCTTTCAACTGCCCATAGGACAGCTGAATCTTAGCCTGCTGCCAGGCGGCTTCTGCAGAGGCCAGTTGAGCCTTCGCTCCCTGCACCTCGGCCTGAGCGGCATCGATCGTTTCCAATCTGCTTCCCTCCCGGGCAAGGTCATAGGCTTCGGCACTCCGCTCGTAATCACGCAGGGTCACTTCGTAGCGTAGCCTGACCGCATCCCATTCCTTCTCCGAAACAATGCTGTTCCGGAAAAGCCGTTGGTACTTCTCCATGTTTTTCTTGGCCTCTTTCATGACGGCTTGGGCGGACAGAAAGGCCTGATGCGCCCGCTCGACGTCCTGGGGCCGATTCCCGGTTTTGATTTCTTTTAGCTGTGCCGAAAGGGCATTCAGGCCAGCCTGGGAACGATTGTAATTGGCTTCGGCCTGATCATACCGGGCCCGTAATTCCTGGAGATCGAGTTCGGCAAGGACGTCTCCCGACGAAACGGCCTGACCTTCATCGGCGAGGACGTTCAGCACCTTACCCGCGACCTGGAAAGAAAGATGATGCTGGGTAGCTTCGATGGTCCCTGAATAATAAAGGGTGCGATTCCGATTCGTCCACTGGCCGAAATAAACCACCAAGGCAACCAGAACGAGAAGAAGGACAAACCCGATGATGATTTTCTTTTTCAAGTGACCATCCTCCAGAGTTTTGCAATTTATAACACCTTTAACGGAATTAGTTGAGCAAAAAAAGCCCCCGTTCCCTTTTGGGGAGCGGGGGCTTCATCGTTAAAGGTCATTCAAAACCGCATCAGCAACCGCAGGCCGCATCCTTCGAAACCAGCTTCTCCGGTGAGTTCACCGCGATGCTCTTCAGCAGATTCAACCGCACATCCAGCGTGTGCTT
>Ga0302246_1000615_pt1 | contig 30225 bp, 26 predicted proteins | sample AAG_UR_Trp_MG_FD_193533 | JGI IMG/M metagenome (GOLD analysis project Ga0302246, IMG submission 193533) | Enriched activated sludge microbial communities from anaerobic digester in WTTP, New Holstein, Wisconsin, United States - AAG_UR_Trp | ecosystem: Engineered > Bioreactor > Anaerobic >... | reverse complement strand
CCCGTAAGCGTAGGAGCCTTGAACAGGGATGGTTGGAACAGATTTTATAAAAACACAAAGCCACAACCCGTGGAAGGGACCGCTGTGCCTATTGACGAGAGGACCTTTAATGAGCGACAACGTAGTGTCGGGCTCCCGGAGGCCGCGGGGCAATCCTCCGGACCCACTCCCGGCGACCCTCCGGGCGGCTAAAGCTTTATCCAGGTGAAGACGGCGAGTTCGATAAGGCCAAGCAGCGCGAAATACACGGCCGCGCCGCCTATGGCCGTATGCGGCTGCTCTATCCAGGCGCCGCTGCCGCAGCCGACGACCATCGGCCTGACTATCTCCGTCTTCATGCCGCGCCTGGGCAGTACCGTCAGGCCTAAAAAGATGCAGAACATATAAAGGATGAAGCCCGTGAGGCTGTGCGCCTTGAGCAGTTTGAAGTCGCGGGCGGTCATGAACAGCGAGGCGAAAACGGCGCGGCCTATCATGAGCATGACGAAGGAGGAGGTAAGGCCGGGGACCCTGAAGGCCCAACCGATGATGGCGGCGAAGAGCAGGTAGAAGGCGCAGAGGCCCACCATGACCGTTACAGGCGTCTCGGCGCGCGGCCCGAAGGTCGTCGCGAAAAAGACGCCGGAATGGATGATGATGAATTCCATCAGGAAGATGGCGATGCCGGAGCGCACCCAGTCCGGGTGATCGCCGGCCCGGGGATCGCCCCAGACGCGCCAGAGCTTTTGCGCCATCAGCAGGGCGGGCACGGCGGCCGCCAGCGCGCCTAAAAACTGCAGCACGCGGCCTCCGGAAGGTATCGTCCGATCTCCATTTTCAGCGCGCGGCGGCGCCGTCGAAGTCGGGCGGGAGACGGAAGGGGGCGGGGTCCGAGGCGTCGGGCAGGAAATCGGGCATCTCCATGGCGGCGGGCTTGAGGCCGGACTGCGCGCCGAAGAGCTCCAGCAGGCGGACGGTGTAGAGGACGGTCAGCGGCTTTATCTCGGCCAGCATGGCGCGGGCCAGGTCGCGCTCGGAGACCATCTCCGGCTTGGCGAGGGCGTCGGGCTTGGCGGCCATGATGGCGTCCACGAAAACGGCGTTTACCACCTGCAGGCGGGATTCCAGGGGCTTGGTGGGCGTGGCGCGGCCTTTGGCGCAGCCGTCCAGGCCGGGCTCGCGGCGGCAGGCGTCCAGCCGTACGGAGGCTTCTATCTCCAGCGAGCGGCGGGCCAGTTCCACGAAAAGCCCGCCCAGGTCGGTGGGAGTGGGCTCCTGCGCTATGCCGGGGACCCTTCCGCGGCCGGCTTCGTACTCGAAGGCGCGGTGCTCGAACTCCATGAAATTTATCTTGTGCGGCGTCACGTGCGCGGGCACGGACATATCGGCCAGCAGGTGGGCGACGCGGCCCAGCCAGTAATAGGCGCGCGCCTTGGCGCCGGGGTCCGCGGAGAGGTAATTAGGAATGACCTTCTCCTCCCAGAGCCGCATACCGCGCTCGCGGGCGCTCTCCCACTGGAAGGCGCCCTTGCCGCCGCATTCCGGGGTGGTGGCCTCCAGCAGGTTGGAGCCGCAGGCGGCCGAAGGACGCCCCGCCAGGAAGTTCTCGATGAAGAAATAATGGTTGCAGTACATGTGCCGCTCGCCGTAGAGCAGCTTCTCCTTGCAGGGCCCGTAGCGCTCCGGCTCCTCGTCGCGGAATTCGACGCCGTTGAAAACGGTCTTGAAGCCCTTGGCGGCCTTGTCCTCCATCACGGAACCGAAGCGCAGGAAATCGCCGTAGGCGCTCAGTTCGGCGCAGAGCGGCGAGTCGGTCCCGGAAGAGCAGATGCCGCCTATGGCGCTGGTCACGAAATCGGAATGCTCGGGGGTATTGTAAGCGAAGGCCGGCGCGGAGCAGAGCAGGAGGGCGGCGATCGAAAGGGTTTTATGGTTCTTCATGTAGATAGTTTAACAGAGGGCGCGGGGGCGGCCATGGGCCGGAAGGGCCCGGCGGCGCGGTAAATCGGCCCAGCCGGTACCGGGCCGAATGGCGGCTGGAGGGAGGGGACCGGCGGGCGGGCTGGACTATCCGATGCTGTAGAGGGTCATCGGCTCGGACTTGCCCTTCATCAGGACGGGCCGGCCTTTGGTGAAAACGATACCGGGGAAGTCCTCAGGCCGCACGCCGGCCATGACGGCCTCGCTGAGCAGGATCTGGGCGCCGGCGGTCCTGGTCTGGCTTTCGATGCGCGAGGCCACGTTGACCGTGTCGCCCAGGACGGTGTACTCCAGGCGGGATTCGGTGCCGACATTGCCGGCCACCAGGCCCCCGCTGTGCAGGCCGACGCCGAACTCCACCCGCGGGTATTTCCCCTCCGCGTTGAACCGCGCCAGCGCCTCCCGCATGCCCAGCGCCGCGCGCAACCCGGCCGCCCGGTGGTCCTCCACGCCGAAGACGGGCGAGAACACGGCCATGACCGCGTCGCCGATGAACTTATTGATGACGCCGCGGTTGGCCATGATGGGCGCGGTGACATGGGAGAAGTAGTCGTTGAGGAACCCGATAAGTTCCGCCGGCGGCAGCTTCTCGCTCAGCGGCGTGAAACCGCAGATGTCGGAAAAGAGCACCGTGGCCTGGATCTCCTCGCCGGCCAGGTTGACCTTGCCGCTCTTCATGATCTTCTCGGCTATCTCGATGGAGACGTAGCGGCCGAAGGTGTCCTTGATATGGTCGCGCTCCACCAGTCCGTCGAGCATCATATTGAAGTGGCCCTTGAGCTGGCCCAGCTCGTCGGCGTAGAAGACGGAGGTCTTGCAGGTGAAGTCGCCGGCCGCGACGGCCTTCATGCGCCGCACCAGCGCGCTTATCGGGACCTGCACGTTCCAGCGGTAGAAGAGCAGCGAGACGAACTGGAACAGGAGCATCAGCGCGACCAGGACGCCCATGACGAACAGCGGGGCCAGCGCGCGTATGGCGTCATAACCGAATATGGGGGCCTTGCCGGACTCGCGGGCGGTCCGGAGGAGGTCCATGAAGATGTCGACATTGGCGTAGGCGGGGATATAGACGCAGAGGGCCAGCGGCACCGCGGCCAGCGAGAACAGCATCAGCGCGTAGCGCAGGGTCAGGCCGACGGCGAAGCCGTGCTTGAGGCCGTAAGGGTCGGTCCCGCTGAAGAACGGCCGCGCGATATAGCGGCGGATATAGGCGCCGGTGATCTCCAGGTTCAGGTAGCTGACGAAAGCGCCCATCAGCAGCGACGAGACGGCGAAGACCAGTTTCATCCTGTCGGGCACCGGACCGTAGCTCTCCGCGTAGGACGCGGCGCTCATGAAGTAACGCTGCAGGGAGACCGCCCAGCTGAGGACGAAAAGGACGATAGGCAGGTTCACTATCCGCTTCTCGACCACGGACTGGAGCGGCCGCAGCTTGCCGAAATGGCGGCGGTAGAGCGGCCAGAGCCAGGCGAGGATGAACAGGAAATAGAGACCCGCGCCGGTGCCGCGGTTCTCGTAGACCTCCGTTTCTTTCCACTCGCCCTTTACATAGCGCAGCTGTTTCTTTTTCTCCACCTTGATGGGGCGGAAGATGCGCATCATTTCTTTCTGCGAGAGCTGGAACTTATCCCCCCGCTCCCGCGCGCCCGCGACGCGCGTCCATTCGGTCTTGAGCAGGTCCACGTCGATCAGGGAATACTTCTCGAAGAAGGCGGCGGTGGTGCCGCCGAAGAAGGCCATCAGGCCGAAGAGGAAGTACAGCCCCAGGTGCAGCGGCGCTATCTTGCGGGAGACCCACACGACGGGGCTCAGGACAAGGGAGAAGATCTTCTTCAGGAATATGATCGTAAAGACTCCTTAGAAACGGTAGCCGAGCGTGGCCTGCTGGCGGGGGTCCATCTCCTTGCCGGTATCGAAAGAGAGGTCCAGGGACCAGCCGCCGTCGCCGAAGCCGAGACCGAAGACCAGGCCCTCGGCGGGCCTGTCGAAAAGATAGCCGAAGCGCAGCCTCATCATCAGCCCGACGGCCATGTCCATGTCCAGTTCCAGGCCGGCCTGGTAATAGGAGTCCTCTTCGCGCGGCTTGACGACGTCGGCCGTGAGCAGCGTGGCGAAATAGACCAGGTCGGCGTCCTTGTCCAGCAGGTTGGGCGGATTGAACTCCACGCGCCAGGCCGCGCCCAGGCGGCTTACGGTCGGGGCCGGGTCGCCGTCGGTCTCGAAGGTGAACTCGCCGCCGGAGTTCAGCACGGCCGCGCCGAAACTCAGGCCCCGGCCGGCCTTGAACAGGAGTCCCGCGTCGTAGAGCAGTTCCGAGGCCGAGGCGGTCTCGGCCAGTTCCACGCGCACGTGCTTGAGCGTCGCGCCCAGGCCCAGCCGGCCGCTGGGCCGCCAGGCGGCCGAGGCGTAGAGCGCGCGGTCCTTCTCCGCGTCCACGTCGCCCTTGAAGCCGTTCGAGAGATTGAGGTACATATTGCCCGCGTCGAAGTACATGAAGCCGGGCGTGAGGACGAAGGCGCCCAGCGGCAGCGGGACGGCGGCGAAGCCGTGCGACACCTCGCCGAAACCGCGCAGGTAACTGGCCGAGACGGAGACCCGCTCCTCGAAGGCGAGCGCGCCGGGATTATAGTTCAGGCTCTCCCCGCCGCCGGCCACGGCCGTGAAGGCCTGGCCCATGGCCGCGGAGCGCGCGCCGAGCGACGCGTTGAGGAAAGGCGCGGCCGTGCGGCCGGGCTCGGCGGCCGCGGGCGCGGCGCAGGCGAGCGCTAAGAGCAGCGGGGCGGCGGCTTTCCTCATTTTATCAGCACTATCCTGGTCGTTTCCTTGAGCTTGGGCCCCGTTATGTGGAGCAGGTACAGCCCGCTGGCGGCGGTATTGCCGCCGTCGGTGGAGCCGTTCCAGAAGAAGGTGGTGGTGCCCGCGCCGGCGGGCGCGTCGTAAAGCTTTTTGACCAGCCCGCCGTTTATCGTGTAGACGTAGGCCCTGATCACGCCGGGCGTGAAGATGGTGGCGTCCACGCGCGCGCGGCCGCCGGAGAGCGGGCGGAAGAGATTGTCGGTCAGGCCGACATAGCCGGGACGGTAGTCCACGGTCAGCGCGTCGGCCAGCGCGCCCTGGCGGCCGTCGGGATTGACCGCCGTGGCCGTGTACTTGCCCAGCGGCGCGCCGGTGGGCGTGGCGTTGACCGTCAGTTCCATGTCCGAGACCCATGTCACGCCGGTTACCGGCAGCGCGGCGGGGCCGGTGAAGGTGAAGACCGCCAGGGCCGGGTCGAAGATCTCGCCGACGACCGTGAACGCGACCGCGCCGTCGTTGTCGTAGACCGCGGCCGGCGAGACGGAACGGACCTCCGGCGAAAGGGTCAGCGCGCTGTAAGCGTAGGAAGTGGCCGCCTGGTCCAGCCTGGAAGTGAAATAGAGGCGCCAGCGGAAGCCGTCGGTGGACCTGGCCACGTCGAAGCCTTCCAGCTCGTTGCGCGCGGCGTCCGTCGAGAAGACCAGGACCGGCGCCGTCGGGAAGGACAGCCCCGTCGGGCTGTCGGCGGCCAGCACGCGCGCCACCGTCGAACCGTCCACGGCCGGGGCGGCGGCGTAGAGCCGCACGGTCCCGCTGGTCAGCGTGGAGACGGCCACGCGCCAGGCGCCGGTGGTCTCCAGGGCCAGCGTCTCGCCCGAGAAAGTGTCGCCGCCGTCGGAACTGCGCGCCAGGTAGACCCGGCGCGCGTCCGCGGAATGCGGCGGGCCGCCGTCGCGCACGTAGTAGAGGTTAACCTTGTCCGCGCCGGCGAAATAGGGCTTTACGTCGTATATCCGCGCCGCCGCCGGGAAGGACACGGAGAAATCCGGGTCCGGGCTCCAGGCCAGGCCGTCCGTCGAGAGCGCGCTCAGCAGCGCGTGGCCGTTGGTGCTGACTCCCACGTAGTAGGCGCGCCAGGGGCCGCCGGCCAGCGAGGCGTCGGTATAGACGCCCAGCGCGGTTATCGAGCCCGCGTCGTGGTTATAGGCCCCGGCGCCGGTGGAAAGCCGCAGGCCCGGCTCCACCGTCCAGGCGAGCCCGTCGGTAGAACTGGCGCTGAAAACGCCGTAATGCGCGGCGGTGGAGAAATACATCCGGAACCCGCCGCTCATCGGCGTCACCGCGTGCACGACGGCGGAAGAGAGCCTGACCCCGTCCTGGAGGGTGAAGGACGGCGCCGCGGCCGCGGGGGCGGCGGCCGCCAGCAGGGCCGCGCAGAGATATGACCTTATCACAATAAGCCATTATACAAAACGGTCCGGGCGGCGGCCGGGTCCGGAAAAATGGTAAATTAACCATGCGCCAAGGGGGCCTTATGGCTAAAGCCGCTTTCATCCACCTGCACAATCACTCCGAGTACTCGCTTTTCGACGGTATGCTCCGCTTCACGGACTGCCACGGCCGGCCGTCGGAGTTCATGCGCTGGCTGGCGGAGCAGAAGAACCCCGCGATGGCGCTGACCGACCACGGCAATATGTACGGCGCCGCCGAGTTCTATTTCACCGCGCGCGAACTGGGGATCAAGCCCATCATCGGCTGCGAGGTCTACGTCCAGCGCACGCCGGTGACCGACAAGAGCGAGGGCTCGCACAAGGACGCCGCCCACCTGGTCCTGCTGGCCAAGAACGCCGATGGTTACGCAAATCTTTGCCGCCTCGTTTCCCGCAGCTACCTGGAGGGGTTCAATCACGGGCCCAAGGTGGACCTGGAGATGCTGGAAAAGCACGCCAGGGGGCTGATCTGCCTGTCGGGCTGCATAGCGGGCCCCGTCGCCCGCGCCTGCCGGGGCGGCGATCCCGCCGGGGCCGTCGGCGCGGCGCGGCGGCTGGCGGACATCTTCGGCAAGGGCGACTTCTACATCGAACTGATGGACAACGGGATGAAGGAGCAGGCCGAGGCGATGAAGGGCCTGCTGGAGGTCGCTAAAAAGACGAAACTCCCCGTCGTGGCGACCAACGACTGCCATTACTGGAAGGCCGCCGACTGGGAGACGCACGACGTGAAGCTCTGCCTCAATACCCGCTCGCTCGTCGGCGCGACTGACCGCTTCCGCTTCAGCGGCCGCGAGTATTATTTCAAGTCGCCGGAGCAGATGGCAAAACTCTTCTCGCACACGCCCGAGGCGCTCAGGAACACGCTGGCCATAGCGGCCAGGTGCGACGTGAAGCTGCCGGAGGGAGAACCGCTGACGCCGCCTTTCAAGTCGCCGGCGAAATTAAAGGAACTCTGCCTCAAGGGGCTCGGCAAACCGACGGCCGAACAGAAGAAGCGGCTCGACGCCGAGCTCAAAGCCGTCAAGGCGGCGGGGCTGGAGGACTATTTCCTCATACTGGCCGACGCCGCGCGCCGCGCGCGCGCGGAGGGCGTGCTGACCGGCCCCGGCCGCGGCACGGCCGCCGGCTCGCTGATAAATTTCGCGCTGGGCCTGACCGCCGTAGACCCGCTCAAGTACGGGCTCAGCTTCGACCGCTTCCTGGACACCTCGCGCTCGCCCTTCCCCCCGCTGACCGTCGAAGTGCAGGAGACCCGCCGCGGCAAGTTCCTGGAACTGCTGGCCAAAAAGCACGGCGCGGACGCCGTCGCGGCCGCGGGTTATTTCAGCGTCAAGCAGCCGCGCAATCTGGCCCGCGACCTGGGCATAGCCCTGGGGATAGACCGCGCCGCCGTAGAGCGGCTGGTCGCCGCGATACCGTTCAACCACCGCGGCGAAGTCTCGGACCTCGTCGAGGTAAAACACCTGCTGGCCGACCCCGCCGTGGAGAAGCTGGCCGACTTCACCGACCGGCTCTGCGGGATAAAGAACGGCTCGGGCGCCGACAATGCCGCCGTGGTGATAGCGCCCGGACCGGCCGCCGGTTTCATGCCGCTTTCCAACGCCGGCCGCCGCGGGGAACCGGCCGCGCAGTACGGCAAGCGCGACCTGGCGCGGCTGGGCTTCATGCAGTTCGACCTGGCCGGCCAGCGCGCGCTGGACGCGCAGCAGGCCGCGCTCGAGCGCATAAAGACGCGCGGCTTCGCCCTGGACGCCATAGCGGAGGACGATCTCAAGACCTGGACGCTGATAGCCAACGGCCTCACCACCGGCGTACACGGCCTGGAAACGGAAGGCGTCAAGAAATACCTGGTCCAGCTGCAGCCTTCCCGGCTGGAGGACCTGGCCGCGCTGCTGGCCCTTTACCGCCCCGGCCCCATACAGGCAGGCCTGCTGGACGCCTTCATCGCCGCGAAAGCGAAGAAAGGCGCCGCCGCGCCCCATGCCGCGCTGGAGCCGCTGCTTAAGGACACCTGGGGGGCGCTCGTGTACCAGGAACAGCTCATGGCCGCGGCGGAACGCATCGGCGGCTTCGGACCGCCGCGCGCCGCCGAACTGCGCCGCGCGCTCGCCGCCGGCGGCGGGGAAGCGCAGGAAAAGCTGCGCAAGGAATTCATCGCCGGCGCCAGAAAGAAGAAGTTCGGTCCCAGGGAGGCCGCCGCCGTATTCGACGCCCTTTCCCGCGCCGCCTCCCACGCCGTCTGCAAGGCGCACGCGGTCCCGCAGGCGCTGCTGGCCTACCGCCAGGCCTGGCTCAAGGCCAATTACCCGCGCGAATTCATGACCGCGCTCATAGAGAACGAGCGGGGCCGCCAGGACCAGGGCAATTACGCGCTCTACATGGCGGAAGCCAGGCGTATAGGCGTGAAGATCTGAACGGCTGAATAAGTCAACAACTCAACAAGTCAACTACGTCCCCTGATAGCGCGGAGGCCGGAGAGGGCTTTTTGGTCGCCGGGGAATTTTTCGAGGAAGCGGACGAAGTTGCGCTCGGCGGCCCGGTGGTCACGGGCCAGCAGCCGCGCCACCCCGGCGTCGTAGAAACGGCTCGGCTCCGACTCGGCCAGCCGTTCCATCACCGCGGCGGCGTCGGAGGGAGAACCAGCGTCCTGCAACACCAAGGCTAGCTGGAGGGTCTCGCCGGAGCCGGACGACGCCGCAAGCCCGCAGCCGGCGCTGGCGGCGGCCGCGTTCTTGAGCCCCACGGCCAGTTCGGCCAGGGCCGCGCGCAGGGCGAAACCACCGCCGGCGGCCGAAAGGGCCCGGCATTTGTCGAAAGACTCCGCGCCAGCCCAGACTCCACCCTCGCGGGATAAGACCGCTAGCGCGGATTCCAGCCGCCCGGCCTGGAGCGCGGCCAGCAGGTAGACTTCCCTGCCGGCTCCCCCCCGCCCTTCCGCGAAGAAAGCGTCGAAAAGCTCGCGCGCGCGGCGCCGGGAGCCGGCGGCGGCGTATAGCTCCACCGCCTCGCGGGCCAGCGCGGCCGTCCGCGGCGTCCCGGCGGAGTCCAGCGCTGCGGCGGCCTCGCGCGGCCGCCCGCCGGCCAGCAGCAGCCGCGCCCGCGCCGTGGTTTCCTCCGGCGTCGGCGGCAACGCGCGCCCGAGCTTCTCCAGCAGCCGGAGGCGCCGCTCCGGAGGCCAGTAATGGAGGGCCTCGAGCACGGCACCCTTCCTGAAATCGTCGGCCGCGGCGGCCTTGGCCGCTATGTCCCGGTCCACGCCCCGTTCCAGCCCGCGCACCAGCCACAACGCGCGGGCCTGCGTTGCGGCGAAGGTCTCCCTCGCCTCGGCGTCCCTGCCCAGTTCCAGCTGCCGCAACCCTTTTATCACGTGCAAATCCTTCGGCTTCAGCCAGCCATGGGACCAGTCCTCCGGCAACGACCAGAACACCCCGCCGGACTCCAACGAGGCCAGCGCCGCCAAAGCCCTCTGCAGCCCGGCGGCCGCCGCGGCGCGCGTGAAAAAGAGCAGTCCCTCGTGATCCCCGGCGTGCAGTGCATGGGCGGCGCCGTACCTGAGCAGGTAAGGATTCGCCCGCGCCGGGTCCCGCCGGGCGGCGTAGAACGCGTCGCCCGGCGCCACAGGCCACAGCAGAGCGCGGGTCACAGCGGCCAGCGCCAGGACCGAGAAACAGGCGGACGCCGCGGACGAAACCGCGGGAATCCAGTCGGCGCGGACAGGGAACCCGCGCGCCAGGCGGGCCAGCCCGGGCGCGGCCGCGCAGCAGAGAAGGAGCCAGAGCGGTTCCAGGTAGCGGGTCTCGATCGACATGAGAGAATGCGTGAACATGAAGCCGCAGGCCAGCGCCGGCAGCAGGAAGCGCCCGGCCGCGGCGCGCGTCAGCGCCGTCCCGGCGGCGGCCGCGGCCGCCAGCCACGGCTGCTGGGCCAGGATATGCTTCAGCCGGACCAAAACGGACGACAGGTAAGCGAGCGGCGAGGCCGCTATGGTCCGTGCGGCCCAGCCGTAGACGCCTTCGCCCGGCTGGAGCCCGGCCATCTCCCTGAAATTCCCCTCTATCGTGTACACGCTGCCCAGCACCGCGGTTACGATATTGGTATCGGCCCGGCCGTGCTCGAAAAAGGACGGCGTGCCGGCCGCCGACCAGGTGAGCGCCGCCCAGGGCAACAGCGGGACAAACACACAGCCGGCCAGGACCGCGGCCCGCCAGGCGCGCGCGCGCAGCGGGCCGCGGGTGAAGCATAATTCATGTGCCGACCAGATGAACGGAAACGAGACGGCCGAGGAACGTACCAGGAAGGTCGCCCCGAGCGCCAAGCCGGCGACGGCGGCGTTTCCGGCCGTCTCCGCCCCCCTGCGCCGCACGCCCAGAGCCAATGCGGTCAGAAGGAAACAGGAGAATACCGCCTGCTCCAGGTCCTCCGGAGCGTAGAACAGCGCGCCCCCGGCGGCCAGTAGCCCGGGATAGATTCCTCCGCCAAGCGACGCGGCTATGTAAAAACATAACGCGGCCGCCCAGCCCCGGAAAGCCAGCAGCCGTACTACGGGCGGCGGACCGTCCACCTCACTGCCGGTCAGCAGGGCGGACACCGGCATCACACTGGTTATCAGCGGATCGTCCAGGCCCAGTTTCAGCATCATGGCGTGGTCCGGGATCAGGTCTCTGACATGCCGGTTCTTTTCCAGCAAGCCGGCCAGGACCAGCACTAGGGCGGCCGTCAGCAGGGCTAGTTGCAGAGGGACCGGTAGACCGCGTCGCATCCCGTAATTATACAGAAACGGACGACTTCTCCGCCCGCGACGGGCACATACGGCCCAGGGGCGGCTGCCCCTTGGGCCTGCTTTTTGGGGGTCCAATAACTGCCGCGTACCGGGTCCTTAGCCTCATCAGCGAAAGCCCTTTAAAATTCCATAATTACCTTGCAGCCGTAAAGCCGGGCCGGGCCCGGCGCGGAACAAGGAGACAAAATGATCAGGAAAGCGCTCATCTTCTCCCTCATCATGGCCCCGGTATCGGCCTTCGCCGCCGAAGCCGACCATTACACCCTCGGCGACTACGAGATCGCCGACATCACGCAGGAGCTCAACGATTACTCCAACTACGCCCTCGGCCAGGTGCTCGAGCGCCTCAACCAGGACGGCGGCTGCTCCGCTCCCGCCGATCAGAAGCCAGCGCACGACCCGTTCATGAACGACGACTTCGACAATGAGCCGCCGGCCAAGACCCCCGAGGAGAAGCTCTACGCCGAACTGCGCACCGTCTTCGCCAACCACGGCAAGAGCCGGATGATCAACGACATCCTCGACGGCCGCCTGGCCCGCACCGTCATACCGCTCAAGGAATCGGTTTACGGCGAATGGTCCGTCGGCAACGGCTTCCTGCTGGGCCGCCGCAGCGCCGCCAGCAGCCCCCTGGCGCTCTCCCCCCTCATCAAGGTCAACGGCTACGTGATAGGCGTGGACAAGCTCGAGCACATGTTCGGCATGGGCTACGCTTACTTCAAGCGCCACCACATCCGCGGCATGAAGATGCGCCGCGTGCTCAAGCTGGGCGTCATCGCCGAGAAGACCTACCTGGGCGGCAACTTCCTGGCCACCGGCGTGTTCACCTACGCCGACCTCTCAGCCAACTTCAACGGCATGCGCTTCTGGAACCACATGCTGCAGAAGGACGACGACGTCCTGGGCAAGCAGCACAACCTGGGCCCCTACGTCACCTGCGAGGCCGGCCAGTGGAAGAAGGCCAACCCCATCGACTTCTCCAACTACGTGGACCGCACCTACCAGGAGAACTACAACTGCTCCAAGTTCGCCACCCAGAAAGGCGTGGAGAAGTTCAAGGAATCGCTGGGCCGCCTGGAGGCCAAGCACGGCAAGACCCGCGGCGGCTTCGCCTGCCCCGCCGATCCCGCCCTGCTCGAAGAGGCCGCGGCCAAATACAAGGTGCCGGTCAACGGCGGCACCACGATCGACCACTGGATAGTCAACCGCGACGGCAACGAGAAGGTCTCCTACTTCAACGAGTTCTGACCTAAGCCCCCCCCCGCAAAACGGAACCCCCGCCGGGTGGCGGGGGTTCTCATTTCCAGGGCCGGCCGCGGCCTTACAGCGCGGCGACGCTCATCAGCGCGGCGGTATTGTCGCGCAGCCAACGGCGATGCGCCCTGTAGTCCGGGCAGGCCGCGCGCACATGCGCCCAGAAGTCGCGCGAGTGATTGAGCTCGCGCAGGTGGCAGAGCTCGTGGATGACCACATAATCCAGGACGGCGGACGGCGCGGCGGCCAGCCGCCAGTTGAAATTGAGGTTCCCCTTCGCCGAGCAGCTGCCCCAGCGCGTGCGCTGCGAACGGATGGACAGGCGCTTGTAGGGGATGCCCAGCGCGTCGGACCAGTGTTCCGTGCGGGCCGTGATGAGCACGCGGGCGCGGGCGATATCGGCCGCGGCGGCGCGGGGAAGCGCGGGACGGCGGGCGCGGCGCGCCCGCCGGTACGCGCGGCGGGCGGGACGCGGAGGACGCGGTACGGTGAAAAGCCCCGGCAGGTCCTTCGAAAGCCCTTTGAGAAAACGGTCTATCTCCCGGCAGAGCCCGCCGGCCTTCCCGGTCATCAGTCTATCTCCAGGACCTCGCCGGCGCTGTCGCGCGGGGCGGTATGCAGGCGGAACTTCAGCGGCTTCCTCTTCTTTTTGAAATAACGGCGCACCTCGAGCTCGGGCAGGTCGGGGCGGTTGCAGTCCGCGCTCAGGTGCGCCAGCACCACGGCCTGCGGCGGACCGTCGGCCTCGCAGACCCGGCGGAGGAAATCGGCCGCCAGCGGATTGGAAAGATGGTACTCCGAGCCCGGGTGCGGGTTGAGCCGCCTCAGTTCCGGGTCGTGATTGGCCTCCAGCAGCAGCAGGTCGGCGCCCGCGGCGAAGGCCACGTGCATTTCGCTGAAAGCGTGGAGATCGGTGAAAACGGCCGCGCGGCGGCGGGCCAGGCCGCGCCCCCAGGTCACGTCCAGCGCGCAGGTGTGACAGCCGGGCGCGTGCGGCACCTCGGCCTGCGTCACGGTGAAATCGCCCAGCGCCAGCGCGCCGTCGAAGGACGCGACGACGCCGGCATACCCGCGCCCGCAGCGCGTTTCTATCTGTTCCGCCGTTAACGGGTGGCAGTAGGCCTTGAGGCCGGCCCCGGCCAGCGCCTTGAGGGAGTTCCTGTTGATATGATCGCCGTGCGCGTGCGTTATGACCGCGCCCAGCAGCTCGCCGCAGAGCGCCCTCGCCTCGGCTATGACCGCGCGGGAATCGCGCTGCGAGCCCGGCCCGAAATCGACCAGGAGCCCGCCGTTCTCGCTCCAGAGCAGGGCCGCGTTGCCGCCGCTGCCGGACAGGAAGGACTTGAACCTCAATGCCATAGCGCTCTATTCTAGTAAATACCGGAGGGCGGCGGGGAACGGGCGGGGCGCGCAGCTCAGCGCAGCCTGTCCAGCGCCTCTTCCTTCAGGCGCGCGGCCTCGCGGGCCTGGTCCAGCGTCACCTGCAGGAAGTGGATGGACTGGCCCGGCCCGTACTGGCAGAGCAGGTCCATGTCGGCGGAGATCACGTTGAAGATGCGCGGGTAGCCGCCGGTGGTCTGGCGGTGGCGCAGCAGGATGATGGGGCCGTCGGGCGTCAGCTGCACCGTGCCGTCGGCCACCGCGCCGGAGATCATGTTGCGCATATCGCAGTCCACGCCCGGATCGCCCGAAAGCCGCATGCCCATCCGGTCCATCTTGACCGTGGTGCGCCACTGCGTGATGAAGAACTGGCCGGGCTGGCGCATGCACTTGTATTCCGGGCCCGGCAGCACGCGGATGCGGCCCTGCGGGTCCGTCCAGCCGCCGACCGCGACGAAAGGCACGGCCTCGCCGGGAGGCGGACCGCCGCCGGCGCGTCCCCTGAAAGAGAAATAGGTGTAAGTGCCGTAGCGGCGGCCGCCGAAGGCGAGCCTGTCGCCGGCTTCGGCCTCGTAAACGCGGCTGTGGTCTATCTCGAGGGCGGGACCGTCGCTTTTTTTCAGGGAGGCGTCCAGCGCCCCGCCGGTCAGCGCGAATCGCCCCGCCGTCAGGAACTCTATCTCGGGCGGCCCCACTATCTCCAGCGCCGGCGCGCCCTCGGGGTTGCCCAGCATCAGGTTGCCGCGACGCAGCGCGAAGCGGTCCATCGCCCCGGCCGGCGAGATGCCTATGTCCTGCATGCCGTACACCGGCAGGCCGGCCGTGCCGCAGAAACCGGGCCGCACCAGCCGGATATTGCCGCGCACGCCGGAGGCGGCCGCGGCCTTGAGAGCCTTGTCTATGGTCTCGCCCAGCCGGCCGGCCAGTTCCAGCGCTATCGGCGAATCGGAATGGATGCAGAGCGTATCGGCCTTGATCTCTTTCCAGGACGGGCGGGCCGGGTCGCCGCTGGCGTTCACGCGGCCGCGGGCGACTATCTCCGTCGCCTGCGCCAGCGCCTCGGCCAGGTCCTTTATCACGCCGCCGGACTTGCGCGGCAGCAGGCACAGACTGCCGGACTGCCCGTCCCAGGCGTAACGCCGGTCGACGAAGGCCTCGCGCAGCACGGCCACGCCCTGCCGGCGCGCCGCTGACGCTATCTCGGAATCGTTGGGCGCCAGCAGCGCGGCTATACCCTTGCCCTTCAGCCAGGCGGCCAGCGTACCCGCCAGCGCCGCGTCGCGGCAGGCGTCGTTGTAAAGCGCGCCGTGGAATTTCACCAGCTTCGCGCCGGGCAGCAGCGAGAGCTGCGAGTCCAGCGAGGCCAGCAGCTCCGCCCCGGGCAGCCGCATGCTCTCACGGCCGAAATTGGGCTTGTCGGGATACGAGAGGTGCGCCGACACCTCCACGCCGTGCCTCGCGGCCAGCGCGCGGAAGGCCTCCACGCTCTCGCGGTCGCCCGCGTGGCCGTCGCAGGCGATATTGGCTATCTGCACCAGCTCCATCAGCAGCCGGTCGTCGCCGTGCAGCGGGCCGCGCTCGCCTATGTCGCAGTTTATCCGCACCTTCATCCGGCCCTCTCGAAGACTACCGTGTCGCCGGGCTCGATATCGTAGAGCAGCTCCGGCCGCGTCATTCCTAAAATATTCCAGCCGCCCGGCGAGGTTTCCGGGTAGATGCCGGTCTGCTCGCCGGCCACGCCGACGGCGCCGGCGGGCACGGCCAGCCGCGGGGAATCGAGCCGCGGCGTGACCAGGCTCTTGTCCAGGCCCAGGAGATAAGGGAAATGGGGACGGAAGCCGATCATCGCCACCAGGTATTCCGGAGCGGTGTGGCGCTTTACGACCTCTTCGGCGGATAGCCCGGCCAGTTCCGCCACGCGGGCCAGGTCCTCGCCGTTGTAGACCACCGGCAGCGTGTAGCGCCGGGCGCCCTGCACCGCCAGCGCGGCTTCGTCGGACGGCGCGTCCGCCAGGCAGCGGTCCACCGCCGCGCGCACCGCCTCCCAGTCGGAGAGAGGGGCGGCGTGCGCCGCCAGCGCCGTGTAGGACGGCACCACGTCGCGCACGCCCAGCCGCCGCAGTTCCGGGTCCTTGCGCAGCCTGCGGTAGGCCCAGAGCACCCGCAGCGAGGTCACCCGGTCGATCCTGTCGCCCAGCTGCCAGCACAGGCAGGCGTCGCCTATAAAATAAGTGTTTATCCCGGCCCCGGCCGTCATAGCGGCTATTATATCACTATCGTCGGGGGATGGAGCGGAGTATTTCCGGCAGGACGCGCTTGAAGAAAAGCGCCGCCACCGCGCCCAGCGAGGCGGTCAGCGAGAAAGTGTCGTCCACCGGGCCGGGGACGTTCATCGGCAGCATCTCGTAGAGGAAGACCAGCGCCGGCAGCGCCAGCCAGCCCTTGGGCGTGTCCCAGCGCGCCGTCACCGCGATGCAGACGCCCAGCAGAACGGACGCGGCGATGAAGAACGGCGCCGAGAACAGGCTGGCCCCCAGGCTGAACGGCGCCAGCGCCAGCGACCACAGCAGCGCGAAGACCACCGGCAGGGCCGCGTCGAGATAGGTGAACCGCCGCACGAAGAAGAGATTGATCGCCGCCGCGAGGAAGAACAGCGTAAAGGCCACGGCCGCCGCCAGCGCGCCCGTCCGGAATTCCCAGCCCGCCCAGCCGATGAAAAAGACCAGGACCGAGAAAGGGAAGGCCAGGAAACTTATCAGGAAACTCCGCGCCATGTCATAATTCTACAAAACCGCGGACATCACGGCGTAAAACCGATGCGGCGCCGCCGCTTTTCCGGCTCGGAAACAAGGTCTTTTATGACTTCGACGATAGCCCGGATCTCCTCGTCATGCCTGCCAAGCCGGCGGTCCAATTCATCTATCCTTTGGGCAAGTTCTTTACTGGCATAAGCCATTTCCCTTAACCTGGCAAAAGCCCGCACTACGGTTATCCCCGCTTTTATCGCGATGTCCGACCTGACCACGTTCGCCGCCTGTATCGCGCCGTATTCCGTGAACGCATACGGGAGATACCGCCGCCCGCCCCTGTTCTTTGAGGTCGCAAATTGCGGCCTCAGACCGCCGGCTTCGGCGGCTGAAAGCTGAAACATAAAATCCGGAGGGAACCGCTCTTTATTCCTCCGGACCTGCTCATTAAGCCGCTTTGTGCTCACCCCATACAGCGCGGCCAAAACGTAGTCCAATATAACTTTCCGCCCGCGGATGAAATATATTTTAGACTCCAGGGCGTCTTTCGGGAACAGTTCTTCCGGCATATACCCTCCTTTCCCCCTTACATCGTAAAACATACCAGCGACAACGTAGTGTCGCCCAAAAAACATGACCCGCGTCTGAGGGCGCGGGTCACAAGCGGCCTTTAAAAAGCGAAGTCCTAGACCCGGATTATGCCGCGGCGGCGCAGCTCCCAGAAACATTTCACCGTCGCCGCCACGTCGGAAGCCGCGTTATGCGCCCCCTCGAAATCCGCCTCGAAAAGTTTCCGGTGGAGTTCCGCCAGCTTGGGCCATTTGTAGCCGCGGGCGCCGGGGATCTCGCAGTACTCGGTGGTGCTGTGCATCGTGCAGATCTTTATGACGGAAGCCGGGATGTCCGGCATGCCGGCGCGCAGGAACTCCGCGCCGATGATCTTCTCGTCGAAAGAGATATTGTGCGCTACGAGGAACCTGGTCCTGTCCAGCAGCGCGCGGAACTCTTTGAGCACTTCCGCCAGGTCCCGCCCTTCCCGCAGCGCGCGCTCCGTGGTGATGCCGTGTATCCTGGAGGATTCCTCGGGGATAACGAAACCGGCAGGCCTGATCAGCGTGTCCACCGACGCGAGCAGGTTCCCGTCCGCGTCGTAGGCCATGTACGCCAGCTGCACCAGCCGCGGCCAGTTGGCCAGGTCGGTGACCGGCGCGTTCCAGCTCCGGGGCAGACCCGTCGTCTCGGTGTCGAAGAACAGGAAAGCCGGGGGCGCGGGCGCGTCGGCGAAAAGGTCGGGCTGAATATGTTCCGTCACGGGTACAGTTTACAAAATCCGGGGCCGCCGGCCGGCACAGAAAGGTCCCGCAAAGAAAAACCCCGCGCCTGACAGCGGCGCGGGGCCTTCCTTACGCGGAACGGCTCAGCGGATCTCGATCATCTCCATCGAGCTGGCCGTGGCGCCGGACGACAGGGGCCCGGAGCGGTGGAACCTGAGCGTCAGCATATACTTGCCGGGCTTGAGCGGCTCCAGCACCCTGAGCTCGTAGGAGCGGCCCACGTCGAAGGTATTGGTGACCGTGAACTTCTGGAACGAGTCCAGCAGGTCCTGCACCGGCAGGTTCTGGACGTTCTCGGCCAGGCGCATGCCCTCGGCGGTTATCGTGATCCTCTCGCCGCGGAAATAATCCGAGCGATTGTCGTTGACCATGATGAGCGCGCCGCCGTGGGCGGCCGCGCCGGCCCAGGCCACGGAAAGTTCCTTCGAATCGGGCTGCGACGGCTTCTTGGCTTGCGGCGTCATCGTGATGGTGGTCCTGCGGTTGAAACCCAGGAAGCCCTCTTCGTTCTTCGTGTCCACCGAGTAGTGGTAGAGCATCCCGGCGGTGTCCACGGTCACGAGCTTGGGCGCTGCCATGCAGACTTCCAGGCGCTCGGTCTCCCAGGACTCCAGCTGGCGGGGGCCGATGTTAACGGTCACCTTGCGGGAATGATACCTGCTCGTGGGCCGGCAGTAGCCGTGGCTCCCGTAGCTGTACCCGCCATGGCCGAAGGACTGGCACTCCTCGCCGTACTCGCGCATCGTCATTTCCCTGGTCACGCTCAGCGGGCTCTGCGAGGTGAAGGTCAGCGTCTGGCAGGCGCGCTCGTAGCCGCCGAAGTGGTACTGAGGCGGGGGCGGGGACGGCGGGTGATAAGGCGGCGGCACCGGCGGGTGATGCGGCGGGTTGTGGTGCGGAGGAGCCGGCGGATGATGCGGCGGGTTGTGATGGTTGTTGTTGTGCCCGGGCGCGGGGTGATGATGGCCGGGCGGATTGGCCGGGTGATGCTGCGGCGGAGGCGGGTGATGACCCTTATCCTCCAGGTCCAGGAGCATCTCCTCCAGGGACCCGTTCGTATCCAGGCCGTCGAAATCGACTTCCGCGGCCCGCGCGGCCGCGCCCATCGAAAGGAGCGCCGCGAAAAGTATCGCTGCTGGTTTGTTCATTTTATTCCTCCGGGGCCGCTCGTTGCTCGACATTGCGGCATCGGCCCCATGTAAGGAAATTGAATAAAATGACCCGCGCCCCGAAATAGAGGCGCAGGTCCTATCCCCGCCACGTTTTTATGCCTATGCCCGATTGGTACCAAAGGCCCGCCGCCGCAGCCGCCCTTACCGGGACGCGGGCAGGAGCTTTTTCACCACGGGGACATCCGCGCTGGCCAGGTCGTATTTGGAAAGGTCCTGCGGCTTCACCCATTCGATGGCCGCGTGATCACGCAGCTCGAACTCGCCCGAGAGATGCCTGGCGCGATAGACCAGCAGCTCTATGTGGAAATGTTCATATTCGAACTCGCTGGAACAGATAAACCCGCCTATCTCGGTCTCGACGCCGAACTCTTCCCGGAGCTCGCGCCGCAGGCAGGCCTCGGGCGTCTCGCCGGGCTCCAGCTTGCCGCCCGGGAACTCCCACTTCCCCGCCAGCGCGTCGCCGGACTTGCGCTGCGCGATAAGGACCTTCCCGTCCTTCTCGATGACCGCGGCCGTGACCCGCTTCATGCCGCCGTCTCCGCCGCGGCCGCCCGCGCGGCCGCCTTCGCGTGCTCTTTCTTATGCGCCGCCACATCGGCCACTATCTTGGCCACCACGAAGATAACCATTATGGTCCCGGCGCCGGGCAGGGCGATGGACGCGAAAGCGCCCAGCAGTATCGTCAGGTGCATCACCACTATCCGGGGATAAGGGCTCGCCATGCACTCGCCCGGGCCGGTGTGGCGGTATTCCCCGCCCGCGACATAATTAAGGAAAAAAGAGACCGCGTGTCCGCCGAAGAGCGCGGCGATCCCCCATTTCACCGCCGCCAGGTGATCGATCCAGAGGGCGCCGTCCATCGGGTTCACCTTCGCCGGCCCCAGCTGCGCCCCCTGCAGCACGAAGCCGAACAGGAACACCCCGTGCACGAACATGAACAACCCGAAATGTATCGTGAAGAACGCGGACATGAAGAGCTTTGCGCCGACGGCCAGCGCCGAATACGCGGCCGACAGCCCCGGCCCGGCGCCCCGCAACTTCCCGACAGGCCCGCCCGCCAGCAGCATCTTCAAAATGGTGAAGAAACCGATTATCGCCGACTCCACCCAGTAGAGCGGCAGTATCTCGCGCAGCCCCCAGTCGCCGGTCAGAACTAACCCCAGCGGCAGCAGGTTCGCGGCAATTATGAAATATCCCGATGCCGGCATACGGCGATCCCGTTCTCCGCGCTAACGCAGGTACATCGCGCAGCGGAAACCGATCGCGGAGTTGAAGTCTGTCGGGGTGTTATCGGCTGCCATCACCATCGGTCCGGCCTCGCCGGGGGTCTCGAAAGAGCCTCCGCGCACCCGCATCACCGTTTCCGTATCCCCCTCTTCCCATTCGGCCACCATTTCCCAGAGGGAGCCCACCATGTTCTCCACCGCCCAGGCGGAGAGACAACTGGTCCCGCCGCCCGTAGTGGTGGGAGCTTCCAGACCGACATTGCAGTTCGGAGGCGAACCGTAACCGCCGGTCGGGGTGCCCGCCACCGCCGCCTGCCATTCCGCGTTGGTTATCAGGTGCTTGCCGGAATTGGCGCAGGCTGCGCTGGCCTGGAACCAGGTTATCGACGCCGAAGGGGTGAAACCGGGGAGGCTTAGCGCGTAAATGGGGGTCCCCGCCGGCAGACAACTGGACCCGTCGTCGGAGCAGGGATAGTCGTCCGCGGAGGCGCCGTATTGCGTACCGTCGGCCAGGACGGAGGACCAGACGGTGGCCTCGTACTTGTCCACGCAGTAATCCCCCACCTGGACCATGATATCGTCGGGGTTGCCGGGGTTGGCGCAGGTACCGGACCCGCCACCGCCGCCTTCGATACCGGTAAGCTGCGACCCGTCGATGGCCGGCAGTTTGCCATTCCCGTCCAGCAGCACCAGCCGGTTCGCCACGTTGAAGGTATTCCCCTGCAGCGTCACGCTGGAGGATCTCAGCGTCAGGCTGGTGCCGGCCCCGTCGCCGGAGAACTGGGCGTCATCGGATATGACACCGCTGAAACTGCCTCCCCCGCCCGCCACCGTACCGGTGGCCAGGGGGACGAAAGCGCTGTTCAGGCGGATGTACAGCGCGCCCTCCCCGTCGAGCAGCACCAGCTGGTTGGCCGCGTTGAAGGCGTTCCCTTGCAGCGTCACGCTGGAGGACTTGAGCGCGAGCCTGGTGCCGACGCCGGCGCCGTCGCCGGAGAACTGGTCGCCATCGGATATGACGCCGCTGAAACTGCCGCCGCCCGCCACCGTACCGGTGGCCAGGGGGACGAAAGCGCCGTTCAGGTTGACGTACAGCGCGCCCTCCCCGTCGAAGGCCTGGGAATTATAATAGAGCGCGCCCGCCCCGGCCCCGCTGGGCTGGCCGGTCAGGGTGGCCAGCCCCAGGAACCCGGCGGCGCTCAGCGTGGACACCGACGCGCCGGCGCCCACGGCCACATCCCCGGACAAGACCGCCCCGCCGTTGACCGACACGGGCTTGGCGATATACACCAGGCCGCCTTCGCCGGTGATGCTGCTGACCGTAATGCTGGAAACGGCCACTATGGCGTTGCCGGCCAGGTTCAGCCTCTGCGTGGCGTTGTGATCGCCCAGGTCGTCGCCGGAAGGAAAGCCCGTGGCGCCGCTTATATCGGCGTAGAATTTCCCGTCCGCGGTCATGGAGGCCTTGACCACGCCGTCGGAATCGCGCCAGACCTGCGCGTAGACATCGGCCGCCGTACCGGTGCTGACGACATCGAGCATGGCGAGGTTGGCGTCCAGAACACCGGACAGCGGCGTAACCATGAACCCGCCGCGGTTCTTGAACACCGTGCGGTCGAGTATGGTATTGCGGACCTCCGCCCCCTCGCTGTCGGACCAGGTGAAAGCGCCGGACGCGGTGGACGAGGAGGCATAGCCGGCGGCGAAAGAGACATCCCCCAGCGCGGAATTCCCGTAACCGCCGGGGACCACCGCCACATGCCCGCCGGCGATATTAAGCAGCCCACCCCCGACTACCGATGCCGTTCCGCTGGCCGTATTCGCGGAACCTCCGCCCACCACCGAAGTTGCGCCGGCGGCCAGGTTCCCGTAACCGCCGGAAATCGTGGCGTCCAGAACACTGGAAACATTTTTGCGCCCGCCGCCGACCGTGGCGGTAGGTCCGGCGGCCGTGTTGCTGGTGCCGCCGGATATGACGGCGCCTTCGCCGCTGGCCACCTGAGAAGAAGCGTCCCGGAAAGACTGAAGGTCTACCGCCGCCAGGCCGCGGGCGTCGCCGACGACTCCGCCCAGACCCGGCCCGGCGGTCTGGATAAGGCCATAACTGCTTATGGTTATGCCGCTAGCGGTTATCGTAGAGACTCCCGTTATTCCGTACGAGGCCAGGTCCAGGTCCTGCGTCGCCGTATGGTCGCCCAGGTCGTCCCCGGCCATATTTATGAGCGCGGAGCCGTCCAGCCCCGGCAGTTTGCCGTCCCCGTCCAGCAGCACCAGCCGGTTGGCCGCGTTGAAGGCGTTCCCTTGCAGCGTCACGCTGGAGGACTTGAGCGCGAGTTTACTTAAGACGCCCGCGCCGTCGCCGTCGAACTGGTCGCCATCGGATATGACGCCGCTGAAACCGCCGCCGCCCGCCACCGTACCGGTGGCCAGGGGGACGAAAGCGCCGTTCAGGTTGACGTACAACGCGCCCTCCCCGTCGAAGGCCTGGGAATTGTAATAGAGCGCGCCCGCCCCGGCCCCGCTGGGCTGGCCGGTCAGGGTGGCCAGCCCCAGGAACCCGGCGGCGCTCAGCGTGGACACCGACGCGCCCGAACCGACCGCCAGGGAGCCGGCCCCGTCGAGCAGCACCAGCTGGTTGGCCGCGTTGAAGGCGTTCCCCCGCAGCGTCACGCTGGAGGACCTGAGCGCGAGCCTGGTGCCGACGCCCGCGCCGTCGCCGGAGAACTGGCCGGGGTCGGACTCTATACCCGTCATCCCGGCCGTGATGCCGGTAAGCTGCGAACCGTCGCCGTAATACCTGGCCGCGGAGCTGAAACCGACGATGTAAACATTGCTGGAGACCCTGACCCCGCCGCCGAGCGCGGAAGAAGTTTCGGAAGAGACCTCCACCCCCGGGGCCAGCCCCACCCTGTGCGAAACAAGACCGAGAGGGGAGACCACCGTCACGCTGGAGGCGGCGGTTATCTGGCCCGAAGAGGTCACGCCGCCGGCGGCGTTTATCGGGAACCCGGCCATGTCCAGCGCCTGCGAGGCCGTGTGGCCGCCCAGGCCGTCCGCGCCGGAGGGCATGTTGCGCATCCGGGAAGCGTCCGCGTAAATCACGCCGGAGGCCGTCATGGAAGAGGTTATGAGGCCGGAGGAATCGCGCCAGATCTGGACATAGTCGTCGGCCGCCGCGCCCTGCACGTCCAGCCGGGTACCCGCGGAGGAGCGGCCCAGGGCGGCGCTGCCGCCGAAGGAGGTCTGGGTTCCGCTCACCGCGGCCTTCCAGCCGGGAGCCGCGTACTGCGAAGTGCCGTCGCTAAAAATTATCCCGTGGGTACCGGCGCCGTCTATGACCAGGTCGCCGCCGTTGACGGTAAAAGTCCCCGTCGAGGACTCGGAAGTGACCGAATGGAAAGAATAGACGGAGGAATAGAGGGGTTCGGCCGGCAGCCAGCCGCCCTCGAGCGAGACCTGCACGTAGGGCGTTATGTCCTTCCAGGGTATGGCGTCGAAGGCGGCCTCGTTGGGCGTGCCGAGGGGATAGCGGAAAAGGCCGGTCGACACGAAAACGTCCGTGGAGCCCGAAGTCCAGTACTCGGCGGAAAGCGAAGCGTCGGTTATCCGGAAAACCATGGCCGCGGTCCCGCTGAAAAGGCGGCCGTCCTTCCTGAGCGTGCCCTGGTAGGTTATCCGTCCCGGAGCGGCCGCGAAAGCGGCCGCCGCCGCGGTAAGGATCACGGCCAGCGCGGCCGCCGTTGCGATAGATTTCCTCATGAATTTACCTCGTACCGGGAGAGGCCGCAATCTTGGCCTCGGCCAGCGAATGATAATAAAGCGCTTCCTCGTTGCGCGGGTCGAACCCGAGCACCTTCCCGAAATTGTCCGCGGCGTCGGCCCAGCGGCCCCTGGTAAAAAAAGACACGCCCTCGTCCATATCCCCATGCAGTTTGCCGAGGTAGGTCTTCAGCCCGCGCAGCCTTTCCGCCTTTTTCAGCTGGGCCTCGGCTATACCGTCCGAAGCCCTCTCGCCGTAGAGGGACTGCCGCTCGGAACCCCGGGAAAAATTCAGCGCCGCCAGCATCAGCTCGTCGGCGCGGGAACGGCCCGCCGCCAGGTACGGGTAGGACTTCCTGACGGTCTTAAGAAATACGCCCATTATTTTCTCGTCCGAAGAACGCAGCATGGCCCTGTTGCCGGAATATACGGGGAAACTTCCCAGGAGCTCCTCGTAAAGCGCCACCGCCTCCGCCGCCGTATCCGCGTCCGAAGCGAGCGAACAGGCCTTTGAAAAACTTTTCTTCCAGGCGGAGATGCGTTTTTTTTTGGCCGCGGCCAGTTCGAGCTTGCGCCGGTGCGCGGCTTCGGCCTCCTTCATGAGGACGCGCCGCTCTTTTTCCGCCGCGGCTTTCTCCTCGTCCACCGCGCGGCCGGCGACGGCGTCCAGCCTGGCGCGGGCGGCTCCGTCCGAGGGGGATTCCAGCACCCTGTCCATCAATTCCAGGATCTCGGCCTTCCCCCCCTCGCCCGGCGCGCCGAAGACGGCCGCGGACAGGGCCGCGGAGAACAGCGCCGCCAGCGCGGCGATCGCAGGCCGGCCCGCGGTCAACGGCTCTCCTCCAGCAGGGCCTTGGCCCGCCTCATGAGTTCGATAGCTTCCCTGTTGCCCGGGTCCAGGGCGAGGGCGGAGTTCAGCTCCAGGACCGCCTCGTAATAGCGTCTCTCGTTGAGAAGCGCCCTGGCGCGGCCGGTCTTTACCCGGGACTCTTCCTGCTCGAAGGTGAGGTGTTCGGTGTTCTTTACCCGCCTGTCGAACTTGTAGGAGAGCGCGAACCTGTGGACCTGGCCGAACTTGCCGTAGGGCGAAAGCGAGTAATCCAGCTGCAGCAGCTTGAAAGTCACGCCGCCCCCCATGCGCAGCCCGTCGCCCAGGTCCTCTCCGGAAGCGTAGCCGCCGCGCACCGATATGGTGCGCCAGACCTGGTACTCCGCCCCGGCGCAGAGGACCTGGCCGGAATCGGAGGGCTTTTTCAGGTCGGCGGAAAAAGTTATCGGGTCGCCGGCGGCCAGTATTATGTAGGAGGCGCCGAGCCTGTAAACCGAGGGCGCGGGGTCCGTTACGGAATCGAACTTGAACCCGCCGCCCAGCGACTGCGCCGAAAGCCCCAGGGCTACGGTGGCGTCGGGAGAGCGGGAGATCCAGAGCAGCCCGGCGTCGAGCAGAGGCGCCGAAGCCGAGGCGTCCCCGAGTTTCCGGCTGGCGTACTTGAGCGTGCCGCCGCCGAAGAGGCCGGAAAGCTTGTCCTTGTAGGGGCCGGCGAGCCTCGCGGCGTAGCTTACGCCCCCCGCCATGTCCCCCGCCTCCACCGAGCCGGCGGGAAGGCCGGCGTTATTGTAGCCGTCGATGGAAGGCACGCTGAGCGCCAGCACCGACACCGCGGCGACGCCCCTGCCCAGCGGCTGCGAATAAGCGGCCTGCTGCGAGGTGATCCCCTCCAGCCAGGAATTATAGGTGAAAGCCGCTTCCTTGTAGGCGTTGCGGCCGAGGGCCGCCGGGTTCAGCGACAGCGCCCCCAGCAGGTCGCCGTAGGCGCCCGCGCCGGACTCGCCCATCGCCACGGCCCGCGGGCTCTGCAGGATGCGCAGGAACTCGCCCCCCGCTTCACCGGGGGCGGCGTGCGCCGCGCGGCCGGCCGCGGCGAGCGCGCAGAAGGAAAGCGTGCAGATAAGGCGTTTCTTCATCCGTTCACTTTATCACTATGAGCTTGCCGGTCTTGCGGTCGGGGCCCGAGACGACCTCCCAGAGGTAGACCCCGCTGGCCACCACCTGGCCGGCCGAATTCCGCGCGTCCCACTGCGTAACGGCGCCGCTTACCGGCAGCTCCCTCACCAGCGCGCCGGTAATGGTGTAGATCCGTATCCTCCCGCTGGCGGGCAGGTTGCGGAACTTTATCAGGTCGGTCCAGTTGCCGTACCTGTCGGGATCGCCGGCGTTGGGCCGGAAGGGCACGGGCGAGACATAGACCGGGCTCAGGTCGGTATTGACCGCGGCCAGGAGGGCGTAACTGGAGAAATGCGGGACCGGATGGGAAACGGTACGGGCGGCGGTATCGATGTAGGACCCGGTCTCCCTGGACCAGAGCCCCGCAGTCTCGTCGAGACGCCAGACCGAGAGCGAAGAGGCCTTGAGCCTGGCCGTCCCGTCCAGGACGCCGTCGCCGTCGGCGTCCGGGTAGGGCAGCGTGACGAGGCAGGCGGAAGCGGGCTGCGCTGGATTGCCGGACGCGTCGTAAGGACTGATACTGACCTTGCTTACCAACTGCGGGGAGCCGGGCATCGAGGGCAGGCGGCGGTTGGCCTCGGCCACCGGCCCGGCGGAGGCGTCCGTGGACAGCGCCACGAAGAAATCCTGCGAATAGGCGTTGGCCGGGATGTCCACCCGGATGCGCCGGTCGGAAAAAGCCGCCACGGTATTATCCGCCTGGTGGTCCATGATCACCGAAAAATAGACCGTCGTAGGCTCGGCCAGCGGCGAGCCGTTTATATCGACCAGGGAAGTGGAAAAATACACGGCGAAGACGCTGCCCTTGGGCCAGGAAGCCGAAGGGACTATCACCAGCTTCTGGCCGGAGACGCTCAGGGCCACCGGCCAGCTGACGCTGGAAAGGGCGCCGGTATTGTCGTAAAGCCGGGTGACGCTGACGGCCGCGGCCGGCAGGTCCGGGGCCAGCTCGTCGTAAAAATTGAGGTCCAGGTTCTCGCCCTGGGTCATCCCCCACAGGCCCCCGTCCATGGGCACGGCGGCGGTGGAGGTCAGCGAAGCCAGCCCCCGGCTCACCACCTCGGCCGGTACCAGCGAAAGATAGCCGGACCACAGGCCGAAGGAACCGTCGGACAGCTCATCCTGGCTGGCGCAGGGCTCACCCACCGTATAGGCCAGCTCGTAGGCGCCGGTCGTCACGCTGACCACGGCCAGCGGCGCGTCGGAATGGCGTATGCTCTCCCAGGCGCAAAGACCCGCCTGCGGCGACGCCAGCGCGCAGACAAGAACAACCGGAATGAAGAAAAGTCTTTTGAACATTAAGCCGGCCGGCGGGAGGCTCCGCACCGCCGGAACACCAAGTATATATTTTTATTTGGACGGATGCGCGGCCGGCCGGGCCATCCGCCCGGCTCGCAGGCAGGCCTTATAGCGGAAACAGCTCACGAGATGGTCGTTCACCAGGCCGGTCGCCTGCATATGCGCGTAGACGATGGTGCTGCCCACGAACTTAAAACCCCGGCGCTTTAAGTCCGCGCTCAGCGCGTCGGACTCCTTGCTGATGGCCGGCAGCTCTTTAAGCGACTTCCACCGGTTCACCTTCTGCCGCCCGCCCACAAAACCCCAGATATATTTTGAAAAGCTGCCGAACTCCTTCTGAACCTCGAGGAACCGCCGCGCGTTGTTGACCGTCGCCAGCACCTTCAGCCGGTTGCGCACTATCCCCGGGTCCTTGAGGATAGCCTCTATCCTGCGCGGCGTGAACCGCGCCACCTTCACCGGGTCGAACCCCGCGAAAGCCCGGCGGTAACCCTCGCGCTTGTTGAGTATCGTGCTCCAGCTAAGCCCCGCCTGCGCGCCCTCCAGCACCAGGAACTCGAACTGCACCCGGTCGTCATGCGCCGGTACGCCCCATTCCTTATCGTGGTAGGGGATATAGTGCGGGCTGGAACCATAAGCCCAAGAACAGCGCTCGATCTTCTTCATAGCCGATAGTCTACAAAATCACGCCTCGGCCGCAGTATGTTCCAAAATGGAACCGACTTCTCTCACCGCTGGTGAGAGAATTGCGGCAGCCTATTTCTGCCACCAATGGCGGCTGTTTCTCCAACCAATGGTTGGAGATTTGGCTACAGGATCTATTTGGAAGGAACCGCGCTGTCAGGCTTTGAGCATATCCCAGACGCTCAGGCCAGCCTCTTTCATTTTGCGCGTCACCTCGCGCACTATCTCTACGTTGATGCGCGCGGCCTTTGGACTATTCAGTACGGCCGAGAGCATGGCGACCCCGGCCTCGGTAAAAACCAGCGGGGACCGCTTATTGCGCTCGAGCCGGAACATGAACTGTTCCGTGAACCTGCGCCGGTTACGGGCAACGGCACAAAGCAGCGCCCGGGGAGTAACCTCGTAAAAAGCCGCCGCGTCCGCGGCCGCCACCACCCGCTCGCCCCGCGCCATGAACACGCCTTTCTTCATCTTGATCACAGGCCCATCGGTTCCCATAACCCCTCCCGTATTTCATATACCCCCGCCCGGGAACTTCTACCATGAAAATCGAAAGCCAGGCTTTCCCTTTTCATTGTCGCGATAGTTAGACCGGCCGCAATTTACGAGCATTTTTCCGGCTCTTACCGGGAGGCAATACCGCGATAAAACCCGGACACCGATCCGAAAGCCCCGGCAAGCGTCATTTTCAAACCGCATTCTTCGGCCAATTCAGCGAAGCGGACCTCCCATCGTTCAGGGGCCGGCTCAAGCGCCTCAGGCAGCGCGTGGGTTTTCCTGCGGCCGAACACCGCTTTCAACACACTCGCGGTTTTATCCGCGGACAGTTTGCCCTCTTTTATAAGCAGAGCCATATCGACCAGATCCCTGACCCGGGAGTTCGGCACGGAGCGCGGCATCGTATACGCGTGCAGTTTTTCGGCGAACTGAAACTCGCGCGGTATCATTGGGAACGCGGCCGCCTTGATGCCCGCGAAAGCGAGAGTCCCGTCCTCCGCCGCCGATTCCACTTCCTCCGGCACATAGTCCCCCGCCGCGGCGTCCACGTGAAAAGCCACGAACAGCCTTTTATCCACGATCGCCCGCACCGGATACCTGGCGCCGCCGTACACGGGGCCGTCCAGTTTCATCTGGACCCCGCCGACCTCGAACGTAAAAAAATCCCCCAGGTCTATCCGGCCGGCTTCGGCCAGCAGCCGCTGCAGATAACCGGGCAGGGGCTCGCCACCGGTCTTAGGCGCGCCGCGAAAAGCCAGATCGATATCCCGCGTGGCGCGCGCATGGCGCAGCCGCAATTCCATCGCGTACCCGCCCTTTAAAACCCATGGCGAATCGGCCGCCGCGAAGACCCGGGCCAGGAACCGGTTAAAAGCCACCGTCCGGCACAGCCGGTGAAAACTGAACCCCGAGCCGGCCATGCGGGACTTAAGCCTGTCCTCCAGCGCGCGGCGGAAATCCGAAGCCGATTTATAGACCCGTATGTCTGTCATTTTTAAGCCCTGATAGTTTATCCGCTTCGCCCGGGGTCATGATGCCTTTGGCCACAGCCTCCCTGGCCGCCGCCCTGACCTCCGAGGCGTCCATCAGCCGGGCCTCGAACATATCCCGGAGCGTCTTCGCCGGGGTGGTGACCCGGTAGCCCCGCTCCTCGCGTATCTCGGAAGCTTCCAGGACGCCGCGGTGCAGTACGATACCCTTTGGGGTCGGGTGAAGCTTGCGGAACCCGGGCGGGACAGTCATGTGCAGCTTGGCCGGGTTCGCGTCGGTTATGTCATAAATGGAAAGCGCCGTCTGATGGGAATAAACCCCCTGGATGTTCCCCTTGCGGTCCGCCGACCAGAGCGACCACATTACAAGGTCCGGCCTCTCCGCGCCGGGGAAATTGGCGAGCCGGTATATCCCATGCTTTTCACGGACCCAGTTCCCTTCCCGGGAATGGAAATAAGCCGCACTGCGCGCATAACCGGCTTTACGCGCCTGCTGATAAGTGAAATATCCCTGTTGGGACATCGCCACTTCAAAAAGTTCCCTTTCAGCCGCCTTGTTTTTAGCCATACATTAAATGCCAAGTTACTAGGCATATTATGCATCACAAAACCGGAATTGGCAAGGGGTGATGCTATGCCCCCGGACTAATTCTCTCACCCATCCCCCATTGACTAAATCGCGCCCCGCCCCCATCCGGCGCGCTCTTCCTTCATTTAGTGTAAAACACCCGCGCGACAACGTAGTGTCGCTCATTAAAGGTCCTCTCGTCAATAGGCACAGCGGTCCCTTCCACGGGTTGTGGCTTTGTGTTTTTATAAAATCTGTTCCAACCATCCCTGTTCAAGGCTC
>Ga0302246_1000605_pt1 | contig 30466 bp, 32 predicted proteins | sample AAG_UR_Trp_MG_FD_193533 | JGI IMG/M metagenome (GOLD analysis project Ga0302246, IMG submission 193533) | Enriched activated sludge microbial communities from anaerobic digester in WTTP, New Holstein, Wisconsin, United States - AAG_UR_Trp | ecosystem: Engineered > Bioreactor > Anaerobic >... | reverse complement strand
ATGGTCAGGAGAGGGCAGCATTGGGACAGCGGGATGGCGGCGAAATGCCTTTGCGGGGCTTGAACCCGTGAAAATCCGCCTGTCAGACATTACAGTTGCTCCTCATGTGACTCGCCGCGTGTCCCCGTAGGAAGCCGACCTATTGAATACCCCATAAGGGAACAGTCGGGGGATGCCGGGATAGTTACTCCATGGCGATGGAAGAGGTTTACTTGGACGGTGACTGCTGCTGGCAGGCGCGGCGGTGCTCTTCGAGAGCGGCCAGCATCTCCGCGCCGTAGGAATCTATCTTGCGTTTGGTGAGGCCCTTGACCTTGGCCAGCGCCTCCAGGGTCTGCGGGTCGGTCTGCGCTATGCGCTCGAGCATATCGTTGTTGAGGATGGACTCGGGCAGCATGCCGCGCGCCCCGGCCGCGGCGTTGCGCCAGTTCTTGAGCGCCGCCGCGCGCTTCTTCGACCCCTCGAAATTGCAGCCGGCCTCCGGCCGCTCGCGGCGCTCGCGCCTGGGAGGCTTGTACTCAGGGGCCGCCAGGCCGCGCGCCACGGCGTCCTCCAGCCAGTGGCCGTGATGCGAGAGCACGTATTCCGTCGCGCCCTTGAAGACCGTCATATCCTTCATCGCCTGCTCCGGGTCCCGGGCCAGCGAGCCCAGGAAATCGTCGCCGACCACCTTGAAGGCCGGCCTGTCCAGGTCGCGCGCGCGGCGGTCGCGCTCGGCGAAAAGTTCCTTGAGCACCGCCAGTTGCCGGGGCGAAAGCCCGCGCGACTGGCGCGAGGAGAAGAAAGCGTCGGGATCGTAATGCGGGTCCAGCGGCGAGAGCCGCTCGAGCTTCTCGAACTCGTCCTTGATCTCCTCCAGGCGCCCCTTGGCGGCCAGCTGCCTGGCGAAGATCTTGCGCAGGCGGTAGAGGTACTTCACGTCCTTGATGGCGTAGTCCAGCATCTCCTGCGTTATCGGCCGGCGGCCCCAGTCGGCCTTCTGGAATTTCTTATTGAGATCGACGTTGAAATGCTCCTTGACCAGCGCGTCCAGGCCGCAACGCTTGAAGCCCAGGTACTTGGACGCTATCATGACGTCGAAAATATTGCGGACGTCGGTATGGAAAGTGGTCTTGAGCATCTTGATGTCCCACTCGCCGGAGTGGAAGAGCTTCTCTATCGCCGGGTCCTCCAGCAGCGGCTTGAGCGGGCTGACGTCGACTTTCAGCGAATCGATGACGGCGTCGACGCTCTGCGCGGACAACTGCACCACGCAAAGGCTCTCGCGGTAGGCGTAGAGGCCGTTGGATTCTATATCGATGGAAAGGTAGGGGCTCGAAGAAGCTTTCGCGAGGACCTTTTCCAGCGCTTTACGGTCCTCCACCAGGATGTAACCCATATTCAATATGATAACATTTTAGCCGCCGCTATGCCCCATATCGCCTTCTACAAGCCCTACGGCGCGGTCTCGCAGTTCACCCCCGAAGCGGGGCACCGCCCGCTGGCCGCTTTCGGCCTGCCGCGCGGCGTCTACCCGGCCGGCCGGCTGGACGCCGACAGCGAGGGGCTGCTGATACTGACCTCGGACGGCCGCTTCCAGCACCTGGTAGCCGACCCCTCCCACAAGAAGGAGAAGACCTACTGGGCGCAGGTGGACCGCGTCATAACCGAAGAGGCGCTGGACGAACTGCGGGCCGGCGTCACGCTCAACGACGGCCCCACCCGCCCCTGCCGCGCCCGCCCGATGGAGGAGCCGGCCCTGCCGCCCCGCGTCCCCCCCGTGCGCTTCCGCAAGACCGTGCCCACCTCGTGGGTGGAACTGGTCATCACCGAAGGACGCAACCGGCAGGTCCGCCGCATGCTGGCCCATGTCGGCTTCCCGGTCCTGCGCCTGGTCCGCCGGGCCGTCGGCACCGTCACCCTCGACGGCCTCGAGCCAGGCCGCTGGCGCGAACTGACCGAGGAAGAAGTTCGCTCTTTTTCGAGATGAGCCCCAAGCCCCCGCTTTTATCGGGAGCCAATGGGGGTGGCGGCGGATTCGCGGAGAAAAACCGTCCGGGACCTCAGGATTTCATGGAAATGAGGAGACAACCGGGGATGCCGGGGGCTGACCTAAGAAAAACCGTCCGAAGGCCCGAGCTTACGGAGTATGCGCCGCAGCTGACGGTGCTTTGCTCCTCGCGGAGCGGAGGCGCATACGAGCGCGAGGGCCGAGGTCGGAGCGCGAGCACGGTGTGCGAGCGGCGTTTTTTCGTGGTCAGCCCCCGACAGCCCCAGCATAGTTTTTCCTTTTCAAAGGAGCCGATATGACACCGCCGAGAATAGGGTTCATAGGCCTGGGCATAATGGGCTCGGCCATGGCGAAGAACCTGGTAAAGGCCGGCTACGACGTCACCGTCTGGAACCGCGACCGCAAAAAGACGGAGGAGTTCCAGGCCCTGGGCCGCGAAGCCGCCGCCACCCCCAAGGCCCTCGCCCGGCGCTGCGACGTGGTGATAACCATGGTCACCGGCGACGAGGCGATGGAAGCGGTGCTCGGCGGCCCCGACGGCCTCTTCGCCGCCCGCTTCGGCGGCTCCACGCTCATCAACATGAGCACCCTCTCCTCCGCCTACTGCGAAAAGCTCGCGGCCCTCTGCTTCCGGGAGGCCGTGACCTTCCTGGACTGCCCCGTCGCGGGCTCCAAGCCGCTGGCCGAGAACGGCACGCTGATCATCCTGGCCGGCGCGGAGGAGAAAGCTCTGGAAAAACGCCGCCCCCTCCTGCTTTCGATGGGCAGGACCGTCATCCACGCCGGCCCGCCGACCGCCGGCACCCGGCTCAAACTCTGCGTGAACCTCCTCCTGGCCCAGATGACCACCGGGCTGTGCGAGAGCGCGGCGCTGGCAAAAGCCTTCGGCCTGGACCCGGAACTGATATTCCGGACGGCCGAGGCCAGCCCGGCGCTGGACTGCGGCTACTTCCGGATGAAGAAAGAGAACATACTAAAAAGGGAATTCCCCCCGGCCTTCGCGCTCAAGGACCTGCTCAAGGACGTCCGCTATATCCTGTCCGGGGCCGCTTCGCGCGGGCTGGAACTGCCGGTGACCGCCGCAGTGGAAATACTGGCGGCCAAAACATATAATAGCGGTGAAAGGAACAGCGACCTGACCTCGATCCTCAAGTCGCTGGACCCGCGGGAGGAAAGATGAAAAAGCATTTCCAGCAGGCCGCCGCGAGACTTCGCATGATGCCCCCCTGGGTGACGGCCCTCGTCGTCCTGGCCCTTATACTCACGGTCTTCCATATCGCGTTCGAGATAGAGTACATGCTGGACGTCGCCGAGATGGACAGGCCCTGCGCCGGCGACTGCCTCCAGGACTGACCCCCCCTTGACCACCCGCGGCATAAATGTTAGAGTTCTCTAACATTTATGCCCGGACACGCCCCGATCTCCCCCAAAATGCAGGATTACCTGGAGGCCGTCACCGCGCTCGCCTCGGCTCGCGGCGGGGCGCGGGTCGCCGACATAGCCAGGCGCCTCGGCGTCAGGATGCCCACCGTCAATTCCGCGCTGCGCGTGCTGCGCGGGGCGGGCATGATCACGCAGGCCCGTTACGGCGCCGTCCATCCCACCCCTCGCGGGCTCAAGGAGGGTAAGGGAATAGAGCGCTCGCATCTCGGGCTGAGGTCCTTTCTCAAGCTCGTCACCGGCGCCGGCGAGCGCGCGGCCGACGCCGAGGCCTGCCGCCTGGAGCACGCGGTAAGCCCCCGCACCATGTCGGCGATAGAGGCCATGACCGCGTTCTACTCCTCCGCGGCGGGCAGGGCGAGACTGAAGGAGCTCAGGAAGTTCATCAGGGGTCGACGGCGCCTATGACACCGAAGACCAGGGAGCTCACGGACCTGCTCTCGGCCCAGGAAGGCGAGCGCGGCTATGTCCAGTCCATCGAAGGCGGTCCGGGACTCAGGTCCCGCCTGCGCGCCATGGGGATCATCGAAGGCCGCCAGCTGCACAAGGTCTCCCCTCTCTCCGCCCGGGGGCCCGTGATCACCGAAGTGCTCGGCACGCGCGTCGCCATCGGCCGCAACATGGCCGTGCACATAAAGCTCAAGGTGCGCGCGCGCTCGGTACTGCTGACCGGCAACCCGAACGTCGGCAAGAGCGTGGTCTTTTCCCGCCTGACGGGCCTGGACGTGATCTCCTCCAACTATCCCGGCACCACGGTGGAGTACACCAGCGGCTCCACGATGCTGGCGGGCCACCGCTTCCAGCTCACCGACGTGCCCGGCGCCTACTCCCTCGAACCCACCAACAAAGCAGAAGAGGCGGCCGCCGGCATCATCAACTCCTCGCCCGGCGACCTTGTCCTCGACGTGCTCGACGCCACCAATCTGGAGCGCAACCTTTTCTTCGCCATGCAGATGCTGGAGAAAGGCCTGCCGGTCATCTTCCTGCTCAACAAATGGGACATAGCCGAGCGCCGCGGCATACATATCGACGTGAAAGGGCTGGAAACGGACCTCGGCGCCCGCTTCATCCCGCTGGTGGCGACCACCGGCGAAGGGCTGAAGGAACTGGACGCCGCCGTCGCCGCTTTCCTGGCCGGCCGCCTGCCGGCGCCGATCTGCCCGCCTCCCGGCCACGACGAGAAATGGAAACTCATCGGCCGCATCGCCGCCGAGCGCCAGCGCATAGAGCACCGGCATCCCGGCTTCCTCGAGAAGCTGGCGGACCTGACCTCGCGCCCCTCCACCGGCCTGCCCGCCGCGGCCGCCGTGCTGGCCCTCTCTTTCTATATCATACGCTTCATAGGCGAGGGGCTCATCGGCGTCCTCGAACCTCTCTTCAACGACTACTATATGCCGCTGCTGCTGCGCGCGGCGGACCTGGCGCCCGCGCCGGACTGGCTGAAGGCCATGCTGCTGGGCGTGACGCCGGCCCCGATGGAATCGTTCGGCCTGCTGACGACCGGCCTGTTCATCCCTTTCATAGTCGTCCTGCCCTATATACTGGCTTTCTACCTCATACTGAGCCTCCTGGAGGACCTGGGCTACCTGCCGCGCCTGGCGGTGCTGCTCGACGATTTCATGCACCGCCTGGGGCTGCACGGCTACGGCACTATTCCCGTGATGCTCGGGCTCGGCTGCAAGGTGCCAGGCATACTCGCGGCCCGCGTCCTGGAAACCCGGCGAGAGCGCGTCATCGCGACGGCCCTGGCCCTGATGGTGGCCCCGTGCATGCCGCAGAGCGCCATGATACTGAGCCTCCTGGCGCCGCACGGCATGGGCTGGGTTTTCCTGGTCTTCGGGACCATCGCGGCGACAGGCCTGACGGCCGGCGCGGCCCTGAACCGTTTCACCCGCGGCGAGGCGCCCGAACTTTTCGTCGAGATCCCCCCCTACCATCTTCCCCCTCCCGGCCTGGTGGCGCGCAAAGTCTGGATACGGATCAAGGAGTTCCTCCTCGACGCGGTCCCGATGATCATGCTCGGCGTCTTCCTGGTCAACCTGGCCGACATGAGCGGCGCGCTGACCGCGATCTCCGGGGCGTTCAAAGGACCTCTCGAAGCCTTCTTCGGCCTGCCCGGCGAGACGGTATCGGTCATGGTGCTCGGCTTCCTGAAAAAGGACATCTCGATAGCCATGCTGGCGCCTTTCGGCCTCGCCCCGGCGCAGATAGCCGTGGCCAGCGTGTTCCTTGCGCTTTACCTGCCCTGCCTGGCCAGCCTGCTGGTCATGGTAAGGGAACTGGGAGCGAAGGAGTCGCTGGGCATCGCTCTGCTGAACCTGGCCTCGGCCTCCGTCGCGGCCGCCCTGCTGCACCTGGCGCTGACGGTCCTGTAAAGGCTCCCCCGTAAAATTGTAATCTGTACTCCGTCAGCTTTTCGCCGAGAGAGGTGTATCTTGACCGTCACGACCAGGAGAGCGGCGCCCGCCGCGATGAAAAGACTGCTCAGGGAAGTGCTGGACCACGAGGTCTACCCCGCCATGGGCTGCACCGAACCCGTGGCCGTGGCGCTCTGCGCCGCGCGGGCCGCCGCCCTTCTCAAAAGGCCGGCGGAACGGGTGGAAGTCCGGCTGGACCCGGGAACCTTCAAGAACGGACTGGCCGTAGCCCTGCCCAACACCGGCGGCGAGAAGGGCAACGCCCTGGCCGCGGCCGTAGGGGCGGTGCTGGCCGATCACAAGGCCGGGGCGGCGATATTCAAGGACCTCTCCGGCAGGGACCTCGAAGCGGCCCGCGCCCTGCTGCGCTCCGGCTCCGTCCAGCTCAAGCCCGATCACTCGAAACGGGGCATTTTCATCTCCGCGTGCGTTTCGGCGGGGAAGGACTCCGCGCTCTGCGTCGTGGCCGGCGGGCACGGCAGGGTGACCCGGCTGGAACTCAACGGCAGGGCGCTGCGCTCCGGCGCCGGCGGAGCCCCCGCCGAAGGCCTGCCCCCCTACAAGAGGCTCCTCAAAGTCTCCGATTTCGGCGACCTGGTCGCCGCGGCCGAAAGCGCCGGCCCCGCCGAGCTGGCCTACATAGAGAAAGGCGTGAGGATGAACCTGCGCGCCTCCGAAGCGGGAATGGAAGCAGGCAAGGTCGGTTATTATCTGAAGGACCTGGTCGATAAAGGTTTCCTGCACCGGGACGTGGTCACCCGGGCCAAGATGATGGCGGCCTCCGCCACCGACGCCAGGATGGCCGGAATGTCCCTGCCGGTCATGTCCAGCGGCGAATCCGGCAACCAGGGCGTCGTGGCCTCTCTGGTCCCGTGGATAATCGGCAGGGCCTCCCGGGTGCCCCGGGCGAGGATCCTGCGCAGCATAGCCCTTTCCCACATGATAAACGCCTACATCAAGGTCTTCACCGGCGAACTGGCCCCCATCTGCGGCTGCGCCGTGGCGGCCGGCGTCGGCGCGGCGGCGGCCATAGTCTACCAGCGCCGCGGCGGGGACCGACGGGCGCTTACGCTGGCGGTCAACACCGTCATAAGCGACATAGGCGGCATGCTCTGCGACGGCGCCAAGAGCGGCTGCGCGCTCAAAGTCGCCTCCTCGGCCGACTCGGCCGTGCGCGCGGGCTGGATGGCCGCGGCCGGCGAAGGCATCACCGAGGAGGAGGGCTTCATCGGCGCCACGGCCGAGGAGACCATAAAGAACATCGCCCATATCTCCAGGGCCGGCATGGGCGGCGTGGACAGGATCATGCTCGACATCATGGCCAGGAAGAATTCCCGCTGAAATGCCGGTGTTCTCGCTTTTCCCCTCCGACGAAGCCGCCGACAGGTCCCTCTGCCTGAAAGCCGCGGCCGGACTGCGCCGGACCGGCGGCGCCGAAGCGCTGGAACGCTGGCGGGCCAGGCCGGGCGAGCTCTTTTCCGCCGCCGGAGCCGCCGCTTTGTCCGGGGCCTCGGCGGCGGCGGCCGGGCTGGGCCTCAGGACCTCCGTCTTCGACGCCGCCGGCCTGCCGCTTCTCCCGCCCCCTGAAGAGCTGGTCAAGGCCGAGGTCACCGACGAAGGCGTAAGGTTTTACGGAAAAAACGTCAAGGATTTCTTACCGTACGCGGAGATCGCGGCCTTCGCGGCGGGCGCGGTGGAAGAGACCCCTCCCTCGGCGAACCCGGCGGAACTCTCCGCCGGTCTTGAAACGGCGATAAAGAGGACGCTGGGCCGGGTCTCCGGGACGGCTCCGGCCTCCGCGGAGCAGCGGAAGGAGACCGCCCTGTACCTCGATATTCTCACGACGGCGGGGGCGCGTTACCGGCTGCGCTGGGACGAGGCGGATTATTCCTGGCTCGGCGCGCGGAAAGGGTATTCCTCGCTGGAGAATTTCCGCCTTACGCTGGAGGAACTGCACGCTTTCTCGTTCGGCAAGGTGCCCGTCACCGCCGCCTTCGCGGCGCTGCGCCTCCGCGCGCCTCTGGCCCCGTTCCGCCTCCGGGACCTCGACGCCTTCGACTTCAACCTCCGCTGGTTCCTCGCCGTAAACCGCAAATAAAAACGACTACAGTGCCTTATAAAGAGACAGCCGGGGACGGCGGGGTATCACCTAAGAAAAACCGTCCGAAGGCCCGAGCTTACGGAGTATGCGCCGCAGCTGACGGTGCTTTGCTTCCCGCGGAGCGGAGGCGCATACGAGCGCGAGTGCCGAGGTCGGAGCGCGAGCACGGTGTGCGAGCGGCGTTTTTTCGTGGTGATACCCCGGCGGCGCCCGGAATGCTTCTCCTTAATGCGGTCTTTCACCGGGCGGGCATTGTTTCTATAATATCCACATGACGCAACACCGCAAGCCGAAGCGCTACTTCGCCGTTCACGCTCATTTCTACCAGCCCCCCCGCGAGAATCCCTGGACCGGCGCCGTCACTCCCCAGCCCTCGGCGGCCCCCTACCGCGACTGGAACCGCCGCATAGCCCGCGAATGCTACCTGCCCAACCTCTTCGCGCGCATCTTCGACTCCAAGGGCAAGGTGCTGGAGTTCGTCAACAATTACGAGTACATGAGCTTCAACTTCGGCCCTACGCTGGCCGGCTGGCTGGAGAAGGAATACCCCTACTATTACCGCAAGATGCTCGAGACCGCGCGAAGGCACCGGGAGACGTACGGCGTCCCCAACGCCATCGCGCAGGTCTACAACCACGTCATCATGCCGCTGGCCTCCTTCAACGACCAGCTCACCCAGATGGCCTGGGGGCTGGCCGACTTCGAGCGCCGCTTCGGCTTCCCGGCCGAGGCCATCTGGCTGGCCGAGACCGCCTGCAGCCGGGACACGCTCCGCCTGCTCATCGACCACGGCATGAAGTACGTGATCCTCTCCCCCTGGCAGGCGGAAAAGGTGCGCGCGCCGGGGGCGGCGACCTGGACCGGCATCTCCGGCGGGGCCGTGGACCCGAAACGGGCCTATGTCTGGTACGACAAGGACCATGAGGGCAGGAACATCAGGAACCGTTCGATAGCGGTCTTCTTCTACGACGGCAACCTTTCCAAGGCCGTGGCCTTCGAAGGGGCGCTGAAGGACTCGGCGGCCTTCGCCGCCCGGGTCGAGGCCTGCTATTCCGGCCCCGAACCGGACCAGCTGGTCTCGGTGGCCGTGGACGGCGAGACTTTCGGCCATCACCAGAAGTTCGGGGACCTGACGCTGGCCCACGCTTTCCGCCACGAACTGCCGGCCCGCGGCATCGAACCGGTCACCTTCGCACGCTACCTGGAGCTGCATCCGCCCGCCTGGGAGGCCGAGATACAGGCCGGACCGGACAACGAGGGCACGGCCTGGAGCTGCGCCCACGGCGTACGCCGCTGGAAAGGGGGCTGCGACTGCGGCAAGGAGGGCCTCTTCCAGGTCGCCTGGCGGCTGCCGCTGAGGGCCGCGCTGAACTGGCTGCGCGACGCCGCGCTGGAAGTTTACAAGGAAGAGGGGCCCAAGTACTTCCGCGACATCTGGGCCGCGCGCAACGCCTTTATCGACCTGATCCTGGACCCGTCCGAAGGCGCCGTCGAATCCTTCCTGCGCGCCCACGCGGCCGGGGAACCGGACGCGGAAGCCCGGCGGAAGGCCCTGCGGCTGCTCGAAATGCAGAAGAACGCGCAGCTCATGTTCACCAGCTGCGGCTGGTTCTTCTCCGATATCTCGCGCGGCGAGACCGTGCAGAACCTCAAGTACGCGGCCCGCGTCGCCGAGCTGGCCTCGGAGTTCGGCTTCAAGGGGCTGGAGCGGGGACTGACCTCCCTGCTGCAGATGGCCCCTTCCAATTTTACGGATCACGAGAACGGCGGAGCGGTCTACGAGAAACTGGCGAAAGCCGAAGCCGTCACTCCCGCCCAGATGGCGGCTTTCTATCTCAAACTGGCCCTGTCGGGCAGACTGGAAAAGGGACTGCCCGGCGGCAGGTTCTTCCGCTGGGAACTGACCCAGGATTCCTCCGACGGCGCCACTCGGCTGGCGCGCGGCAGGGCCGTGTTCAGCGCCCCCGTGCTGGGCGAGACCAGGGACTTCGCCTTCCTCTACGCCAGGTTCGACGGCAATCTGCCGCGCGTGCTGGCCGTGGAGAAGGGCGGAGGCGACCTTTTCGCCGGGGCCTTCGCGGAACTGGCCGCCCTGCCCGCGCGCGAGGCGCGGGAACGCTTCCAGAAACTGGCCCTCTCGACCGGGGCGGCCATGCCGGACCAGAGTTACGCCAACCGCTACGACCTGCTCTCCTGCGCCGTGGCCGAGGTGAAGGCCCGCCGCGCCGCCGGGCTTTTTTCGGTCATAACCGAGTACGCGGACCTCTTCAGGGGCGACAAGAGGGTCCGCGTCTCCGACTTCCCCTCGATAAAGAACGAACTGGAATTCTACGCGGCGGAAACGGCAGAGGTGCTGCTGGGCGACTTCGCCCGCAGGGGCGCCGAGGAATCGCTGGACAAGGCGCTGGACCTGTCCGAACGTCTCTCCGGCCTCGGACTTTCGCTGGAGGCGGTCAAGGACGCCGAAACGGAACTGGAACGGGCGGCGCTGGCCGCGGCCGAGGAACTGGGCAGGGCTCCCTCGCCGGAACTCCTGCACCGCCTGAGCAAGCTGGGACGGGTGGCCTTGAATCTCGGCCTTTCCGATACCCTCTTCCACCTGCAGAACGCCTGCGCGCCGCTCTGCGGCCGGGACCAGGTCCCCCACCCGGAGAACTTCCTGCCCCTCTGCGGCGTCCTGGGCATACACCCGGCCCCGAAAGTGGCCCACAAAACGGCGGTCTAAGCCCCGTCCCTCCCAGTTCCATAGTCGAGAATTATTCCGGGGGCATGTCGGCGTGCCAGCACGCGGGACACGGACTCGCGCGCATAGCGCGTCGGTCCTCGGCTCTCGGCGCTCGCGCTTACGATGCTCGCGCCTCCGAGGCGGTCCCGCTTAGCTGGCGCGCCGCCTCCCCCGGCTGTCTCCTTATGGAACCGGCAGGGAGCGAGAGCTGACCGGAGGGAGGCCGGTCAATGAAAAAGCCCCGGGGGAACCGGGGCTTTTTCATAGGCGGCTTAAGTACTAAGCCGCTTCGCGTGCGCGCCGCTCGGCCTCGGAAGAGAAGGCCCTGTAGTCCACCTCGGGGAAGATATTGTCCCTCCACTCGATGTCCTTCAGGTAGCCCTCTTCCAGCCGGTTGCCCATGATCTGCTCGTAGAGCCCGTTGAAGCGGTGCGTGTGGTCGATGAAGCGCTTGGTCGAGTAGGTCTTGGCCGTCCCGACGGTCATCAGGAAAGCCCAGTCCGACGACATGCCGAGCACCACCTCGCGCGCGCACTGGTCCAGCGCGCGCTTGAGCAGGCCGTCGGCGTGCGGGAAGCGGTTGGCCATGTCGACCATGCGTGAGACCGCCTTGTGCAGGTGGCGGTACATCCAGTCGTTGGTGCCGTTGAGCCAGACCTCGTTGTAGCCCTTGTCCCCCCACGACGACATCGACGGCTGCACCACCTGGTTGTCCGGGTGGCGCCCCAGGTACTCGCTCGGGGTGATGGTCTTGACCGTCTTCTGGTCGTGGTGCATCTTCTTGAAGAGGAACTCGATGAAGTCCGGGCCCTCGTACCACCAGTGGCCGAACAGCTCCGCGTCGTACATCGACACCAGTATCGGCTTGCGGCCGAGGAAGCCGTAGAGATGCTCCACCTGCCGCTCGCGGTTGAACATGAAGTTGCCCGCGTGGGAAGCCGCCACCTCGCGCGCCTCGTGCGGGTTGTAGGGTTCTTTCTCGTTGAGGCCGACCTTGCCCGTGATCCTGCAGTACTTCATGCCGATATTGCGGCGCACGCCGTCCTGGTGCAGGTAGGGCCTGACGTAATCGTATTCCAGGTCGTAGCCCAGGTCGCGGTAGAACTCGCGGTAACGGTGGTCGCCCGGGTAGCCCATCTCGGCGCTCCAGACCTGGTGCGCGCTCTCCATGTCGCGGCCGAAGGCGGCCACGCCCGACGGGCAGTACACCGGCGCGTAGACGCCGTAGCGCGGGCGCGGGCTGCCGTAGATGATGCCGTGGGTCTCGAGGAAGAAATAGCGGATGCCGTGCGCCTTGAGGTAGATCTCGTCGCCGGGATTGTAGGCGCACTCGGCCAGCCAAATGCCGCGCGGCCCGCGGCCGAAGCGGCGGGTATAGTCCTGCGCCGCTATCTGTATCTGGGCGTTGACCGCCTCCTTGCGCACCTCGAGCGGCAGGAAGCCGTGGGTGGCGCAGCAGGTGATGATCTCGAGCTTGCCCATGTCCTGGAATTTTTTGAAGCCTTCCAGGACATTGCAGTGGTAATAGCCTTCGTAGAGCTCGATGATGCGGCGGAACTTGCGCTCGTACATCTCGGCCACGGGGGCGAAGGAGGTATTGCGGGTGCGGTGGACCTCTTTCTGCGACAGTTCCAGGCGCTTATGGACGTAGTTCTGGAAACGTTTCTTGAGCAGTTCGTCGGCCATCATGCCGCAGAGCGGCGGCGTCAGCGACATCGTGACCCGGAAATCGGTCCCCTCCTGCGCCAGGCGCTCGTAGACGTCGAGCATCGGCAGGTAGGTCTCGCACATCGCCTCGAAGAACCAGTCTTCCTCCAGGAAGTCCTCGTATTCGGGGTGCCTTATGAACGGGAGGTGCGCGTGAAGAACCAGCGCGAGGTAGCCTTTCTCGTTATTTTCCATCTTTTACCGTGCTGCGGGTGACCTTGATCTCTATGGTGCGGGTGTCGGAGCCGTCGGCCGAGGTGGCGGCCACCGGCAGGTCCATCTTGCCGTCGGGAAGCGCGAAGCGCATCGAGAAGGTCCCGTCGGGATTAAGGTGCACTACGCGGCCGGCCAGCGTGACCTTCGCGTCGGGTTCGGTGGCCCCGTAGAGTATCAGTTCGCAGTCGGCCACCAGCCAGAACTTCTTCTCGGCCGGCTTGGGCTGCTGGTGGGAGGAGAGCGAGGAGACGCCCCAGGAGGCGGCGCGAGAGAACACCGAGCGCAGCATTTCCCAGCGCTGGGCCAGGGACTTGGCGACCTCGCCGGAGCCCTTGCCTATATACTCCACCCCCGAGAGCTGCAGCAGCTTCTCGAAATCCCCGCTGACCGCCATCCATTTCTCGTCGGTAACGTCCGAGACGCGGCCCGCGGGCAGTTTCACGGCGTTGGTCCTGACCAGGCCTATGAACTTGCCGTCGGGCGTGACCAGGCCGAGTTCGCAGCAGTAGGAACGGCCGCTTTCCTGGACGTTCACGTACCAGCTGCGGGCCTCCAGCCGGACCGGGATGTCGAAATACTTGTGCGGCGCGCCGCCGCCCCCGTCCGCCGCGGTCATATCGTAAACGCGCACGACCTGCAGGGAGGTGTCGAAAACGTTCTCGCCGTGGGCTTTGCGGACCCCGGCGCGGGTGGACTCGGTTATCTCCCAGTAGAGATACATCCAGTTGGGATCGCGCGGAAGGAGAACGGCCTCGGTCTCGCCGTAGCCTTCCGGCAGGGCCTTGTGGCTGGAATCGGGCTGCGCTGAACCCGGCTTTATGTTACCTGACGAAGTCATTTTCTCTCCTAGTAACGGTTCGTTGACAGGGTTTGTCTGTCAAGGCGGCGCGTGCCATGAAGGAGGACTACCCCTGACCCAAAGTACGGGGATATTATATCAAAAAAGCGCGCTCCGTTGAAGCGCTGCGATTTTTATGATTTTTGCGAGTTTGACCGCCGTCAGTCGGCGGGGCCACTGGAGCCGTTCAGGTCGAAATCTGCCTGGGTCGGCGTATAGGCCCCGGAGAAAAGCCAGTCGAAGTTCTGGCGGTAGGCGGAGACGGCGCCGGGATCGCCCACGAAAATCATGTTCTCGAAGGAGTTCGCGCTGGCGTTCACCGTCCAGTTGAAGGACCCGGTCTGCAGGATCTCCCCGTCCAGTATGGCGTACTTGGAGTGCATCGCGCCCTTCTCGTTGCGGCCGCCGCGGAACTTTATGTCCACGCCGCTGTCGAGGAGGTACTTGGCCAGGCCGGACTCGGCGCCGCGCTTCTCGTCGATCATGAAGCGGACCTTCACACCGCGGTCCCTGGCGCGCACGACCGCGTCGGCCAGGACCTTGGACGAGAAAGTGTAGGTGACGGCGTCCAGGGACGAACGGCAGGAATCGATGAGCCGCGCCAGTTCCTCCTGCGCGCCGCCGCCGGGGGAGAAGACGTAGGCTGGCACCGGAGAGCCGTTGAGGCTCATCACGGGGGAAGGGTCGGCCGGAGGAGCGCCGTAACCGCCCTGGGAGACCTCCTGCGAAGGGCCCGAGGAGAGCGGCCTGGCGTGCGACCACATCCACTTGAAATAGCGCTTGTAGCCCTCGACATATATCGGGTGGCGGGCCGCGACGGTGTTCTCGTGGCTGGAGAAGGTGGCGCCGAAGGTCCAGTTGTACGAGCCGACCGTGACCAGGACGCCGTCGTGTATGGTGATCTTGTTGTGCATGACGCCGTAGGAGCGCGTGCCGCGCAGCGTGCGTATCTCCACGCCGTCCTGTATCAGGCGCTTTATCTGGGTGTCCATCCGGGGATAGACGTGCGACTCGTCGATTATCAGGCGGGTCTTCACGCCGCGGGCCCTGGCCCGCATTATGGCGTCGGGGATGTCCTTCATCGTTATGCTGAAGATGGCGCCGTCGAAGCTGCGGGCGCTGGCGTCGATGGCCTTGACGACCAGGTCGTTGAGGTAGACGAAAGAGTACTCGGGAACGGCGGTGAAATCGCCCCTGAAGGAGGCCGCCGGCATGGGGGCCAGGATCGCGTCCGCCGCGGCCGGGACTTCGGGCGCCGCGCCCCGCGAAAGCAGGTCCTCCAGGGCCGGCGAAGCGGCCGCGGAGAATGGAGCGGAGAAAAAGACGAGCGGGGCGAGAAGAAGAGCGCGAAGTTCCTTGGTCATCGATATAGTGTACGGGAAAGCGGGGTCCGGCGACAGAGGCCGAATACCCAGCGGCGCGCGGTCTTAGGGCCTACCGGCGTTTAGGCCAGGCGGGCGGCGGCTTCCGGGGGCATCGAATAAGCCCGGGCCAGGAGTTCCGGGGCCAGCGCCTCTCCGGCGGGACCGTGGAACAGCGCCCGCCCGCCCGAGAGGACGAGGGCGGAGGTGGAATAGGCCGCGGCCAGGCGCAGGTCGTGCGAGACGACGATGGCAGAGAGGCCGCCTTCGCGCAGCGCCGCGAGCGTCCCGAAGAAGGCCGAGCGGTACTTCAGGTCGAGATGTGAGGTGGGCTCGTCCAGCAGCAGCAGCGGCGCGCCGCCCGCCAGGGCCTGCGCCAGGAAGGCCAGCTGGCGCTCGCCGCTGGATATCGAATTGATCCCGCGGCCGGCCAGACCGGCTATACCGCAGGCGTCCAGCGCGCGCAGGGCGGCCTCCCTGTCCTCCGGGCGATAGTCCCGCCACCAGCGCAGCAGCGGGGAACGCCCCATCAGCGCTATGTCCAGGGCCGTGAAATCGAAGGGGACATAGGGTTCGCTGGGCACATAGGCGGCGAGGGCCGCCTGTTCGCGCGGAGCCAGGCCGGCCAGGGGCCGGCCTCCCGCCTTTATCGAACCCGTTCCGGGCCGCAGGGCTCCGCAGGCCAGGCGCAGGAGGGTGGATTTGCCCGAACCGTTCGGCCCGAAGACCGAGAGCAGTTCTCCCCGCCCGACGGAGAAGCTCAGGCCGTCGATGGCGGACTTGCCGTTATAGGAGAAGGAAACCCCCTCGAATGCCAGCAGTCTCATCGCCGGTCCTCCCCCGGCGACCGGCGGAGCAGGAAAAGGAAGAACGGGGCCCCGGCCAGCGCCGTTATCACGCCGGCGGGGAGTTCCGCCGGCGCCGCCGCCGTCCGGGCGAGGGCGTCGGCCAGCATCAGGAAGCCGGCGCCGCAGACCGCCGAATAGAAGGCCAGCCCGGCGTGGCGCGGACCGAAAAGGCGCCGCGCCGCGTGCGGCACTATGAGCCCGACGAAACCCACCGCCCCGGCCACCGCCACGGCCGCCGCGGTCAGCAGCGCCGCCAGCGAGAACAGGACGAGCTTCATGCGTTCGACGGGCACGCCCAGCCGCGTGGCCCCTTCCTCGCCGGCCGAAAGTATGTCGAGCTGCCGCCCGAGCAGCGCCGCGGCGGCGGCGCCGGCCAGGGTCACGGCGGCCAGGGCCGCGAGCGCCGCCGGCTCGAAGGCCCTCACCGTGCCGAGCAGGAAGGAGAGCAGCGGCAGTCCGCGGCCGCGGTCCAGCGACACCAGCAGCATGACCAGCGCGGCCAGGAAAGAACTGACCGCCACGCCGGCCAGCAGCATGGCCACGCCAGAGGTGCGGCCCTTTATCCGCGCCAGGCGATAGGCCGCCGCGGTGGCGCCCAGCCCTCCCCCTCCGACGAGCAGGTAGAAGAGCGGCGAGAGAGGCCCGAGCCCCAGCCAGGCCGCGCCCGCGGCCCCCGCCATCGCGCCGGAAGAGGTGCCGATGATGTAGGGATCGGCCAGCGGGTTCTTCAGAACGCCCTGAAGTATGGCCCCGGCCACGCTCAGCGCCGCGCCGACCAGCGCGGCCGCCAGCACGCGCGGCAGCCTTATATTGAGGATTATGTCCGGGTCGGCCCCGGCGGGGCCGGATACCAGCGCCAGGGCGGCGCAGGCCGCCAGTCCCAGCAGGGCCGCCGCGGCCTTACCTGAACTCATCCAGCGCCTCCCTCAGCGCTTTCACCGCCGACGGCGAGGAAGGAGTGAGGCGCGCGAAAAGATCGCGGTCCAGGCCGCAGAGCACGGCGCCCGAGCGGACCGCCCGGAGCCTCCCGGCCATGGGCCGGGCCTTTATCTCCGCGGCGTCGCCGCCGGGACAGACGATCACGGCGGGATCGGCCTCTACCACGGTCTCCCAGGAGGCCTGGAAATACCCGGCCTTCTCCCCGGCGAAGATATTGTCGGCCCCGGCCAGCTCCGCCAGCGATGAGAGGAAGGAAGCGCCGCCGGCCGACCAGCCGCCGGCGTCCACCTCTATATACGCCGTCAGCCGCCGCTTGCCCTTATAGGCGGCACCGGAAAAATCCTTTTTCAGACGGGCGTTGAGCTCGGCTCCCTCTTTCGCCAGGCCCAGTTCGGAAGCTATCATCCTGACCGTGCGGTAGAGATCGGAGGCGCGCCGCTCTTCCGGCAGGCGCACCACCTTCAGCCCCAATGCCGACAGTCTTTCCGAGGCCGCGGAGTTCTTCCAGTCGCCGTCGAAGACGAGACCGGGCTTGAGCGCGTAGATGCGCTCTATGTCGGGATTGAAATAATCGCCGACCCTGGGCAGCGCGGCCGCCGCGGCCGGCCGGTTGCAGAAATTGGAGACGCCCACCAGCCTCTCCCCCGCCCCCAGGGCGAATATCGTTTCCGTGTAGGACGGCAGCAGCGAGACCACGCGCTCCGGGGCCTCCCCCGCCGCCGGTAACGGGGACATAATACCTATTAAAAAAGCGCAAATTATCCTCATTTTGTCCTTACCCGATAAAGATTTTCCGGGGGACACAATACCTATTTCAGTCGAAATAGGTATTGTGTCCCCGAATTAAGACAAAAAAAGACCCTTTCTCCGGGGGAGAAAGGGTCCGCAAAGACTCCCCTCGGAGACCCCCTGCGCGGGGGTTCGCAGTAGACCGGGCTGAGCCTTGCGGCATCACCGTTGCGGGGCAGCCGGGGATTCGCACCCCGTTCCTTCTGCGTATACTATGATATCAAATTGGCGTCAGAACCTGTACTTACCCTCCCCCATGACGTACCAGCCCCGGACGGAATAATCCACCCCGCCGGAAGTGCGCCTGCCGCCTCCGGCCAGCGCGGCCAGCGTGGCGTCCAGGGTCTCACCCTTGCGGGTGACGGCGGCGGAGACGCGGTGCATGGGAACGTCGACGGCGGTGGAGAAATCCACGCTGTCCTTGTCGATGGCGTAAGTATCGAAAGCGTAGCCGGCCATCGCCTCGTAACGGTCGTTCAGACGCTTCAGTGCCCCCAGCCTGAACTTGACGGAATTCTCCCACCGGTAGGAATTGGTCCTGTTCGCTAGGAGGGCGGACGGCTTGGAGTAGGTCAGGGCGCTGGAAAAACCTTTCCACCAGGTCTGAGCGCAGTCGAAAGTCAGCGTCAGCGAATCCGAGGCCCGCCACAGGACGCCGACGGCGGTGGTGGCCGGATGCTTTACCGGGTATTCGAAATCGCTTTTATCCTGGGGGACGCCATTGAGGAAAACTTCCTCCTCCCCTTTGAGCCTTATCGTCGCCCCGCTGCGCGCGACCAGACCCAGCGCCCAGTCGCCGTTGACGGCGTAGCGCAGGCCGCCGACCCCCTCGACGCCATAGCCGGAGGCGTCGGAAACGTTCCTCTGCGTGGTATTGGCGAGGGGAGCCGTCATGGGGTCGATGAGCATCACGGCCGTCCAGTGGATCTCGGACTTCGACTCCAGATCGCCGTAAAGCGCGTTCACGCCGACTCCGGCCGAAAGCCGTTCCGTCAGCCGGCGGGCATAAGAGATATTGCCTACGGCCGCGAGCACCGAGCTCTAGTAATCCAGCGAATCGGCCAGCGCCGTCGGGAGCGCCGAAGTGTCGCTGAAATCGCTGCCCTGCATCAGCGGCGTATATATGCCCGTTCCTATGGCGCTGTCGTCGGTGAGCGGTATGACGGCCCCTGCCGAACCGAAGAAGAACCCCGAAGAGATCCGCCTTTTGTCGAAGGGGTTGGTCGTCAGCACGTTGAAAGAATTCCCGTCCTTGGTGTACATCCTCCCCGCGCGCGCCTCCACTCCCAGGTGCCGTTCCCCGGCCGCGGCCAGGCCCGCGGGATTCCAGTAGATCGCCGTCCAGTCCGTCGCGGCGGCCGTCACGGCCCCCCCGCGCGCCACCGCGCGGGCGCCGACGCCGTCGAACTCGTAGCCGGAGGCCCGGGCGTACCCCGGCAGCGCGGCGGCCAGCGCCGAAGCGAATATCAGAGCGTTCCTCATGCGACCTCCGCGGAGGCGGCCGGCAGCGTTACGGAGAACTCGGCGCCGCCGCCGGGCCGGTTGACCGCGGCCGCGGAGCCCCCGTTCTTCCTGGCCAGTTCGCCGACTATCAGCAGGCCCACGCCGGTGCCGTCCTTTTTGGTAGTGAACCTGTCCATGAAAAGCCGCGGCAGACGATGCTGAGGGATACCGGCCCCGGAATCCGCCACGGTCACGGTAAGGAGGGGACCGGAGCCCGCGCTGGCGCTCACGCGGACCTCGCGCCGCTGCAGGCCGGCCGAAGCTTCGAAGCCGTTCTTTATCAGGTTGAAGAAGATCTGTCTCAGTTCCTTCAGGGAACCGCGCATGGAAAGCCCCTCCATGGAAGCCTCGTCCACGATCAGGCTGCCGCCGAGGGCGGACGGGTGGAATCTGACCAGCGCGGCCAGTTCCCTGAAGAACGGGTTCAGCGGGACTTCGACGGGGCGGTTCTCGCCGGCGCGGCCGTAACCGCTTATCCCCTTGATCAGGGCGGCCATATGGAGCAGCGAGGAACGGGACGACTCGAGACCCTCCCGGGCGTCCTCGCCGAGGCCCTTGTCCATCAGGATCAGGTCCAGGCTGCCGAGAGCGCTGGCTATCGGGGAGTTGAGATCGTGCGCCACGCGGTGCGCCAGCACGCCTATCTGGGAGCAGGAATCCAGGTCGGCCAGCTGTTTGAGAAGTCCTTCCTTGGCGTTGAACTCCTTCTGGACCTCGCGGTGGAGCTTCGTCAGTATTATGCCCGTCAGCGTCGAGCAGATCACCATGAAGGCCATGTAGGAGGACAGCACCCAGAAAGTGGTCAGCGGGCTGGCGTAGATCCTGGCGGCCAGGTCGCCCGTGACGGGGAGCAGCCCGCCGGCCTCCGCGAGCACGACGGAGAAGTAGGAGCCCACGGCGCAGACGGTGGAGGACCGCGCCTTCCCGCCGTAGACGAGCTCCGATATCAGGAACACCAGGTAGAACACAGTGAAAGGGGAGGTTATACCGCCGCTCCAGTGTATTATGGGGGCCAGGCCCAGCACGCCGGCGCAGGTCATGACCGAGATGAAGCGCCTGAACAGGGCCGGGGTCACGCGCTCGACGACGAGGGCTATGGCGGCGTAAGAGAAGGAATACCCGCCCATCACGTAAAGGAGGCGCCTGTCGAAAGGGAAATCGGGGATCGTCAGGCAGAAGACGACTACGAGCAGGTTCAGGCCCGCCGAGAACCAGGCCTGCATGCGCACCAGTCCCGCCGAGCCGTGGCTCAGCCTCGCGGTCAGCGAAGGTTCAGCGGCCAGGGTCACGCTCGAACTCCCCTTCCCAGGTCCTGATGAAAGTCGGCACTATCAGCATAAGAAGCGAGTAACCGGCCATTATCTCCCAGGGCATACCGAAGAACGGTATCAGGCCCCAGTCCCACTGGAGCAGGTCCTGCCGGTAAGACCAGACCCCCAGTTTCGCTCCGGCCGTCTCCATCGGGAGAGCGACAAGGGCCGCCGCGGCGACGTCGAAAAGAAAGATCCTCTTATCCCCCCTGGCGATTCTATCTTTTTTCAGCAGTTTAAGGTAGCCTTTTTCGGCTATGTAGACTATCAGCGTCAGCATCACCATCCAGCCGGTCACCACGGCCACCGGCGCGTCCTTGTAGAAAGTAACGCGGAAATTATAGTCCCAGAGCGGCTCGGTGGCCATCTCCCACATGACGCCGACGATGGCCGCGGCCGTCAGTTCGCCCGTCACGTCGCGCCGCGCGTAACGGCGGAACAGCCACCAGACGACCGGCACCTGCAGAAAGCCCCAGACCTCCAGCAGCAGCAGTTTCACGGCCTCTCCCCTTCGAAGACGCTCTCCCACAGCCGCACGAAGCTGGGCCCCACCAGCATCAGCAGGCAGTAGCCGAACAGGGCCTCCCAGGGCATATGGAAGAACGGCACGCTGCCCCAGTCCCAGGCCAGCAGGTCGTAGCGGTAATCCCAGACCCCCAGCTTGAGCGAGAGCGTCTCGACGGGGAAAGCTATCAGCGCCGCCGCTATGACATCGAAGAGAAAAACGCGCTTATCGCGGATATCGACGCGGTCCTTCTTAAGGAAGAACCTGTAGAGCGCGCCGGAGAAATGGACCACCAGCGTAAAAAGGACGCCCCAGCCCAGCACCACCGCCAGCGGCGTGTCCTTGTAGATATTGAGACGGAAGTGGTAGTCCCAGAGCGGCTGGGTGGCGAACTCGTTGAAGACGCCTATGATCGTGCCGGCGATCATCTCGCCCGTCACGTTCCGGCGCGCGAAGCGCCTGAAGGCCCACCAGACCAGCGGTATCTGGACGAAGAACCAGAGCTCCAGCAGCAGCAGTTTCATCCTTCCCCCTTCCGGCCGTCCAGCCAGTTCTTCAGCGCGTGCATCAGCACCACCACGAACAGCGGCGGGAACCAGTAATAGAGCAGCGGCTCTTCCAGCGGTATGCCGAATATCGTGGGGCCGACTATCCTGTCGGGGTTCCAGACCCAGTGCCCGCGGCCGACCGAGAAGAACTCGGCCGCGAACATCAGCGCCTCGAAGGTCAGTATCATGGCCGCCGCGGCCGCCCAGTCGACGGACCGCCGGGCGGCCCTGTAGAGCGGTATTATGATGAAAAAGAACGGGGCGGCCAGCAGGACGGTGAACGGGAAGCGCCTGGTCGTAGTGAACTTCGGGCCGTCGGGGCCGGAGAGATGTCCCTTGTCCTCAGGCATCCTTCCTCCCCAGGAGACGGCGGTAGCCGAGATAGACCGAGAGGCAGAAAGGAGTGGCGCCGAACCAGTAGACGTACTCCTCCACCGGAGCGCCCAGCACCCACCAGCCCACCAGCGGGTCCACGGCCTCGGAGAAACCCCAGACCTCGAAATGGAGGAAGAGCTGCTCCATGACGATCGAGACCGCGCCCATGATGAGCGCGGCCAGCCAGAAGGGACGGCGATAGGCCGGCGCGACGCGCGGGAAAAGAAAGAGAACGAAAAGCAGGGACGGGACCCAGAACAGGCCCGTGTAGGTCAGCAAGTATACCGGAATAACCCCTCCCGATGCTCAGAACAGTTTTCTGGTCAGGAACCCTAGTTTCTTCGCGAAAGCGGTGCGCAGCAGTTTCTCCGGGTCGCCCAGCGCGGCGTCGAGCCGCGGATCGCGCGGCACTCCCGCGGGGCTCATGTTCTCCACCAGTCCGGCGACGGGGACCTTCATGCCTTTGTAGACGGCCAGGGAGCGGCGCAGCACGTCGCGCGCGACCGGCGACGGGGTGGTGACGGCCAGGATACGGGCCTTCGGGAAGAATTTGAGCGCGTCCAGCGCGGCGTCGCCTATGCCGGGCGGCATGTCGATGACCAGGTGGTCCAGCTCCCCCCACAGGGTCACGGCCAGCATCTCGATCACGGCGTCGGTGACATTGGCGCCGCGCAGCGGCACTCCCCGTCCCTTGGAGAAGAAAGAGATAGACATGAACTTCACGCCGTGCACGAAAGGCGGCACCAGGCCCATGTCCTCGCGCGGGAAGGCTTTTTTCGCGCCGAGTATGAAATGGCAGGAGGCGCCGGTCAGGTCCAGGTCCAGCAGGCCGGTCTTAAAACCCTTTTCGGTAAGCAGCAGCGCCAGCGTCGAGGCCGTCACGCTCTTGCCTATGCCGCCTTTCCAGCCGGTGACGGCGGTTATCTTCTTCACTTTCTTCAGGCGGTCGGCTATTACTGAGGGGCGGGGGTCCAGCGCGGTCATTTCGACCCCTTGATGTGCTGTATGTAGACGCCGCGGCCGGCGGCTATGTCGAAATCCGGGCTCTTGCACGAAGGGCATTTGATGAAGGAATGCGCCATCTCCGGCACGAAATGGATGAACTCGGCCTCGTCGCTCTCCTTGCGGAAGCGCTTGAGGTCGAATTCCGCCGAGCAGGCCCGGCAGCGGAAAGCGGCGGGTTCTTTGATTATCTTGAATTTCGCCGAGGCCATGAGCGGGCGCTTCTTCGCCAGTTCCTTCATGGCGAAAGGGAAGATCTCCAGGTCTATCGCCTGCAGCTCGCCGAAGACGACGGCGACCTCGCCGACGCGCTTCAGCTTCCGCTCCGCGGCGTGCTCCGCCGCGGCTTTTATCACGGATTCGGCCAATGCCCATTCATGCATGGGGAAATGATACAAAAAAAGCCGGAGCCCCGGCCCGGGGCCCCGGCCTTTCCGCCGCCGTCCTCCGCTATTTGAACAGCTTCTTGAACGACGCGATCTCCATCGGATGGAGGTCCACGTCGCCCTTGGCCCTCCGGACCAGCGCGAGGCTGCCGCCCTGCACCAGGCTGAGCGCCGCGTACTGCGCCTCGTTGGGGTTGACCAGCAGTTGCGCGAGGCCGACGCCGTCGGGGGTCTCGGGCTTGTCCACCTTCAGCACCGACACGTTCTGCAGTATCGTGGCCGTCACCTTCTCCTTGCGGTCGTCGGCCATCAGCGCGTCGAAGGTCACCAGCATGTCCACGCGGTCGCCGGGCGAGAGGAACATCACCTGGGAACCGCTCAGGGGCAGACTGATGCCGCGGTAGCCGGGCAGCAGCCGGGTCTCGGCCTCGTAGCGGGCGGCCGTCTTCAGTTTGGCGGCCTCTCCGGTCAGCGCGGCGAAGGAGCCCCGCGAAGCGGCGAGGGCGCCGCCGATGCCTTTGTACGCCCCCTCCACGTCGTTCTCGGAGATCGCGGCGGTGGCCTCGTCCAGACCTTTCACGGCTTCGCCGAACCGGGTCAGGACACCGCTGGCCCGGCCAGCGAGCGTCTTCTCCATGCCGGACCTGTACAGCCGGTCCACCGCCATTATCAGCCGCAGCCGGATATCCCCGTACTCCTTCTCCAGTTCCAGCGGGGAAACCGCCTTTTCCTTCTCCAACGCGCCCGGCACGGTCGTCCGGGTCTTATCGGCCAGCTCGTAGAGTATGGAGAAAGCGTCCTGCCAGAGACGGGCCCCGGCGAGCTCGCCCTCCTCCGGGTCTTTCCAGACCTTCTTCTCCAGCAGCGCGGGCCGCTCCTGTTCAAGCCAGCCCGGGAGCTCCAGTTTCCCGCCGCGGCCCGCGCAGCGGGTAGCGCGCGACCGGAGGCCGGCGTCCAGGTCGGGAGCCAGCCAGTAATAAGCCGTCTGCATCTCCTCCGCGGCGCAGGAGACTTCTTTAGCCTCCGGGGCCGAGGGGAAGGCAGCGGCCGCCGGGGCCGCGCAGACGGCGCAGGGGATCAGCAGCATAAGCAAGGTCTTCATAGCTCCTCCTTCCTACTTTATCAGCCTGCGGAAGCTGGCCATTTCCATCGGGTGCAGCTCCAGGTCGCCGGGAGCGCGCACGGATATGTGGACCTTCTGTCCCTGCGCCACGCTCAAGGCCGCGTACTGGGCCTCGTTGGGGTTGAGGAGCAGTTCGATGACGCCGGCGCCTTCGCGCTTCGCCGGCTTCATCACGTTGAGCACCACCACGTTCTGCAGTATCGTGGCGGTGACTTTCTCCTTCCTGTCGTCCTTCATCAGCGCGTCGAAAGTGACCAGCACGTCCACCCGGTCGCCTTTCTTCACGTAGAGCAGCTGGTCCCAGCCGACGGTTATCGCGGCGCCGCGGTACCCCTGCGCCACGCTCCCATGCCCGCTCTCCGCGCCGGCGGCGCCCAGCGGCCGCGGGGCCAGCATTACCGCCGCCAGGGCGGCCGCCATCATCAACCTCTTCATAAGGCCTCCTTTTCCGTCCTTCATATGGTCCTCTTGTCGAAAAATTCCTCGTACGAGGTCGCCCGCCGCTCGATGATCAGCACGACGGACTCCGTCTCCATGACCAGGTCGGTCCCCCCGTCCGCCTTCACCTCTCTGGCCGCGGCGGTGACTATGGGGGAACCGGCGCCGGCGCTGCCGATGGGGAAAGCTCCCAGCGGTTCGCCGCGCGGCGCGGACATCGGTATGGACGCGAACAGGGCCCCGTCTCCGGGAACGGGGACGGGCCGCGGCGAGGCGGGAAAGACCCGCGGCGGCGCTGGCAGCGCCCGCGGAAGCGCCGCGACGGGCGCGGCGGGCGCCGGCAGCGAAGCCGCCGGCTCGGGCGGCGAAGGAGCGCGCCCCGGCCGCCGCGCGACCTGCGTGACCAGCAGGAGCATGCAGGCCGCGGCGAAGACCATCTTGAAAGCGGCGCCCGTGAAAACCTCTACGACCAGGGCCGGGACTCCGGCCCTCTCTTTTCCTCCGGCCAGCCTGGCGCGCAGTTCCTCCCGGACGGCGGAATCGCCGCTGAAATCCGCGGCGGCCAGCGCGGCGGCCGTCCGGATCAGGCCTTCGTCGTGACTGGGGAAAGGCGGACGCCCGTCCCGCAGCAGAGCGTCGAGCTCACCGTTGAAAAGTTCGGCCGCCTCGTTCTCGCTCATATCGCCTTGCTCCCGCCCAGCAGTTCCTGCATCTTCCTCACCGCGCGGTAGATTATTATCCCCACATTGCCCTCGCCCATCCCCGTCATCGCCGCTATCTCCCTGTTCGTCATCCCCGAAGAGAATTTCAGCGCCATGATGTCGCGCGATCTTTCGTCCAGCGCGGCCGCCGCCGCCAGCACCCGCTCCCGCTCCTCCCGGCCCTCCAGTATATCCTCGGCCCTCGGATCGGAGCCCGGCCGCTCGAAGGCCCCGTCCAGCGGGACTTCCGCCCTGCGGCCCCTGGCCCTCCCCCAGTCGGCGACCGCGTTGCGCGCTATGCCGAAGAGCCAGGCCTGCTCGTTCCCCTTCGCCGGGTCGTAAGTGTCGGACTTCCCCAGCGCCGCCTCGAAGACCCTGGCCGTTATGTCGTCGGCCGCGTCGGCCAGGCGCACGCGGTAGCGCACGTAGTTATAGACCTTGTCGAAATAGCGGTCGTAGATGTCGGCGAAATCCATACGCGCGCGCCTCTACCAGTGTATACGGCGCGCCAGGTAAAGTATTACAAAAAACCGGAGGTATTGGATAGGAGAACTAAGGTGAATAAGGGCGGCTTCCCTCAGGGACTTGCGGCAAGCCGCATGATGGAGGCTTTTTCCCAAGCGGAGCGAGGTGAGGACCTGCGGTGCAGGTCCGCAAGACCGGAGGCGTTTTTTCAGCGAAAAACGCCGAGGTGGGGGCGCGCAAACCCGCTATGCGGGTTATGCGTGCCACCGGCACTGCCGGACGGGCATGAATGTCTGAGGCCCGAGGCGCTATGCGCCCGGGCCGAGTTCGTGCCCGGCCGAGCGCAGCGCAGGGTGCATTTTAAAAAGCCGAACCGCGGCGTCCGCAAGTCCCTGAGGGGAGCCTGGCTCTTACCGCTGGGACTGGACGCTCAGGTACATCGGCCGACCGTCGCGCACCAGGTCGAAGAGCACGCCCTCCCGCAGGTCCGCCCCGGCCGCCGCCTTCCGGAACCCGGCCGCGTCCCGCACCGGCGACCTGTTTATCTCCCTGACCAGGTCCCCCTCGTGCAGGTAACCGTAAAGCCGCGAATCAGGGCTGACTTTCAGCACCAGCGCGCCTTCGCGCCCGGCCCTGAAGTCAATCCCCTCCCAGGACGCGTTGGCTCCGCCCGCCGCGGCGCCGGGGGCGGGCCGGGCCGACGCAGTCCCCTCCTCCGTCCGCTCGGCCAGCGTCACGGAGACCGACATCTCCCGGCCGTCGCGCAGGAAGACTATCTCGGCCTTGTCGCCCGGCCGGCGGGTATAGATGCGGTGTATCAGGTCCTCGTTGGTCTCCACCGGGGTACCGTCGCAGGAAACTATGACGTCGCCGCGTCGGAAGCCCGCCTTCTCCGCCGGCGAACCGGCTATGACCTCGTTGATTATGCCGCCGGCCCGGCCCCTCACGCCCAGGCGCGCCATCATCACCGGGTCGGCCTGCAGCAGCGAGACCCCCAGCCAGCCGCGCCTCGCCCGGCGCCCGGCCCTTACGTCGGCGAACACCCTCGCGGCTTCGGCGGCCGGCACGGCGTAGCTCATCCCGGCGAAGGCGCCCGAGGGCGAGATTATCGCCGTGTTTATGCCTATGACGTCGCCGTCTATGTCCAGCAGGGCGCCGCCCGAATTGCCCTGGTTGATGGCGGCGTCGGTCTGCAGCAGATTGGAATAATTGCGGCCCTGTATCTTGAGCGAGACGCCGCGCGCCGAGACTATGCCGGCGGTGACGGTCTGGCGCAGGCCGAAAGGGAAACCCACCGCTATGGCCCAGTCGCCGATCTTCGGGGTCTTCTCCGCGGCCAGCCTCAGGAACGGGAACCTCTCCCTGGAACGCATTTTAAGCACCGCCAGGTCCATCTCGGCGTCGCCGCCGGCCGGTTCGGCGATGAAAGTCCTCTCGCGTCCTTTCTCGTTGAGCATCTTCACTTTGATCGCCTTGGCCCCCTCCACCACGTGATAATTGGTGAGGATATAGCCGTCCGGGTCCACTATGACGCCGGAGCCGACGCCCTCTATGTCGTAGCGGTAAACCCGCTCCATCGGCATCATATAGCCGAAGAAATACTCCGGTTCCACCACCCTGGCGGCCCCTTCGCGCACCACCTCTATGCTGACCACCGCCTTGCCGGCCCTGGCGGCGGCGTCGTTGAAGGCCTTCTGCAGCGACCGGGCGGCGTCCTGGGCGGCGGCTGGAACGGCGGCCGGCATAAACAAAAAGAAGGAAAGGAGATAAGAGGTTATTTTCATGTCTATGCTCCCTGTAAAGGCTGTTTTTGCCTGTATTTACGCTATTTTTTACAATTTTCGGGTTTTTTCTGTCAAAACGCTTGACAGCCCGCGCAGGGTTTGCTACCATTTATGCGTAACCGTATCTTACAAGCCGTCGCGGTATCCGCAAAGTCCAACGACTACCCCGACGGTGAAGTCCTTCCGAAGAAGCAGTACTGAAGGCGCGTTAAGTTTCTCCCACCTCTGAAACTTAGCACAAAGTATCGGGATATAATAGGGATTATATTCGGAGGTTTGTGCTATGAACAAGTCAGTAAAAGCGATGGTTTCCATTATAGCCCTGGCGGCTTTCACCGCCCCGGCTTTCGCGCAGTACGAGCGGGTCATGGAGGACGTTCTCCGGAACACCGACCCGCAGATAGCCGGGCCGGTCATAGTGGTCGGCGACGGCGACTCCTTCTCCATCCCCGAGCCGCTCATTCTCAGGCCCGAGAACAAGGGCAGGGCCACCGAGTTCTTCCCCATGGTGAAGAACCGGATCTACGAGTACGAGTATACCTCCAGCGAATTCCTCGGCTCCCGGAAACTCACCATCGAGTACCTGGACTATTCCGAGAAGGAAGGCTTCATTACCGCCCGCCTGACCGCCTATAACCGCACCACCCCCTGGGTGGAGGACTACAGCCTGCGCTTCAAAGGCGACGGCCTCTACGCCACCTCCAGCCCGCTGGGCGGCCCCCGCCTCGAGATCCCCCTCCCGCTCTATCAGAACCGGAGCTGGACCGAGGGCGCCTACTACAACAGGGTCACCAGCCTCAAACACAAGACCACCGTCCCGGCCGGCACCTTCGAGGGCTGCGTCAAGATACTCAGCAAGATAGGCGGCGGCGACGCCGGCAGCGCCTACCGCGTCTACGCCCCCGGCGTGGGCCTGGTCGAAGAGGCTCTCAGCGCCGAGGACAGGCAGGACCACATCCGCCTGGTCTCGATCAAAGAGGTCATAAAACTCTGATCCCGCGCCGCCCGGCAAGAAAGAGACCCCCGGCCTGTAAAGCCGGGGGTCTCTTTTTTGACCGCGGGAAAGGGTTCAGGCCTGGCCGCCGAGGGCTCCCAGCCCGCCCAGCTTGTGCATCCGCTCCGCGGCGGTCTTCTGCGACTGCCGGATGGCCCGGTTGACCGTATCGGCCACGGACGCCTCCAGTTTCCCCTTGTCCATGGAGGCCGGCTCGCCCTTGATCTCCACTTTTTTGACCTCCTGCGAGGCCGTAATGGTCACCTTCACCAGGGAGTCCTCGGCCGCCATCTCCAGAGAATCGAGCTCCCGCTTGAGCTCCTCCATCTTCCGCTTCATCTCCATCAGTTCCTTCATCTTGTCGAACATATCTTCTCCTTTAATCCGGGGACACAATACCTATTTAAAAAAGCCCTGTTTTCCTCATTTTATCCTTGTTTAACAAACATTTTCCTGGGGACACAATATCTATTTCGACCGAAATAGGTATTGTGTCCCCGCATTAACAAGCTTCCGGGGGCTTTTTCAAGGCGCGTATCTTTATGCGGAAAGCGGCGAAGAGCAGCGTCATGAACGGGCTGATGATATTGAAGAAGGCGTAGGGCAGATAGGTCAGCGTCCCCACCCCCAGCACGCCCGAGTGGTATGCCCCGCAGGTGTTCCAGGGCACCAGCGCCGAGGTGACGGTGCCGGAGTCCTCCAGCGTGCGGCTGAGGTTCTCCGGCGCCAGCTTCTTGTCGCGGAAAGGCTCGGCGAACATCTTGCCCGGCACCACTATGGCCAGGTACTGGTCGGAAGCCGTCAGGTTCACCGCCACGCAGCTGGCCACCGTGCTGGCGAAAAGACCGAAGACCGAATCGGCGGCTTTGAGCAGCGCCGAGCTTATCCTGTGCAGCGCGCCGATAGCCTCCATAACCCCGCCGAAGACCATCGCGCAGATTATCAGCCAGACCGTGCCCAGCATCCCCTCCATGCCCTTGGAGGAGAAGAGGTCGTTCAGGGAAGGGTCGGAGGTGGCAATGGAAGTCTTGACGGTAAAGGCGTCCATGACGGCCTTGTAGGCCGGCACGAAACCCGGGTGTTCCACGCCCGCCAACTTGGCCATGACATGGGGCTGGAAGAACAGCGCGAAGACGGCACCCAGCAGCGTGCCCGTCATGAGCGCTATCAGCGGCTCGGTCTTGCGGACTATCATGAAAATGACCAGGGCAGGCACGACGAAAAGCCAGGGCGTCACGCGGAACACCGACCCGATGGCGGCCAGCGTGGGACCGGCGTCGGCCGAGCCGCTGGCGTGAACCGTGAAGCCCAGGAAAATGAATATCAGCAGCGTCAGCGTGTAGGTAGGGACCGTGGTGTAGACCATGTAGCGGACATGGGTGAAGAGGTCGGTGCCGGCCATGGCGGGAGCCAGGTTGGTGGTGTCGGAGAGCGGGGACATCTTGTCGCCGAAATAAGCCCCCGAGATGACAGCGCCCGCCGTCATCGCCTCGGGGACGCCTATCGCCTTGCCTATGCCGATGAGCGCGATGCCGACGGTGGCCGAGGTGGACCAGCTGCTCCCGGTCGCCAGCGAGACCAACGAGCAGATGAGCAGCGTGGCCGGCAGGAAGATCCTGGGGCTGAGGATCTCCAGGCCGTAGTAGATCATCGACGGGATTATGCCGCTGATCAGCCATGCGCCCGACAGCGCGCCGACCATGAGGAGGATAAGGATCGCGCCGGTGGTCGTCTTGAGGTTGGACGAGACATGGTCGAGCATGCAGTGATAGGAGACGCCGTGCCTGAAGCCGACGGCGGCGGCGACGGCCCCGCCCAGCAGCAGGATGAACTGGTTGGAGCCGCTCACAGCGTTGTCGCCGTAGACCCAGACATTGAACGAGAGCATCCCTACCACGGCGGCCACCGGGAAAAGAGCCGCCCATATGCCGACGCGACCAATGTCTGGGTCTACGGCGACA
>Ga0302246_1000601_pt1 | contig 30631 bp, 20 predicted proteins | sample AAG_UR_Trp_MG_FD_193533 | JGI IMG/M metagenome (GOLD analysis project Ga0302246, IMG submission 193533) | Enriched activated sludge microbial communities from anaerobic digester in WTTP, New Holstein, Wisconsin, United States - AAG_UR_Trp | ecosystem: Engineered > Bioreactor > Anaerobic >... | reverse complement strand
ACAAGGCAATAGCTGAAGCCAGACATGTTTTAGAGGATTCCCTGAAAACAGGTGCTCAGGAACACTGGTATCTGGAAACTCAGGCTGCCGTTTGTGTGCCGGGTGAAAACAGGGATATGACAGTTTATGCTTCCAGTCAGAATCCCACTGAAACGCAGCTTGTGGTTGCAAGAGTGCTTGGTTTGCAAGCCAATAAGGTGGTTTGTGAAGTAAAACGCATGGGTGGCGGTTTTGGTGGCAAGGAGACTCAGGGCAATCATATTGCTGCATGGACTGCCTTGCTGGCCGATGCCACACAACAACCGGTGAAAATGGTGCTCTCACGAACCGATGATCAGAAAATCACAGGTAAGCGGCATCGTTTTCAGAGTAACTATAAAATTGGTTTCAACGATGAAGGCATGATCTCGGGCTATATTGTTGATATGCACGGTGATGCAGGTATAGCTACTGACCTCTCAATAGCGATTCTTGAACGAGCTCTTTTTCATGCCGAAAATGCTTATTATATTCCCAATGCCCGTTCAACAGGTACAATGTGGAAAACGAACCTTCCTTCAAATACAGCTTTTCGCGGTTTTGGAGGTCCTCAGGGCATTGCTGTAATAGAAAATGCTATTGACCGAATAGCCAGATTTTTGAAGAAAGATCCTGCTGAAATCAGATTCAGGAATTTTTATGGGATTCATGACCGCAATCAGACTCCTTACGGGCAGAAGATAGAGCATAACCGGTTGTATAAAATCTGGGAGCGGTTAATACAAACTTCCGACTATTATGAAAGACGAAATAAAATCAATGAATTTAATAAGCAGAATACATATCTGAAAAAAGGACTTGCAATTACTCCTGTGAAATTTGGGATATCGTTTACCACTACTTTTCTGAATCAGGCAGGTGCGTTGGTACATATATATAAGGATGGCTCAGTGCTGGTTAGTCATGGTGGAACTGAAATGGGACAGGGTCTGCATACTAAGATATGGCAAATTGCTGCTTCTGAATTTGGATTGCCCTTTAATAAGGTACAGATAAACGCAACAAATACTTCCAGAGTACCAAATACATCTCCAACTGCTGCATCAAGCGGAACCGACCTTAACGGAATGGCTGTTAAAAATGCTATTGATAAACTTAAAGAACGTTTATCACCTGTGGCTTCAAAACTTATAAAGGAAAAATACAGCATTGATCCTGAAAATCTGATCTTTAATAATGGTAAAGTTTATGACCGCGATAAACCTGATTGCACTCTTGATTTTGAGGAATTAATAAAAAGAGCTTATATTGAGCAGATTAGCCTTAGTGCTACAGGGTTTTATCGCACTCCCGATATCTATTTTGACCGTAATAAATTCAAAGGTTCACCATTTTATTATTTTGCGTATGGAATGGCAGTTTCAGAGGTACAGGTTGATACATTTACAGGTGCTGTGAAATTATTACGTACTGATATTCTGCATGATGTCGGTGATTCGATAAATGAAAGTATTGATTTAGGTCAGATTACAGGTGGTTTTATTCAGGGACTTGGCTGGTGCACTACTGAAGTTGTTAAATGGGATAAAACCGGACATCTGCTCAATCACTCTCCTGATACATACAAGATCCCTGGCATTGGTAATGTTCCGGAAATATTTAATGTTGATCTGCTGAAAGATTCACCAAATCCCGTTGCAATTAAAAAGAGCAAGGCTGTTGGTGAACCTCCTCTTATGCTGGCCTTTTCAGTATGGCTTGCAATTAAAGATGCAATTTCTGCCGTTGATGATCATAAATCTGAACCTTATTTTGAGCTTCCTGCAAACAACGAGATCATACTGACTTCTATTGAACTATTAAAGAATAAAACGGATTATATAAAATTTTTATAAAACTAGTTAAAGAAATCTTATGCAACGCTTTTGCAATTACTTAAATGTATTGTTATTAATAACAGGGATTCAGGTTTTGTCCTTTTCTGAAGTTTACTCTTTGAATCCGAACATGAAACACAGCAAACAATATGATACCATATATATTAATGGCGATATTAATATTGACAACAGGGATTCATTAATTATTTCCCCTGGCACTGTAATGATGTTTACAGGATATTTTTCCATCAATGTTTCAGGAAAGATCATTGCAGCTGGAACCCCAACTGACAGTATTATTTTTACTGTTGCCGATACCCTGGGTTTTTCAAATATAAATATAGGAGCCGGAGGCTGGAATGGGATCAGATTTGAAGACACACCTGCACAAAACGACAGTTCATTGTTTTCTTATTGCCGGTTTGAATATGGAAAGGCTACAGGTGATTCGGCAAATTACTTTGGTGGTGCTATCAGAATGGTAAGATATCATAGTGTTAGAATAAGCAATTCATCATTTGCCAATAACAATGCATATTTGCGTGGAGGTGCCATTCATGCTTACAAATCCAATCCCGTTATTGAACATTCGGTCTTTGAAGATAATTTTGCCGGAAATGACACACCTGACGTGTTCGGATACGGTGGTGGGATAAGTTATTATGCGTCAAACCCTACAATTAAATTTTGTACTTTCAGGAACAATTCTTCAACAGGATTTGGTGGGGGATTAGTTTTTGATTATTCGAACCCGGAAATACTTAATTGTGTTTTTACCGAAAATTTCAGTGGACTTGGTGGTGCCATGGGCTTTTTACGATCCGTTACCAACAGGACAATAGCTAATTTATTGATCTATAATAATGCCTCTGAGTTTTTCGGAGGGGGTATAGCAATTAGTGATTCAGACCCGAAATTTAGCAATCTCACAATTGTAAATAATCAGTCTTCAATGGGAGGTGGTTATTACTGTAACAATGGTGCAACTCCTGATATTTATAACAGTATTATCTGGGGAAATAATAGTGGAAGCGCAGGCGGTTACCTTGGATCTCAGGTCTGGATCTGGGATATAATTTCAACTCCGGGATTTTATAATTGTAATGTCCAGTATGGAACTGAACAATTCGGAGGTAGTACTTTTATTGGAGTGTATGAAAATAATATAGATGTTGACCCGCTTTTCAGTGATCCGGCTATTAAAGATTTCAAACTGACAATGGACAGCCCGTGTATAAATACCGGAACATCTGATACTACCGGATTGCTGCTACCGGCGTTCGACTTTGCAATGATGCCCAGGATCAATCACGGTGTTATTGATATGGGAGCTTATGAATATTATGGTACGTTTCCAGGTGTTATACCAGGAGATGCAGATTGCGACGGGATAGTTAATATACTTGATATTATTACCATTGCAAATCATATTATTGGTTTGAACCCTGAACCTTTTTGTTTTGAAAATGCTGATCTGAACTTTGATGCGAGCATTGATTTATTGGATTTAATTGGTACAACAAGTATAATACTACAATGATCCGGTTTTGAAATATTTAAATATAACCAACATAAAATGAAAATTTATTTCAGAATTTACAGTGTTATATTTTTACTTATTATTGTTTTTAATGTTTCTAAAACATATTCTCAAACATTTGCAACTGATTCTGTAATAGCATATTATACAACAAAAGTTAATCCTGACAGCATTCAGTCCTATATGCAGTCGCTTGAAAACTTTGGTACCAGATTTTGTTTGGCTCCGAACCGAAGAATAATTGCTGAATGGATCATGGAAAAATTCCAGTCAATGGGCTATGAGGATGTTTTTCTTGATTCGTTTGCTTATAACAGAACTTATGCAAATGTTTATTATCAAACATGGCAATATAATGTAATATGCCGGCTCAATGGATACAGCGGTTCGGATTCGGTTTTTATTCTTGGCGCTCATTACGATGATATTATATCCAGTCAGGGCAACCCTATTCTGGGTGCACCAGGTGCTGATGATAATGCCAGCGGTGTAGCTGCAACACTCGAAATAGCCCGGATTATGAAGCAATATAACTATGAACCGGCTTATAATATTGAATTCATTGCATTTGCTGCTGAAGAACTTGGATTGAACGGAAGCAGGGACTATGCTCAAAAAAGTAAAAATTTTGGAAAAAATATTATCTGCATGATTAATAATGACATGGTCAGTTATTGCACATTGCCGGAAGATCAATGGAAAGTAAGCCTTCAGAAATATTCAAACTCAAATTGGTTTACCGCTTTGGCAAATAATATCATTGGGAATTTTACTATATTGACTGCTGTGGAAAGTACACAGTATATTGCACTTTCTGATAGTTATCCCTTTTATCAGCAAGGATATAAAGCCGTATTTTTTATCGAGCATCAATTTACTCCTTATTATCATACCCTTAATGATTCGGTTTCAAGTACAAATAAATATTATGCTGCTGAGATGACCAAAATATCGCTCGGCATGCTCATTTACCTGAATGGGAACGGGGAATCACCATTTGCAGTTCCCGAAATTTTATACGTTTCTGATACCATTGTAAGCAGCGCTTCCGAAGCATGTTTTAATGCAACCCTCAGTATACATGTAGCAGGTGGCAACTCTGTTTTTTTAGTTGAGGAGGCTGGATTTGCACAATTTATTGCAGGTGAAAAGGTCGTTTTGCTGCCCGGAACAACTGTTGTTAACGGCGGTGGGCTTTATGTAAGCATTACCACTGATAGTACTTTTTGCACTCCAATTGAATCCATACTTTCCATGCTTGTTACAAAGTCAGATAATTCAGTGGATTATGAATTATTTGTTCAATCAAAAAAATTCAGGATTTTCCCGAACCCGACAAAAGGTAAGGTTTTGATTGAATTGGCGGATCCAGCTCATACTATTGTACATGTTGAGGTTTATAATTTGGAAGGTGTTTGTTTGAAAAAGTCCGATACAACATATGGAGCAACGCTAAACATTAATTTGTATGATGTGAGTTCAGGGATTTACATAGTTAAGATTTTGACTGATAGTAATATAGCCTCAGGTAAGATTATTAAATATTAAGCTAAGCTTTTCTTTAATTTTGAAATCCCATGAAACAAAAAACAATGGGATTACTAAATCAATGTGTTTTTCTTTGTGTTTGAAAACTTGTTTGTTATTGTTTTAAACAGAACTATAATTTTATTATGGTCAAACATTAATAGCTGTTTTTCAATATCACTAAGCAAAAATATGTAAATGAATAAGTGTTGAAAATCTGAACAATAAACTACATTAACGAAAATTTAACATTTTTTAATACAAAATAGTAGAAAATATTGAGTACGGAAAAGAAAGTTTTGTATATTTGCACGAACTTTTAACAAAAATCCCATGAAACTAAAATTTTTAGATGCAAAAGAATTTGAAGCGAATCTGAAATGTACGATTCAAAGCAATGGAAAACTTAACTTTTCGGCTGCAGCAATTAACATTTTAGAATTAAGTAATCACAAAAGTGTTAAATTCGCTATGAATGAGGATGCTAAAGTTGGAGATGAACTTTATATTCTCATTCAGGATAGTATTACGAACGATGCTTTTAAAATCAACAAGGCTGGTAATTACTACTATTTAAATGCTAAAGCATTATTTGATAGCTTTGGAATGGATTATAAAGCTCATTCCATTATCTTCGATATCGTTAAAACGGAAGATACCATTGATGGATATCCGCTTTATAAGTTGAATCGTCGTAAAGGAAGAACAAGGAAGGCAAAATAAAAAGAAAGTAAGGAAGGGGTATTTTAAGCCCGATTGGTCATTGTTTTTAATTAACTATTATCCATACCGGGTTTCATGTGTTTTGCAAATAGGAGGGGAGTTGCAGAATATATTTTTATACTTCGTAGCTTTTTTTAATTATTTTAAGCTGACTTTTGTTAGTTATTTAATGTATCTGTATTCTTAAGGGTATTTTGAAACCCCTATTTTAGGTTACATTAATATCATTAGGAATAATAGCGATACCATATGTCTTTTATAACTGAATGATGGTTATAAAAAAGCTATATTTATGTGTTTAGTTAAGATAGGGTCGCTTGAGATTCATCACTCACTTTAAAGCCTGATCTTTGAAATTCTTTCCAGAAATCAGGATAAGATTTTGAAACTACATTAGGGTCTTCTATTGATATTTCACCAATAACCAACGCCAAAGGTGCAAAAGCCATTGCCATGCGATGATCGTCGTAAGTTCTGAAATGAAGTTTCTTAGTTTTAACAGGCGTTTTTTGTTTTGGAATAAACAAGCAATCATTATTTATAATATCAATTCCCGGATTTAATAACGAAAGCTCTTTGTGTAAAGCTTCAAATCGGTTGCTCTCCTTGATCTTTAGGTTTTTTAAGCCGTTAAGCCTGGCATTGATGTTCAGGGCTGTGCAGGTAACTGCCACGGCCAGAGCCAGATCGGGATAATCTGAGAAATTAAATTCAAAATTCTGAACAGGTCTATTAATACTTTGAATTACAATACCATTATCTGTTTGCCGGGTTTTAACTCCGAGTGCATTGAAAATATTGATCAGAACAGCATCACCCTGAACACTGTCGCCGGAAAGATCGTTTAGTATAATTTCTGAACCAGGTGTAAGGGCAACAGCTTCATACCAGTATGAAGCTGCACTCCAGTCTGGTTCCACATAAAAAACCCCTGATTTATAAGAACCGCGAGAAATTAAAATATTTCTGTCTTCTGTTTTAATGTCAATTCCTGCATTATTCATCAGCGTCTTGGTCATCTCAATATAAGGTTGAGAAGCTATTTCATTTTCAAGCCTGATAATTAGTCCTTTCTCTAAAATAGGTGCTATCATCATTAAAGCAGTAATATACTGGCTGCTTTGTGAAGCATCAATAGTTACAGAATTGCCGGTGAGATTTTTTCCGGATATTTTAACAGGAGGAAAGCCCTGGAGATTATCGTATTCAATATCAGCTCCTAAAGTCATTAAAGCTTTCACCAGTGAATCTACAGGACGCTGTTTCATACGTTCAGAACCGGTAAGTAACCATTTCCCGGATTGTAAAGCAAGTAAAGCAAGTAAAAACCGAAGTACAGTTCCTGCATTTTCACAGTTAAGTATGCAAACGCTCTCTTCATTTCCTGCATCAATATTAGCTTTTACATTATTTAGCAGGTGTCGCATTAAGATTGTATCGTCTGCTTTTGATAAATTATTGATCCGTATTCTGCCGTTTGACAGATATTGCATAATAAGCAATCTGTTACTGATACTTTTTGAAGCAGGAAGGTTTATTTTTCCTTTTAAGGGAAGGTCTGGTGGCAGAATATTCATGTAATATCAGGATTAAAATTTCAGATCATTAGCTTCATCAGCCAGATCAAGATATTCAAGAAGGCTTTTTTCGATCAGCTCTTGTGTGCAAATAACATTGGTGATCAGGTCTCCGGGCTTTTTAAGCAATGTTAATCTTATCTTGCCATCCCTGTTCTTTTTGTCAAAATTCATTATACCTGTTATTTTGGGAATTTCTTCCTTTTGAAACTTATAATAAGGAAAAACAGCCAAAATATATTTAATGATCTCATTAGCCAGCATTTCAGAAAATCCGCACAGCCATACTGAAAGTTTTAATTCTACAATCAATCCCATTGCTACTGAAAACCCGTGTAATAATGGCATAGCATCATTTTCAAGTGAGTAGCTTTCAAAAGCATGTCCTACTGTATGACCCAGATTCAACACTTTACGCAAACCATGTTCGTATGGATCGGATTTTACAACATTGCTTTTTATTTTTACCGAACGTTCTACCACATCTGTCCAATTTTCATTAAAACGGACAGCTTCATAGTTCGGGAATTGTTTGGTGAGATTGTGAAAATATTTATCGTCACTTAACAAGGCATGTTTTACAACTTCACCATAGCCTGACAACATTTCATTATCGGGAAGAGTTTTCAGAAAATCTGAAATTATGAATACAGCCTTAGGAGGTGAGTAGAATCCAACGTAATTTTTGAGTTTGTCAAGGTTTACGCCTGTTTTGCCGCCTATTGAAGCATCCACCTGAGATAGGAGCGTGGTTGGAATATAAACACGATTAATGCCACGCTGATATGCTGAAGCCACAAATCCTCCAATATCGCACAACATGCCTCCTCCAAGACACATCAATAAAGAGTGACGATCAGCGCCATGAGCAGCAAGCTCTTTCCAAAGACGGATACAGGTATTCAGGTTTTTGTTTACTTCGCCGGATTCAATCTCCAGTATTATAGAATCTTCCGGTAGCCTGAATTTGCTACTTAGTACTGGCAGGCAATGTTTGTGAGTATTTTGGTCGGTGAGGATAAACGTACTGGAATGACGGTTTGCCGGCTTAAAAAGATAATTATTCAATGCCTTTTCGGCTTCTTTTCCGGTAAAAATAGTCTCGTGGTGATATATCATGATACTATGGGCTTAAAATTGCAAAAATATAGATAATTTTGCAGATTATTTTATAAAAACAAAGCTATACAAATGATTGACTTTAACAATACTCAAATTGCGTTCTCAGGTAAAAGCAACAATGATCTTTTTCGTGCATCCTGGTTGTTCACTACCATTGCCAGTCCGACAATAGTAACTATAGGTAATTTTTTTGCTTCTCTTGCCATTAAGCTTCATATTCCAATTAACTGGTTTGCAAAACCAACTCTTTACAAGCAATTTGTTGGAGGAGAAACTATTGAAGAATGTGTTCCTATTGTAAGGCAACTTGAAAAATATAATGTTAAAGCCATACTTGATTACTCGGTCGAAGGTGGTGAAAGTGATTCGTATATGGAAGGAGTATTGCAGGAAACTCTGCGCACAGTTGATTTTGCTGCTTCAGACCCTAATGTTCCCATTGCAGTTTTTAAACCTACGGCTTTTGCTCCAGGGTACGTTCTTGAAAAGGCAAGTTCGGGGCAGGCTATGAACGCAATGGAACAAATCTCAATTGATAATTTCCGGAGAAGGATTGGAATTCTTTGTGATCATGCTTATAAGCTTGGTGTACCTTTAATGATTGATGCTGAAGATGTTCATTTTCAGCCCATCATTGATGAAGTAACAATGCAGATGATGGAAAAATATAATCATGAAAAAGCCATTGTTTTTAATACATATCAAATGTATCGTACTGACAGGCTTGATGTACTGAAGAAAGATCATGCCAGAGCCTTGGAAAAGAATTTCTTTTTAGGTGCAAAATTTGTTCGTGGGGCTTATATGGAACGTGAAAGACGGCGTGCTGCAAAAATGGGCTACCCTTCACCAATTCATCCTGATAAACCCTCTACTGATAAAGCTTATAATGATGCTTTGACTTTCTCAGTGGAACATTTGGATAGGATCAATATTTTTAACGGTACTCATAACGAAGAAAGTTGTCATCATCTGATGAAACTGATGGATAAACACAAAGTTGCCAAAGATGACCAGCGGATATGGACTTCGCAGCTTTATGGAATGAGCGATCATATAAGTTTTAACATGGCTCATGCCGGTTATAATGTGGTTAAATACATGCCTTATGGCCCGGTGAAATCGGTTTTACCTTACCTTGTACGTAGAGCCGAGGAGAATACTTCCATTGCGGGGCAAACTGGCAGAGAGCTGAAATTGATAAAAATGGAGAGAAAAAGAAGAAAAGCTAATCCCAATTCATAATTACATCTGCCTCTTCCAGGATTTTAGGGATTGCCTTAAACCTTGTTTTTTGTTTTAATTATTCAAGAACACGGATCAGGGTTGCTTATCCTGAAAATTTTTCTTATTATGGAACCTTTGACACATATAGAATATCAGGAGATTGCCGCAATAATAGATTGTGTTCGAGTAAATTTCAAAGGTTTACCCGGTATTGGAAAACTTGCTGCCTTTTTAAGATCTAACCCTTTGGATATACAGCAATTATTTGAAAAGTGGGCGGGAACAAGTTACGAGGAATTCCTTTATTACATAAGTCCCGGAAATATCAATGCCATCCTTAAAAATGAAGCAACTTTATTTAATACGTTATATGATAAGAAGTTACATGGGAATAATTCTTCAGATGGTTTGATTTTTGATGTCGGGGTTTTTACTGATGATGAGTTTTCCAATAAGGATTTTAATATCAATTATAGTTTTGCTCCTGGTCCTTTCGGTACGCTTATCATAGCTTCCACTTACCGGGGGATTTGCTATATGGCATTTATTGATGATGAAAGAAAGGCTTTGCTAAATTTGAAAACAAAATTCCCGAACGCCATACTAAATCATCAGAATGATTCTATACAAGAAAATGCTCTATTAGTATTTCAAAATGAACAGGGCATTAATAGTAGTATAAAACTTCACCTTAAGGGTACGGTGTTTCAGTTGAGGGTTTGGAATAGTTTATTACAAATACCTTGTGGAGAATTAACCACTTATGGAAGAATTGCCAGGCAGATTGATAATCCAAAAGCTTCCCGTGCCGTTGGAACAGCAATTGGGAGTAATCCGGTGGCTTATTTGATACCTTGTCACAGGGTTATTCAGAATTCCGGCACAGTGGGAGGATATATGTGGGGATCAACAAGAAAAACTGCTATTATTGGCTGGGAAATGGCAAGAAAACGTCCTGTCAGAATATAAAGTGATTCAGTTTCTTATTAAAATGTTTGCTTTATAATTGCTTTTCCGCCGTTTAGATATTGAATAATTTGCGGAAGATTTATTTACAAACGTTTTTATTTATGTGATTATCACAATAAAACCCTGCTCATTTCGTACTTTTGTCATGATTACATTTGTGCCTGATTATGGATATTAAAAAAAACAAATTAAGAACCAATGTATTGAAAGAAACTGCTCCTTCAAAAAGTAGTAGTAAACCAAAAAAAACTCAAAAGCCTCCGAAAAGCAAACCTGCGAAAAAAGGTAAGGCGTTTGGTTTTCTTAAAAACGAAAAATATCATCGCGCAGCAGGAGTTTTTCTTGTGCTATTTTCTGTGTATCTGGCAATTGCATTTACTTCATACCTTATAAATTATTTTACTGGTGGTGTAGGCTCTGACGATCTTGCTGCAAACGAAAGCTTTCGCAGTATTATGTTTGACGATTCAATCCAGGTGAACAACTGGGGTGGACGACTTGGCGCTTTTCTTGCATGGCAAATAGTAAAGTTCGGATTTGGCATAGCTTCATATATATTCGTTTTCCTGCTTTTTATTGCCGGTCTATATCTTACTTTTAAAATTTCATGGATGCCTTTTTGGCGAACCATACGTTTTTCAATAGTTCTGATTGCTTGGTTAAGTACGACCGCCAGTTTTATTTTCCGACAACCCAAACTTTCAATTTTAGGCGGAGTATTTGGTAAATACAGTTACGAATGGCTTGAAGGTTTAATGGGAACGGTAGGTACGGGATTACTTCTATTGTTTGTGATCCTGGTTGTTTTGGTTTTTGCGATAAATATAAAATCGCGGACTTCCGGAAGTAAAAAGAAAGAAAAACCGGATAAAAAGGATGAAACAGAAAGTGAAGATCCCGATGAAAATCAACATAAAAAAGTTTATTTGGAAGACAAATACAATACAGTAGAATTTACCGTAACTGAAACTGATGATACATCATGGAAAAAAACTGAACAAGAGCATTCTGAAAAAGTGACTGAAACGGTAAATACAACAAAACCTGCGTCTAAGGATGAAGAAGTGGAATTTACGGTAGAAGTTACCGGTGAGCCTGATATGCCTGATAATAATAACGAGGAAGAACAAAAGATGCATTTTACCATTGATACGTCATTTGACCCAACCCTTGAATTATCAGACTATAAACTTCCGTTGTTAGATTTACTTGATGATTATGGTGAAATCGGAAGTAGAGTACAAAAGGAAGAACTGGAAGCCAATAAAAATAAAATTGTTCAAACCCTCGGTAATTACTCCATAAAAATTGAAAAAATCCAGGCTACCATTGGACCAGCAGTAACGCTTTATGAAATAATTCCTGCACCCGGCATACGTATCTCACGTATTAAAAATCTGGAAGATGATATAGCATTAAGCCTTTCGGCAATGGGGATACGTATCATTGCACCGATTCCAGGTAAAGGAACAATTGGTATTGAGGTTCCAAATCAGAACCCTGAAATTGTATCAATGAAGTCAATTCTGGCTTCTGAAAAATTTACCGGTTCTAAATATGAGCTGCCTTTCGGTATGGGGAAGACTATTGCCAACGAAGCCTATATTGCCGATCTTACCCGTATGCCGCATATTCTTATGGCTGGAGCTACTGGTCAGGGTAAATCTGTTGGGCTTAATGCTGTAGTGGCTTCGCTTTTATATAAGAAACACCCTTCACAGGTTAAATTTGTGATGATTGACCCTAAAAAGGTTGAGCTGACCTTGTTTTCAAAAATTGAACGCCATTTTCTTGCTAAATTACCCGATTCCGAAGAAGCCATAATAACCGATACCCGAAAAGTAGTCAGAACCCTTAACTCTTTGAACATCGAAATGGATTTGCGTTATGATTTGCTCAAAGACGCACAGGTAAGAAATATAAAGGAATACAACAATAAATTTATTTCGCGTAAGCTGAACCCGCAGGAAGGACATCGTTTTCTGCCTTACATTGTTGTCGTAATTGATGAGTTTGCTGATTTGATAATGACTGCCGGCAGGGAAATTGAAATCCCGCTGACCAGGCTTGCACAACTTGCAAGAGCCATTGGAATTCACCTGATTATTGCAACACAGAGACCATCGGTTAATATAATCACAGGGAGCATCAAAGCAAATTTCCCTGCACGCTTTGCTTTCAGGGTCATTTCAAAAATTGACTCCCGCACTATTCTTGATGCTTCAGGAGCCGAACAACTTATAGGACGTGGCGATATGCTGCTTTCAACCGGCAGCGATATGTTACGCCTGCAATGTGCTTTTATTGATACCCATGAAATTGATAGGATCACAGATTATATTGGTTCGCAAAGAGGATATCCTGATGCTTATTATCTTCCGGAATATTTTGATGAAGAAAAAGATGCCGCTGAGGTTTTTGATGCAAACGAACGTGATGAATTATTTGAAGATGCCGCACGTCTTATTGTTGCACATCAGCAAGGTTCTACATCGCTGATACAGCGAAAGTTGAAATTAGGTTATAATCGCGCTGGACGCATTATTGACCAACTGGAACAAGCTGGTATTGTCGGACAATTTGAAGGAAGCAAGGCAAGAGAAGTGAAAATTGCAAATGAAACGGCTTTGGAACAATATTTGAGAGACCTTTACAGTAAATAACAGGAAAAATGAAAAGAATATTTTTGATCTCATTGATACTCATGACCTCAACAGCTTTTGCACAGGATAAAAAGGCTACAGCACTGCTAAACGAAGTAGCAGCTAAAATACAATCGTATGAAAATATTAAGATTGACTTCGAGTATAAAATGATTAACAAGTCGCAGGGAATAAATGAAAGTATGGATGGTGTGCTGTTTTCAAAAGGTATAAAATACAAACTAAATGTTGCTGAACAGCAGATAATGAGCAACGGAAAAACCATGTGGACTTTTCTTGAGTCGGTCAATGAAGTGCAGATAAACGATGCCAATGATAATGAAGAAGGATTCAATCCGAGAACTTTCATGCAATCATGGCAAAACAAGTTCAAAGCACGGTTGATAAGCGAAAAGGATAATATAGCACTGATAGAGCTTTTGTCAAAAGAAGCTTCGGCATATAACAAGGTTCATGTAAAGATTGATAAAAGCAAAATGCAGTTGCAGTCGCTGTCAATGTTTGATGCCAATGGCAGTGAGTTTGTTTATCTGATCAAGAAGTTCATTACCAGCCAAAGTATTGCGGATTCTGAATTCACGTTCGATCCTAAAAAGTATCCCGGCATTGAAATTATAGATTTGCGCTAAGTCTGGCATTTAACTCTCTTTATAAGGATTTCTTAATTTTGCAGATATGCAGGATCTGGAACCATATAACCTTTGGACGAATTTATACGAGGCTGCTGAGGACAGACGATCGCCTTTTTATGGTAGAAAATATCATCCATATCTCTGTACCAACACTATTTATAATTATTATATACACCCTCAGTGGGACGAAATAGGTTCTGATACCTTATATATCAAAATTCTTTATGCTTGTTATGAATACGGGTTTTGTGTAATTGAGCTGCTAGGCGAATGGAATGATTGCCTGTACAACGATATAATGTACCTGAAAAGGAATATAGTTGATCAGATGATAGACCAGGGAATAAAAAAGTTTATTCTTATTGGTGAGAATGTGCTGAATTTTCATGCTTCAGAAAATGACTATTATCAGGAATGGTTTGAAGATATTGAAGATGGCTGGATTGCTATTCTGAATATCCGCAATCATGTGCTTGACGAGTTTCGCACTATATATGTTGATCAGTATATTGCCATGGACGGACCTCTGAACCATATTTCGTGGAGGGTGTTTACACCTCTGCATTTGCTCAGGGAAGTTGAAAAGGCTATAAAACGAAGATTAGCAAGTCATTTTTATTAGACCCCCATTATAACTACTAAACAGACCAACAAATTTTAACACCATGATGTTTCATTATGATATAAAAATTGAAGGGAAAGTGCAAAATGTCGGATTCAGGTTTTATGCACAAAAAAAAGCTCATGAACTTGAAATAACGGGATATGTGAAAAATATGAAAGATGGCAGTGTGTTTATTGAAGCCGAAGGCGAAGAAATAAACCTGAACCAATATGTGAACTGGTGTCATAAAGGACCACCATGGGCTACCGTTACCGATGTTAAGGTAAATAAGTCACCCGTTATGAACTACCGCGGATTTTTGATTAAGTAAGACAATTACTTTAGAGCACGTAACATTTCCCTTTTTCCGGCAGCGCCGGACAGACGTTCTACAGTAAATCCAGCATTTATCATGTTACGGCGCACCATTCCCATAGCTGAATAAGTTACCAATACTCCTCCAGCCCTCATAGCCTTGTGTATCTTGCTGAATATTGGCTCAGTCCATAGTTCAGGCTGGATTTTTGGTGCAAACGCATCAAAATATACCAGATGATAATTGTTATCAGGCAAAATGGCAGACTCTATCTTGTCATTAAACTTCTGAAAATGAAAATTGTCGTTTATTTCTATAACCGTATCCCATTCACTTGCATGTAGTTTAATAAATACTTCCAATGCCTGTGGGTGTTTTATCAGCTCTGGATAATTAAGGGTTTCATATACATCTTTGCTCAATGGAAATGGTTCATAACAATGATAAAAAATATTCTTACCTGAAAAACCGGTTTCAACAAAAGAAAGCAATGCATTAAGTCCGGTTCCGAACCCTATTTCAAGAATATTTAAATTTGTAGGCTTTAAAAATTTTAACCCGGCATTGATAAAAACATGAAGAGACTCATTAATTGCGCCATTCACTGAATGATAATGCTCGTTCAGGGCTGGAACGAATAATGTGTGCGAACCATCAGAAGTAATGACTTTCATTAAAATTATGTTTCAGCAAAATTATATTAAGCAATTGAATAAATACCAATAAAAATTACAGCGTCTGCGTTATGAGGACAGGCAATTGAAATTATAATTATTTTTATGCCTACAAATATTTATGATGATATTTGCTTAATTCGTTGATATATAGTTATATATAAGAGTGTTAAGACAACGACACAACAGAAAATTATCGTTAAGTAGATAAAAAAGAGTAAACCATTCTGATACGTTACAGACAACACAAAGACCATATTTCAACAGGGTATTTGAGCCGACACTCAAACCAACCCAATGTTTTTTATTTTTTGCCTCCACACGAGGAAAACTTTTAATCCAACCATACAATTTGCACATTTGGTTTTGCCAACGCGCACAACCATTGCAAATTCCAAATGAGCCATTTTGTAGCCAAAACGCTGATGACTTCAATTAAAAAGAAAAAAATTTAACTTTGTAAGTTGAATAATTTGAATTAAATGGGGAATAAGGCAGAAACAAAACAGTTTCAATACGAAATACAAAGCTATCAGGAGGACTGTGTTACAAACATTGTAAGTCTTTTTGAGAGCCTTCGCCAAAAAGTAAATTTTGGTGATGTGTTGACAGCACACCATAAAAAGCACAAATACAATTTTCCAGTTCAAGACACCAAAAACATTGACATAATGATGGAAACGGGAACGGGAAAAACGTTCACATTTATAAAAACCATTTTTGAACTGAGTAAGCATTTCGGTTACAAAAAGTTTATTGTTCTTATTCCAACAGTCCCAATCCGAGAAGGAACAAAAACAAACTTAGAGGATACCAAAGACTACTTTAAAAGTTTTTACGCCAACGAGAAAGAAAAGGAAATTGAAACCTTTGTTTACGAAGGTGGAAATATTTCAGCGGTTAGACAATTTATAGGGACTTCTCATTTATCGGTTTTGGTAATGACTCCAAGCTCATTCAGCCACAAAGACAATATCTTAAACCGACCTTTAGAAAAAGATATTAATACGCCTGAATTATTCGTAAACAATCAGGAACCGCCAAAATCATATTTGGAATGTTTGAAACGCCTGAATCCAATTGTGATAATGGACGAACCACACCGTTTTGAGGGTAACGCTTTTAAAACATATTTTGACGGTTTTGAAAATTACTTTTTACGTTTTGGAGCAACATTCCCAAAAAAGAAAGACAGTTTAGTTCTTTCCAACGTGGCTTATGTGTTGGACAGCATTTCTTCTTTCAGACAAAGTTTGGTAAAGAAAATTGTGGTTTACACGCAAGACGTAGTTGAGAACACAGACACACTCATTGGAATTGAAAAAATTGGAACAGTAAATAAAGCCATTGTAAGCACACTGACCAACGGAATTATTGCAAGACGAGAATTAGGAGTTGGTTCGGTTTTCAACGGAAAGAGCATAAAGAAAATAAACAAGGACGCCATTGTTTTAGCGGACGACACCATTGAAAAGGTTGACTATTCCTTATCAGACGAATCCCTGCGGGCAATGATTAAGGAAACAATTAAAATTCATTTTGAAAAGGAAAAAGGGCTGTTTGAACAAGGCATAAAAGCACTCACTTTGTTTTTTATGGAAAGCGACACCAGCTTATTTCGTGGCAACAATCCTAAAATCAAAAACATATTTGAAGAGGAATACAAAAAGCAATACAACGATATTGTAAGCAAACTTGACCAATCAAGCGAGTATTATAAATTCTTGCAAAACGACTTTGACAGCGACAATACTTTGCAAGTTCACAAAGGATATTTTTCAGGCGACAAAGGAAACGCAGATGAAAAAGTAAAAGCAGGCGTTGACGAAATTCTGAAAGACAAAAAGAAATTGCTTTCGTTTGAAAGTCCAACACGTTTCATTTTCTCCATTTGGGCATTACAAGAAGGTTGGGACAACCCGAATGTATTTACCATTTGTAAACTTTCTAATCAAGGAAGCGAAATATCCAAACTGCAACAAATTGGGCGTGGTTTACGCATTTGCGTAAATCAAAATTTACAGCGTAATACGCTTAAAAATTTGAATGACGACCAAGAAGCATTTTGGAAAATCAATAACCTTGATGTAGTTGTATCAAGCAAAGAACACGGTTTTGTTGAGGCAATTCAAAACGAAATTTTAAGTAATTCATTCTTGATTGCTGAAACCTTTACAGAGCAAGAACTAATCAAGACACTCAAAGAAAAATCGGGCTTTGATGATGATACAGTAGTTACTTTGGTTGATGACATTTTGAAAGAAAAGAAAATGATTGTTCGCAAGGCAATTGTTGACGGACAAAAGATTTATGAAAAGTCGCCTGAATTTTCGGCTATTCTCAAAGAACAAAATTTACCCGAAGAACAAGTAAAAGCAATTGAAAGCTTGTTTGCAACCGATACAAATACTTATGTTCAAAAAGCCGAGAAGAAAAAGGAGAAAAAGAAAGTTTTCATAAAACCAACACACCTGCAAGAGTTTCAAAACCTATGGAATACAATCAATAAAAACGCTTTCTATGTTTTAGAAACTTTATCCCCAGAACAAGAAAGCCAATTGATACAAAACATAAAAGCACAGATTGAATCCGTAAACATTGAAGAAATTTTATTGCAAACCATTCGTGCTGAACTGAACGTAAACAAAATTGGCGAACAAGGAGCAATTAGTGAAAAACTAACCGATACCGTTTCATACAAAAGCAAAGTAGATTATTTGGAGTTGGTTCGCACTTTATCCAACAACACCAAAACGCCTATTTCTTTTATGGTAAAGGTTTTCAATGCTTTGAGTGATGATTTTAAAACCAAAATGCTTTGCAATAATCCAGAACAGGCTCAAAGAGAAATTTCCGAAATAATCAATAAGAACTTAATTGCAATGCTCAAAGCAAACATTAAGTATGACGGAATTAATGGAACAGGCTTACCAAATGTATTCAAAACTGAAAAAGGCAAAACATATTTGGACACAGGAAGCGTTGGGAAATTCCAAAAGGAAATTTCAAATGATTTTTCTCTGAAAACCAAATGGGTATTTGAAGAAGTGATTGAATATGACAGCGATTTTGAATTGGAAATTGTGGAGAAAGACCCAGATATGGAGAGCATTGAAATTTTCGGCAAATTGCCACGCCTAAAAATCAAAACGCCTTTAGGCGATTACAACCCCGACTTTTGCTATGCTATCAAAAGCACAGAGGGCAACAAAATTTTCCTTGTAGTGGAAGCCAAAGGCTATAAATCGTCAACAGCAATTCCAGTAGATGAAAAAGGAAAAATTGACTTTGCTAAAAAGTATTTTGAAGCCTTAGCAGAACACTACAAAGACCAAGACATAAAAATATCATTTAAAGAACGTATCAATAAAACGCAATTGGCGGCATTAATAAAAAATTAACCACATAGACACATAGAAATGATTACAAAAAAATACCTTGACGACTTAACCTATGAAATTATTGGGGGTGCAATTGAGGTACACAAGTTTATGGGTAGAGGCTTGTTAGAAAGTGTGTATCATCAGTGCTTAAAAGAAGAGTTGTTACATAGGAAAATAAATTTTCAAACAGAGATGAAGATTCCTGTAGATTACAAAGGAAAAATATTAGATATTGATTTCAGATGTGATTTGTTTGTTGAAAATTGTATTGTGGTTGAGCTAAAGGCAGTAAATGAAATGAACCCTGTTTATGAAGCTCAACTTCTTACCTATATGAAACTATTGAAATGCCCGAAGGGCATACTAATTAATTTCAACTGCTCCAATATTTTTAATGAAGGACAAAAAACATTTGTAAACGAATACTTTAGTAAACTTAAATGAAAAATAACCACATAGACACATAGAAAAACTATGTTCCTATGTGGTTTAAAAAAAACAATATGGCAGAACAAGATTTTATAAAAGCAGGATTTACAGTGGTTGGCACAGAAGCCAACGAAAACAAATTGCTGAGTTTTCTGAAAGAGAACTACCCCAATGTAATTAGAGGCACCGAGATAAACATTGAAGAACTGAAAGCCGTTTTGGGTTTGCCCATTGACGAAAAGGTAAACGGTTACGGTTTAAACTTTGTAGGCAGAAACTTTGCAAGGGCAAAATATGCCCAAAAGACTGAAAAGGAATTACGTCTTAATAGCATGTTGAGCAAAAGCATTGACACAACCGAAAACTTGGTGCTGAAAGGCGACAATCTCGACAGTTTGAAAATCCTCAAAAACCATTATAGTGGTCAAATAAAATGTATTTATATCGACCCACCTTACAATACAGAGAAAGACGAGTTTGTTTATCCTGACAGATTCGACAAAGAAGAAACTGAAGTTTTAGGATTGACGAACTTGAGTGAAAGCGATTTTGCAAGAATGGATTTTAGCTTTAAAACTAAAAGGAGCCACAACGGTTGGTTAGCTTTTATTTACCCACGCTTGTTGTTAGCAAGAGACTTATTGAGTAAAGCCGGGGTGATATTTATTAGTATTAATGACATTGAGCAGTCAAATTTGAAACTACTTTGTGATGACGTTTTTGGTGAAGAAAATTTAATTGCAAACTTGATTTGGGCTAACAAAGAAGGAGGTGGCAGTTCTGATAGTAATTATTTCAGAATAAAACACGAGTATATTTTATGCTATTCGAAACGAAAAGAAGATGTTGAAATTGTTGGTGCAGACATTAGTAATGAAGATAGATACAAAGAAGAAGACGAACATAAAGAAATTAGAGGTCCTTATTATTTGCAAAAGTTAGGAATGGGTTCGATTCAGTATTCTGAAAGTTTAGATTATCCAATAACTACACCTGATAACACAGTAGTTTATCCCAAAGACAACAACTCGGGAAAGAAAGCTTGTTGGCGTTGGTCAGAAAACAAACTTAAATGGGGTATTGAAAATGATTTTGTGGTCATTAAAAAGGATAGTAAAGGTATTTGGACTGTTTATACAAAGCAATATTTAAATTGTGACAATGAAGGTAATTTAATAGATAGAACACAAAGACCATTTGGAGTTATTGACACATTTTCAAGCACCCAAGCAAGTAAACTTCTTGATAATTTAGGTTTAGCTAATCTTTTCACATATTCAAAACCGTATGAATTGATTAGTTATTTAATCGAGAGAGTTGTTAAACCTAATGATGAAAATATAATTCTTGATTTCTTTGCAGGTTCTGGAACAACAGGACAGGCAGTAATGGAATTAAATAAAGATGGTGGCAACCGTAAATTTATTTTGTGCCAAATTGACGAGCCAATTAAAGAAGACAAGCCAGCTTATAAATTTTGTATTGACAACAACCTACCGCCAGTAATTTCAAGCATAACGATAGAACGCTTAAAACGAGTAGGCGAGATAATTGCCAAAGACGTTGAAGCAGAAAACAGCAAAAGCGGAATGTTTGAAGAACACAAAAAACAATTACCCGATATTGGTTTTAAAGCATTTGACAGCGTAGAAGCACCAAAATTAGATGTGCAAGATGGACAAATTGTTTTTCCTGAAATTATTGACGATGCCATAAGTCGTATTTACAATATGATTTTCACCGTTGGTTTAGACGAACCATCACAAGTTCCAGAAGAAATAGTGAAAGACAGTATTTACAAAATCGGCAACCATTATTATATAACCAACAGCGAGAAAATAACCAGTGATGATTATTCAAACGCTATTAAAAACGGTAAAGTATTTATTGACGGTTGGACTGCCAGCCTAAACGGAACATTGCAGAACTATAAAGAAGATGTGATGATTGTGTTTTAAGCAAAATTGAAGTAAAATGATAACTAAGCTAAATAACTTCACTCTCAAATCATTTGTTGGCTATACAAATCCCAACGATTTACTTTTTCGTGCCAAAAACATTCTATTTGGTTACAATGGTAAAGGCAAGAGTTCTATTGCTATTGGCATTAAAGATGAATTTCTAAAAGACACCACCAAGAAGCCTGAGAATCTTAGAATTTTCGATAGAGATTACATTTCACATTCATTGTTACTCGAAAATAGCGAGGGAAAAATTAAAGGCGTTGAAGCGAGCTTCGGAAAAGGTGGCGTTGATATTGAAAACAAGATTAAGGATTTAGAAAAGCAAATTATTAGTGAAGTTGAAATTGCCAAACTCGATTCAAGTATTGCAGATACTAGAAAAAAAATTAGAGCAGACATAGATGCGATTCACGACAGACGGAGAGGCGTAGCAAATATTCAAAAAAAGTCCAAAGATGAATCTGTTGAACGAGTAATCGAACTTTACGAAAAGGATTTTCAGGATGCTAAAAAAGTAGAAGCAGATGAAGAAAAACTAATAAAGATTATTGGAGACAATGCAATTGAAAAGCAAATTGCACAAAATGAGAATTTAAGACCATTAAACTCTTCAAAAATTCCAACAACTTTACTTGAAGAAGTTAAAGTAATATTTAAAGAAAAGTTTGGAGAAGATATATCAATTCCAGAATATGAGGTTGTTCAATGGATTGAATCAGGTTTAAAACTTCACAAAGAGGGCGATAACTGCAAATTCTGTCAGGGTAAGTTAGATTTTTTAGATGTCAAATCGAAAATAGCCGAATTCAAGGAAAACAAACGACACAAGGCAACTGAGAAGTTAAAGCAATTCAGAGAACAACTTCAAAGCCTTTTAGAGTCAATCAAAATTATTGAAAAAGAAGCCAAAACTTATTCGACAAACATAGGAACTGAAATTGAGCAACATTTTACTGCAATTTCTTCAAAGAAAAGCACTATTGAATCTCTTATAACTTCGTGTCAATCGAAAATTGATAAAATTGAAATTCAAGAAAATTTTGATTTTGAACTCTTAGCTGAAACTTTCAAAGTGATTGAAGAATCAATATCAAGTATCACAAAAATTAAAAACGAACAACTATCAGAGTTAAGAAAGAAACAAAACAATCTTACCACTTTAGTAAAAGGTGCAATTGGCTTGGAAATAATAAAATCAGCCCCTATAAAAGACAAGCTAAAGGAGGTTAAAGATAAAGAAGTTGACCTTAAAGAAAAGCGTGGGAATAACAAAAAGAAGCAACAAGAAATTCAAGATTTAAAGCAACAGAAAAGTCTAACAAAAGATTTTGCTGACTTTGTTTCCCAAATTCTGAATGACATAAATATTTCATTAAAAGTTGAGCTTGATACAGACAACAAGAATTACATTATCAAAAGCACCAATGAAAACGCTACACTTACAATAAAAGATATAAGCGAGGGCGAAAAGAACCTTTTAGCATTGTTGTTTTTCTATTATGAACTATTTGCTGACAACAAACAACAGCAAGTAAAAGCAGAAATTGAACTTATCATTGTAGATGACCCAATTTCAAGTATGGACGATTCAAATAAGTTTTACATTTTAGAACTTATGAAAAACCTTTTAGAATTACCACATCAACAAATCTTTGTATTGACACATTCTTGGGAGGATTATTGTAATCTATCATATGGAAAAAAGGCTTGGGAAAACAACCATCCCTTTGCAACTTTTGAAATAAGGAAATCGAATGGTGTAAGTGAACTATCACAACTCAAAAATATTGAGAAACCATACAAATATTTGTTCAAAGAAATATTTGAATTTTCACAAAAAAGAGAAGATGACATAAAAACAGAATGTGAGATATATCACTATCCAAATGTGATGCGAAGGGTTTTTGAAGAATGGTATAGCTTTAAAATTGGCAAAGATTTGAACTTAACAAGCTCACAACATGACAGGATTATTAATGACTTATCAATTAAAGATAATGCCGAAAAAACCAAACTTGGTTTATTGCTAAAGGTTTGCAATATCTTATCTCATTCTATAAATGGCTCAAAGAACCCACAAGAAATTCACCAATCTGCAAAATATTTGATGAAACTTATAGCAGACAATGACAAACTACATTATAACAATATGAAGAATTAATTAGAATGAAAGGACAAGCCAACGCATACAGCCACACACATTGCCAAACGGCTCAAGCCAACCCTCTAACCAAAGTTTGGCAAAGAGTGTGTCTGTCCAACCGCAGACAAAAATGGTTTTTAAAAATTTTCCGGCCCTTCAAAAAAAATAAAAAACGCAACGCACAACCAGACAGAAAAATGACTGAAAACTTTACAACGACAATGGTTTACAGACACAGTGAGCAAGAACTCCTATTTACGGAATGTTATCTGCAATTAAATTTGAATTTAAGGAAACTCTGTTTATGAAACTGACTTCGGAATTTACTCCTACCGGCGATCAGCCGGAAGCTATACGTCAGCTTGTGGAAGGCTTGCGGCGTGGTGATCCTGCTCAGGTATTACTTGGAGTAACGGGTTCAGGTAAAACATTCACTATTGCCAATGTTATTGAACAGGTTAAACGCCCGACTCTGGTTCTCAGTCATAATAAAACCCTTGCAGCGCAGCTTTATGGAGAGTTTAAGCAGTTTTTTCCTGAAAACGCAGTTGAATACTTCGTATCGTATTATGATTACTACCAGCCCGAGGCTTATATCCCCTCGACCAATACTTATATTGAAAAGGATCTTTCAATAAATGATGAAATAGAAAAACTAAGGCTCAGCACCACCTCAGCGCTTTTAAGCGGACGCAGGGATGTTATTGTAGTTGCCTCAGTATCATGTATTTATGGCATAGGTAATCCGGATGATTTTTATAATAACACTATAGAGCTAAGTACCGGAGATATAATAAGTCGTGATGTTTTGCTGTTCAGGCTTGTAAATAGCCTGTATTCAAGATCAGGTGCTGATTTTCAAAGAGGGACGTTCCGAGTTACCGGTGATACTCTGGATATTTTTCCGGCATATGCCGATCATGCGTTCCGAATAATTTTATGGGGCGATGAAGTGGAAAGTATTGAAACTTTTGATCCCGTTCATGGGCATAAACTTGAACAGCCTGATATTATGAAGCTTTATCCTGCAAATATTTTTGTGACTTCGCAGGAAAAAATGAAGGAGGCTTTTATAAATATTCAAAGAGATCTGCGTAAACAGGCTGATTATTTCTTCCAGGAAGGCAAGTCAATGGAGGCTAAACGACTTGAAGACAGAGTGAGTTATGATCTTGAAATGATGCGTGAGTTAGGTTATTGTCCAGGAATTGAGAATTATTCCAGATATTTTGATGGCAGACCTCCTGGTGCAAGACCTTTCTGCCTGCTCGACTATTTTCCTGATGATTTTCTTACTGTTATTGACGAAAGCCATGTTACTATTCCTCAGATAAGAGCAATGTACGGTGGCGACCGTTCACGTAAACAAGTACTGGTGGATTACGGTTTCAGACTTCCCGCTGCCCTTGATAACCGCCCTCTCACTTTTGATGAATTTGAAAACATTACAGGGCAGACTATTTATGTGAGCGCTACACCTGCCGATTTTGAACTTCAAAAAACATTGGGTGTAATGGTTGAACAACTAATAAGACCAACCGGGCTTCTTGATCCGGAGATTGAAGTGAAACCAAGTCTGAACCAGATTGATGATCTTCTGGAAGAAATCAGGATACGGATTGAAAAAAATGAAAGAACGCTTGTAACAACCCTTACAAAACGCATGGCTGAGGAACTAACTAAATATTTCACCCGTCTGGGTATTAAATGTATGTATATACACAGCGATGTTGAAACCCTTGAACGTGTTGAAATTCTTCATAAGCTGAGAACCGGCGAAATAGATGTACTTGTGGGTGTGAACCTTCTTCGCGAAGGGCTTGACCTGCCCGAAGTATCACTGGTAGCTATTTTGGATGCAGATAAAGAAGGTTTTTTGCGATCCGAACGTTCGCTTACTCAAACAGCAGGCAGGGCTGCACGTAATCTTAACAGTCTTGTGATCATGTATGCCGATAAGATCACTGACTCAATGCAGCGGACCATTGATGAAACAAACAGGAAGCGTGAAAAACAACTTGCATACAATGCTGCCAATAATATTACTCCGGCACAGATTGTTAAAAATATTGCTTCAATAATGGGAGAAACTACTGATGGTGGCTTAACTGATAAAAGCGGAAGGAAATATTATACCGGAAAGGATGAGATTACTATTGCTGCTGACCCGGTGGTTCAGTATATGCGTATTGAGGATATAAATAAAGCTGTGAACCGTACTCGTAAAAACATGGAAAAAGCAGTTAAGGAACTTGACTTTGTGGAAGCTGCCAGATTAAGGGATGAATTGTTTGAATTACAGAAAGTCCTGAAAGAAAGACAGAAATGATTTATAAACTGTTGGCAACCTTTTAAAAATCAAAGGACGTGTTCTGACAGACCTAAAATTCAACGGCCTAAAAAAAGAATTGATTTATTATCAAACAGAGAGTTGGTTGGGAAATTAATCCCCCGAAGAAATTCTCATATGGGTGATCTCTATATCTGAGCCTTCAGCGTAAATACTTATCCAGTTATTATCAACCCTGTACCATCGGTCCTGAGAACTTACTCTGATTATAAACTGACTTTCTTCTTTGCCACCCGGGTTTCTGACTACAATACCACCACTTTTCTGATTATCCAATCCGTAGTTAAGAAAGAACCGCGACGATTCAGTATTTGCAAACCTCATGGTCAGGGTTACATAATTATTACGCCTCACACGCATATCAACCGGTTTAAAACTAAAACGCTTCTCATCACCCGATTTTATGGTCATAGGCAGAGTAACAAGATCAACGATAGCCCTTTCTGCAATATATTTCCTTATTTGAGCAATCATATCAGAAGGATAATTCTCCTCAGGTTTTAATTTGCCGGCTTCTTCATACTTTTCAATAGCCTGATCGAAAACTTTTGAATTATAATTACGATCAGCTTCTGCTATCAGTTTATCATAGGCTTCCTGTATTTTCCTTTTTTCGGCAGCTACAACAGCGCCAAGCTCTGTAATTTTGGATTTTGGCAGAGCTTCATTTGGTTTGAGGTTAGATGCTATCTTCCATGAATCCAGTGCTTTACTTAAATCATTGTTCTCTTCATGGAAATACGCTGAAGCTACTGCATTTTCATAAGCCTCGTTTATTTCTGTTTCACTTATCAGATTTCGGGATTCTGCTATCCGGTTTACTGCATACTTGTCGTTTGGCTTGAATTTAAGAGCTTCCTGATAAGCTTCTATAGCCTGACTGTAATTTTCATTGTTGAATTTTGAATCGGCTGTGGCAATGTTTTCTTCGTAAGCAAGCTGTTTTGCCTCCAGGTCTTTAATAATATTCTGAACCTCTGACGATTTGTTTTTAGGATAAGCTTCATCAGGCTTAATTGATGATGCCAGATTATAATTTTCGAGAGCCAAATTGTATTCCTTGTCTTTCAGCGCTTTATCAGCTATGCTTATGGCATTGCTGTAATTTTTTTCCTTTTCGGCTATGGCTTCCAGAAGATTGTTTATTTCTGTGATTTTCCCTGTGGCATAAGTATCCTCAGGACTGAATTTCAGCGACTGCTCGTATTTTTCTTTTGCCTGTTCATACTTTGCACTTTCAAAGAATTCATCTGCCTGATTTTTTAGCTCTGTATATGATTTTTGATCTGAAATGATTTTCTCAGTTTCAGCGATCTTTGCTATGGTTTGATCATTGAGAGGCAGCAAGGCTTTTGCCTTATTGAATTGTTCAAGTGCCTCTGCATATTCTTTTGATTCAAAATGCTGGCTTGCTTTTGCCAGATGTTCAACAACAGCTTTAGTTGATTCAATACGTTGCTGGGGGTGTTTTTCCTCAGGTTTTATTTTTCCTGCCTGTTGATATAACCCCAAAGCCTGTTCGTAATCCTTATCGGCAAAAGATTTATCAGCTTTGGAAATAGCATCTGCGTAACTTTTTTCTTTGTTTGCTATAGCTTCCAGCAGATTGTTTATTTCTGTGATTTTCCCTGTGGCATAAGTATCCTCAGGACTGAATTTCAGCGACTGCTCGTATTTTTCTTTTGCCTGTTCATACTTTGCACTTTCAAACAATTCATCTGCCTGAGTTTTTAGCTCTGCATATGATTTCTGATCCGAAATGATTTTCTCAGTTTCAGCGATCTTTGCTATGGTTTGATCATCGAGAGGCAGCAAGGCTTTAGCTTTATTGAATTGTTCAAGTGCCTCTGCATATTCCTTTGATTCAAAGTGCTGGCTCGCTTTTGCCAGATGCTCAACAACAGCTTTAGTTGATTCAATGCGTTCTTTGGGATGTTTTTCCTCAGGTTTTATTTTTCCTGCCTGCTGATAAAAACCCAAAGCCTGTTCGTAATCCTTGTCGACAAAGAATTCATCAGCTTTAGAAATAGCATCTGCGTAACTCTTTTCTTTGTTTGTAATTGCTTCCAGAAGATTGTTTATTTCTGTGATCCTGCCTGTAGCATGAGTATCTTCAGGACTGAATGTAAGTGATTGCTCGTACTTTTCTTTTGCCTGTTCATACTTTGCACTTTCAAAGAATTCATCTGCCTGAGTTTTTAGTTCTGCATAAGATTTCTGATCCGAAATGATTTTCTCAGTTTCAGCGATCTTTGCTATGGTTTGATCATTGGGAGGCAGCAAGGCTTTAGCTTTATTGAATTGTTCAAGTGCCTGTTCGTATTTCTTAGATTCAAAATGCTGGCTTGCTTTTGCCAGATGTTCAACAACAGCTTCAGTTGATTCAATGCGTTCTTTGGGATGTTTTTCCTCAGGTTTTATTTTTCCTGCCTGCTGATAAAAACCCAAAGCCTGTTCGTAATCCTTATCGGCAAAGGATTCATCAGCTTTAGCAACGAAATCATTGAAAGCTTTTTCCTGATCAGCCAGATTGGCCAATATTTCATTAATCTTTGCGATTTGTTCAGCGGGATAGGTATTCTCAGGTTTCATATCAAGAACCTGGGTATATTTCTCAATTGCCATCTGGTAATTACCAGAATTAAAAGCATTATCTGCATCGGCAAGAGCCTGATTATATTTCTTTTCAGCTTCAACAATTCCGGTAATTTCATGAACAATCCTGCTGCTTTCGCTATCGAGAGCTTTGATTTTTTCAGCATTTCTGTATTGGGTCAGAGCTTTGGCATATTCTTGCTTTTCGTAATGACGCAAAGCATTTTCCAGGATTGAAATATAATCTGCTTCACTTTTTGCCAAATCTTCGATCCGCCTTTCAATCTCCGCTATCCTTTCTGTAGGATAAGTTTCCTTCGGTTTTAATCGTAGGGCATGTTCATACCCGGTGCGTGAAGCATCGTAATCTGCTTCATTAAACAGACGATCTGCATTTTCAATTACCTGACCATAAACAGTTTCAAGCGAACGCTGCTCAGCACCCATTGAAGTAATACGCTCAATCATGTTCTGAGGGTAGCGCTCATCAGGTTTTATTTTGATTGCTTCATTATAAGCCTGCAGTGCTGCTTCATAATCCTGAAGCATATAGAGCTGATCGGCATTTTCAATGTGTTTTTCATAATTACTTTGCTGTTTGCGTGCCTGATCAAACCTGCTGTTAATTTCATTGATTTTGTTGCGGGCATAAGGCTCATCAGGAAGCAATCCAGAGGCATACAGATATTCGGTTTGAGCATCCTGAAAAAGTTCAAGTTTAAAAAGTGAGTCCGCTGTTTTTATTGACCTATTGTAAAGCTCTTTTTTTCGCGAAAGTTCAACAAGTGTGGCGTCTATTTCTTTTATTTTCTGAACCGGAAGCGATTCTTCGGGCTTTATGACATTAGCCCAGAAATATTGCTCACGTGCTTTTGTGTATTCACGCAAACCCATAAGACGGTTGGCTTCGGTAATAAAACTATTATATCTTCTTCCTTCATCAGGATCAGGTGAGAGCTCTCTGATCTGATTTAATTTAAGTTTCGGGTATGAGGACTCGGGATTTATTCGTATTGCATTTTCATATTCAATGCGTGCCTGTTTATAGTTTTTCTGATCAAAATACTGTTCTGCTCTCAGAATGATTTTTTCATATTCACCGCTTTGTTGCTGTGCTTTCAGTCCAATTGCGGAAAACAACAGTATTTTGAAAATCAATATTATAGTAAAGCTCCTAAAAGTCATTTATCTTGTTGATTTTAAATATCAATCTTGCTTATCATTAATAACAACGCCATCTGAAATAATAAATTTGCGATCGGCTAAATTTGCTAATTCAGGATTATGGGTAACAATAACGAAAGTTTGTTGAAATTGGTCTCTAAGAAAGAAAAATAGTTTATGCAGTTCTCTGGCATTTGCTGAATCCAGATTTCCTGACGGCTCATCAGCAAAAACAACAAAAGGATCGTTAATCAAGGCTCTTGCCACTGCTACCCTTTGTTGCTCACCTCCTGAAAGTTGAGAAGGTTTATGTTCCAGCCGGTCAGTAAGGTCTAAAACTTCAACAAGCTTATGTGCTTTTTTAAAAGCAGTATCTTTTGAAACCCCCGCAATAAAAGCAGGAATACAAATATTTTCAATTGCGGTAAATTCAGGTAATAAATGGTGGAACTGAAAAACAAAACCTATATGTTTATTTCTGAACGAAGATAGCTTTTTGTCATTTAAAGTGCTGATTTGTACATCATTAATCTTCACTTGTCCGAAATCGGGTTTATCCAGTGTGCCAAGAATATGCAATAATGTGCTTTTGCCTGCTCCTGAAGCACCAACAATAGAAATAATTTCACCCTTTTTGATTTTCAGGTTTATGCCTTTCAGAACCTTTAAATCACCAAAACTCTTATGTATATTATTAGCTGTGATCATAGTATTAATGTGGCTGTTGACTTGTGGTATTTTTATTGAAAATCATTTCTGTCATTTTTAGTACTTGGTTTTATGCAGAATCATTCATGCGTTTATGATCTTTTTATCTTTTCTTAGCATTTGATAATCAAGATAATACAGAAGCCTGACTGCAAGGCTGTTTAATTGTGGAGATTTAATTGTATTATTAAAATTATCAAAGAAATTGTTTACTATTATATTATCTTCGTTCATAATAAAATTTTTAAACACTATCTCAAGATTACTGCCCGGCAAAAATTCCCATTCGAAAAGTAAATCTACATTCAAAACATTGAAATTGAAATCATGAAAACCATTAAGATCATCATTTTGCAGCAAACTTCCGTTCTCACATAAATAAAAGAATTTATTATAGGCTCCTCTGAACCAATATTGACGTAACCAGAGACTTAACGAAAGATTGTTACGAAACATATATCTGCT
>Ga0302246_1000581_pt1 | contig 31268 bp, 22 predicted proteins | sample AAG_UR_Trp_MG_FD_193533 | JGI IMG/M metagenome (GOLD analysis project Ga0302246, IMG submission 193533) | Enriched activated sludge microbial communities from anaerobic digester in WTTP, New Holstein, Wisconsin, United States - AAG_UR_Trp | ecosystem: Engineered > Bioreactor > Anaerobic >... | reverse complement strand
TGGTAGTCTTTACAGCGAGGATGGTGAAAAACCCTACTTCTCTGGTTGCCATGATAAACGAGTTTGTCTGACGGGACAGCTACTGCCGGACTTCCTCCAGTAGCAGACACTGCGGACGGACTCCGCTTGTCCCTACGCCAATCCCAAGGCGGAACAGGATCTTTGTCATTCCAAAGACCTACACCCCCGTTCTTAGCGGCAGCCTCTAGGCCTATCCAACCTGAGCAGAAACCATCCCGGCAGTAATGGCGGTACACCCACGCCATCCCCTGCCGAATCTGCTCGGCATTGACGTCTAATGATCCCACGTAGAGCCTTGCCACGACACGCCCATATCGATCGCGGTCCTTCTCTTCGACCCGAACGACCTTACCAAACACCATATTGGCAAGAGACTGTTTTGCTTTCGCACCAAATGCCTGAGCGCTTTCTGGCGCGTCAATTCCGTAGAGCCTGATACGGATCTGATCATTATTTTTCGACAACACAGTAACGGTATCACCATCTGCGACACCAACAACCTTCCCCTCCCATGCTGATGCATCTTGCGATATCAACAACAAAAAAGAGCTCAAGCATACAAAAAACATGAACACGAATAATCTTTTCATCAAGACACTCCTGCATCAGCATTCTCATGCATTGCAACCAGAAACATCATCAACACTACAAGCCTACTATATTATAAAATAAGTCTGACAAAAATAAAAATTACAAACACCACACAGAATGGACAAAGCGATCTGCTAACATCACAACTTCAATCAACTTAACATCATGCTAAAATAGGTATATCTAATATAAATACAATCCAAATATAATACATAATCTAAAATTAATACAATATACAATACAACACTACATGCAATACAAGCTTAACACAAGAAAAGACAAGACTAACATCATCAATACAAGCTTTTTTGATGTAAACTACTACACGATATTTCAATTTAATAAACAAGGACAACAAAAATGCTTATCACTGATCGAAATATATACAGGAACTATACAGTACAGGCATACGAAGATAAACCAATTCGTACAGACATCATTGATGCGATTGTGAATCGCATTGAATACATGACTTCACGGTTTAGCAGAGTGCTCTTTATACGATTCGACCTACACTACCCTATTGATTTCATAGCTCCTCATGACAATAGCCATCTAAGCAAATTTCTTAATAGCTTTACTCGCTATTTGTCACGTGAAGGCATCGCCTTTCAATACGTCTGGGTACGGGAACAATCCAGAGAGAAACATCAGCATTATCACGTGATGCTCCTCCTAAATGGTAACGTCACTTGCCATAGCTGGAACCACATGGAAAAGGCTGATGCCCTTTGGCAGAGAGCATTGGGGATCAACTACCCTGGATTATTACAGAGATGCAACAGAAGCAGAGATGGGAGCTCACATCCTGACTTTATCCATTTGGATCGTCATGATGCCAGCTACGATCTGGACATCGAGAGATGCGTAGAGTGGGCCAGCTATCTGGCTAAGACGAGGACCAAGGGCTATGCCCCCTTGAACGTGAGGGAATGGGGAGCGAGTTCCCTTGGCAACTGAATCATCATTTGTTCTTTGATTAGATTGTCTGGATTGCGCTCTACTCGAAAAACTCAGGGCAACAATGCAGATTCTGGAATGAACTTGACTTAGCTTCTACCTGAATCCGTAACGGGTTCGAAACCCGCCAACTCGGAAGGAGGAGCATATGAGTAAGCTTGGTTACTTCTTGGGTGGTGCTGTCGCCGCTGTTACCCTTATAGCTGTGGCAACCGCTCTCGATTCGACGTGTGCGTCAACTGGCAGTGGAGGGGATGACAACTCCGAAGATCTGGCGCCGCTTGGTAACGCCGAGGCCATTGAGGCTAGCAGTTCTGAACAGCGCATTCCTGAAGAGGCGACAACGTTTTAGGCGTGAGTCCCTTGTTTGGTAGCATCGGTTGATGGCGCAGCATGCGTGACTAGAACGGCAATGCTGCGCCATCTTTTTGAGAAATAACACTCGAAAACATGAAAGTATCACGGTTGATTTTGGCGATTGTGACTCGTAGATTGCGCTTACTGTGTGCCATCGATGATACAGCTGCACATATTTAAAAAAATGATGCGAAAACTCAACTTTAAAAATGCGTATAGACAGAGCGTGTTATGGTGTCATACAGGAATTGCTTAGTAAATCGGCACCACAGTGTTTTTTGTTTCTTGACGTTAGGCACAGCCTGAGCCAGCCATGAAGATTGGAGAGGGAGATGCCCCCAAAAAAGGATGACGCGACACCGGGAGTCAAGCTTCTCCGAATGTTTCAAATACTCATGTGTGATGGGCGGCGGCAGTTTCAAAAAGATCTTGCAGATCGCCTGAATTGTTCGCCGCAAATCGTCATGCGCCTCGCCCGGAGCATAGAGTCAGTCGTTGGAACCAATTTTGAGATGGGTACCGAGAATCGCCGAAAATGGTACCGCCTCCGCACTTCCAATAAGCACTGTCTTGGTCTTCGTTTCGAAGAGCTACGCTACATTAGCGTGTGTCGGGATCTCGCGGCCTCCACCCTTCCACACAACATACTCCAACGCATCGACGACTCCATCTTGAATCTTTCAATTTTGATGGCAGATCGTGGCAATGGGAAAAATGGATCTATCCCGCAACAGCAGTTCACGTTTTGCTCCAAGGGACGAATCAATTATTCCAATCACTTTGGAGTCATTGAAACCCTGATTGCAGCTGCAGAAAGCCGTCGAATCTGTCTAGTGCGCTATAAAGCCGGTAGTCGAGCGCAAGTCAAAGAGCACCGTTTTGCCCCTGGGCGTATAGCCAGCATGAACGGTGTCTTATACGCTTTGGGTGCTGGAGTGACCGAAGACTATAGCGCCATCAAGCATCTGACTAACTTGGCAGTCCACCGCATTCTTGAGGCGAGACTGACAGAGCATTCTTATTCTTTCGAGTTGCCAAGCTCCACAGAAAATACCTTTGGGTTGCCGTGGCACGAGCCAAGGACATTCCGAATCCATTTCTCACAAGCGGTTGCGGATTATATCCGCGAGCGTACGTGGGCAGATGTCCAGCATCTTGATGACAGAGAGGATGGCAGCGTTGTTCTCGAAATTACAACGCGAAGTGAGCCTGAGTTGAAAGCTTGGATCAGAAGCTTTGGCGAGACTGTCATCGCGTTCGATGAAATAGCCCAAGAGCAAGCCCAATTGGAGTGAGCCATGGTGAATCAAGGCTTTGTATGCCCAAAGTGTGGTTCAATGAATGTTTCACTCAGAAGCACCATGCCTGGCCCACTCGGATGGCTTCAAACAATAGCTGACAACTTGCGGTTTCGATTCAAGCAGGGAACATACGTAGTATATTGCAAAAAATGTGGCTCAGGCAGTATTGTTAGTATTCTGTAACATCGCATATGGCGCACTTATGGTAAATATGGTTACGTCTTATGCGTTTACACTTTTTTGAAGGAAGTACACATGAATATGTATAACGACATCATGACCATTAATAATGAAGATGCTTTTAGGGAAACTCTCAAGTCATGGCTTAAAAGCTATTTGCAAAAAGGAGATATTCCTGATCGTGCATGGTTCGAAAATGCCCTATCGATGGGTGGGTTGCGAGCTGGATCAGGATCGTTGGTGAGTATAATTATATCTCTGGACGAAGCGATGCTTCGTTTAAAAAAAGCAAAAGCCCTGGGTATGGGGCGGAGTGAATGGTTTTATAGAGAAATTTCAAATATCACAGATGGTCTTGCGTTAGACCAGGTTGGTCCTCTCGTGGTGGGACTGGCAAATAGTCTCGAAACTGCCTTGCCGCCCGAATTGAGCTCTGTGTCGTCTGGCCAGAGACCGACAGTGCGTCCTTCCTCGGATGAAAGAGAGTGGGGACAGCACGCAATCAGAGAAGCCGCATTTGAAGCAGCAAGAAACATAGATAGGCTGACAATATTCGGCTTAACAATGCTAGGTGAGGGTAAGGAGCCCTATAAAGAAAGACGGCAGCAAGAATATGTGCTGACAGAACGACAAGCCGAAGAAATCCTGCTCAGTGAACATCGTCTGGGGCTAGTTATGGCTGTCGCAGGCGCACTTCAGGAGTCCGTTCAGAATAAGCATGTCGTCTTTTCATTCCCAGTAACGCCAGAGCTGCAAGAATTTGATCCAATCCCTGCTCTGATCGGCTCTTCAGCGCATCGCACTGTGCGAATGACTCGTATCTTTAGCGAAGTTGGGCGCAAAGTCAAAACACTTGAGGAAGCTGTAGATGAATGTATCGATGTCGCTGCTGAGACAACGATAGGTGTGACAAAAGAGTTTTTTCGCACTGCGGGGAGAGAAATCGGCAAAGCCGGTGGAAAGGCTGTTGGCACATTTCTAGCTCGGTTCTGTGGCCCATCGGCAATTATCGTCTGTCAGGAAATTGGCGGACAAGTTGGTGAATTTTTTGGAGAAAAGATTGTCCACCCTGTCGTGGAAGGGATTAAGATGGTGGCAGAAGGGGTAAAACGTGTAGTTCAAAGTGGTTTTCAAAAAGCTAGAGATTGCGTCAGCGAAATTTATGATTCTTTCAAAAGTCTATGGCCTTTTTAAAGCCCACCCAAGTTGCAGCTCCATTGACAGCCCGTACTAGAAACTGTGAGGATATGATCATGGCGAAACAAGTCCCATTTTTTATTGTAGTTAACAAGAAAGAAGTAAGAACGCTTCAAGACCTCAGGGATAATAGTCACGCGCAAGATATTTTCTCACTATATCAGCACGGCGTTCTGACTAGGTGGATGCATGCGATTGGTGAAGTTGACACTGCTGTAAGGCTAGAGTCTATCGATTGCGACAATCTTGATGGAAAAGGTCTTTTGAAGGCAATATTTGAAACAATTGGAACCAATGAAGAATTACTAGAAAGCGCTTTGTATTACATTGATTTTTTAACAGAAAATAATAGGCATGTGTCTCGGCTTGAAAAGGCAATTGTAGACAGCAGCAGCTTCATAGAAGCCTATTTTTCGCAGTATCAAGATGCTAAGCAGTCTATAATCGATAACTGCAATGACATGTATTTCGTGCGAAATAAACTCAAACTGATTTCAGAATTGTATCCGCGCATTTTTGCTGTCGATTTTACTTCTTCCGTTGAACTGTTTCGCAAAGAAGCTCCGGCAGCCATGCTATTACTCCTTTCGAATAGTCGCATCAGGTCATGGTGTCAGAAAGAAGGCATAGAAGATGAAATTATAAAAATAGCACACGATATTTGGCCATCAAAAGAATTTTTAAAATTTATCCCAAATGCAAATAATGAATATACTGGAGAAGAATCTGCAACGGTAAAGACCCTTGTGAGGACTTCATCGAAAGATACAGATTCTAGCTGGGATGACATAGAGCCATTCACAAATAAGCAATTCATGATCTTGTATATTCCACCAAAATACAAGGTTCGTGATTTAAGCACAAGCAAGGATGTTGCGAAGCGCATAGAGTTTGCTTCTTCCTGCAAAACGTTTCCAATTGTTAATGGGATAGAATATAACAGCTCAGGCTCACAGCCGTTGATATATATGGAGGTCTAATAAAATGAGTGACATTCTTGTTTCGTATATCAACTCATTGCGACCAATATTGTACATTAAAGACCAAGACCTCGTAGCCGTTGATAAAAGAATCAAAGCAATTAGTAGCGGGTTTCGCGTTGTCGAGTATAGCAACGCCTACGGGACCATCGACTTTGAAACAAAAAGACCGATCAATATCAGCATGTGTGAAGCATCTCTCGCATCTTTTTTGGCACTGTATAAAGATGCTGCCTTCGATAGTCCCCACTTCTTCGTTCTGAAAGACGTTCATCACGAATTGGACAACCCTGTTGTTATAGCTCAGATGCGTCATATTGCTGAGAGAACGATGAATACTCCTGGCTACTCAGCAACAATCTTTCTCGTTTCAAAGGTTCAAAAAATACCACGGGAGATTGAGCACTTGGTAACGTTAGTTCCAGGCATGCCTCCCAAACAGCGCCATATCGAGAAGATGATTCGTAACTATTCAGAAAGCCAGGGCTTCTGCATTTCTGAAGAGGATATTGGCGCGCTTGCGCTTGAGTTGAAGGGCTTGCCAGAGTTTCAGATAGGCCAGATTTTGAATTCTGCATACTGCAACGGAGGAACTGTTTCTTTTAATAAAGATCGCCCTATCATTCTAGATGAAAAGAAGCAGCTGGTTGAAAAGTCTGGTTTGCTTGAGTTCGTCACTGGTGACCACTCCCTGGAACAGATAGGGGGGCTTGAGACGCTCAAACATTGGATTAGAAAAAAAGCTGACATCTTTCGTGACCTAGATAGAGCATTAAAGTTTGGTGTAGATCGTCCAAAGGGAGTTCTTATTTTAGGTCTTCCTGGCTGTGGCAAATCGCTCACAGCAAAGACAACTGCTTCGATTTTTAAGACCCCTCTTGTTCGGCTCGACATCGGGCGCCTTCTCGGGAAGTACATTGGCGAATCAGAAGCAAACATGCGTGATGCGCTGGCTTTGGCAGAAAGTATTAGCCCCTGCGTTCTTTGGATCGATGAGATTGAGAAAGCCTTTGCAGGTGGTGACGCAGGAAACACACATGAAGTGACTCTTAGGCTCGTCGGGCATTTTCTCACTTGGATGCAGGAAAAAGAAAATACTGTATTTGTCGTAGCTACAGCAAACAACATCAAAAACCTTCCGCCTGAGTTTCTGAGGAAAGGTCGATTTGACGAAGTATTTTCCGTTGTCCTTCCTGACAAAGATGAGAGGCGCGAGATTGTTCGCATCCACCTTGAAAAAAGGAATAGATGGCACTCAGGAATAGACACATCCTTGGTAGCCAGCAAGACTGATCTATTCTCCGGAGCAGACCTTGAAAGCCTTATCTCAATGGCTGTTGAATCTGCTTTTTTGAGTAAATCTAAACAAGTGGAAACAAGTCATTTATTGGATGCTGTAGAAAAGACAATGCCACTTGCAAAACTTCTTAAAGAGGAAATAGATATCCAGAAAGAGAAACTATCAAAATACGCAGCTGTCGAAGCAAACAAAAAAATTGATTGGATCGCAACTGAGTGTGCTGACAATTGCGCGCCACATGAGTGCATCATACATCAAGATCAGTTTGGAATGCCGTTCTCAAACTACTATCTTTTTAAAGAAACGACATCTTTTACAAGTGTACCTGTCCGCGAAAAAGCCGCAAAAGAAATGCTTGTCCAAGTCTTGAAGGCTCATGAGACGAAAAAGCGGAATGCAGCGTCGTTATATTGTAAGGTTATTCTGAACGGTCTTAAACCTTCTGTTATTGGTGGGGGTAAGTGATTGCGATGTCCGCCATCATGCATCAGAAAGCATCGAATTTATAACAACCGGAAAGCCACGCCTCTAAGGTCCCTGCGTGAAGTTCTGAAGCCAGATTTGCAGCATTTCACATAGTGTCACTAGCAGTCGAAGGGCAGGAAGCGGACACCATCGTCTATACGCCTGAGGCAGGCCTTATTATTTTGATGAGAAAGGCTGACTTCTGTAGCATGTTCGAGATGCTGTGTAGCCCTCCCCTAGAATCGGTCCATTGAAAAATAGAGATTTCTGATCAAGATTGCCTCACGGAGGGCACGATGAAGAAGTCTCGATTTTCAGAAAGCCAAATCATTCGGATTTTGAAAGAAGTCGATGGCGGTCGCACGGTCGTTGAACTTTGCCGTGAAAACGGCGTGAGCCAAGCCACTTACTACCAGTGGAAAGCCAAATTCGGCGGCATGGAAGCTTCGGATATCCGCAGACTCAAGGAGCTTGAAGTAGAAAACAGCAAGCTCAAGCGCATGTTCGCCAATCTCAGCCTCGAGAACGAGGCCTTGAAGGACGTCATTGCAAAAAAGCTTTGAGGCCAGCCGAGAAGCGCGATTTGGCGGATTTCATCCACAGCGAGCATGGCCTCAGTGAGCGGCGGTCATGCGCTGCGCTGGGGCTTAGCCGGACAGTGTACCGGTATGAGCTCAAACCGAGAGATGATTCGCCGATCATTGAAGCGCTCCTGGGGCTGGCCGATAGGTATCCTCGTTACGGTTTCGGCAAGCTGTTCGCGGTATTGCGCCGACACGGTTTTCGCTGGAACCATACACGCGTCTACCGGGTATATTGTCTTTTAAAGATGAACCTCCGGCGCAAAGGCAAGAAGCGCCTGCCCTCGCGAAACCCGCAACCACTTGCGGCTCCGCCATGCGCGAATGTCTGCTGGTCCATTGACTTCATGCATGACGCATTGGCTAGCGGTCAGAGATTTAGGACTTTCAACGTGCTGGACGACTTCAGCCGTGAGTGTTTGGGGATCGAAGTTGATACGAATCTGCCAGCGGCAAGGGTATTACGGGTTTTGGATCGGATAGTGGCTTGGCGCGGGCTTCCTGCCAAGTTGAGAATGGACAATGGGCCGGAGCTGATTTCCGTGTTGCTGGCTGATTGGGCCGAGAAGAACGGCGTGGCATTGGAGTTCATCCAGCTAGGCAAGCCCACACAGAATTCGTACATTGAGCGGTTCAACAAGACCTATCGGGAAGAGGTTCTGGACTTCTATCTGTTCAAATCTCTTACAGAAGTGAAGGAAATTACGGAGAACTGGCTGCGGCAGTACAACGAGGAACGACCCCATGAGTCTCTTGGCGATTTGACCCCGGCAGAGTTCCTCCTGAAAAATTCACCCAAGGAAGTCTCTACTTTTGGATGGCACTAACTTGGGGAGGTTTACAGCTGACCTGTGCGTGCTGAGCGCCTACACTCCTCATCCCCTGCGGCTGTAGGGAAATGAGAAAGGGCTTGCTCGCCAAAATCTCGCAAATGGAGATCAACTTGTATCAAGAATTCAAATTTGATGTCGGAAATCTATTATACAAGCTTACATTTGACCATGGCGAATGGAGACTTGCATTAATCAACAAGTATATCGGAAACAGGAAAGTCGTAGACTCATTATTTTTTGACTATTTCGATGACAGTGATGAATATTATGACGACCTATGCATAAATGCGAATCCTTTTTTACTATCTAAAGCTTCATCGAAAATCATCGTAAATTTTATTTTTAAGAATAAAAAATATGTCAATTTTTTTTACTTTTCATGTCTTTCAGATAGAAGAATTAGACCATACACAAAGTTTTCAGATCAATTATGCCAGATGCTCAATAATAAATTCACATTTCAAAGGGCTGGATATCTTTTTTACTTTTCAATAGCATGACATGGAGTTGCTTACAGCATACTGAAAGAGCGAGAAAAAGTGGTGCTGCCACGCCTCATTAAAGAGAGCGTCTGGTATTGCATTCGATCACAAACAGATCAGAGTGTATATCCAAAACCTTGCTGCGCTTGACACTGTCGTGTTTATTTCCCTGTGAAGAAAAAGTCCGACGGTAGATCACGCTTCTTCCTAAAGATGACCGGCTAGCAGGGGCGCGCATGCTTAAACTTATTTTGAGGTGGTGGAAACAGCATCCGAAGTGTAGGGGCACGTCACTGTACATGCAGATATCAACAAGCCGTGGTTACCTGATGCTGTTGACGAGACATGGCGTCATGGGAAAATCTGGTTCCAGACGTCTGACCGCGAAGTGGATAGGACGGATGAGGTTCGCACCCATGCTGTACAAACGATACGAGAGGCACCCATGACGTTTGCTGCGCGTGTGGCATGGGTTGTTCCCCCAGAACCCATCCGTGGCCTTGATCACCTTGGCATCCAGGCTCCGTGCATCACTCTTTATGGCCAGCTTTTACCAGGAATCACCAACGTCACGGACCGCGCCCGTTACTACTCCTTCCATCCTTGGATCCTTCGGTCGTTCGACAAGCGCTACAAGACAAAGACTATTGAGGAATTTTGCCGCGTACTGCGCCGCGCAGAGTGTTTGTTTACGCTCATCGCGATTCGGCACGCACGTAAACTTAGTGACACCGACGAGGGGCGCCACGGCAAGGCTTTGGTGGGACGTAATAAGCTGCTACGCGTTGACGAGGCGCGTGACTTTTCGCTTGATGACTACGCCCGCCTTGAGGGACCACACCGGTATTTCAAGAATAAGCTTGGTGGGTTGGGGCAGTATTACTTCGGGCCATTGCGAGACTTGCGCATCCTTGACCATTCACCCGAGGGCGCAGGGTATCCCCCCGGCTACGATCGCAAACGTGGATGCTCACTGGCAGAAGCGTTCGCCAACGGTGTGCCCGAGGACGCATTTTTCAACGTACTTGAGTCGCCGTCTTCGGCCTGGGCTGACCTCGATGAGCTTTCATCTTTCTGTCCGTGCGCCCTTCGCAACAACCGTACAGAGCTAGAGCGGCTGCTTGACCTCTTCTTGGCGCGTTCTGAGGCGTTCCAACGTGATGGAGGCTTGGTTCGCAAGGCTTCGCTAGGATTGATGCTCGATCTGGCTGGTCGAAGTAGTACGAGGGCAACTGGCTACTCGTTCGAGCGCATCCTTCGTGGTGCTGCGTATTCCGAAACCCTACCTGATGGCTCACCCTGGCAAGTCGTACCTGCCTTTCAGCGCGTACAGCGAGGGTGGGGGACATACCAACGGAATGAGCTGCTTTCCTTAGCAATGCAGGGATTGTTCGCAGCTGTACTTCGCGCCATTGAGAGAGACCATGGGGGTAGAATCCTCCGAACTGCTGATGCTGCCGACGTCGCGGTCAGCCTTCTCCCGTCATTGTCAGACAAGTTGCCTCTCCCGCTCGAACGCGTCGTTGCGCGGATTCGTACCGACCTCCCCTCTCTCGACGATTGGATGAATCCTAAGCACGAACTTGAGCATGGCTGGCGACTAAATGGCGCTCACCTCGATGACCACCAACTCGAGAGGATCGCATCGGAAAGTGTTGCCATCCTTCTGGCCCTACTTGCTCGTGGGGTCGGCGATTATCCATACAATGACTTCGAGCTTGCCCCTGAATTCTTCGATCCTGGTGAGGTTCACCTCTTGTCGTTTCTTCAGCGCTTTCGGAACGAGTGGAAGGGGCTGAGCGTCGAAGAATGGATTCGGTGGTTGGCCGTCCATTGGGGGGTAGCACGACATCTTCGAGTCGCACTTCGTAAGCTGCGTGGAGAACGTCGAGACACTTTTCGGATTCGCCCGCTTGAGAGGGAATTTCGCGTCATAGAGGCTCCAGCCCCTACCTACACAGTCCCTAGAGTTAGTCAGTCCGTACAAATTCTCCGTGACCTCGACCTGATAGACTATGACGTAGAGGGAGCTATCGTTTTGACTAGCCGTGGGCAGCAAGAGCTGGAGGTGTGTCGTGGATCATGAGACCGCGTCTATCTCGTTAATTGAGCATCTCGCAGAGACGGGCTTCCGTTCATCTGTAATTGCTACCTACAATTGCTATTTCCCTTTCTACGAGGATGTTGTCTTGCGGCGTCTCATCGCCTCCGGCTGCACGCACAACATCCTCATGGTCGATGCGAACTGCTGCGCAGAGGCGTTCAAGAGCGAAGATCTTCGGCCGCGACGTGCCGGGCGCGACTACACGCTGATCCCGGTTAAGGTCGGCGGAGCATTCCACCCCAAAATATTACTCCGTTTCGGAAAAACGAAGGGGTCCCTTCTTGTGGGTAGCCACAACATGACCCTGTCCGGCTTTGGCTTGAACAATGAAGTTACCAACGTTTTCCGCGCCGAGGGAACTGGGATTCGCTCTTGCGGCGGTCCACTGCGTCAAGCTTTCGAGTATCTTTTCAGCTTCGTGCCAGAAAACCTTCCTGAAGTTTTCGAAGCCTTTGAGGGGCTGAAACTTGGTATCCCATGGATGGATGGTCCCCATGGGACTGGAGATTCGGATCGAGTGTTGTTGACTGCAGCCAACACAGGGGCCGATCTCTGGTCTCAGGTTGCACCGCTCCTTCCTGATGGCGTGTCGACGGCTTTCATAAGCGGACCATTCTTCGATTCTGAATTGGCCTTCGTTCGACGCATCCAAAACGAGGTACGTCCGCGTGAACTGATAATCGGTATTGATCCAGCCTCGGTGGAGATCGAACCGAACGCGGCATTGTCCCTTGCGAACGTACGTTGGGTGAATATCGCCGGGGTTCCACAGATTCCGAAGCGTCGCGGGGGGGCGTGCCATTATCTACACGCCAAAATATTCTGGTTTGTCTGCAAACAGAAACAGCTACTCATCACCGGAAGTGCGAACCCTAGCGTAGCGGCTTTCTTTGCACAGGCGGCCCGACGTAACGCTGAAGCCGTGGTCGTCGACAAAAGACTCGGCGTTGGCAATGAACTTGGTATCAATACTCTAGCTGGTGCTCCACCCATTACCGAGGCAGACTGGGCTGCTGTTACGGAAAGAAGATCATCAACGCCAGAACTCAAAATCGAACTGAGCACCCGCATTCTCCTAGCCACGCCAACACCGACAGGGTTCCGTACGCAAGATGCGTTGCCGCTGGGCCTCACGGTGCGGGGCCTAGGTAGCTGCGGGTTAGACCTAGGGGAAGCAGTCGTACGGGAATCGACTACGATTGATGCACCGGAAGCTGTTCGCGATGGAGCTTGCTGCCTCAACGGGATGTTGATGGATGAGCAGTTACTTGTTCTGGTGCATCGGACCGAGGACATAGCGAAGAATATCGGTGGAGATACTCGTAAAGCGCTGCGACAAGCTATTGGTGCCCTTGAGGAGGATCCTAGTCAGCTCGAAGTTCTTCTCAAACTCACGGAGAAGGTGATTTTCGATTCAGATGACATCGTACGGCCATCTATCCCATTGCGAAAGTTTTCTGGACATGCAGAGGGCAGTGGACGTCCACCGGAACTAACGTCTCTCGCTCTGGACGCTGTAGGAAGAAAAGTTGCTCACCGCAATCAAAGCCTTGCAAGTGGTGACATCGTGGTCCTTTTAGATGCATTGATTCGTCGTTTGGGCGAAGGACAGCTAGCCAATGCAGCAGCACGACCTCGGAATGATCAGGACGACATCGGCGTGGATGAAGAAAATGGCGGCGAACTTGGTCAGGAGAAACAAGACCTTAACGCATTATCAAGGGCATGCCGTGCAAAAGTGCGAAGCTTAATTAGGCGTATGGAGAAGCAATTCATACAAGCTGCGGCCTCAAACCAAGCTCGGCGCGGCATAGTACAGTTAGCTGCTGTTCTTGGTGTCATCCGCACCCTACGCATCGTTGAGCAACGGTCCGAATGGCGTCGAGCTCATCTTGCTCTCGTTGATTCCAATGAGGAAAGACGACTGTTTGAGTCAGCGGTGCTCGCCACAGTATGGGGAAATGATGCGCTTGCTCATCGAGCCTTGGCCGAGAGCGACGGGGAGTGGTTCGACGAGCTTTCTATGGTCACAGGCTTGCTAGCCTGGCTGGCGTGGGATGTTGGCGTAGACATTGAAGACGTCTCAAGGACGCCGAGGCCGGAAGAGGTGGGGGACGAGGTCTGGTACTCCATTCAGCTCCTCGCAGCACTAGGCCCTTGGCTCCTCGACGACGCGACTGCTGGAACCACGCTCAAGGAAAGCATAACAAGAACCCCACGTATGCGCGTCAACGGGGATATATGGTTACACAACCTTGAATCCCGTTCAAGGTGCGTCGCGCAAGTAACTGCTACCCCTGAATGCCATGGGCAAGCTGGCCGACTTCCTCGCCTCGGCGATCTCGTTGTTCTCAGCAGCCGAGAGTCACACCGTGTACGGGTGGCTCTCAAGGTTGAGACGGGTAGCCAAGGCTGGAAGGTCATAATCTTTGATCCCCAAAAAAAAGACGGCAAAGGAGTTTTCCTGGTTTCGCACGTGGCTACGCTGCCGTGGATGATGGAGTTGTCCTCGCTAAACCGGACACCTTGAGGTGGTTGCTGACAGCCGGATGAATTGTCTTGGCGAGCGCATCCGCAATCCTTTGTGTGGAGCGTTTTCGGTGTAGCCTTCTCACTCCGCATTGGCGGGGTAAGGTCACCTTTTCCTCATCAACTAATTCTCCTTTCAAACTTCACAAAGGGCACGATGACTTCTTCGATGGCTATGTAGCCCTCCCTCTATTACAGTTTAAAGCTCTTCGAGAGAACCTTGCCTTCGATAGAAAATTTCAGTTCGCCATCTTCCTCAATGAACGCCACAGATTTGCCAGCGTATCTCCGGTAGAGCTGGAATGTTTGCCCCTTGTAGGTGACGCTGCCATCATCCTCCACAAGGACGCTATCGCCCGGTGGCGGCGTGGAAACAGGACTCGTCAGCGGGCGTGTGTCGTTGAACGAAGGGCCTTGGCTCGTACTCTTCTTTTCAGAGAGCAACGTCATCAGGCCGCTGGGTTCGTGGCCTTTGCTAGCCTTGGGGCTGGGAGCCGCTTCTGCATACTCGGCAAGCTGCCTTTGGGCTTCCTGAAGGCGGCGATTGAATCCATCTGGGTCACGCAGGATGGATATCCAAAGTCGTGCTTTCTCGGAATTGATGTCGTGATCTAGAATCTTTTCGAGCAGGTTGCATGCTTGCCCGATAGCGTCCTTGGCATCGTTCCAAAGCGATTGGATTTCTTCCTGCTCGTCGGACTTGATGGTCTCCTCGAAATCCTCGAGGGCAATGTCTGTATTCAGTGAGCCTTCATAGGGAGCTAACCCCTTGGCTTTATAGCGGCGAAGCTGCTCCGGGCTCATCGTGCAGTGATAAGTCAGCAGCCAGCGTTCCTTGATGAAATGGACATCGCCTTCCTTGTTCAGGAGCATGAACTCGCCTGTCTTGGGTCGTGCGAGCTTCTTCGCCAAGTCGGAAGGTGAAAATTCCGCGTCGGTCAAGCCCTCACGAACCTTGTCCCGATCTCTTTTTGTCTGCAGCTTGCCTACGATCCAGGTGGCGCAGTTCGAAAGGCCCTTATAGTCAATATCCCCGGGGTTTTGCGTTGCCAGAATGCAGCCGACACCAAAGGCGCGTCCTTGCTTGACCAGGATATTCAGTGCGGGTTTGCAGGTAGATGTATAGGGGTAAGTGGGATAGAAAGCCGTCTTTCCGCCACCGCCGCCGATCTCATCAAGAAAGAACAACAGGCGTGGCCTGTTTCCACCGGGGGCGCTACCTTGTTTTCGCATCCAGGCGTTGATCGCAAAGGCAATTTGGGCGACAACGAAGCTCTGATCCTCAAAGTCAGTGATGTGAGCGAGGCTGATAACACTGATCTGGGTCTTGCCGTCGACACGGTTGGCCCCCACCAGCTTGTCGATACTCATCTCTTCGCCACGAACCCAGTTGGCTGCCGCGCCGACGAGTTGGCCGTTCACAGCCTGCGCAAGCTTTTGACGCCGGTTCTCGGGAATGTGGTCATCGATCCCCAGCACACCAATTGTGGCAAAGGGTGGTTCCAGAATCATGGATACCAATTGCCCAAGACCTGCCTCGCCGGTCAGATCAACCCCCGTGCGCCAGGCGTGCTCGATGAGAGCAGTGACAAAATCCGTTTCCCGGTCCCGCTGTCCCGAGGGGATCACCCGGCGCACCAGTGCTTCCGCCATGCTGGTCACCATGACCGAAGCTGTATCCGGGTCTTCTTCAAACAGCTTATTGATGTCCGGTGGCGGGGAAGAAATGAGCGGAATGGATACCCGGCGGCCGAGTTCGCTGCGGGGGGTGAAAATTTCAACGGCTACCTGGTTGGAAAACTCCCGCACGTTGGTTTCGGCAAGCCCCCAATCCCATAACCGTTTCCGGAAGGTGTTGGCTTCAGCCAGGGCGGCGCGACCAAGCGTAGATTTGTCTTCAACCTCGACCCATGGCGCAACGACCGGTGCTGCCAGTTCTCCGAAAGCAAGCGCCAAGGAAGACAAATCGCCCTTGAGATCCACGATAATCGAGGGAACCCCCTTGAGGGCTGCTTCCTCAATGATGGCTTTGCCCATTACCGTCTTGCCGGAGCCTGAGCCGCCACAAATAAAGGTGTGAGTGATCAGGTCACTCAGCTTGTGGCGGTACAGCTCTCCCGGCATCCCATTGGGATCGAGATGTTTTCCTATGTAAAGATCAGCCATTATCTTTACCTGTTTCTACGGCATTAAGGTTCATGTCCTTATAGTCATTTGCTCGCTGCAAAAATCCTAAGACGTTAGCAACCTCAGATAGGCGTCTTACCTCAGCAACTAGTGCCTTTATGCTATTCACTCGTGAAAGGTACAATAAACGTCCGTCCACTGAATCAATTACTGGTATTTGTATTTGTCCAAAGTCATCCTCATGAATCCTGTTGCGGCTTTGCTTACTTGAGCCAGTGCAAAGCTTGTTGATATCAGACCATATTGAAGGAGTCTGCAGGATGCTCCCTATATAATCCGTACCAATCTCCGTAGCGGCTGTGTACATAGGGAATTCATTTGACGCTACTGCTTCGTGACAATCTGAATCTATTACGGCAATTGATCCTTTCCACGCAAATAGGCGACTGACAATTAAATCGCCAAGCTCTGCTTTAAATAGTTTTTCTGCCTTTATTGACTTCCCGCTTTTTATGTCTTTTATGTATGCGCCTTCGCCATACCATTTCACTCCGATCAGTCTGTAATCTAAATTGTCATCAACAATTACGGGCCGGGACACTGACGCTAGCAGACTGTGTAATGGCTCCAGAGCGATCCCGGAAGAGTAGTCCAGTACAATGCTTTCCATTTCCTTATAGGCCTTCGCAATACTAGATGAAAGTGTCCTTATTTCTTCTAATGCTGTGTCAAGGCTGGAATTCACAAGTGAAAGGGACTTGATATGATCATTGGAAAGGACATCAAAAGCATCTCCTTTCCAAAACGCATCAACATCAAGTCTTGATGTAAGGTCAGTGGATGAAGGAGATATCAAGAAACCGGTCCGGTTTGAGCCGGATAATCCTTTCTCCTGTTTAAATAGCCGGTATCGATCAACAATCTGAGGAAGTTCTGAGCCATCACATGGCTCCCCGTTTGGTTTCCGCCCGACATTGCTAGCCTTGGCCATGAAAGCCTTTTCTTGAATATCTCCTGGCTTTTTCTTTCGAAGAACTACTATCGAAGTCGGAATCTGTGCCGCTGTTGACATGAAAGTTTCAATTGGCAGAGAAATTACAGCGTCGATCAATGCGTTTTTTCGTATGTATTCCCTCACGGCAGCGCCGGTTTTTGTCGAGAGAATCCCATCTGGCAGTATAATTAATAACTTCCCACCTGGCTTAAGAACTCGGAGATAATGCTCAATAAAGAGGACTTCACTGTCCTGACTGTTTTTCGGTCGCTTCTCCGGCGGACGGCCCTTGGACTTGAATACCTTGACCTCATGCCCGAACTGATAGTCCAGCAGGATGCCCTCAGTCTTGACGGACTTACCGAATGGCGGATTGGTCAGTACGAGATCAATGCTGTCCGGTCCTATGCGGCGCTTTTTCTTGCCGTCGCCGAAGTCGACCTCGTATTCAACTAACGGCTTCAAGCCACCGTATTCCTCGTTGTAGAGGTAGTTCTGGTGAAGCCACTGAGCGTTCTGCGCGTTGACGGCGTGAACGATCATGTTCAGTTTTCCAAGGCGAGCCGCTTTCTCTTCAATCTCGCACGCGAAGAAGGTTTCCTGGCCGAGGCGCTTTAGGAGTTGATCTTTCTTGCGTGGCGCCACGCCGTTGGAGAGCGTGTGCTTGTACACGTCCTCGTAAGTGGCGATCAGAAAGCCGCCGGACCCTGCACAGGCATCTAGAAAGCGCTCGCTTTTTTCGATGTCCAAGGCCGGGCCGTCTGGATTGTCGCGGGCAAGGTCTAGCATAAAGGCGACGATTTCTCGTGGCGTGAAGAACTGGCCGAGGTCTTTACCCTTGAAGGTATCGGACAGCATGATTTCGAAGGCACGACCAAGCACATCGCCCTGGGTGTCTTTCAGGTTGATCCCTTCAAGACGGGCAATGACCCGCTCAACGGTGGCCGCCTTGCTGAGCACTCGCTCATTCTCGTCAGTAAAGACTTCGGGGTGGTGCCCCTTCAGGTCATCGAACAGGTTGTTGATGAAGTTCTGGGCGGCCTTGTCGCCCATGTGTTTGTTTTGCTCGCAATACGATTTCAGCTTGGCGGTGGTAAAGCTTCCGCTGGGTTTTGCATCTTCATTGAGCTTGATAAACAGGAAGCGCGTGAACTCGTCGAAGATCCAGTCGTTGCGCTTGTTCTCGATATCCCAGATGTCCTGCCAACACCCCTTCATGAGCTGCACGAAGCGGGAGAGGCTGTTTTCCGTGTGGAGGGTTTTCTGCGCCCACTGCTGCAGGCCCTTGACTACGTCTGGCTTGAATTCGCGCACCATGTCTTCGGCATCGCGAACATCGTCCCAGTCCTTCATCTCGTCATGAATCTCATTGCCTTTTTCGACGAGATAGATGCGTAAATGGCCTGCCACCTCGATGACGCAATAGGCTGCCGGACCATTGGGCATAAGAATGCTAAGGGCTTTGTACCGGTTGGCCTCGGATTCACTCAGCGTTGCCGAGCCTTCATGCTTGAAGGCGGCATAGCAATTGCCGACGCTGGTCGACACCAGAAACGCCGCTTTCTCGTCCAGCCCTTCAACCGTTGTGACAACGCCAGAACCATCACCGTCATTGATCTGGTGGGCTTTGAAGCCCAGGTCCGAGACCAGAAATTCTCTAAATTGATCAAGAGTTGCCATCTGCTATTTCGCTCCTCGTGTTATGTACACCGCAACCGGGATGACTGTTTCTTCCGGGGTCAATCCACCATGGTCGTTGCCCTGAACCTTGTAGGGGTTGCCTGCCGATGTCTGCTTGGCACCAGGCCAGCCATAGCTGTCGTGCCCAAAGGGCAGCTCAACGGCATCATGGCTGGATGGAAGACCGTAGTCGGCAACCGGTTCGATTCGTTTCACATCCACAGGGCCAACGTTGGTGCGGTTGGTTGTTTTGTATTCCAGGCAGCGGTTATGGATGAAGACATCCCGTCCGGGGCCGCTGTCCGATTTCAAATCGTCAATGACGTACTGAGTGTTGTACCAGGTGAAGCCGTGGTCGGCCGTGATGACGACGGCCGTCTTGTCCTGGGCGGCGATCCTTCGCAGGTGGGGCAACGCCACCTCCTTCACATAGGCCAGCATGATCTCCTGGAGACTCGACATGCCCTTCTGCAGAAGCCGATCCTGGAGGTTGAACACCACCGCCTTGAAGCGCCCGGGTGCATCCACTAGGTCGCGCATTTTCCGGTTGAGGGTGTCGGCGTTGGCGTCCTTTTCGTTGTAACAGAGGTAGCTTTTATCGCGATCCCACCAGGAGGCAGGCGAAAGCCCCAGGTTGTCAAGGCAACGCTCGAGCAGATGGGGTTCACTGGTGCCATAAGACCAGCTTCGGAATTCCGCCGGGGGCGCTCCGGCGAAAATGGCTTGTCGGCAATATTCAGTAATGCTGGGAAGATAAGTGCAGGCGCGGAATTCAGGCCCCAGCGACTGGTAAGGGCGAAACAGCTCGCGCCCCGGCATCATCAGGAAGCGGTCACGCAGCAACGTCCAGTTGGCCACGCTCATCCCGTCAAAGACCAGCAGATAAACCTGCTTGATCTCCGAATCCTGCAGCAATGGCTTAACCGCAGACTCCATGACATCGCTGTTCAGCCACGGCCTGCAGGTTTCTGCCGCAAACTTGCGCTCGTTCAGCCACTTCGGCAGTCCACGGTTCGGCTGCACATAGAAATCCGCCCAAGCGATGCGAATGGAATCGCAGGCCTTTTTCGCCCGCTGGGTGATACGAAAGACATTGACCTTTTCCGGCAACTGGCTGGACCGCCGTTCCGCCTCCAGCGCCATTGTGGAGAGCGGCAGATACACCGAATCCACCAGCGCCAGCCAGGCCTTCCAATCCAGGCTGGCGAGATTCTTCACCGCCGCCTCGGCCTTGTCCGTAAGCCGATGAATCGTGACCATCGCTTCCAATAGCGACACGTGGTCCTCGTACTGCTCGCGGGCCTGATGTCGGCGAAGGGCCTCCAAGAGCTCTTCCCATTCCGGGGCATCCGGTGTTTCCAACGCATCGGTCAGTTTGCAGGGAGCCTTTTCAAGCGGAAGCGTGTCGGCCCGCTCGCCGTTGACCACCACATCGAGCAACGCATGCAGGGTGACCGCCAGCCCCTGGGCAAGGATGCCACCATCGGCCTCCAAGACCTGGATGAGCTGATTCAGCAGGCGCTCCGAGCCTTTGCCGCCAACGCCCTTGACCACTGTCGCAAGGGACTCGGTGACGGCACTGGGGTGCTTCGGAAAGACTTCGTGCTGCAAGTAGTGCAGCGCCTGTTTGCAAGGCGTGTCGTCTTTGAGGGTGATGCGACGGCCCCATTCGGCAAGCCCGTGCAGGCTTTGCCCGTCCTTGAGCACGTCAACAAACAGGTCGCCCAGTTCGCTGCCATCGAGGAAGGTACGCATCCGTTCCGGTGTAAGCATCTTCCAGCCGTCCAGAATGGAGGCGAGCAGGCAGATCGGCAGCACCGGCGGCGGATCACTTTCCAGTACGGCGGCTTCGACCAGAGCGAAACGAGGCGCATCACCAAGCCAGGTGCGAACCACATCCAGAAACTCTTGCTCCAACGCCCGGCGTTCATCACTGTCTACAGAAGCAAGAACTTCACGAACACGATAAAGCGCTCCTTCGTACCAGAGCTTGTCTAATGTTTGATCGGAAGACCAGCCTGCTGATAACAAGCTGGGATCATCTAACAGGGAAGTAAGTACGATGCGCTCTAGGCTGTAAGTACCGAGGTACCGCAGGTACGGGGCCAGGTTCCAGAACGCGCAGATGGGAAGCCGGTCAAGCAAGGCCCGGGGATTCTGCACGCCAAGCGCCTTTGCTATGTCGCAACCCGTTACCGTGCGAGGCGATACGCTGGAGCGGGCCTGCAAGTCCGGCAGATGATCCGGCTGAAGCTGTTGACGCGAAATAATGATACGGGCGGGTGGATTCGGTTGCCGACGCTCGGATTCGGTATGGCGGCGCAGGGAAAACTCATTGGCGCAGACATGCACGGGGATGGCCTGGCCATCGACCCGCAGTTCGGCGGGCGCTTCGGCAAAATAGCCACGCACGTCATTGACCAGCAGATAGGGCAACTTCTGCTTTTCACGGCTGCGCCACATGCCAGCCAGGGCTTGTTCCATGGCATTCATAGGCTATTCCACCTTCCAAGGCTGTTCTTCTTCCGAATCGTTCTTTTTCAGTAGCTCACCCAATGCGCCCTGCACATACTGCTCGAATTCGCGTCGTCCGCCCTTGAAGAAGCCAAGTAGTCGCGGTTTGAGCTGGTCCAACAGTTCGTCGACATTGACTTTCACGGCTTCCGCCTCGGCCAGGGCCTCCGCCAGGTGTTGACGCATGGGGGCTTCTTGCAGCGCATCGAGAGCGCTTTGTTCTGCGGGATCGCTGAGCAACCCCAGTAAAGGATTTGCGGCGGGCGTGTCACTGATGTAATCCCGGAGCTCGGCTTCGCAGCCCCGCACATGGTCCAGGTATTCCTTGATGCCGCGCTCAACCAACTCCAAGAAATGGTCCGGCTTGAGTTCCAGACGCTTGCCGGGTTTATAACCACAGGCGGAACACACCCAGCCGTGGGACAGGTCGTTCTTCACGTCATCCAAGCTCTGCTCGCATACCTGCTGCACGCCGACCTGGGTCAACAGCTCGGTCAGTTGGGTTTCGATAAAGGCCGGGCTGAAATGGGCACTGAGCCCTTCCACCAGTGAGAGGTCCTTCAGCACCTGGTAGCTTGGGCTGCCGAGCACGGCATCACGGAGGGCTTTCAGATCGTTGTGCAGGCCCGCGTGTTCACTCAGGTACTGGTTGAGATAGAGCTCGTGCAGATCCTTCCATTCGGCGGTAATACGGCTCATTTCCCCGGACGCGCCAGCGGATTTGACGTAGGTCTCGATGCTGTCGAGCAGATCCTGGCATGGCTTTTCAATGGTGGGCGGGACGCCCAGTGCTTTGAGTTCGCGCAGTTTGCCGGTGAGACTCGCCAGCTCGGAAATGCGATCCAGAAAATCGCGGGCTTCCCGCACGCGGTGGGCAAATTCCTCGACACAAGTGTAACGATTGGCCGCCTCGATATCGTCGTCCTCGGCAAGCCCCAGCATGTCGCGCAGGGCTCCTCGCACCGAGGCATAACAGGCAACCCGGCTTTCCCTGCCATCCTCGGGCAGCGCAAAGATGTCGGCCCATTCGGAAATGGGGTCGGGAACCGAGGCTCCGGGCCAGGTTTGCAAAGCCTGTTCGGCCTGGCGGAACTCGTGCCGGGCACGGGTTTCCGTCTCTTTCAATAGGTCAAGGAGGCGCTCGGCGGCCGCCGGGCTGTAACCGGTGCCTTCTTTCCAGAGGCCAAGGGCGTGAAGCGACTCGGTCAGGTCGTGCCACAGGGTTTCATCCGGACGCGTCCCGGGACGGAGTTCATCCAGTTCCTGGAGCCAGTCAACCGGGCTGCCAATGGTACGATCATCCTGAGAGACCGTCTTGCCGTGAATGGTGAAGCCGCTGATCTCCCCAGTGCTGATGAGCAGCGTGATCAGGATATCCACCCAGGTGTCGGTCAATCCCAGGTCCGTGGTTTTCAGCCGTTTGCGGGTTTCCGCGATGCTGGTGGCGGGTGGGTTGGCCTTGCGGATATTGTCCCGAATCCGCTCCTTCGCCTTTTTGAAGGCTTCTACGCTGCTGGCAGCCAGTGTGACCGAGACCTCCCCGGGCACACCGGTGTTGAGCAAACCAAGCGGCGCAAGGTGCTTTTCAAGATCAGCCTTGGCAGTCCCATCCCCGTCGGTCACGCGGCCTTTCCAGATGGCTTCGAGGATGCGTTTGCGCATCTGATTGCTCAAGTCCGCGCTAAAGGAATAGGCCTCCCGGAAATCCGGATGAAAGTGGAAGACCTTGGCTAAAGCCTTGGTGGCGACCTTTTCCAGGAGCCGTTCCAGAGAGCGCTCACTCTGCGGAATGCTGTGGTAGAGGGAGAGCAATTCTGCGGGCTCGCAGAGGATTTCCCAGGCTTGGTCCTTGGTATTCCACTGGCGGATTTCGCCGTTCACAAAGGATTCGAGCAAAATCTCCGTGGCCTTGCGGGCAGGCTGGGCCGATTTGGTTCCGGCGGGAAGGTCAATCCATTCGCCCAGCAGCTCCAGCTTGCGACGGACGGATTGCGAAGCACCACCCGCGTTAACCTGGGACTGGTAGTCGCCAAAGAGCTTGACCAAAGCCATGCTACGCTTGAGCTCATCGATATCCTGGGCTGGCAGTGTGGCCGGTAGCCATACGAGAGTCCGTCCGTTGCCATGACGGACTGCATCCATCTCGACATCGAGCGGCGAGGCTGACGGGTAGAGCACGGCCAGGTGCAGCGCCTTGGTGGCGGGCACGTCCTTAACAAAGCCGATGACCGCGTGGTCGTTGGTGAGCGCCGTCACCGGTTCAAGCCGATAGTCCAGGGAACGGCGGGTTCGCTGCCAATCCACATCCACCTGGGTCGAGAAGCCATGTTGTGGCGGCACAGTGCCGCCCAGCGGACTGCCCGGAAAGCGGAGGAACAGTTCAAGATGGGAGCGGTAGGCGCTCTCGAGCTGAATATCCGGCGCGAAGCCATTCTTGACTCGCTCGACTTCAACCAACAGTTCTTCGCGTTCGCCGCCGTCGCCTTCAACGGAGAGGAAAAAGCTCAGATTCTCCCCGCTGCCTTTCTGACGAAGGGGCTGAAATGTTTGGGCAATCTTTTCCAGGATTCGGGCCGTTTCCTGGTCGCTTCCAGCGGGGTCACTTTCCTTGCCGGGCCATCGGAGCAAGAGCGCGTCGTTCAGCTTGGAAACGGTGAGTTCTTCCTTGACCATGGAGAGGACGATCAAAGCTTTGATTAGGCGCTCGCTCGCTACCTTGGCGGCAGCCTGATCGGCGTCCGACCAGCGCTTATAAGGCACGCGGGACAGGACCTCGTCCCTGGCCGTGCTGCAGAATCGCTCGAACATCCCGTAATACTTGGCCATCTCCGGATCGTCCTGGATGATCTTGTTACGCAGATCCTCGTAGTCGAACACGTCGTCGAGCACCGCGATACGTTTCCAATCGCTGGTATCCTGCAGACGTCTTTCAATGAATTCCTGGACAAATCCCAGTGCGCCACGGGATCTGCCGCCCCGGTTGGTGATCGCGGTGAGGCAGTACAGCCCGAATGGATGCATCGGATAAACGTCGGCAAAGTGTTTTGCCTCGTCGGTGATGGGTTCGCGTTCACGGAAGTACCGTTTCAGGAAGTCAGTAAAGGCTCCCCGGAAATGAGGCTGAATTTCAGCCTTGAAGGCATCGGCGAGCTTGTGAACGCATTTGGAATTTTCACGAAACAGCCGGTGATTGTAGATGCGATGAAATTGCGTGACCGGGATGTTGATGGACTGGAAGCGGCCGGATTGCCCGGAGAGCTTGCCCATCAACTCCGTATCGTAATTGCGCCCGGCTTGGCGAGCGATGGCCTGAATTTCCTCCTGGACCGCGCCAAAAATCCAGAACGGTTGATCCCCGGCCAGTCCTGCTTCGGCCAGTTGTCCAAGGAATGCAGTGCCCCGGTTGAAGTGTTCGTCGCTCTGGATCAGGTGAAGATACAACTCGTCAATAAAGACTTGGACACCCTCGTATCCGCGCTCTCTGGCAATCTCGACCAGCTTCTTGACCTTCTCCGTGACCGTGGTGCGGTCCTGGACAAGTTGAATGTTCAGAGCGGCAACAGCCTGCTCAATGATGGTCTTCTGGTATTCCTTGTCATAGGTGCGAAGCTGATCGACGGAGAGACTCCGGTTATCACGAATCCAGTTCTCCACATCGCTGCGCGTTCCGCTGGCGGTGTGATTGAAAAAGGTATCCAGATAGGCATCGGTGTTGGACAAAGTCGCCGTTACTGGCGGCGAGAGGTGGCGCAAGTGGTCAGTAACCGAGTTCCAAAAGGCCTGCTCGAGGGTCTCATCAGGCACTTCAATGGCAGTAAAGTTGATTGTGAGGAATTTTCGTGGTGCGAGCGCATCCATGCCCCATTCGGGCTTGGTATCGAGGAACTGTTTGCGCAGCGTCGGTTCGGTCAGAATGGCGGATAGCCATGCCATGAAGATGGTCTTACCGGAACCGTATAGACCGGTGATGAAGAAGCCACGACCTTGTTTGCGGTGAACTCGGTCCAGGATAATTCGGGCCGATTCCTCAACCTCGGGCAGCATGACGAAGCTTTCGAAAATGCGCGTCCGGCTGGCCGAATCGTGAGTCGACTCGTTGAAGTTTTCCACCCAGCTACTGACGGGCGTGAAATCAAACATATCCTTCATGAGTGGCATATCAGGCCTCCAGCTCCACAATTGGTTGATCTCCGCGAGTCAGGGTGTACTGCCCGCAGCGGCAAAGCTGACCAGCCATTCGTCCTGTCAGCACCAGTAAAATTCTTCTTTTTCCCACGGCATCGTTGTACCAGGTGGTCATGGGGTCCATGCCGAGCGCGAAAACCAGTTCCAGGTGATCGAGGATGGTCAGTCCCTCTGGTAATAGCTGTTCGGCCACAAGGTCGTGTACCGCCTTCCGAAGTCTGTTCCCGTAGCGTTTAAGGTCCGCCGCGATAGTCGTAGCATTGAATTCAAGCACCTCGGCAAACATGGGATCTTTGGCCAGCAGGTCGAGAATGATGTCATTCACGCTCACATATCGGACCTGTCCGAAATGGCCCAGCGATGCCATGTGTTCCGCAAGCCATGTTTTTCCGGAACCTTGACCGCCTATCAGGCAGCAAAGAGTCCGGCCGCCAACGTGGCTTTCGCCGACCAATCCTATAAGCTCATTGAGCGCCTTGGCCTGAGCTGGAGTCGTTTTGTTATCTCCAGGCATCGACATACTCCTCCAGCGATTGATGAATCAGTTGAACTTGATCCGTGCTTCCGTGCCGGTGATATTCACAATGTCCCTTGGTTGCGAGTTTGTTGACCCCGGCAATCAGCAAGGCGCGGTTGCACATGAAGATGGGAGCTATGGTCCCTTCGTTGATGACCGTGGCTGTTGATGGTGCCCGCCAACCGTTTTTTGATGCGTCGTGATAGAGCGCGTAGCCCAAAACGGCCTCGGTTGGGCAGTAGGTGGTCACCGAGTAATTGGATTTCGAAAGCTTCAGGCGTCCTGCCTTAACGAGGATCGACCGCACTCGATCTCGAGTTGACTGAGGCATGCGCTCGTATTTACGTTCCAGGAGCTGGTCGAGGTGGTAGCGAGAGAAAACGGCCTCGCCGGTATTCAGGAAGCTGTCTGTAACCAAAAGCGAAAGGGTTTCAAAAAGAATCGGGGTAGTTATGCATAGCTGGAAAAACACCAGATCCTGAACCGCTTCATCATTGCTGCGGATCTTTCGAAACATCTTCAGGAATGAAGTGTTTTTGATCGAATTGTTCTCGATTTCCAGAAAGCGATATTTCATGTGTTGCCACAGCTTTTCCTTGTTGGACTCGGACTTCTGAGGCCAACGTTGGATACAGGAGCCACGCACAGCTTGCGCGTCATTGCTCTCCAATGCGGCGTCGAGCAGCATGAGAGTCTCCTCCAGAAGGAATCCGTATCCGATAGTTGAAAACTGCTTATCCATTGAAATTGCCGCCTGTCATTTAGTCCTCATTGTTTTTATCTGCTGCAGCACCGCCAGCCTCACCCCTCTCATGGACACTATCTTTTCTCGACATGTAGAAGCGACATTGGGCATACAGGCAAATTGATCACTTTAAACAACTCACTTCTTTGCAGGCACAAAAAATGTCAAATATTTTAATACACATACATTTCGACCAGAAAAACACAAAGCCAATCTTGCACTATTAAGTTTATCCTCCCCAACTACAAAGACGCAATTCATTCATTCTCGGACATATATTACACCATTGAATCCCCAGCCTTTTACCTAAAAACGCTCTGATACACCACCATATCGGGGCGTTTCTTCATGCAAGGAGTCTCTATGTACCCTACCGAGTACACCTCCCCAGAGGTCATCGACCTCGCCAAGGCCCTCATTGCCGTTCAGCACACCCTGCAGCCGGCCATCAAGGACCGTGAGAATCCGTTCGCCAAATCGCGTTACGCCACACTCAACTCCGTCATGGATTCTTGCCGCGACGCGCTGCTGACCAACGGGATTTGGGTGACCCAGTATCCGGTCCCGGCAGAGGCTGGGCACCTCGGTCTCGTCACCAAGCTCACGCATGCGGAATCCGGCCAGTGGCAGTCGTCGCTGCTGGTCATGCCCCTGCCTAAGGCAGACCCGCAAGGATACGGCAGCGCCATGACCTATGCCCGTCGCTACGCGCTCTCGGCCATGCTTGGCATGGTGACGGAGGACGATGACGACGGCGAAGCTGCTTCCCGCGATACGTATGCCAAGCTACGCACAGCACGTCAGCCCCGGCAAAAGGCGGAAGGAAAAGCCTCAACACCGCACGTAGTACAAGCAACGGCTCCCGAGTCACGCCCCATGCCACCAGACAAGGCAATACACCCGGCCTTGGCATCGCTGCCAAAGCTGGATGGGGTAACCTACACGACGGCCACCACGCAGGATGGCCGTCTTTGCGTTGTGGCGTCCGGCAACACGTCTGCCAGAAAGCAACTTCTTGGGGCAGCAGGCTTTCGCTGGAACCCGGAGCGAAAGGTCTGGTGGCGTTATGCTGACTGAACACGGTACCAACAGACATGAAGCGGGGAGGGCCATACGGCTCTCCCCGCTTCATTCGTATGGAGCAATGCATGCATACCAAGAGCACGCAACCTCATGATGGGGAACTAACTCCAGCCTCCCCCCTCACCCGCAACACCCAGCAGCCAGAGCCCCCTCTCGACGTGCTGCATACCGCACTTCACGCGCATAGCCTTCAGGCGACACAAAACCAGCTGGGCAATCGGAGTGCCTACATCGGCATGTCGGATGTAGGGCATGCGGTCGAGTGCTTGCGATCAGCTGTCGCCTGCAAGCTGAGCACTTCCGGCCCCACGAATACGCCTGTGCTCAAACGTCTGCTGACCATGCAACGTGGTCACTGGCAGGAGCAGGGCATCATGGACGCACTGTCCGCTGCCGGGCATACCTTCATTCCGCAACTGGAGATTGCAGCTGCCTTCCATGGCGTCCCGATCAGAGCGCATCTCGACCTCACGCTTATACGATCGACCCCACACCCCTGCATTCAGGTCTGGGAGCTCAAGAGCAACCAGCGCCTGCCTGAAACCCTCTATACAGCCAATGAGGTACAGCTCTACGGCCAAATAGGCTTGTTGCATGCCTGTTGGAATCGACCGTGCTTCAGCGTTCGGGACGCATCCGGCCACCTCGTCCTCAGTCGCAAGACCTTTCCGGAAGCTGCATACCAGCTGTTTCAGATCGATCTGCCAGACTCGCCCGAACAAATTGCCCTCGAAGGCTACGTGCTTTCCGTTGCCATGTCGGATGCCAAGGCCTTCGGGCCTTATCCACCTGATCGGAACATGCTTGGAGTCTGCCTGTGCACAGCCGCTACCCTTTGGCAAACCATGCAGACCGTGGCCACGGGCAGTTTGTCACTTGATGACGTGCCGACATGCCAAGGCTTTCACCCTCTATGCGACTGGTGCGATGCCAACGGCGATTGCCCCAAGTTCATGCCCGTCTGCCAAGACGGCGAACCTATCGCCCTAGACGATGAGTACGCCGAGTATCTTGCCCAGCTGACCCAGCTGAAGGAGCGGAAGCGATCTCTGGAAGGGGACATCGCAGAGATGGAGGACACCCTGCGCAGCGCCTGGCACCGCCTGACAAGCGCTGTGTCCTCTCAATCACCGGGCTGGATAGCAGCGGGCAACTACCGGTTCAAGACAGCAGTCGTACCGGGCAGAAGTACACTGGACCAGACCATACTTAAGGACGAAGTCACCAAGCTCACCCATGATGAGCAGGCGACCGAGGCACTCATCTCGCGTTGCCGCAAGACAGGCGCCCAGCATGAACGGCTGACCATCGGCCCCATCAACACCAAAGGAGCATGGCCATGGGATACGTAAGCGATGTGGCGCTGTGCCTCTCAGGCGCAGCGGCCACCAGACTGAATGAAGCTCTTATCGCGACCAGGCAGACCATGCCGACGACGACCTATGAGGATATTGAACGCTTTCTGAAGTCTGCCCTGCAGGGCACGGACACGGATACTGGCTGTGTCCTCTACTTCTGGGAAACCATCAAGTGGTACGATGAGTTCACCGAGGTGGGTTTTCTCAACAGGTTCGTCACTTCTTTAGACGGAGAGGAGTACCTGTTCCTCCGCATCGGGGAAGATCACGACGACAACGTCAGCACGGGCTGGATGTACGACAACCCATTCGACGTGCGCATCGTGCGGGAAATCCAGTTTGCTTAGGAGGATCGTTGCATACGGTGGTGCAAGACGCGAAGGATGTGAACCTCATCACGCACCACCCGGTAGGCGACGATATACGGAAGAGCAACCATCACAAGTTCCCGCGTACCGGGCACCCGCCCAGCTCGACCTCGTTCAGATGAATGGGAAAGAGTGTTGCACGCCTGCAAGATACGGCTAGCAACCTCATGAGCAGTCGCCGCATCGTCCTTGGCAATGTGCTCCATAATGGCATCCATATCCCTAAGTGCCAGACGGAGCCAGCGCACTCTCCTATTCGACATTTACGCCCCACTTCGCAAAAGAACTGGCGACTTCCTCATCGGAAGCAAAGTCTCCGGCATCAGCCTGGCGCAACCCTTCAGCAATTGCCGCTACCTGCCAGCTCTCCTCTTCCACATACCGCCTGACAGCATCGGCAATAAGCCAAGACCGAGTACGGTCGGTGGCCTTAGCCAACGCCTCCAGTTGAAGCTGGGTTTCAGGATCCAGCCGTGTTGTTACAGCGCTCATAAGCACCTCCGCATGTGTACCCTGTATACATTGCAAACATAGAGGTCAAGTTTCCAACCTATCGCACAAGGAGCCACCATGTCCGAAGTACACACAACCATCATTGACCTCGACGCCGGAGCCGTTTTCAGCGGCACCCCATCTGGGCGCATCATCAAGGGCTTCGACAAGCCCTGTGCCCACACCCCTAACATCGACCCGGACTATGTGTTCCATGAGTGCAGCCGGGACATCGTCGTATGGCTCATGGCCAGCTCAGACCCGCTGTACGTGTTCGGTCCCACGGGGAGTGGCAAGACCAGCGCCATCAAGCAACTGGCAGCCCGCCTCAACTACCCGGTGTTCGATGTGACCGGCCATGGCAGACTGGAGTTCCCCGACCTCGTGGGGCACCTGTCTGTCCGGGACGGAAGCATGGAGTTCCAGTACGGCCCTTTGGCTCTGGCCATGCTGCATGGTGGGATTCTGCTCCTCAACGAGATAGACCTGCTGGAACCGGCTACTGCCACGGGTTTCAACGGCATCCTCGACGGAGAACCCCTCTGCATTCCCGAGAATGGTGGAGAGATCATCACCCCCCACCCCATGTTCAGGTTCGCAGCCACTGCCAACACCAATGGCGGCTCCGACGACACGGGACTCTATCAGGGCACCTTACGCCAGAATCTTGCGTTCCTTGATCGATTCTGGCTGTGCGAAATGCCGTACCCAGCCCCGGAAGCCGAGAAGGCGTTGCTGGAACGAAGGGCACCGATGCTGCCGGATGACATCAGGACGAGGATGGTGGACTACGCCAATGAGGTCAGGCGTCTTTTCATGGGGGAAAGCGGAACAACCTATGGTCACAGCATCGAGGTCACCTTCTCGACCAGAACGCTGTTACGCTGGGCTGATCTTACCGTTCGCTTTCAACCTCTCGCTCGCCAAGGCATCCAGCCGCTTACCTATGCCCTTGATCGCGCCTTGGGCTTCAAGGCCAGCAAGGACACCCGGACCACCCTGCACGAGTTGGCGCAACGCCTCTTCCCGCAGCATGCCGCAACGGGGGAGTAGACGGGAGCGGCCCTACCGCACCACTGGATGCGACCGCTCCCCTTGCGGATTTCTTGGATAGCTTGCTGGCAACGGCACGCAAAGACCCAAGCCTTCTTGTTCGACACCCCATCTACGTCCATCTCGACAAGCCGACAGCCCATGGGTGGAAGTTCTGGAGCGCTGCCACGACTCAGGACGGCATCACCCTTCGCTGGGCTCGCTACGGTCAAAAGGCACAGGAGCACGTCCTCACAACCGGACGCTGCAGCTGCGCAAGCCCTTTTGAAGA
>Ga0302246_1000575_pt1 | contig 31434 bp, 28 predicted proteins | sample AAG_UR_Trp_MG_FD_193533 | JGI IMG/M metagenome (GOLD analysis project Ga0302246, IMG submission 193533) | Enriched activated sludge microbial communities from anaerobic digester in WTTP, New Holstein, Wisconsin, United States - AAG_UR_Trp | ecosystem: Engineered > Bioreactor > Anaerobic >... | reverse complement strand
TAGCCGGTTGAAAGAATTGTTGCATCGGCACCGCGGGATGAGTCTGGAGCATCGAAAAGTAGCCGTGGCACACTTCTTAAACAGCAGAAATGTGCCACGAAAACCAACACGGAATTTTAATTAACTCAAAAAAAAGCCCCGCCAGGGAGGTGGCGGGGCTTCGGGCAGTTCTTTTTAAGCGGCCGTCAGTTGCGCCAGACGCCGTCGGTCCAGGAGAGGAACTCGTCCCACTGCGAGTCGCGCGAGAGCGACAGCGTGGAGTAGTCCGTCTCGTGCACCTGGGCCAGCTGCGGGGGCACGTTGACCGCCTTGAGGGTCATGTTGATGGCGAGGCCGCCGGTCTTCGAGTAATCGTAACCGTTCTCGGCGTCCGCGTTGAGGCCTATCTTGCGCAGGACCAGGTCGTTCTTTATGAAGGCTTTGAGCGACTCGGCGGCCCGGCGGGCTTCGGCGGAGGCGGCGTTGCGGCCCACGATGTCGGCGAAGTCGTAGAGGTCGGCGTAATAGGCGATGAGTTTCTTCTTGTCGGAGGGGTCGATGCTGGTGAAGCGTATGACCCCGGCCACGGCTTTCTTGACGGCCGCGGTCTCGTTATTGCCCATCACGGCCGCCGCGAAGGCGTCCAGCTGCGCCGGCAGCGCGGAGAGCGGGCCGGGGCGGACCACGGAGAGGGTCGCGGGGATGGTATTGAGCGGCACGCTGATCGGGCCGATGTTCATGCCGCCGGCGTAGAACTCGCGGTACCAGCTCATCAGGAAGTCGCTGAACTTCTCGTGCGTGAAGTTCGTGTCGGCGTTCATGAAGTTGAGCAGCTTCTCGTAATCGAAGCCCTGGGCCAGCATGGTCTCCTCGGAGCCGACGAACAGGCCCGCGCCGTCCTTCATCTCGTAAAGGATCTCGGCCATCTGCTGGAGGCAGGCGTTCTGCATCAGGATGTCCACGTAGCCGGCCTGGCGCAGGATCTCGCCGAGCTGGTGGGTGCGGACGTAGTTCTTGGTCTCGTCGTCGAAGAGGATGCCCTTGTTGCCCGTGCCGGTGCCGGCGGAGTGCTGCTGCAGGTTGGGGTCGATCCAGCCGAGGCCGTGGTTCCAGAGGACCAGCATGTACTTCTTGGCCGGGAAGGTCCGTTTGCCCCATTTGACGAAGTCTATGACGCGGCGGTAGTCTCCCATGTCGGAGTTCTTATCCTCGGAATACTCGGTCTCGCCGCTGGAGAAGAAGCCGCCTTTCTTGTTTATCAGCAGGCGGCGGGAGCCCTCGCCGGCCTTGCCGTGCTCCACCACTATGTTGACCTTGTCGGTGGTGCCGACCTGCTTCATCTCCTTGATGTCGCGCTCGGCCCATTTGCCGACCATGCCCAGCAGGTGGCTTTCGCTCAGGTCGTTCTTGGCGTTCATGAACACGAGTACCGTCCACTCCTTCTGCGGCATCGGCTTGGGCTTGGCTTTGGCGATCCCGGCTGCGGCTTCCGGGACCTCTATGGCGGTCACTTCGGGAAGGGTCATCGAATCCAGGTCGAATTCCTGGGCATCGAGGCGGAGCGAGCCGCACATGAGAAGGGCGGCGGGTATGAGGGAAAGGGCTTTAAGGTTCATCGTGAACTTCCTCCTGCTGGTTTTGCTGTGTATATAGTTTAGCGCTAAAAACGGGGCCTCATAAGAGGCGCAGGGCCCAAAGAGGGCCCGTTTTAGGGCCCACCCGGAAGTAGGACCTAGGGTATATTCTTTATATATAATGACACAGGCCGCAAAAAGGCCGAACGATGAAAAAACGCCTGTCCATAGCCGCCGGCGCGGCGGTCTCGCTGGGGTTCCTCTACCTCGCTTTGCGGAACATCGACACCGGTCTTATGGCCGCCAGTTTTTCCAGGGCCGACTGGCGCTGGCTGCCCGTCCTGGCGGCCGTGGGACTTTTCGAGCTTTTCCTGCGCGGCGTAAAATGGAAGCTGCTCCTGGACCCGGTGGGCCGGGTCGGGGTCCTGGATTGCTTCCGCCTGCAGTCCGCCGGGCTGGCGCTGAACAATATACTGCCTTTCCGGCTGGGGGAACTGGCCCGCGCCGGTTTCGCTTCGAGATACTTTTCGATACCGCTTCTGACCGTGCTCTCCACTATCGTGGTGGAGCGCGTGCTCGACACGGTGGCGCTCATAGGCCTGTTCATGGCGGCCGCGGCCCTGGGCGGGGTCACGGCTTCGGTCGCCGGCCATTCCGGGTTCTTCTGGATAGCCCTGGGCGGGGTCACGGCGGTCGTGGCCGCGCTGGTGTTCGCGGAGGAGGTGCTGGAGCGCTCCTTCCTGAAAAAAGCGTTCCGGCGTTTCCCGCTGGCGGAGAAACTGCTGCGCCAGGCCGCTCTGGGCGCGAAAGCTTTCCATAAGCCGCGGCGGGCGGTGGAACTGCTGCTGCTCAGTCTTTTCCAGTGGTCGCTGGACGCGCTCAACATGTGGTTCGCCGCCCTGGCCTTCGACATAGAGAACATCATCGGTTTCACCCGCGGGATAACCCTGATCTTTACCGGCGCCGCCGCGGCTTCCGTGCCGGGAGTGCCGGGTTATTTCGGGAATTTCGAGTACGCCATCGCAAGGGTCGCCTCCGAATGGGGGCTGGACATGAGCCTGGGCGTGGCCTACGCGGGCTGGGTGCACATCATCAGTTATCTCGTGATAACCGTTACCGGCCTGATCTTCCTGTACGGCATGGGGCAGTCGCTCGGGCAGATATGGAGGGACTTTTCAGGACGACATGGCGGCTGAGACCGTGAAACGCCCGCGGCCGCGCGCCGTGGCCATGCTGATACAGAGCTTCTTCCCGGCCGTGGGCGGGGCGGAGAGGCAGGCTCTGGAGCTTTCCCGTTCCCTGACGGCCAGGGGCGTGGCCGTGACGGTGATAACCAGGCGGCTGCCGGGAACGCTTCCCCTGGAGGAGATGGGGGGGGTCAGGGTCCTGCGGCTGAGCTGTCCCGGGCCGGGCGTCCTCGGGACTTTCATGTTCATGGCCGGGGCCTTTATCCATCTTCTGAGGAAGGGCTCCGCCTACGAGGTCGTCCACGTCCACCTGGCGTCCTCCCACGCGGTGGCCGCGCTGCTGGCCTCCAGGTTCACCGGCAGCCGCACCTTCGTCAAGCTGGCCGACGGCAAGGCGCAGAACGAGATCACCCTTTCGCGCGGCACGCTGGCCGGCCGCCTCAAACTGGCCTTCTTCAAAAGAGCGAAACCCAGCCTCATGGTCCTTAATACCGAGGTGCTGGACTGGCTTAAGGGCCAGCCTGGCTTCGGGGGGGTCCGGCTCATCCCCTTCCGCAACGGCGTGGACACCAGCAGGTATTCCCCGCCGCTTTACCAGGAAAAGCTCAACGCCAAGGCCGCCCTGGGGCTGGGCAATTCGCTGGTGTTCCTTTTCGTGGGCAGGCTGGACCCGAAAAAAAGGGTCAGGGAACTGGTCGAATCGTGGGCCGGGGTGCTCCAGGAGAAAGGAGCGGGCTCGGAGCCCCGGCTGGTCATAGTCGGAACCGGCGGAGAGGCGGCCGCCGTCGGCGGGGCGGTAGAGGCCCTGGGGCTTTCGTCCAGCGTGCTCCTGGCCGGGATGCAGGAGGACCTGCGTCCCTATTACAGGGCGGCCGACGTGTTCATCCTCCCCTCGATAGCGGAGGGCCTTTCGAACTCCATGCTGGAGGCCATGTCTTCGGGCCTGGCCGTGCTGGCCAGCCGCGTCGGCGGCGCGCGGGAGGCGGTGGCCGAAGGCGAGAACGGGTTGCTGTTCGATCCCCTGAACCGAGGCGAACTGAAGGGACATATCCTGAAGTTCATCGCGGAGCCCTCGCTGTCCGTCAGGATGGGCGAGCGGTCGAGAGAGGTGGCGGTTTCCCGTTATTCCATGGCGCGGGTCACGGACGACCTGCTCGATATCTACGCCGGCGCTGAACCGGCCGGTCACGGAGCTCCCGGCGCCGGCCGCGGCGAAGGCCTCCCCGGTCCGGAGGCATGAGAGGGAACTGAAAATGTGCGGGATCTGCGGCAGGTATAATTTCGGCTCGACGGAGCCGGTGACGCGGGAGGAGCTCAGGGCCATGAACGACGGCCTGGTCCACCGCGGCCCGGACGACGAAGGCTATTTCGCGCAGGAGAACGTCGGCCTGGCGATGCGCCGGCTCTCCATCATCGACCTTTCCACCGGCCACCAGCCGATCTCCAACGAGGACGGCTCGGCCTGGATAGTCTTCAACGGGGAGATCTACAATTTCGAGGAACTGCGCGCCGAACTGACGGCGAAGGGGCACAAGTTCCGCACGCGCTCGGATACCGAGACGATAATACATCTCTACGAGGAGAAGGGAACGGATTTCCCCGCGTACCTGCGCGGCATGTTCGCCATAGCGATCTGGGACGCGCGGCGGAAACGGCTGGTGCTGGCGCGCGACCGCATGGGCAAGAAGCCGCTGTTCTACGCCCCGGGCCGCGATTTCATCGCCTTCGCCTCGGAACTGGCCCCGCTGGCGGCCGCGCGCGGCGTCTCGCGCGAAGTGGAGCCGCTGGCGGTGGACGCTTTCCTGACGCTGCAGTACGTCCCCGGTCCGATGACCGTTTACAAGGGCGTGCGCAAGCTCGAGCCCGCTTCCGTCATGGTCCTGCAGGACGGCCGGACGGAGATCTCGAAGTACTGGGACCTGCCGCTGGGCAGGGAGAAACTCGACTACCTTCCCCTCGCGGAGCTCAAGGAACTGGTCCGCTCGGAACTGGCGGAGGCCACCCGCCTGCGCCTGGTCTCCGAGGTGCCGCTCGGCGCCTTCCTGTCCGGCGGGATAGATTCGTCCATAATCGTCGCGCTGATGGCGCGCGCCTCGGAGAGGCCGGTCAAGACCTTCGCCATCGGCTTCAAGGAGGACGCTTTCTCCGAACTAACCTACGCCTCGCAGGTGGCCAGGATGTACGGCACGGAGCACACCGAGTTCGTCGTGGAGTCGGACATGGCCTCCGTGCTGCCGAAGCTGGTCCGCCATTACGGCGAGCCCTACGCCGACTCCAGCGCGCTGCCTTCGTACTTCGTTTCCCGCGAGACGCGCCGGGCCGTCACGGTGGCGCTCAACGGCGACGGCGGCGACGAGGCCTTCGGCGGCTATATCCGCTACTCGGCCATGAAGGCCGCCTGGCCTTTCAGCCGGCTGCCCGCGCCGCTCAAAAAGGCCGGCCTGGCGCTGGCGGAGCTGCTGCCCGACCGCGGCGGCGGCGCGCCGTACAACACGATCTGGCGCGCGCGCAAGTTCCTGCAGGCCACGCTGGGCGGCACACTGCCGTCCACCTACCTGGCCACGGTCTCGTTCTTCAAGACGCCGGAGAAGAACGCGCTGCTTTCCGACGCCTTCCGCAACTCCTGCGGCCGCGGCCTGGACTACGCCGAGCGCTACATGGCCGGGCTCTTCGAGAAGACCGAAGGCGAGGACCTGCTCAACCGCGTCATCTACGCCGATTACCATTCCTACCTGCCCGAATGCCTGATGACCAAGATGGACATAGCGTCGATGGCCAATTCGCTGGAGGCGCGCTCTCCTTTCCTCGACCATAAGGTCGTCGAACTGGCCTTCCGCCTGTCCGGCCGGCTCAAGATAAAGGGCTTCCGCGGCACCAAGTGGCTGCTGCGCGAAGCGTTCCGCGATATGCTGCCGCCGGAGGTCTACGGCCGCGGCAAGATGGGTTTCGGTATACCGCTGGGCCAGTGGTTCCGCGGCGGGCTCAAAGGTTCCTGGGCGGAGAACTGCCTTTCGGAGAAGGCGCTGGGCAGGGGTTATTTCAAGCCGGAGGAGCTGCGCCGGCTCTGGGACGATCATCAGACCGGGCGCCGCGACAACGGTTACCGGCTCTGGGCGGTCATGATGCTGGAGCTCTGGCACCGCGAGTTCGCGGACGATTTCCGGCTGGACTGAGGCGGCGGGGAAGAACGATGGACAGGAAAAAGATACTGGCCGTGGACGACGATCCCAACATGAGGACCTTTTATGAGACGGTCCTGGAGGACTACGGCTTCGAGGTCAGGACCGCCGAGGACGGGCTTTTCGGCACGGCCGCCTGCCAGAACTGGAAACCGGACCTGCTCATACTGGACTGGGAGATGCCCGGCGGCGGCGGCAAGCGGGTCTTCCGGAGCATACGCCAGCTGCTCAGGATCCAGGTGCCCGTGCTCTTCGTGACCGGCATGCAGGGCGACCTCGACGTCGACCTCACGCTGGACCGCGTCTCCATACTCCGCAAGCCCATAGAGGTCGAGCGCCTGCTGACGGGCATCTATTTCCTGCTGCGCTGAAGCGATGAAGATAGTCCTGGTGAATCCCGACATCCCCTGGAACGCCGGCAATATCGGCCGCACCTGCGTGGCCACGGGCACGGAGCTGGTCTTCGCGGGAAAACTGGGGTTCAGGATAGATTCGAAGGAGATACGCCGCTCGGGGCTGGATTACTGGCCGGACCTGAAGTATTCGGTGTTCCCGGCCTTCGAGGACTTCCTGGCGGCGCTGGGGCCCGACCCTTCGCTGCTGTTCTTCTCCACGCGCGGGGAAAAGACCCTCTGGGAGGCGCCTTACCGCCCGGACTCCTGCCTGGTCTTCGGCAGCGAGACCGCGGGCCTGCCTCTCGGATATTACGAAAAGTACGCCGACAGGATGTACCGCATCCCGATGAGCGCGCCGCGCATGCGCTCGATAAACCTCTCCACCGCCGCCGGCATCGCCCTCTACGAGGGCCTGCGGCGGCTGCGCTGATCACCGCTTCCAGGTCACCGTGAGCGTCCTCCTGCGCGCGTCGTAGCGCAGGCCGGCGCCGCCGGCCGAAGGGGGCAGGCCGGAGGCGCGGAAGCCGGCCAGGACCGTCCCGGCCTTGCCGGAGCACAGGTCTTTCGGTCCGAGCCCGCCGGCGAAAAGCCAGGGATGCGAGGAGGCTATGGCGTCCCGCGGCAGTCCCGTGGCGAAAGTCTCCCTCACCGAAAAGTCGCCGCTCCCGTCCGGCAGGACGAGTTCCGCCGCCTTGTAGCCCAGATAATGAGGCCCGAAACAGATGGCCGTCGCCCAGGAGACCGCCGCCGGCCGCCCGCCCGAGGAAGAGACCATTATGAAAAGTTCGGTCCTGTCGCCGGGCGCCGGCTCCCCGAAGGTCACCTCGGGAAAGACCAGCGTCGCCTCGCCGGACCTCCCGCGGAGTTCCACCTTTACCGCGCCCCGGACATGGACCGCGCCGTGCTTGTAAGGGCTGAACAGGGGCGCGCGTTCCCAGGGCAGTATGTCCTCCGGCGGGAGGTCCACCGCGATCGGCTCCGGCACCGGCGGTACCCAGATATGATCGGACGGGACGATCCGCCCGCGCGCCCTGCCCCTGTTCAGGTCGAAGGCGGGCCAGCCTTCGGCCGCGGCCTGCAGCGGCAGCATCAGCGCCAGCAGTAGGTTCAGCATATCTTTGCGGTCCTCCGCCTTAGTATACGCCCGCCGCGGGAAAGTATTACGGCCCGCTTTCACCGGGCGGCGCGAATTTTGTTTAATGAGTCTATATGATTACAAAACTCGTGGAGTCCCTTTTCGGCACGAAGAGCGAGCGCGCGCTCAAACTGGTCTACCCCGTGGTGGAGCGGATAAACGCGCTCGAGGAGGGGACCGCGAAGCTCTCCGACGAGCAGCTCAGGGCCAGGACCGCAGAATTCAGGGACCGCCTCGCCAAGGGCGAGAGCCTCGACTCCATCCTGCCGGAGGCCTTCGCCACGGTGCGCGAGGCCGCCCGCCGCGTGCTCAAGATGCGCCACTACGACGTGCAGCTGGTCGGCGGCGTCATCCTGCACCAGGGCAAGATCGCCGAGATGCGCACCGGAGAGGGCAAGACGCTGGTCGCCACCCTGCCGGCCTACCTCAACGGCCTGACCGGCAAGGGCGTCCACGTGGTGACCGTCAACGACTACCTGGCCCGCCGCGACCGCTTCTGGATGGGCCCCGTCCACGAGTTCCTGGGCCTCACCGTCGGCTTCATCCAGCACGACATGCGCAACGAGGAGCGCCGGCAGATGTACGCCTGCGACGTCACCTACGTCACCAACAACGAGATCGGCTTCGACTACCTGCGCGACAACATGGTGATGGAGAAGTCCGAGCGCGTCATGCGCGAGCGCCACTACGCCATAGTCGACGAAGTGGACTCGATCCTCATCGACGAGGCCCGCACGCCGCTGATCATCTCGGGCCCCGCCGAGGAATCGACGGACAAGTACTACATCGTCAACCGCGTGGTGCCGCTGCTCAATGTCCGCTTCATCACGGACAAGGAGGAGATCGAGGCCAAGCGCGACGGCACGGACCTGGGCAAGGGCTACGACGCCATCGTGGACGAGAAGAGCCATACGGTCACTATCACCGAGGAAGGCGTGAAGAAGGCCGAGAAGATCCTGGGCGTCGGCAATATCTACGACGACGTCGGCGCGGAGTGGGCGCATCACCTGACGCAGGGCCTGCGCGCCTACCACCTGTTCAAGAAGGACGACGAGTACGTGGTCAAGGACGGCGAGATCATCATCGTCGACGAGTTCACGGGCCGCCTGATGCCGGGCCGCCGCTGGTCCGACGGCCTGCACCAGGCCATCGAGGCCAAGGAGAACCTCCGCATCAAGGAGGAGAATCAGACCCTGGCGACCATCACCTTCCAGAACTATTTCAAGCTCTACTCCAAGCTGTCCGGCATGACAGGCACCGCGATGACGGAGTCCGGCGAGTTCTGGGAGATCTACAAGCTCGACTGCGTGGAGATCCCGCCGAACCGGCCGCTGGCCCGCAAGGACTGGGCCGACCAGATCTACCGCACGGAGCGCGAGAAGAACAACGCGATAACCGCCGAGATAGAACGGCGCTGGAAGCAGGGCCAGCCGATGCTGGTGGGCACCCGCTCCATCGACCGCTCCGAGAAGCTTTCCGCCATGCTGCGCGGCAAGGGCATACCGCACCAGGTGCTCAACGCCAAGTACCACGAGATGGAAGCGCAGATAATCGCGCAGGCCGGCCGCAAGGGCGCGGTCACGATAGCCACCAACATGGCCGGACGCGGCACCGACATCATCCTGGGCGGCACCCCGCCCGACGACGCCGAGCAGGCGCACGTGCGCGAGCTGGGCGGCCTGCAGGTGATAGGCTCGGAGCGCCACGAGAGCCGCCGCATCGACAACCAGCTGCGCGGCCGCTGCGCGCGCCAGGGCGACCCCGGCGGCTCGGTCTTCTACGTCTCGCTCGAGGACGAGCTGATGCGCCTCTTCGGCTCCGACCGCATCTCCTATGTCATGGAGAAACTGGGCATGGAGGAGGGCGAGGTCATCGAGTCCGACCTGGTCACCCGCCAGATAGAGGGCGCGCAGCGCCGGGTGGAGGGCATGAACTTCGACGCGCGCAAGCAGCTGCTCGATTACGACAATGTGATGAACAAGCAGCGCATGGCCGTCTACGAGCTGCGCAATATAGTGCTCGACGGCGGCGAGGTCGCCGGCCGCGTGCGGAGCATGATACGCGAGAGCGTGGAGGAGCAGTGCGCTCTGTTCGCTCCCGCCGATAAGCACGTGCAGCTCTGGGACATGGAGAGCCTCAACGCCTTCCTGCGCAAGACCTTCGGCTTCGCCTCCGATCTCACGGAGGAGCAGCTGCAGCGACTGGGCGGCGCCGGCCTTTCCGAACACCTGGCCGAGGAGGCCGAGAAGGCCTACGAGCGCCGCATGGAGGAGTTCAAGGAGCGCGGCGTGGATTTCGCCGAACTGCAGCGCGTGCTGCTGCTGCAGATCATCGACCATATCTGGAAGAACCATCTCTACGAGCTCGACCACCTTAAGAAAGGCGTGGGCCTGCGCGCCTACGGCCAGAAGGACCCGCTGATAGAGTACCAGAAGGAGTCCTACGCGATGTTCGAGCGGATGCTCGGGCGCGTGCGCGACCAGATGGTCGAGTACGTCTTCCGCGTCCAGCTGCCGCCGGTGGTGCGCCGCCGGCCCGAAATGGAACCGCAGGCCGTCCCGGCGGGCGGCGGCGCCCCGCCCAGGCCGCCGGCCGCGGCCGCAGCGAAGAAGCAGGAGAACAAGTTCTCGAACCTCAAAGTGGGGCGCAACGACCCCTGTCCCTGCGGCTCGGGCAAGAAATACAAGAAGTGCCACGGCGCCGGCTGACCGCCGCCCGGGGAGGGGGCTTTTTCTGACCAGGAACGCGCCTGACCAGGACAGACCGGCCGGAACGGAGCCTCCGGCGCGCCGGGCGCCGGAGACGGCGCCCGCGGCGGCGGCCTCGCTCCGCTCCCGCCTGACCGCCCTCCGCCCGGCGCTGCGGCTGGCGCGCTCGCCTCTTTTTCTCTCCGTCCTTTCCTCCCTGCTGCTCGCCCTCTCCGCTCCCGGCATCGGTTCCCCGGTCTTCGCCTGGGCCGCTCTGGCCCCGCTGACCGCCGCGCTCTGGCTTTCGGGTTCCAGGCGCGCCGGTTTCTTCCACGGCTGGCTGGCCGGTTTCCTGTTCTATTGCGGCCTGCTCTACTGGCTCTTCCCCACGATGCGCGCCGGCGGCCTCGGCCCCGGCCTGGCGGCCGGCGGGGTGGCGCTGCTAGCGGCCCTGCTGGCGCTGGAGTTCGGGCTCTTCGGCCTGTTCGGCCGGAGTTTCAAGCGCGCCGGGATCTCGGCCTTCCCTTTCGCGCTGGCCGCCCTCTGGACCCTCATCGAATGGCTGAAGGTAGCGCTTACGGACGGCGGCCTCTGGTTCCCCTGGTTCCTGCTGGCCTACACGCAGTGGCCCAATGAGCGGCTGATACAGATAGTCTCCCTCACCGGGCCGTGGGGGCTGAGCTTCGCGCTGGCCTTCTCCGGCGCGCTCATCGGCTCGGCGTTCTTCAAAGAGGTGACGCCGGCCCGCCGGCTCCGACGCCTCGGGTGGGTCCTGGGCATAGCGGGTTTCCTGTGGCTCTTCGGCAACGGCGAGCTGAAAAAGGCCGACGCGCTGCCGGCCGGCCGGACCGTCAGGGCCGCCGCGCTTCAGCCCTGCATAGACTTCTACCGCAAATGGGACGAATCCTACGCCGGCGAGATAAAACGCCGGCTCGGCGGCCTGGCCGCGGAAGCCCGCGCCGCCGGCGCCGGTCTCGTCATCTGGCCGGAGAACGCCCTGCCGGGCTGGATAGACGACGCGGAGATCTATGACTGGCTGACTTCGGTCTCGAGCGGGACCCATTCGCTGGTCGGCTCCGTTTCAAAGGGCGACGGCCGCTATGTTTCCGCTTTCCTGATAGGGCCCGGCGGGGAGCAGGAGGCTTTTTACAACAAGCGCAAACTGGTGCCGTTCGGGGAGTATATCCCGCTCTCCGGCATTTTCGGCGGCGTCCTGCGCACGCTGGGCGCGCTGGGCGAGTTCTCGGCGGGCACCCGGTTCCAGGGGCTGATGGAGCACGAGGGGCTGAAGTTGTCGGCCGGCATCTGCTATGAATCGGTGTTCCCGTATCTTTCCCGCGTGGACTCGCTCAAAGGCGCGGACCTGCTGGTCAACATGACCAACGACGGCTGGTACCTCGACACCGCCGGCCCGCATCAGCATTTCGCGGCGAACGTCTTCCGCGCGGCCGAGAACCGCCGGCCGATGCTGCGCGCGGCCAATAACGGGATCTCCGCGTTCATAGACCCCTGGGGCCGCGTCACGCACCGCCTGGACCTGGACGAGCCCGGCGTTCTGGCCGCGGAGGTGGCCGCGCCGGACCTGCCTCCCTCATTCTACGCGCGCAACGGCGACTGGTTCGGCTGGCTGTGCCTCACCGTCTGCGCGGCCTTCCTGCTGGCGGTGTTCTTCCTGTGAACGCCGCCGAAGTCTTGACCCCCGCGCCCCCCGTGCCGAAGCGGGAGCCCTGGCTCTGGCGCTCGACCACGCTGGCCGGGCTGACGCTGGCCGTGCCTTCCCTGACCTATTTCGGTTTCAATCAGATCCTTTCGGAAGGCTATCCCTCTCTGCCCGCGCATATGGCGGAGTTCCTGGCCGCCTCCGCGGCGATGCTGCTGACGGCGCTCACCTTCAGGAGCTATAACGAAAGGGAACGGATAGGGCTGGACCTGCGCGCGGTCCTGTCCCTGCGCCCTTTCGGCCGCAGCGCGGCGGCGCTGGCGCTTTTCCTGGCGGCCGACCTGGCGCTTACCTGGACGGGACTGAAGCTGGTCGCCCTTTATTATCCGGACACCGAAGCCCCCGCCGGGCTCATAAGGGTCTGGACCTCCCACGGGAACTGGTTCTTCGTGGCGGTCAGCACCATGCTCATAGCCTGCTGCGAGGAACTCATGCTGCGCGGCCTGGCCCTCAATTACATCATGAAACGCGCGGGCTTCGTCAAAGCCCTGCTCTGGACCTCTTTCCTGTTCGCCGTCTTCCACGGGAACAGGAACTGGATAGGCCTGCTGATAATATTTTCAAGCGGGGCCCTTTACGCGCTGGCCTACCGCCGCACCGGCAGCCTGGCGGTGCCCTGCCTGCTGCACGGCCTGCATAATCTCGCCCTGAGAACGATCGTCCTGTTGGACCTGGACCCATGGCTGTAATAGTCTATTCACCCGGTTATTCCGCCCCGCTGCCCGGCCATGTCTTCCGGCCGGACAAGTTCCGGCTCGCCTTCGATGCGCTGCTGAGGGACGGCGTCGTCTCCCGGGCGGATGTCGCCGCCCCCGCGAAGCTCTCGAAGAAGGACCTGCTCCTGGCGCACACGCCCGGCTGGACGCGCAAATGCCTCTCCGGCCGTTTCACGGCCGCGGACTCGGCGCGCGCCGAGCTGAAAATAACGCGGGACGTGATAAAGTCGCATCTCCTGCACGCCGGCGGCACAGTACGGGCCGTGGAGCTGGCGCTGGAGGGGGGGCTGGGGATAAACTGCGGCGGCGGCTCCCATCACGCGCGCGCGGAGGGCGGAGCGGGGTTCTGTCTGGTGAACGACCTGGCGCTGGCCGCCCGCAAGGCGCGGAAAGACTTCGGTATCGAAAGGACCATGATCGTGGACCTCGACGTGCACCAGGGCGACGGGACGGCCGCGATATTGAAAGGGGACCGTTCGGCCTTCACTTTTTCGATGCACCAGGCCGACATTTATCCGGAGCGGAAGGAAAAAAGTTCGCTCGACGCCGCCCTGCCGCGCGGGACCGGCGGCGCCGCTTACCTGCGCGTCCTGCGCCGGGAACTGCCCAGGGCCCTGGAGCGGTTCAAGCCGGGCCTGGTCATCTATCTGGCCGGCGCCGACGTCTGCCGCGGCGACCTGCTGGGCGGCCTGGCCCTGTCGCCAGCGGACCTGCGCCGCCGCGACGCCTGCGTCGCCGGGCTCTGCCTGGAAAGGGACATCCCGCTCGTGGTGACGCTCGGCGGCGGTTACCGCAGGACCGCGGCCGGAGCCGCGCGGGTCCACGGTTCAACGGTGAGGACGGTCCTGCGCGTCCGTAAAAAGAAGAAGCCGGCCTGAGGCCGGCTTCTCTTCGGCGCCCGCGGGCTCTTTCAGTTGACCGTGTTGCGGCCGTCCCGCCAGCATTTCCTGGCGGGCCTGCGGCCCTGATTGAAAACCCAGAGATAGGCGCCGCGGCAGCCGGGCCTGGATTCGACCAGCCTTATGAGATGGGGGTGCTCCCTGTCCCTGGCGTGCTTATCGTCGGGGTTGTCCTGTGCCGTGTTCATACGCTCTCTCCGGTCCTCACTTCGTTCTTCCCCCCATTATTAAAGGATATTAAAATAAGGCCCCCGGCGTAAGGTCCCGGAGGCCCTGGCGGGCGGCGGAAAATATCCCAGGCCTCTCTGGGCCTTTGGGGCCTAGTCCCTAAAGGCCTATGCCGGGGCCCGTGGTCCTATTCTCGCCTGGGAGGTGCCGGACCGTGTTATGACCGATCTTCGCCCGGTTTTACGGCCTCTCCTATGAACACCCACGGCTTGATGGGTCCAAGGGCCTATATCCGGGTGGGCCCTTAGGTATAAAAAAAGGTAGGTCCAAAGTCCTTTGACATATGTTAATATAGATAGCATCCTGTGTATATACATGGGCGCGGGTCCAGAAAACAAGGAGTCGACATGTTCAAAAAAGCAATGTTGTCCGCAGTAGCCTTCATATTCTTCGCAGCTTCGCTCTCCGCCGGGATCAACTTCGACAGCCCATCCTCCTTCGACCTGAAGGAAGCGATAGCCAATGCCGAGATCGCCCTGCCCGGAACGGCGCCCGCCGCCGATTCGAAAGGGGTCAAAGAGTGGACCATCATGGTCTTCCTCAACTCCAAGAACAACCTCGAGCGCTTCGGCCTCAAGGACATGAACGAGATGGAGATGGTCGGCTCCTCCGACAAGGTCAACATCGTGGTCGAAATGGGCCGCATGGCCGGCTTCGACTCGTCCGACGGCGACTGGAAAGGCACCCGCCGCTATCTGGTCCAGAAGGACAATGACACCTCCAAGGTGACCTCGCCCGTCGTGCAGGAACTGGGCAAGACCGACATGGGCGACTGGAAGACCCTGGCGGCCTTCGGCAAATGGGCCAAGCAGAACTATCCCGCCAAGCGCTACATAATGATAGTCTGGAATCACGGCGCCGGCTGGATCAAGGGCCGCGCTTTCGGGGAGAAGGGCCTCTCCTACGACGACGAGACCGGCAGCCACATGACCACCCCGGAGGTGGGCTGGGCGCTGCGCGACATGGGCGGAGTGACCGTCTACGGTTCCGACGCCTGCCTGATGCAGATGGCCGAGTTCGTCTACGAGATCAAGGACTATACCGAGTACATCGTCGGCTCCGAAGAGACCGAGCCCGGCGACGGCTATACCTACGACACCTTCCTCGGCCCCATCGTCGCCAAACCCTATATGGGCGCCTTCGAGGCCGGCAAGGTGACCGTGGACGCCTACAGCGACCACTACCAGCAGCTGGGCCAGGGCTCCACGCAGAGCCTGATCAAGTCGTCGGCCATCGACGGCTTCCTGAAGGTCTCCAACGACTTCGTCTCGGCCGTTATGGCCTCGGGCGAGAAGGCGCTGGCGCAGAAAGCGATGGGCGCGGCGCAGAGTTACGCCTACCCGGAGAACAAGGACCTCTACCACTTCGTCCAGCTCATCCTGGCCGAGACCCAGGACCAGAACGTGAAGGCGAAGGGTCAGGCCCTGATGTCCTACATCAAGAGCCCGCTGGTGGTGCATAACCGCACCAACAACAGCGAGGGCGGCTGGTGGGGGCCCGAGATCTACGACAACTCCCACGGCATCGCCGTCTACCTGCCCGGCGGCGCCGCCCCGGCGCATTACGCCGACCTGCAGTGGGCCGCGGCCTCCAACTGGGACGACTTCATAACCTGGACCGCCAGGTAAACGGGAAGCCGTAAGGCAAAAAAGGCCGTCCGCGCAGGCGGGCGGCCTTTTTCATTGCCGGCCGTTTTGACTGGAAGCGCGTTTTATAACATAATGATACCGCTGAGAGAGACCCGGCGGCCCAGCGGCCGCCGTCCCAGGAGATCCAGATGATGAAAAGAACCGTTTTCGCCCTGCTGCTGTCGGCGCTGCTGCTCCCGCAGTACGCCCTCGCCGCGATAAAGCTGCCCGCCGGCGTTGCCCGGGGAGCCTCCGTAGAGGGGATCGACGAGTATTCCCTGCCCAACGGCCTCAGGGTGCTCCTTTTCCCCGACCCGACCAAGCCGACCGTGACCGTCAATGTCACCTACCTGGTCGGCTCCCGGCAAGAGAACTACGGCGAGACCGGCATGGCGCATCTCCTGGAGCACCTGATGTTCAAGGGCACGCCCAGGTACCCCGACATGAGCAAGGAGTTCACGGCCCACGGCACCCGCAACAACGCCTCCACCAGCTACGACCGGACCAACTATTTCGAGACGCTGGCCGCCACGGACGAGAACCTGGAATGGGCGCTGGACCTGGAAGCCGACCGTATGGTCAACAGCTTCATAGCCAAAAAGGACCTGGACTCCGAGATGACGGTGGTGCGCAACGAGTTCGAGTCCCGCGAGAACGATCCGCGCGGGATACTTATGGAGAGGGTCCTCTCGACATCCTACCTCTGGCACAATTACGGCAAGTCGGTGATAGGGGCGCGCTCCGACATCGAGAACGTCAGCATCGACCGCCTGCGGGCCTTCTACCGCCGCTATTACCGGCCCGACAACGCCGTGCTGATAGTGGCCGGCAATTTCGACCCTGAAAAGACCCTCGCGCTGGTCAAAAAGAAGTTCGGCGCCATAAAGCCGCCGAAAGAACCCATGCAGCCCACCTATACCGCGGACCCGACCCAGGACGGCGAGCGGCAGGTCACGCTGCGCCGCGTGGGGGACACCCAGGAGGTCATAGCCGCCTACCATATCCCGCCGGGCTCGCACCCGGACAGCGCGGCGCTGGACGTGCTGGGCTACATCCTGGGCGACACCCCCTCGGGCCGCCTCTATAAGGCCCTGGTCGAGACGAAAAAAGCCGCTTCCGCCGCCGGGAGCGCCTGGACGCTGCGCGAGGGCGGCGTCATGATGTTCCTCTCCACGGTGCGCAAGGAGTCTTCGCTCGAAGAGGCCCGGGACACCCTGCTGAAGACGGTCGAGGCGGCCGCGTCCGGCGAATTCGCGGACGAGGACGTCGAGCGCGCCCGCACCGCCCTGCTCAAGGGTATAGACATGGCCCTGAAATCCTCCGAGCGCATAGCGATGTACCTTTCCGAGTCCATAGCCGCGGGCGACTGGCGGCTGTTCTTCATCGACCGGGACCGCATAAAGGCGGTCAAGGCGGAGGACGTCGGGCGCGTGGCGGCGCAGTACCTCAAGCCCAGCAACCGCACGCTCGGCCTCTTCGTCCCCACCGAGAAGCCGGACCGCTCCGAGATCCCTCCCCGGCCGGACGTGGCCGCGCTGGTAAAGGACTATAAGGGCGGCGAGGCCGTGTCAGCCGGCGAGGCCTTCGACCCGTCGCCCGAGAACATAGACGCGCGCACCGTGCGCCGGACGCTCAGGAACGGCATGAAGCTGGTCATGCTGCCCAAGAAGACCCGCGGCTCCTCGGTCAATGTCCACCTGACGCTGCGCAAGGGCTCGCTGGAGACGCTGCGCGGACTGGGCGAGGTCCCGTCCTTCGCCAGCGACCTGCTGATGCGCGGCACCGCCAGGCGCACCCGCCAGCAGATAAAGGACGAACTGGACCGCATAAAGACCCGCGCCAATATCAACGGCGGCACTTCCTCCCTCGAGACCGACTCGGCCAACCTGGAGGCCGCCATGCGCCTGGCGGCCGAGATCCTGCGCGAGCCCGCCTACCCCGAAAAAGAATTCGATGTACTCAGGCAGGAGCAGCTCGCCGGCCTCGAGAAGCAGAGAGGCCAGCCCGATTTCGAGGCCGTGAACGCCTGGCGGCGCCACCTGCGCCCTTATCCGTCCGACGACCCGCGCTATACTGCGACCTTGGAAGAGCGGATCGCGCAGGTCAAGGCCGTCACGCTGGACGCGGTCAGGGACTATCACCGCGACTACTACGGCGCCTCCGCGGGCGAGCTCTCCATGGTGGGCGATTTCGACCCGGACAAGGCCGCGGCGCTGGCGGAAGACCTCTTCGGTAACTGGACGGCGAAGGTCCCCTACTCGCGCCTGGTGAGCGAGTATAAGGACATACCGGCGGTCAATGTTCCCATAGAGACGCCGGACAAGGCCAACGCGCAGATGTACCTCGGGCAGGCGCTGAAGATGCGCGACGACCACCCCGACTACCCGGCCATGGTCCTGGCCAACTTTATAACCGGCGGCGGCTTCCTCAGCTCCCGCCTGGCCGTGCGTATCCGACAGAAGGAGGGCCTGAGCTACGGCGTAGGCTCGGGCTTGTCGGCCGACTCCCAGGACGAGTCCGGCCTTTTCTACGGCTACGCCATATTCAGCCCCAAGGACGCCGAAAAGTTGGAGAAAGCCTTCCGCGAGGAACTGGCCCGGATAATAGCCGACGGCTTCACCGAAAAAGAGGTGGCCGAGGCCAAGAGCGGCTGGCTGCAGAAGCAGGTACTGGCGCGCAGCAGCGATCCGGGGCTCGCGGGCTGGCTGGCCGGCAATGAGTACCTGGGCAGGCGTATGGCCTGGTACGGCGACATGGAGAAGAAGGTCGCCGCGCTGGATCCTTCCGATCTGCATGAGGCATTCAGGAAGCACATAGACCCCTCCAAAATATCCTTCTTCCGGGCCGGCGATTTCGCAGGCGCCGCGAAGAAGCAGGCGGCCGAAGCCGGGAAATAGCCTTCCCGGCCGCCAGGCAAAAAGGCCGTCCGCCAGCGCGGACGGCCTTTTCTTTGTCCTGCTATAATATCGGTATGCGAGGCGGGAAAGAAGCGGAGCTGCTGACCCTGGAGAGGATGATAGGCCTCTATTGCAGCGGCGTCCACGGGTGCGCCCCGCCATGCGGGGAGTGCCGGGCGCTGCTGGCCTACGGTACAGACCGGCTGCGGGCCTGCCCGCAAGCCCCTAAGCCCGCCTGCCGGGATTGCCGCGTTCATTGCTATTCGCCCGCGATGAGGGAGCGGGTCCGGGCCGTCATGCGCTATGCGGGCCCGCGCATGACCCTCCGGCACCCGTGGCTGGCGCTGAGGCATCTGCTGGGATTCTAGGCCGGGCCCCGCCTTTTGCTAAAATTTACCCATGACCGACTGGAAACTGTTCGCTCTCGGGGCGGCGCTCTTCGCGGGGCTGACCGCCGTGCTGGCCAAGGTGGGGGTGAAGGACATCCCCTCCAACCTGGCCACGCTGATACGCACCATAGTGATCATCATATTCCTGGGCGGCCTGGTCTGGTTCAGGAACGAATGGCGCAATCCGCTGGAGCTCAACCGCCACAGCGTCATCTTCCTGATACTCTCCGGCCTGGCCACCGGCCTGTCCTGGATCTGCTATTACCGGGCGCTGCAGACCGGCCCGGCCTCGCTGGTCGCGCCCATAGACAAGCTGAGCATAGTCTTCGCCATAGGGCTGTCGGTGGTGTTCCTGGGAGAGAGGCTGGGCCCTTACCAGTGGGCCGGGGCCTCCATGATAGCGGCCGGCACCCTCCTTATAATCTTCAAATAAGCCCCCGGTCCGGGGCATAAATGGAAAAGGCCGGCTGTGAAGCCGGCCTTTCCGTTGGCTGGAAAAGCCTTATTTCAGGTGCTTGCCCAGTATGCCCGCCAGTTCGAACATGGAGACCTGGTCCTTGCCGAAGAGCTTGCGCAGTTTGTCGTCCGCGTTGATATTGCGGCGGTTGACCTTGTCCTGCAGGCCGTTGGCCTTGATATAGTCCCAGATCTTCTTGACCGCCTCGGGGCGGGGTACCGGCTGGTCGCCTATCACGGCCGCCAGGTCGGCGTCCGGCTGCATGGGTTTCATGAACTTGGGGTTAGCCATATGTATTCTCCTTGAAAATGGGGTCCTGCCTACATAGTACCAAAAAACGGCCGCCGCGCGCCCCTGCCCGCGGTCAATAAGGCCGGACCGCCCTTTCTCTGGGCCCTTTGGCCTATAAAACTCAGGGCCCCCGGGCCCTTTGAGCCTTCTTTGGCGGGGGCTAGACTATTCATGGGAGTTGACAAAGGTCAAGTGAGCCAGGAGGAAGCCATGATACGCAAAACCGCCCTCACCGCGATAGCGGCTCTTCTGATACCCGCCGCCGGCTGGTCCGTCGATTTCGACGGTTCCGTCCGCAACGGCGACATAATGGAACAGATCTCCCAGGTGGAGCTCGCCGTCCCCGCCGAGGCCATTACCGCCCAGGACCAGGAGAAGGGCCTGATCGACTGGCTTTTCGGCAAGGCGCGGAAAGAAGCCACCATCATGGTCTTCATCAACGGCAAGAACAATCTCGAGCGCTTCGGCCTCAAGGACATGAACGAGATGGAGCTGGTCGGCTCCTCCGACAAGGTCAACGTGGTGGTCCAGATCGGCCGTATGGCCGGCTTCGACGAGGGCGAGGGCGACTGGCAGACCACCCGCCGCTATCTGGTCCGGAAGGACACCGATACCGCCAATGTCACCTCCCCGGTGATCGAGGACCTGGGCTCCGTGGACATGGGCGACTACCGCCAGCTGGCCGCTTTCGGCAAGTGGGCCAAGGAGAATTACCCGGCCAAGAAGTACATGCTGGTCGTCTGGAACCACGGCGACGGCTGGCTCAAGAATAAGGCCGCCAAAGAGGAGAACAGCAATAAGGGTATCTCCTACGACGACGAGACCGGCAACCACATGACCATTCCCGAGCTCGCGGCCGCGCTGCGCGAGATGGGCGGCGTGGACGTGTACGGCTCCGACGCCTGCCTGATGCAGATGGCCGAGGTGGTCTACGAGCTCAAGGACAGCGTGGACTATATCGTCGGCTCCGAGGAGACCGAGCCCGGCGACGGCTATACCTACGATCTCTTCCTGGGGCCCATCGTGGCCGAGCCCGGCATGAGCGCCGAGCGGATGGCCAAAGTCGCGGTGGACGGCTACAGCGACCACTACCGGGACATCAACCAGGGCTCCACGCAGAGCTATATCAGGACCGCCGAGATAGCCGGCTTCACGCAGAAGGCCGACGCCTTCGCGGCCGCCGTCATGGCCGCCGGCGAGAAAGAGGCGGCCAGGAACGCCCGCTCTTCCGCGATGAGCTACGCGCTCCCGGACAATAAGGACCTTTACGACTTCGCCAGGCTGATGGCGGCCGGCTCGCAGAGCCAGGAGGTCAGGACCGCCGCCGCGGAACTTATGGCCAATATCACCGGCCGCCTGGTGGGCCACAACCGGACCAATAACCAGCCGGCCTACTACTGGTACCCGGCCGTGGACTATTCGCCCTCCAAGGGCATAGCGGCCTACTTGCCCTCGGGCGCCTTCGCCCCCGGTTACGACGAACTGCGCTGGGCTTCGGCCTCGCAGTGGGACGAGTTCGCCGCCTGGATGAACCAGCAGTAAACAAGATCGGGCTGAAACGAAGAAGGCCGCGGGTTCCGCCCCGCGGCCTTCGCGTTTCCCGTGGGCCCAATGGCCGCGCCTTCCTGGGTCCTTCGTTCCTTGCCCGGCCGCCGTGGCCGGGCTACACTATACCGCGGTTGACGATGGTCAAGCCTGGAGGAACGATGATGCGTAAGACAACGATTACGGCTATAGCGGCCCTTCTGATGCCGGCGGCCGGCTGGTCCGTCGATTTCGACGGGGCCTCCCGCGGCGGCGGCATAATGGACGAGATCTCCCGGGTGGAGCTGGCCCTTCCGGCCGAAGCCCTGGTCCCCGAGGCGCAGGATAAGGGCATACTCGACTGGCTCTTCGGCAAGAGCGAGGCCGAGTGGACCATCATGGTCTTCTCCAACGCCAAGAACGACCTGGAACGCTTCCTCCTCAGCGACATAAACGAGATGGAACTGGTCGGTTCCAGCAAGAAGGTCAATATCGTGGTCGAGGTCGGCCGCATGGACGGCTACGACTCCTCGGACGACAACTGGACCGGCGTGCGCCGCTACCTTATACAGAAGGACGACGACATGAGCCGGATGGGCTCCAAGCTCATCCAGGAAATGGGCATGACCGACATGGGCGATTACCGCAACCTGGCCGCCTTCGGCAAATGGGCCAAGGAGAACTTCCCCGCCAGGAAGTACATGCTGATAGTCTCCAACCACGGCTCGGGCTGGGAGAAGGGCGTCCGCAAGGCCGTCGTGGAGAACAAGGGCATCTCTTACGACGAGCAGAGCGGCAACCATATCAACACCCCGCAGCTGGGCGCCGCGCTGCGCGAGATCGGCAAGCTGGACGTCTTCAGCACCGACGCCTGCCTGATGCAGATGGCCGAGGTGGTCTACGAGCTCAAGGACAGCGTGGACTATATCGTCGGCTCCGAGGAGACCGAGCCCGGCGACGGCTACACCTATAACGACTTCCTGGGCCCGCTGGTGGCGCGGCCCGCGATGACGCCGCGGGAAGTGGGCCGGCTGACCGTGGACGCCTACAGCGACCACTACGACAGGATCGACCAGGGCTATACGCAGAGCCTGGCGCGCGCCTCGGCCGTGCGCGGCCTGCTGGCCGCGAGCAACGCCTTCGCCGACGCGATGATGGCCTCCGGCGAGAAAGAACTGGCGAAAAGCGCCCGCAACGCGACGATCAACTTCGCCGTGTACGAGAACCGCGATATGTACGACTTCGCCCGCCGCGTCGTGGAGGGCTCGCAGGACCAGAACGTGAAGGCCGCCGGCCAGGCGCTGATGGACTATATCACCGGCTCGCTGATGATCCACAGCCGCGCCCGCGACAGCCAGGGCGGCTTCTGGAGCGGCCCCAAGCAGTATACGCTGGCCAAAGGCATGGCGGCCTACTTCCCCTCCTACAACCTCGCCGCCGGCTACAGTGAGCTGGCCTGGGCCAGGGATTCGCGCTGGGACGAGTTCGTCACCTGGATGAACCAGCCGTAAAAAGATCGGGCTGAAACGAAGAAGGCCGCGGGCTCCGCACCCGCGGCCTTCTTATTGGGGTCGAAAGTAAAGCCCCGGCCCCTTTATCTGACTTTGGAACGGAAGTAGGAGACGGTCTTCTTCAGCCCCTCCTCGAGGCCGACCTTAGGCTCCCATTTGAGCAGCTTGCGGGCTTTCGCGATGTCGGGACGGCGCACCTTGGGATCGTCCTCCGGCAGAGGGCGGAACACGATCTTCGACCTGCTGCCGGTTATCTTCTTGACGGTCCGGGCCAGTTCCAGCAGCGTTATCTCGTGCGGATTGCCTATGTTCACCGGGCCGTTATGGCCGCTCTTCAGCAGCCGGTAGATGCCCTCGATGAGGTCCGAGACATAGCAGAGGCTGCGCGTCTGGCCGCCGTCGCCGTATACCGTTATCGGCCTGTTCCTGAGCGCCTGCACCATGAAGTTGGGCACCGCGCGGCCGTCCTCGAGGCGCATATTGGGACCGTAGGTGTTGAAGATGCGCAGCAGCCGCACCTGCACGCCGTGGTAGCGGTGGTAGGCCATGGTCATGGCCTCGGCGAAGCGCTTGGCCTCGTCGTAGACGCCGCGCGGGCCTATCGGGTTCACATTGCCCCAGTAGCCCTCGTGCTGCGGGTTTATCCGCGGGTCGCCGTAGACCTCGGAGGTCGAGGCGATCATGAAGATCGCCTTCTTGTCCTTGGCCAGGCCCAGCGCCTTATGCGTGCCCAGCGCGCCGACCTTGAGCGTCGGTATCGGGTGCTTCAGGTAGTCTATCGGGCTGGCCGGGCTGGCGAAGTGCAGCACGGCGTCCAGCTTGCCGGGCACGTGCAGGTAGTTGGTCACGTCGTACTTGGTGAACGAGAACCTGTCGTTGCCGAAAAGGTCCTCGATGTTGGCGATATTGCCGGTGATGAAGTTGTCCAGGCCGATGACCGAGTGGCCCTTCGCCAGCAGATAGCGCGAGAGGTGGCTGCCCAGGAAGCCGGCGGCGCCGGTTACCAGTATCCGCATCAGGGCCTCCCGACCGACTTGTAGGTCCAGCCCAGCGCCCTCATCGCCGCGGGGTCGTAGAGGTTGCGCCCGTCGATCATGATGGGGTGCCTGGCGGCGGCGAGCAGTTTCTTCTGGTCCAGTTCCGCGAACTCCTTCCATTCGGTGACCAGGCAGACGCAGTCGGCGCCCCTGGCGCACTCGTAGGCGTCCTTAGCGAAAAGGACGCCCTTCATGACCTTTTTCGCGTTCTCCTGGGATACGGGGTCGTAGCCGCGCACCTTCGCGCCGCGTTTGAGCAGCTCGGCGGCTATGTCTATAGAAGGGGCGAAACGCATGTCGTCGGTCTCCGGCTTGAAGGCCAGCCCGAGCAGCGCTACGGTCTTGCCCTCCAGGTTCCAGAGTTCGTCCTCGATCCTGCGGACCAGCCACAGTTTCTGGCCCTCGTTGATGTCCTTGACGGTCTTGAGCAGGTCGAAATCGTAGCCGACCTGCCGGCTGAGCCAGTGGAAGGCCTCGAGGTCCTTGGGGAAGCAGAAGCCGCCGAAGCCGATGCCGGCCTTGAGGAAGGCCGGGCCTATCCGCCTGTCGAGGCCCATGCCCCGGGCCACGTCCTCCACGTTGGCGCCGGTGCGCTCGCAGACGTTCGCCACGGCGTTGATGAACGAGATCTTGGTGGAGAGGAAGGAATTGGAGGCGTGCTTGATGAGCTCCGCGCTCTTGACGCTGGTGACCACGATCGGGGCTTTTTTGAGCGGCTTGTAGACGCGGCGCATCACCTCTTCCGCCCGCCCGGAGCTGACCCCCACCACCACCCGGTCGGGCTCCAGGAAGTCCCGGACGGCCGTGCCCTCGCGCAGGAACTCGGGGTTCGAGGCCACGTCGAAAGGGATGTGGCGCTTGTTGTGGCGGCCGACGGTCTTCTCGATGCGGTCGCAGGTGGAGACCGGCACGGTGGATTTCTCCACGATGACCGTGTAGTCGGTCATGTTGAGCGCGACCTGCTCGGAGACCTTCTCTATGGCGCTGAGGTCCGCCGAGCCGTCGTCGCGCGGCGGCGTGCCCACGGCGATGAAGACGGCCGCGGCGCGGTGGCCCTTGTGCAGCATGCCTTCCTTCACGGAGGAGGCGAAGTGCAGGCGGCCGGCCTTCACGTTCTTCTTCACGACGCGCTCGAGGTCGTCCTCGTAGATGGGCATGATCCCTTTTTCCAGCATCTTTATCTTGCGCGGGTCGTTGTCCACGCAGACCACGCGGTGGCCCAGTTCGGCCAGGCAGGCGCCGGACACGAGGCCGACGTAGCCGGCCCCGACCATGCAGATGTTCACTTTTTCGTTCCTGGTTCTTTTCATCGCTTCCTCATAAAGCCGCCGGCACGCTCGTCGAGCATGCCGGCGCGGTATCGTTCGGAAAAAGGACCGAGTTATTTCGCCGGCGCGGCCCCGTCGGAGGGGGCGCAGGGCGCTTCGGCGCCCGGCTCCAGGACTATCTCCCTGGCCTTCGCCAGTTCGCAGGCGCGCTTCTTCTCGGAGCGGCCCAGGAACCAGAGGGCGATGAAGATGATGACCAGGGCGAACCAGTCCTCCGGCTTCGGCGGCTTCATCTTCATCAGGAAGAAGACGACCAGCGTGGCGACGGTGCCGGCGATCAGCGAGGTGAGTCGGTTGACCAGGCCGGCGAAGGTCGCCGTGCGGCCCTGGAACATGAACAGGAAGACCGAGAAGAAGGCCCCGATGCCGTACGGGACGCCGGCCAGCGCGGCCTTGAACCACTGCTCATGGGGTTCGTGGAAAGCGTTCTGGAAATTGACCACGAAGTCCTTGGAGTTCTCCGGGTTCCCGCTGGCGAAGAAGAGCAGGAAGAGCGTCGCCAGGATCATCGTGCTGCTGGCCGAGATCTGCTCCACCGCGAAGAAGCCCTTGTTGTCGTAGGGCACGCCCTTGGTGCGGGTGTTCTTGAAGTAGTTCATTATGTAGATGCGTATGCCGTAGGCGACTATGTAGGAGCTCAGGATGGTCATGGCCGCCACGTTGTGGACGAAGTCGAAGTCGCCGGGGCGGACATAGTAGAGCTTGAGCCCGACGGCGAGCAGCGCCAGGACGACGCCCACGTTCTCCTCCCAGTAGACGGTCTTCTTCAGGATGCCCTGCTTTATCTGTATGGCGTCTATGATGCGGCTGAGCACGATGACGCTGGCCCGCATGATGATCATGGCGACCATGACCGAGATGGGCAGCAGGTACATCAGCGTGGTCGTGGGGATGACGACCGCGGTGCAGACGCCCGAGGGGATGATGTAGAGGAATTCCTTGGGGAAGGTGACGCCGAACATCGTGGTGTATTGCTGCGACTTGAACTTGTACCACTTCCAGTAGATGACCAGGCCTACGCAGAAAAGGCTGGACAGCGCCGTGGAGTAGACCATGAAGTAGACGTCGCTCATGCCCGGGTAGCCGGGCGCCGTGTTGAGGAAGTACTTGGGCGCTATGCCGGTGGCGATGTAGGTTATGAAGTAACCCAGGGAGAGCTGCAGCAGTCTCTCGGTGGTGCCTTCGTGCGTTTTCTGGGTGAAGACGGTCTTGAGCGTTTTTATCATCTTTTTGGTCCCTCTCGCGGATGGTTAATTTTTATTATATATAAATCCCGGCGGAATTTCACCGCCGCGCGTCCGTTCCGCCCGCGTAGGCGGGCCGCGCGGCGGGCCGGTGCGGCTGCGGCCGGTCAGTTGCCCTGCTTGCGTTTCTGCGAGAGTTCGTAGGCTTTCTGTATCTTGGCCTCGAGGGCCGGCATCTCGAAAGGCTTGACGACGTAATCCATCGCCCCGAAGAGCAGCGCGTCGTTGAGGGTGGCGGCGTCGTTGAGGCCGCTGACCGCGAGTATCGGGACGAAGGCCGTGGCCGGGTCGGAATGGAACTCGTTCATCAGGCTGATCCCGTCCACCGCCGGCATCATGATGTCGGTTATGATGACGTCGGGGATGTTCCCGTCGGCGATGTGTCTGCGGGCCGCGCGCGGGTCGGCGAAGACCTTCACTTCGTACTTCGACGCGTCGAGGCCGGATTCGTAGATGTCGAGGATGGCCTCGTCGTCGTCTATCGCTATCACTTTTATCCTGGGTCGTTCCATGTCTTCGTCCTCTCTCCGTCGGCCGCCGCCCGGCGGCGGTCTCACTTCTTGCGGGAGTACTGCATCCGGAAACGGAACTCGCCCCTGGTCGTCTTTATATAGAAGAGGTCCCGCATCCCGTAGATCTTGTGCCTGGTTATGAAATCGGAGACGGCCTTGATATCCTTCTCGGACTCCAGCGGGACCAGCCGGTGGGGCTGCTTGACCGCCGTCATCAGGGGCTTGTTCTTCTGCAGGTCGTAGGTCTCCACCAGGTTGAACTCGTAATCCTGGCCGACGCGGCTCAGGAAAGTGTCGCGCAGCTGGCCCTCGAGGGGCTCGGCGCTGAGGAAGCCCGCCATGGTCTCGTCGGCGGGCAGCTTCTCGGCGGCCTTGCGGGCCTCGGTCATGGCGTAGGAGAAGGCCTCCCCGAACTTGTTGAGCGGGGCCTCGAAGCGGCGCAGTTCGCCGTTGATATAGGCCGAGATCCGCAGCAGGTCCCCTTTGTAGAAGACCATTTTGCTGCCGGTGCCGCTCTGCGCGTTGAGGATGTCGGAACTTTTTATCTCGCGGAAGAAATCCTTGGCGAACATGGACTTTATCCGCCCGCGCCTGATCGTGACCTCGCCGGCCTTGGATTCGTCCCGCACTATGACCGCGCCGTCCTGCCCTATCTCGAAATAATAATCCACGAAGCCTTTCTTCTTGGAGACTATGTTCATCCAGGCGGCCTCTTCGGTGGCCGTGAAAGCCCCGTGGCGGGCGGCCCAGGCCGCTCCGGCCGCCGAGACCGCCAGGAGCGCGATGGCGAGCTTTCTCATGGTTTCTCCTTTCCGCCTCCGCCGGAAGGCAGGGACTCTATCGCCCCGTCCAGCGAAAGCAGGTCCCTGCCGCGGGACCAGGCCAGGAAGGCCAGGGCCAGCAGTATGAAGTTGAGGCCCAGCTCCACTCCTATCGGGTTGCTCCTGGCCGTGCCGAAACAGCCGCAGCTGGTTATCGGCAGTCCGCGCAGCATGGCCTGGCCCAGCAGCACCTGGAAGAAGACGATAAGCGCCCCGGTGAGCCCGGCGGTGATGCGCGTGAACAGGCCGGCGGCCAGCAGCAGGCCCAGGTAGATCTCCGCCCACGGTACGGTCAGCGAGGCCAGGGTCGCCGTCCAGGCGGGGAAAAGCCTGTAGGTCTCTATGGCGTAGGCGAATTCCTCCGCCGGGGCCGCGGCCTTGAGGAAGCCCGCCCAGGCGAACACCAGGCCGAGCGTGACGCGGCCGGCGAGGGCGGCCCATTGCGCGAAAGAGGCGGTTTTCAGGTGTTTCATTTCAGCGGGATTATCAGCGGCCTGGCCTTGTCCACCAGCTGGCCCAGGCCGACGGCCCTCTTGCCGTTGACGAAGAAGGTCGGGGTCGCGTTTATGCCGCGCATATCGCCCTCGGCCATGTCGCCGCGCACCTGGCGCTCGGTGCCGGGGTCCGCCAGGCAGGCTTCCAGGGCGGTCCGGTCCAGCCCGGCTTTTTCGACGTACTCGTCGAATATCTTCCGCGGTTCGCGCTCCAGCGCCCAGTCGCGCTGGAACTCGAAGAGCAGGTCCGTGTACTCCTCGAATCTGCCCTGGCGGCCGGCGCAGTCTGCGCGCATGGCGGCTTCCACCGACCAGGGGTGGATATTGGTCAGCGGGTAATGCTTGAAAACTACGCGCACCTTGTCCGGATAGGCTTTCCTTATTTCCTTCACGCCGGAATAGGCGTGGCGGCAGGCGGGGCAGGCGAAATCGGTGAATTCCTCTATGACTATGGGAGCGTCGGCCGGGCCGGTATCGCGGAAGGGCGGCACCGGCCGCTCCGGGCCCAGGTTCATGTGCCGCGCCAGCAGCGTGGCCAGCGTGGCCAGGAAGACCAGCGCCGCGGCGGCCGCCAGCTTGCGGTAGAGCACGCGCTTGTCCTTGATCCCGGGTATTCTCATTATCAGATGATTTTAACTATTTTGGAGGAGCTTTGCGCCCCTTTGACCAGCATTATCTTCCTGGCGTCCACCTTGAGCTCCAGCGAGAGCTGCCGGATGGCCGAGGCGTTGGCGAGTCCCCGTTCGGGCTTCGCCTTGGTCCAGATCTCGTAGGTGTCGGCGGTCTTCTTCATTATCTTGTCGCGCCGCTCGCCGGGGTGCACCCGCAGTTTTATGAACATCGGTCCGCCTCAGTCCGCCAGCAGGGATTCCGAGGTCATGTCTTCCGGCTGGTCGAGGTCCATTACTTCCAGGACGGTCGGGGCGATGTCCGACAGGATGCCGTGCGGACGCAGCCTGGCCTTCGGCCTGTCCTTGTCGATATAGATGAACTCCACGGGGTTGGTGGTGTGGGCGGTCTTGGGCATGTTTATCCTGTAATCCCACATCTCCTCGGCGTTGCCGTGGTCGGAACTGATCATGACGACATAGTCCTTCGCCGTCGCGGCGTCCACCAGCGTTCTGACGCTCTCGTCGGTGACCTCCACCGCTTTCACGGCGGACTCGTAGATGCCGGTGTGCCCCACCATGTCGCAGTTGGCGAAGTTGACGACGATGAAATCGTACTTGCCGGAATTTATCTCGGCGACGGCGCGCTCGCGCACGCGCGGGGCGTCCATCTCGGGGTGCTCGCCGAAACTGGCCGGGTCCCAGCTGCCCTTTATCTCGACCTGGTCCTCGCCGGGGTAGGGCGCGGTGCGCTTGCCGTTGAAGAACGAGGTGACGTGCTTGAACTTCTGGGTCTCGGCCAGGCGCAGCTGCTTGAGGCCCTTCTCCGAGATGACCTGGCCGAGCAGGTTGTCCATGCCGCCGCCTTCGTCCATGGCGGAGAGCGCGTTGAACTTGAAGGCGTCGTAGTAGCGGGTGAGGCCGCAATAGACGACGTCCATCTTCTTCCAGCGCTCGCCGGGGTAGTTCTCCTCGACGAAGCACTTGGTGAGCTGTATGGCGCGGTCCTGGCGGAAGTTGAAGTGCACGACGGAGTCGCCGTCCTTCATGCCGGGGTAATCGCCGATGACGGTGGGCGGTATGTATTCGTCGACTATGGGCTGGCCGTTGGGGTTCTTCAGCGAGGCATAGGCGGCTTCGAGGGCCGCGGCGGCGGTCCTGGCCTTCGCGCCTTCGGCCCTGGTGATGGTGTTGTAGGTCCGGTCGGTCAGCGTCCATTTTTCGCCGCGGTCCATGGCGTAATAGCGGCCCATGACGGTGGCGACGGCGGAGTTTCCGGTCTCTTTTATGACCTCGTCGAGCATTTTGACGAAGGAGAGGGCGCTGCGGGGGGGCGTGTCGCGGCCGTCGGCGAAGAAGTGTATCCAGACCTGTTTGATGCCGCGCTTCCTGGCTTCGCGCATGATGGAATACATGTGGTCCTGGTGGGCGTGTACGCCTTCGTCCTGGACGAGGCCCATCAGGTGGAGGGCCGAGCCTTTCTTAACGCAGTTGTCGAGGGCGGCGGCCAGCGCTTTCGTTTTGAAGAAGGTGCCGTCCTCTATCATGTCCTTGATGCGCTTGAGTTCCTGCACGACGATGCGGCCGGCGCCGATATTGAGGTGGCCGACCTCCGATGAGCCCATGTAGCCTTTGGGGAGGCCTACGGCTTCGCCGGCGGGTTCGAGGACGGTGTTGGGCCAGGTCCTGAGGTAGGCGTCCATGTTGGGGGTCCGGGCGTTGACCACGGCGTTGTACTTGTCGGGTTTGTACATGCCCCAGCCGTCCCTGATGATCAGCAGCACTTTCCTGGCCATAGTTAGGTCCTTATCCGTCCGAAAGAGGTGTCCCGCCCCTATATTTTAGGATATATGGCGGGGCTTATATAGGGGGCAAAGAGAACTATTCCGGGCCGCCGGGGGCTCACCACGAAAAAACACCGCTCGCACACCGTGCTCGCGCTCCGACCTCGCCGCTCGCGCTCGTATGCACCTCCGCTCCGCGAGGAGCAAAGCACCGTCAGCTGCGGCGCATACTCCGTAAGCTCGCGGCTTCGGACGGTTTTTCTTAGGTGAGGCCCCCGCCGTCCCGGCTTGTTCCCTTATTAAAGCGCGATTGGGAAAAAGCCTTCATCATGCGGCTTGCCTCAAGGCTCAGCGGTGTGCCTAGCTATTTGTCGTTTTAGGAAAATTCTTTTAGTGTTGTTGCTCCTTTTGATCTTTGCAATAAATGGTACGATTGGGTGTTATGAATTTTTCCAATACTCAAGTTGATAAACTTGGCGAAAATCTACGAAAGGGTGTAACTGTTGACATCTTAAGAAAAACCGACGCATATACCCGGTCATTTGATAATGTTTACAGCAAAATTACTGAACAAATTTCGTCGCGGTTAAAACTTAACTATACAGGAAGACCCGTTAAATCAACAAAATCTTTAATAGAAAAGTTAAATCGCGAAACATCTAGGTTGAGCCAGATTCAGGATATTTCAGGATATCGAATAGTCGTTGAAGATGTTTTTATGCAGAATGATGTTGTATCAAAACTTGAAGAGATTTTTGATTTAGTAGATGTTGTTGATAGGCGAGAGCGCTCTAGTAATGGCTATCGTGCGGTTCATGTCATCCCATATGTAGAGGGAAAGCCTTTTGAAATCCAGATTCGAAGCAAATTACAGCATTATTGGGCCGAACTTTCTGAAAAAATTGCGGACAAAGTAGGCATAGATGTTAAGTATGGAGGCGGGCCGGTTGAGGCAAGGGAAACTCTTTCCGAACTCTCGGATACTATTAAGTCTGTTGAAAACGTGGAACTTCAGCTTAAACAGAAGCGGTTGTGGGAGCCAGAGGATTTAAGGTGGATTGAGTTTGAAGAACAGAATTTTAATATACCGCCGGAATTCTACGCGCGTAAGCGGGTAGATGGATAGCATCCGCTGTCCTCGTTCTTTGATATGATGAAATATTATGAAATACCGCAAGCAAGGACATTGCGTGTATTATGCCCAGTATCA
>Ga0302246_1000563_pt1 | contig 31922 bp, 36 predicted proteins | sample AAG_UR_Trp_MG_FD_193533 | JGI IMG/M metagenome (GOLD analysis project Ga0302246, IMG submission 193533) | Enriched activated sludge microbial communities from anaerobic digester in WTTP, New Holstein, Wisconsin, United States - AAG_UR_Trp | ecosystem: Engineered > Bioreactor > Anaerobic >... | reverse complement strand
CTGTGCGGCCATGCTCAAACACTACAAGGGTGTGGTTGGTCACGGGATTGAGCAGCCCCTCGGCACGGTGACCTGCGTTGACCATCACTCGCTCATGTCGGCGGTGGTGGTCGGGGCCGGCGGCCCCAGCTACGGAGGCAGACCGGCAGCGGTCGACGCGCCGTTGGGCACGGTGCTGACTGACAATCACCGCGCCGTCGCGGTCTGCAAGATGCGGGGTGACAACGTCGGTCACGGGGCCGACGAGCCGCTCCATACGGTCAGCGCACGCGGGACGCATCACGCGCTCCTCGCTGCGACTATCGCCAAGGACTACGGTACGGGCGGATGCGTGGACGCAAGAGCACCTCTCGCGACTGTTACGCAGCGTGACAAGCTCGAACTCGTCACGGGATGCTTCGCGGCCTACTACGGCGCAGAGGGCGACGGACAGCCCGTCACGGCCCCCGTCCGCACCACGACGACCCGCGACCGGTTCGCGCTCGTCCGCGCCCTGCTGGACGAGTACACCCCCGGCGTCGAGCCTGTCGTCACCATCGGCGGGCAGCGGTACGCCATCGTCGACGTCGGCCTCCGGATGCTGACGCCGCGCGAGCTTGCGCGGGCGCAAGGCTTTCCAGACGCCTACACGCTCGACACGGTGGATGGCAAACCAGTCACCAAAAAGGCGCAGGTCGCCATGATAGGCAACAGCGTGTGCCCCGACATGGCCGCCGCACTGGTGAGGTCCAACTACCGACCTGTGCGCCACGATGCGCCGGTGGTCGCCATGCCGCTGCTGGAGGTGTGCAATGCTTGAGCAATGCAACATCCACCTTGGCGATTGCCTCGACACTCTCCGCAAGATGCCGGATGGCTCCGTCAACTGCTGTGTGACGTCGCCGCCCTACTATGCGCTGCGAGACTACGGCGTGGAGGGCCAGCTAGTCCTTGAAGACTCGCCCGAGCAGTACGTGGACAGACTGGTGTCTATCTTCGGCGAGGTGCGACGTGTCTTGCGGGATGACGGCACGCTCTGGCTCAACATCGGGGACAGCTACGCGGGCAGCGGCAAGGGTGCATGGGCCAACAAGGACGCCCAAAAGGCTATCTACGTCCCTGACCATGCAGACCCGCAATGCAAGGTTGACAAGGTGCCAGCGGGCCTCAAGCCCAAGGACCTGATGGGCATCCCATGGCGTGTGGCGTTCGCCCTGCAGGAGGATGGGTGGTATCTGCGCCAAGACATCATCTGGCACAAGCCCAACGCGATGCCGGAGAGCGTCCGCGACAGGTGCACCAAAGCGCACGAGTATATTTTCCTGCTCGCGAAGGCGCCACGGTACTACTACGACCATGAGTCCATCAAAGAGCCTGCCAACCTGACGGGCAAGGGCGACGCCAACACGTTTCGCGGCGGCGCATACGTCAACAACAGCACGTTCATCAATTCGGCGGGCGGCAAGCGCACCGTAGTGGGCAATCGACGCGGGCGGCGAGATTCGTTTCGTCGGCCCGAAAGCAAACGCGGACAAGTGATACCAGGTCAGCTTTACGGGACCCATCGAGGCGACCGCCTTGAATCTGCATGGGACATCACGACCCGTAACAGGCGCAGCGTGTGGACGGTGGCGACACGCGGGTACAAGGACGCGCACTTCGCGACCTACCCGCAAGAGCTTGTCGAGCCGAGCATATTGGCGGGCTGCCCGGAGGGTGGCGTCGTTCTCGACCCGTTCACGGGCAGCGGGACGACTGCCGTCGCTGCGCTGTGCTTGGGGCGTCGTTTCGTGGGCTGCGAGATCAACCCGGAATACATAGCCCTCGCCGAGACCCGTATCGCAACGATCAAACCGTACAAGTCCGAGCGGCTTGAGCCTCTGCCGCTTCTGGAGGTGTGCAATGCGTGATCACACCATCCTAGCCGAAGCCCTTCGGCGTCATGGTCTGCGTTCCATACCCGACATGCATTGCCCATGCGGAGGGCGCATGCAGGCGACCTTGCATGTGTTCCGTTCACAGTGGGAAATTCGTTGCAACCGCTGCGACATGATTTCGGTTCACTCCGAATTGCCCGCGGCCTTGTTCATGTACCGAAAGAAATCAGAGCCGTATCAGCTCACCCTGTAAAACAACGGGAAAAGCATCATGCATACCGCCGGGAAGTTAGACCCATTGACTGACATCACCCCCCCCGTGACCATCATCATCCATCCCGTTGAAAACGGCCTCATCCTTGAAGCGGGCCGACAGCGCCGTGTATTCGAGGTCGGCCCTGGGCGCAGGGCAGAGGCAGTGCGTGATGTTCTGCGCGCTGTTCAGGCTGCCTTGTCAGATCACCCATGCATCGGCCTGGTCGAAGCCCGCATTGAGGTCAGAGATGGACAGACGAACCAAGTATCCACCACTGAAACGCTGGCCGACATGCTTGATACCGATGCTGTTGCGCGTCGCCTTGGCGTATCAAAGCGCACGTTGGAGGGCATGCGTGCCAAGGGGACAGGCCCAGCGTTCCATGAATTTGGTGGCAGTATCCGCTATCTGCTTGGAGATGTAGAGGCATGGCGCAGGGAGCACCGTGTAACTACGCATGGTGCCCCAGTGCATGAAGCTCAAGAGCGTGGGGGTAGGGCGTGATCCAGCAAGTCGGACACGATGGACAGGCTGTCTGCCTGATGACCGGGGATGAGGTGCGCGTAGCGAGTGGTCATCTCGACGGACTCGTGGCGCAGCAACTCCTTGAGCTCAAGCAGGGTGACCTTGCCGGACTGGGCCAACCAGCTTGCAAAGGTATGGCGGAAGGTATGAAAGCTGACCCGGTGAATGCTCTCCTGTACGCCGTCGTTGAGGCCGAGATGGTCGATGGCGCGCGGGAACGCACTTCCAATCCCCTTGCGTCGTCCTCCTGTTCGCGAGGGGAAGAGGAGATGCTGTGGGCCACGCATGTGCGGAGCCAAAAGGTCGAACACAGCAGCATCTGCATGAACTGGCTGGCGCTTTCCGCCTTTGCTTGTCACCCAGATCACACCGGACAGAGGTATGACGTCGGCTCCGTAGATGCCAAATATCTCCGTCAGGCGCATCCCCGTGCGAAGGGAAAGCGCGGCCATCGCGTACAGCTGTGCGGAGCGGAGCTTCAAGTCTTGCAAGAGCCTCGCCGCTTCATCTGGGGTAAAGTAGCGCACGCGGGCATTCTGCGGGCGCGGCAGGCGGAATGCGCTACCGCGTCGCGTGGCCAGCGGATTGACCCCTGCATAGACTTTCGTCTCCAGTGCATGGTTGATGGCGCGTCGAAGGTGCGAAAACCGATGCCGGATTGTCTGCTCTGCAAGCCCGGCATCCTGCATGGCCAGCTTGGCTATCGAGAGCATATCAACGGTCACGGCCTGAATGGGGATGTGGTGGAACGTCTCGCGCAAGTGGGTGTTGTAGGAGCTCATTTCCGCGTCGATGTACATGCCCTCTGCGCGAGCGTAGCGCTCGTAAACCTCGATCGCCATGCCGACCGTACAGGCCGGGCTAGGGTCGGGGGCATTATTAGCTTCATGCATCTCGCGCAGCAACTCGTCACGCTTACGGTTGGCGATTTGCGGGCGCATGCCCTCGGAGTGTTTGCCAACAGTCTGGTAGCGCGGCTTGCCATCACTGTCTTTGTACCAGATGGCATACGCACGGTCCTGCACCCCGTTTATACGTCGGGACAGGAGGCGGGAGTACACGCCTGGGTATTTTGTTTTCTCAAACTTTGCGCCCATAACGAGTTCAGGGTATATTTCACCGCGATTTGCCGCAATGAAATATACCCTGAACTCTACCCGTCGCCGCTCGAATGGTTCGAAGTGTCCGGCAACGTATTGATTTTACTTGGTGGGCAATGCAAGATTCGAACTTGCGGCCTTTGGCTCCGGAGGCGAAAGACTAGCCGCGCAAAGAAGCGCAATCTGCCGAAAATTGTTACACATTCCGAAAGGGACACGGACGCTGATCCCTGCCTAACTTGCCCTCTGCCGCAGCTTAAAATCAACCCGTCACTCTACCCATACGGAGTGGCGGCATGACTAAGCCTACCACCTCAAAGGGCACGGGGGCCAAAGCCGCCTCCAAGCGCTCAGCCAGACCAGCCGCCAGCGGTGACGTAGTCGTGGTGGAACACAAGCTACCCGACGTCCGCCGAGAGTTTCTTGCCGTCCTGCGCCGTAGGTTGGCCTCTGGTATGTGCCCTGGCGCGCCGTTTGACGTGCTATCATGGGAAGGTTGGATGTTGGTTCGCCCGATTGACATGATGGGTGACGCCGACGACATGCCGTCTTTTGATACGCCCCCTGTCGATGCATACGCCGATGATCTTTCCATGCCTGATTCGGATGATGCGTGTGATGCTATGGACCCTATGCCCGAAGCATCCGGCACCAAGCCTGTTAAGCCTGCGCGCCCACGGTTTGAGCCGCCTCAGTTTCCCCCACGTCATAAGGGTGCAATTCCGCGCACCGAAGATGGCATACCAGACTATGACGCTTTAGCTGGCATGGCCCGCTACGACATCGCCACTGAACGCCAGTGGGTCTGGGATTGTGTGCGCGGGAAGGACGCCCACGACGGCGGGAACACATACAATCCAGATCACATCGATGCCCCACCTCAGCTGACCCCTTGGGTAGCCATGCACCCTGAAAGGCTACCTGCGGAGAGGCCAGATCTGTTCACCATGCACGAGAAGCGCAAGCGTAACCAGTTGGGAGATGCAGAATTGTTCCGCCTACGTGCGGAGGGTTTATTCATCTACGATTTCTCGCGTGGCAAGGAAGGTAAAGGCGACTGGATGAAGTACGACGGCATTTGCTGGAAGCCTGACGTACAGCGCGACGTGATGGGCGATGCCGTGGGCGTCATGGGTGTGGCCAACTGGTACGACAGCGCGGCTCTTGAACAGATTCAGGAAGGTCAGGACAAAATCGAGCTGGCCTGCATTGAGGTGCGCAAGAGAATGGAAGCGTCCGAAGCCAGTGAAGAGGATATCGCCAAGGCGCAGGAAGCAAAGGCCAGTTTGCTTCGGAAATACAATTCAACGCTTGTTGACGCCTTCGAGCGTCGCGCCTCTGGGCTGCGGACCAGATCGCGAGCCTCGGAAGTGCTGTCTGTGGCCGCCAACGGATGCCGTGCGCTGTCCACCACCGGCGCGGAGTGGGACGCCAACCCTGTCGTTCTAGCATTTCCCAATGGCATCGTGGACCTCGAAACGGGACGCCTGATGCGCGCCAGACCGTCGCAGATGATCACCAGGTGCACTGCATTCGAGTACCGGGGCCTGTCTACTTGCACCGCCCGGTGGGAAGAGCACCTGTACAAGGTGATGTGCGGTGACATGGCGCTGATTGATTACTTCGGGCGAGTGATGGGCTACAGCGCCACAGGCCTCATGGACAAGAAGGAAATGTACTGCCTGTGGGGGCCAACGGCGGACAACGCCAAGTCGGCCACCATGGCGGCCATCACGACCGCCCTTGGCGAATATGCGAGGTCGATCAAGGTCAACGTGTTGCTGGAAGACGGACAGAAGGGCAGCGGCCCGAACCCCGAATTGATGGCCCTGAACGGCCCTCGGCTGGCCGTGGCCAGTGAGCCGAAGCGTAGTGCATCGTTCGCGCTGGAAATGATCAAGGCCATCACGGGCGGCGACGAAATCAACGAGCGCGGCCTGTACGCAGACGCCCTGCCGTTCAAGCCCAAGTGCAAGCTGTGCATGCACACCAACTTCATACCGAACATCAAGGACGCCGACCGCGCGTTCCAGAAGCGGCTACGGGTGTTGCCGTTCAAAGCCCAGTTCGTGACGGACCCCGCCCTCGTTGATGAGTCTCGCTGCATCTACAAGGCCGTTCCCGGCCTGCTTGCAAAATCCATGGACCAGTACGGACCGGAAATCCTTGCGTGGCTGGTGCGCTACGCCCGCCAGTACCTGCGCGACCAGGATCTGACTCCGCCCCGCGTGGTGGCGGAACTGACCAAAGACGTCATCGAGGATCAGGACCTGATCGGCGAGTTCATTGGGTTCTGCTGCGACATCCGTGAAGACGTAAAGGTACAGGCCAAGGACCTGCACCGGGCCTTCCGCAACTGGTGCATGAAGGAGAAGGACATGCAGGAGAAACACGTTCTGAACCACAAAGCCTTCGGCGCACTGATGCTGCAACGCGAGTTTGAGCGACGCAAGACCAATGGTGTGTACTGGTATCACGGCCTGTGCCCGCGCGACACGTGGCTGAAGATCGACGAAGACGCGAGTTAGGAGGGCACCATGGGATACGTAGGGAAAAAACTTTCGTCTAGCTTCGAGCTCAAGTGCAAGCTGGCCATGCAAACCAACTTCATCCCCACCATCAATGACGCCGACCGTGCGTTCCAGAAACGGCTAAGGGTGTTGCCGTTCAAAGCCAAGTTCGCAACCAGCGGAGCGAGCGAAGACGGAGAGAATTAGGAGGCACCATGGGATACGCAGGCAAACATCTTTCGTCGGGGCAGTGTGAGTCCATAGCTCGCAGTCTGCTTACGGACATGGCGCCGCATTCATCAGGCAATGCAGGCTACGGGGCGCGCTGTCCCATGCATGCCGAGAATACGACTTCAGATTACAGGTTTTATTACAACCCTGAAGACGATTGTGGGTACTGCTTTAGTTGTCAGGGCCATACCGACCTCATTGGCATCTTCAATTTGGTCAACAATCGAGACGAGAATGATCCTGATGGATTCAAAGAGTTCTGCGAAAGGTTCGCGCCTAACATATTATTGGGAAAGGGTGGAGCACCACGTAAGTCTCCTGCCCCCCGTAAACCAGTGGACTGGGCACCGAAGCAAAAAACACAGGTGCAGGAAAGCTGGATCCAGCGTGCCGAACGTTTTGTGGCGAAACGAGCAGCAACCCTTTTATCCACCCCCTACGCGCTGGATCAACTCGCTCGTTGGGGCATCACTCGCGCCACAGCGGAAAAATGCCGCATTGGATGGGTCGATGAGCGGCGTTTCTATCACTACCAGAACTGGGGACTCCCCCCCATGCAGAAGAAAGATGGCACTCCGAAAAAGATGTATGCCCCTGTTGGACTAGTGTTCCCCTGCTACTCCGGAGGGGTGATCAGGCGCATCAAGATTCGTGCGGACAAGCCGCAGGAAGGGGAATTGCGCTACAGGGCCATTGAAGGTGGTGACGCCTCATACGGAATATGGGGCCGACCGGACAGCCCGTTCTGGATCGTGGTGGAGACAGAGCGCGATGCCATCCTGTGTTGGCAAGAATTGCGTCGCTACGGCTTCGGAGCCATGGGCACAGGCAACGCCTCCCTCGCTCCTGACCCGTTCGCCCACGACATCCTGTCGCGCTGCGAGTGCGTGGTGAACGCTCTCGACAATGACCATGCCGGAGCACGTGCCAGTTGGGGCTTCGCCACCGAGATGGAGAAGTTCCGCTGGAACGTGGCCTATCCTCATTCCATCCGCTGGCTGGTGCCCGCTGTCATCGGCAAGGACGTGGGAGACCTGCCGAGTGCGGGCCTTGATGTATGGGAGTGGCTTCGACGCGGCCTGCCATCATGGATGGAGGAATCATGCCTGCGCTATGCGGAAAAGTGGGATCGCCGCACCGAAGAACAGCGCGGCAATGCACTGGATGAGCAAGAGGCGGTGGATGAGGCCCATGATGATGTGGAGCCGTGTCCTGCAGCGCCGGCATCCGTACTCGTGGAGTGGCCCCCACTGACGGACATCCCCGATGGACAGGCCCGTGCCACATACCGCGACATGCTCATCATTGCATCCGAACACGTTCAGGTGCGCGTACAGGGTGATGTGGTGCAGCCTGTGCACCGCCCTGGAGCAAAGCCCCAGTCTATCGAACTGGATTTCGTTGCAGGCATGCTGGAAATGCAGCCCGAATTGGTTCAATTGCTGCGCGATGTGGCGAAAAAACAGGAGGTTGCGGCATGATTTCTCTTGAACATCGTAAACTCTACGCCAACCTCGCGCAAACAATGGGCCGCGAGAACCAGCTGAATCAGGCAGTGGAAGAACTGTGCGAACTGGCCGTGGCCATCCGTCATTTCATACGCGGCCGACGTGGTTCACGGTATGCGTTGCTGAAAGAGGTGGCGGACGTATCCATCATGCTCGATCAAGTGTTGTGCATTTTGAGCGTACCTGAAGGCCTGCACGAGGCTGGAGACCTCGAATTGCTTCGTTCCTTCTACATAGTGCGCGCCGGAGAAATAGCCAGACTGCGCGAACGTTTGGACAGCGGGGAACTGGCGTGAGCAAAGAAGCCGACATCCTGCAATCAACCAATCAGGTGAAAGAGTTCTTGGTGGCTCAGGGCTTCCGTGTTTCGTACGGCAAGGTGCGTGACGACATTGCCCGCGGCGCACTCAAGCCCCGCCGAGGAGGTGGCTACACCCACGCGGCAGCGCTGGCATACGCCAAGGCCAACATTGCCCGGCGCGATGTTGACCCGTCCCCCGTGTCAGATGCTCCACGAGGCGTAGCCGCAGAAGGCGCAGCCGAACGCCGCACGAGTGCCGATGCCGAGTTGAAAGAGATCGGTGCCATGCGGGCGCGGTTCAACTTCGCTCGCGAGATGGGGCGCTACACTGAGACTGTGACCGTCGAGGCGGAACTGGCAGCTCGTGCCAGAGCCTTTCGCTTAGGTCTGGAGAAGTTCGGAAGTGATGCGGCCACTCAGACGGCCAGCATCTTCGGGGCGGACGGAAAGCATGCCGCCGAACTGGCCCGTCGCCTTGGGCTTCCGGATACTCCAGATGGGGATGCTGTGCGCATCATCGTGGACTTCGCCCTCTCGCGAGCTCCGGTATTCACCAGGCGTTGGCAGCGGCACATAGAGGGGTTTCTTGATGCCTATGCCACGGACGCATGGTGGACTGACGAAATGCGCAACGCATATGAAAAATTCATGGAGCACAGCGAGGTGGAGGTGTCCGATGTTTGATTCCACCACATCTGACGTGACCGTTGCCCCACCGGTGATATTCACCCAGTCTGAACGCGAGGTATTCCGTGCCCCGCTGCGCGTGTCGTCCTACGAATGGGCATGCCGGAACATGCGCATCGTAGCTGGGCGGTACAAAGGGCAGCTATGGTCGCCGCACGCCTCGCCGCAGGCACGAGGCATACTTGACACGCTGGACCGCCCCCATGTGCGCGAAGTTTTCTACATCGCGAGTTCACAGGCCACCAAGACTACAACTGTCATGGCGTGGATATTCGCCGAACTGGTGCGCCGTATGGATAATGTTGGGTTCGGCAGGCCGGATATGGATTCGGTGCGACGTTTCTTTACCAAGACCATTCACCCATACTTTCGCGCCATGCCAGCCCTGCGTTCCATGCTGCTACGGGGCGAGGAGAGCCTGAACAACTTCGACGTGGCCCTGAAGGGAGATGCCAGCCTGCTATCCATGTGGTCGGGGTCTGATTCCAGCATGCGGTCCATATCAATGCCTGTCATCTATCTGGATGAGGAGGATGCATTCGCAGATGATACGGCGGCCACCCGCATGATGGAACGTGCCGACAGCTATCACATGTTCGAACTGTCCAAGATCATCCACACATGCCGCCCAGAAGGCAGTGAAGAAAAATCACGCATATGGTCAGCCGCCAAGAGGCGCGCCCAGGCGTGGATGCGCTATGAGGCGCGTTGCCCCGTCTGCCACGAATACCAGGTGATGGAGCATCAGAACATTGTGGCTGTGGATGGCAGCAAAGACGCCGGGCGTATCGCGTCCGAAAATCTTGCACGCTACCAGTGCCAGCATTGTAAAGCGCAATGGACGGACACTGCACGAGACATGGCCGTAGGCAATGGGCGATGGACACCGGAATACGGTGACCCGGAAACAGCTACCGTAGTGGCCTTTCACTTTCGTGCGTGGGAATCAACCTTCATCAAACTGTCCACGGTGCTGTCCAAGTGGTTCGCAGCTCAAGGCAGCCCGAAAGAGAAACAGTCGTTCGACAACAACGAATGCGCAAAGCCTTACCGCTTCGTCGAGGTAGACACTGACGAGAAGCGACTAGCAGCCTGCATCAATCAGCTTCTTCCGCAAGGTGTCGTTCCTGAATGGGCACTGGCCCTAACCCTGTCTGTGGACATGCAGAAAGACTATTTCCTGTGGTCCGTTGCTGCACATGCCATAGGTCCTGAACGCATGCACATCGTGGACTACGGGCGGTGCCAGAGTTGGGAAGAGCTGGCCGAAGTGGTCTTCCAGTCGCGCTACCTCGTAGATGAGGAGACTGGCAGAAGCATGGGCATCTGGCGCGCTGCGCTTGATACCGGCGGCAGCAGGCACGAGCAGGATGTATCCCGTCCCATGCAGGCCTACAACTGGTTGTTGGGCCAGCGCACCGGCGTGATTTACGGAACCAAGGGCATGAGCAGGCACAGCCCCGGCGTGTTCGTGAAGGATTCCGTCATCGACACGCTGCCCAACGGTAGGAAGATGAACAGCCCCTACGTGTTGAAGATGCTGGACACCGACGCCTTCAAGCGACTGATCTTCTGGCGGGTGGACGAGGGACGGACCGAAGAACCGTTGACCTTCCACGCACAGACAGACAGCGACTACCTGAAGCAGGTAGCTTCCGAGCGGCTAGAAAAGGTGCGCGGAGAGGAAAAATGGGTGCGCCATCGTGCCAACCACTATTTGGACTGTCTGGTGGGCCACCACGCCATGGTGCATTGGCAATGGAAACCTAGTCTCGCCCAGCTTGCACAGGCCACGAGAGCGAAGGAAGACGCGCCCGCCCTGCCAAAACCGCAGGAAAACCCCTACACCGGGGAGGTAGAATAGCCATGGGAGTGCAGGATGTGGTCAGCGTTGCCATTGCGCGTGCGCGTGACGGCGTAGAGTACGGGCCTAACGGTGCGACATGTCCGTTGTGCGGCCAACGCATGAAGGTGACGAACACTCGCAAGGATGGACATGCTCGGGTACGCTATCACAGGTGCGTCAATACCGCGTGCCTTTTGTGTTCAATGGGGAGCATCGTCAAGAGCGTACAAGGGGTGTGATTGGCCTTCGTGTCATGAACGAAAATGGCGGCCTCGGAAGCGGGTGCCGCCTTATTTATTTTCAACCCATGTGTCAATAGAGATGTTACTATTTATAGTCATTTACTAGAAATAGTATCGACTTCCTTCCCCCCGCCGTTTTGCAAGGTGTACTTCGCAAAAAAATACACCCTGCAACCGCAACGCGCGGGGGTTTTCATGACAGCCGCCCAACTGCAAACCCGTTTGGACAAGTATCTCGCCGCAGAGGCCGCCATTCTCGACGGCAGCCAGAGCTATGAGGTTGACGGGGCCTCGTTCACCAAGGCTGACCTTGGCACTATCCGCAAGGCCATCAGCGAACTGGAAGGCAAGATTGCCGCTACGCAGCGCGGGGGCGGCGGCTTTTCCACCGCGCAAGTGGTGTTCTGATGCGTCTGGGCGAAGCGCTGCATCACGCCGTGACTGGCGTTGTTGGTGGCCTGTTGGGAGCATTCTCGCCCAAGGCTGCTTTGCAGTACCGCCATGGTCGCGCCGTTTTGCTCTCCTATGCGGCCGCAACCCGCAAAGGGCCCAACGCTCGCTGGAACCCGCGCGACATCCATCCTGACCTCATGAACATGCGCGACCGCAGGCTGGTGCAGGCCCGCGCGCGTGATCTGGTGCGCAACAACCCTAACGTGGCCGGGGCTCTGGAAAAAATCAGCAATAACGTGGTGCACACCGGCATCATCCCGCAGGCGCAACTACGCGACAACACCGGCAAGCGGGACAAGGCCGCCAGCCAGCGAGTGGAAGACGATTTCAGCCGCTGGGCTGACGCCGTGAACCTCTGGGAATTGCAAGAGTTGCACTGCCGCCACATGTGGACCGACGGCGGATACCTGGCCCACTTCTTTCTTGACCGCTCGCTGTTGCGCCGCGGCCTTGTGCCGCTGGGTGTAGAGCTACTGGAGTACGACCAGCTTGACCGCAAGACGCACGGTCACCTTGCCAACGGCAACGTGGCGCGGTGGGGCACGGAATACGATGCGGACGGGCACCCGGTTGCCCGCCACATCATCCCCTGCAACCCAGGCGACGACATCTTGCCCGGCATGGCCGAAACCCTGCGCATCCCCTCAGCGTGGATACCGCTAATCATGCGGCGCACCCGCATCAACCAGACCGTGCCGGTGAGCTGGATGGCAGCGGCCATCATGACCATGCACAACTTCTCTGAATACCAGACATCAGAGCAAATCGCCGCCCGTCTGGCATCCGCCTTCGGGGTGTTCGTCACCCTGCCGCCTGAAGGGGCTGGAAACGACCTCAACGGGAATCCCATCGGCACCATCGGGACCATCGCTGGGGGCAAGAATACCGAGGGCAAGACGCTGAGCGCGGAACGGTTCATCGGCTCCGGTCGCATCGATGTCATTCCCAACGGCGGAAAGATCGAAGTCGCCCAGTACGACCGCCCCGGAGTAACCTATGAGCCGTACTCACAGGTGACTTTGCGCAGCGGTTCCACCGTGTTCGGCATGTCTGCCGAGGCATTCTCCAACGACTACAGCGACGCATCATATTCTAGCGTACGGCAGGCGGTGCTTGAAGAACGCCGCAGCTACCGCGTGCAACAGCAATTTTTGGTGCGACGCTTCATGTCTCCGGCGTGGAGCATGTGGTGCGACATGCGCACCCTGTTCGGACTTGGAGCAGAAGGCCAGTCCATCCCCGTGCGCTGGCAGACCCCAGGCTGGGAATGGGTAGACCCCACCAAGGACGCGCAATCGGCTGAAAAGCGGCTGGCCCTTGGGCTGGACGATAGACACAGCCTGTGCGCCGAACGCGGACGTGACTTTGACGACGTACTGGAAATGCTGGCTGAAGAGGCCGAAGCCATGCGCGAACGAAGCCTGAACCCGCAACCGTGGAACAAAGTCGGCGGCAACGGCGATCCCGCGGCTCTCCCCCCCGGTGATGATGCCATCCCCGATGATGATGACGACACGCGGTCCGCCCGCAAGGAGTAGCCATGCCCAAAAAGAAGAAAGGCGAGAGCAAGCAGTCCTATCTGCGCCGTTGTGTGCAGGAACAGCGCAGCGCGGGCGCATCCGATGTGAAGGCGATGTCCACCTGCGCTGGGCAGTGGAAAGCGGAAATGGCTGATGCGGACGACGGATTCGTGCGCCTGCGCGGCACCGTGTCCATCCTCGCCGCAGACGATTCCGCCGACATTGCCGAAGCGGCTGACAAGCCCCGGCGTTTTGCGATGTTGGCCTACACCGGAAAGATCATCGACTGGGGTTGGTGGCGCTTCATCATCGACTTGAAGGGCATCAGCGCGAAAGAGGAATTTCCTGCTCTACGCGAGCATGCGCGTGATCGCGTGGTCGGAACCAACGACGAGTGGAAGACGGATGCCAACGGCCTGCATGTCATGGGCAGGTTCAGCCGCGTAACGGCTGACGCGCAGGAAGTGCTGGGCTTGGCTGAGGAAGGATTCCCCTGGCAGACGAGCGTTGGCATCTGGCCGGTGGAAACGATTTTCATTGAAGAGGGCCAATCCCGCAGGGTCAATGGCCAGACCGTGGATGGCCCCTGTGAAATCTGGACCAAGTCCGACGTGCGGGAGGTCAGCTTTGTCTCCCTTGGCGCGGACGATGATACCGCCGCCATCGTCATGACCGACGATGCGGCCAACCACACGGAGGACAGAATGAACAAGAAACTGCGTGCGATGCTGGTGCGCATGGGCCTGAAGAAGGACGCCACCGAAGCCGAGGCTCAGGCGTTTCTGGCGGCCATGGGCGAACGTGGCCAGGCCCTGTCTGCCTCGTTTGAGAATGACGTCGATGGCGATGCGCAGCCCAACGGCGACGGCGTCATCTTGTCCGCTTCCGGGGGCCCCGCGCCCATCCAGGTCACGCTTGGCGCATCCAGCCAACCCGACGCGAACGCTGTCAAGATGGCCACGTTGGCTGAAGAGCGCGAGCGCACCAACGGCATCACCGACCTGTGCCGGAAGCTGCATCTGCCCGTGGAGTTGGGCGACGAACACGTGAAGAAGGGCACACCCCTTTCCGCGTTCAAGGATCTGGCCCTGAACAAGGCCATGGAAGGCAACCCCCGCGTGGGCGGATTCGACATGGGTGCCGACGAGTCGGACAAGTTCCGTAACCTCGCAGCCGAGGGCATCTACCAGCGTACGGGCGGCAGGGTTGAAAAGCCGCAGGACGGTAGCCGCGAGTTCCGCGGCATGTCCATGATCGGCATGGCTCGCCTGTGCCTTGAGCGTGCGGGCAAGAACGTGCGCGGCCTGTCCGACGCCGAAGTGGCCAAGATGGTCATCCAGCCGAGCCTGCGCCTGATGGCCCCCAGCGTCTCCGACTTCGCCAACGTGTTCATGGATGTGGCCAACCGCCGCTTGCAGGCCGCCTACGCTGAGGCTCCTGCAACATGGCGCTCTTGGGTGAACGTGGTCTCCGCAAGCGATTTCAAGACCATGTACGGCATCAGCCTCTCCGAGGCTCCCGACGTGTCGCTGGTGAATGAACTGGGCGAGTACAAGGAAACCACCCTTTCCGACAGTCAGGAATCGTACGCCGTGGGCAAGTACGGCATGATCATGGGACTGTCGTGGGAAATGATCGTCAACGACGATCTGCGCGCCTTCGCTCGCCTTCCCCAGCTCATGGGGGCCTCTGCGCGGAGAAAGCAGGCCGACGTGATCTATGGCCTGCTCACCACCAACCCGGATATGAACGACGGAAAACCGCTGTTCGATGCCTCGCGCGGCAACATCGAAGGCGCGGGAGCCACGAAGACGGCACCCACATCATCCAGTCTGTCTGCGGCCCGCACGGCCATGCGTAAGTTCAAGGGCCCCAAGGGCGCGGTGCTGGACATTCAGCCTCGCACCATCCTTGTCCCGCTGGAACTGGAAACCTCCACCGAAATCCTGCTGCGTTCCGCCGCTCTGCCTCAGGCCGACATGTCTGCCGGGGTGCATAACCCATGGGCTGGCCGCCTGCAGCCCATCGCCGAACCCCGCTTGTCTGCTGACTCCACGACCGGATGGTATCTGGTTGGTGACCCCATGCAGGTGGACACCATCGAAGTGGCATTTCTCGACGGACGCGAAGAGCCTGAAGTGTTCGAGGATGAAAAGTTCGAGACGGACGCCATCCGGTACAAGGTACGCAACGTGTTTGGCGCGGGCGTCATGAACTGGCGCGGGTTCTACTTCAACCCCGGTGCGTAACAGCACCGAGACCTGATCACCGAAGCGCAAAAGGAGATCATCATGGCTTTGAACCATATCCAGTCCGGAAAGGTCATCAACTACACCAACAGCGGCGGCACGGCCATCAAACCTGGTCAGGTAGTGGTCATCGGTACGTTGGTTGGCGTGGCGCTGGTGTACATCGCCGCAGGCGAAAGTGGCAGCGTGGCCATTGAGGAAGTGTACGAGGTGCCTAAGGCCACCGGGGCCATCGCTCAGGGTGCAGCCGTGTACTGGGACGCCGATGGCAACCCTGTGGGTGGCGTTGCCGGTTCTGGCGCCATCGTCACCACGCCCACCGACAACACGCTGGCAGGAAAGGCTTTTGCAGGGGTCGCCAGCGATGCAGCCGTCGTGCGTGTGAAGTTGAACGCATAGTCCAGCGTTACAGACCTGCCTCCCCTCCCCAGCCTCAGGGTCGCCGGGATCCCCCCGGCCCGGCGGCCCACCCCCTGAAACCGAAAGGAGACGCGCCGGATGCACGACACGCTGCTTGGCACCATAGCCGAATACTTAGATGCGCTGGGTGTGCACGCTGGCTTCAAGGGCTGGTGGGCGTTCGTGTTCTCTGTGCTTTCAGCAGCGTTGGGAGGCGTAGGCACGCTGGCCGTGCTGCTGGTGACGCTGATGGTATTGGACTATCTGCTGGGCTTCTGTCGTGCGTGGTGCGCATGCCGCCTCAGCGGCAGGAAAATGCGCAAGGGCATCGTGAAATTCCTGCTCTACGCTGTCGGGGTGTTCGTCGTTTCCATCGTCGATGCGTCCATGTCCGAGACATTCCGCCCACTCGTAAACATGTTGGCATCCGTTGGAATCAACCTGCCATGCCCGGCCCGCTCGTTCTACATGTGCTGGCTGGTGCTGCAAGAGGCTCTGTCCTGCATCAAACACCTTGAAGACTTCGGCCTGCCTGTTCCCGAGTGGCTGCGTAGTCGCCTCGTCTCGTATCGGGACGTGGTGGACGCTGCCGCCGCGGCAGGACGCGGGAGGTAGCATGCCAACCATTCTCAGTCCCAACGAACAGTTGATGGTGAAAGTTGCCATGGACCATGGACTGCCATTTCAGCTGGTGCGCGCCATAGTCATTGTGGAATCGAGCGGAGACACCTTCGCCACCCGGTATGAGCCAGAGTTCTACGAAAGGTACGTTCGGGGCGACGGCACCATAAAGGCTTTCAGCCCTTGCAGCTTGCAGACGGAGCGCACTTTGCGCGCCACCAGCTTTGGATTGATGCAGGTGATGGGGCAGGTGGCCCGTGAGCGCGGATACAGAGGCCCCTATCTTACAAACCTGTGCGATCCCGCCACAGGTTTACAATTCGGATGTCTTCATCTGTCTGCAATGCGCCGCCGGTTCGCCGGACTTGGCTGGGACGCCGCATGCGCCGCCTACAATGGTGGCGCTGGTGCTGTGAAAGGTCGCACGGAGTTCCGCAACCCCGAATACCCCACGAAGGTGCTCAAGGCGTTGGGCGGAAAGTGGCCGGAGTAGTCAGAGGTCGACACAGCCGGGCATTCCACGCCCAGGAGATGATCATGAAGCGTTCCCACATTCTGCTGTCCTTCCTGATGCTTCTTCCCCTGATGGGGATGCTTGGCGGTTGCGATGACAGCAGCTTCGAATCCAGCGCCTACAAGACGCTGGTGGTAGCCGGAAGCAGCTACGATGCCGCCATGTCTGCTTTGTCTGATGCCCACAGCAGGCAGCTTATAAGTGACGGGCAGTGGAACAAGGCCAAGGACATCGCTCGCGTGTACTACGGCGCGTTTCACGCCGCACGCATCGGCCTGGCTGAATACGTGCGTCTGCCGCAGGAAAAGCGGTCGGCATCGGCGCGTGAACAGGTTCAGGCCACCATCACGGCCATGGCCTTGCGTCTGACTGAACTGCTGGACTTTGCACGTACCGTTGGCGTTGGGGTGCAGGCCCTGACCACCGAGGAGAAGTAGAGCCATGAAGGAAATTCTCATCGTCGTACTGGAACTGGCCCTGCGCCACGGTGTGCCCGCCGTCCTCGATGCAGTGAAGCGATGCGAGGGAGAGGTGACAGCCGAGAAGATTGAATCGTTGGCGGGGCTGGTGAAGAACCCTGAAAGTTACGGGAACGGGAAATAGACACTATGGACCTGAGCGCCATGCTCATAGCAGATCACCGCAGTGTACTGCGCGACATGGGCCCAACCCCTGTCGTCGTGGGGTCTGGCGTTAGTGCGCTCGAACCAGTGGACGCATGGGTCCGTGACCGCGGCGTATGCCGCCTGCCTTCCGACGTGGCGGAATACGCTGACGAGCGAGGCCGCTACGCCATAGTACGCGTAGAGGCCTCGTTGCTGACTGAGGAACCGGCGTCAGGTTCTCTCGTCTCATTCGCGGGCATGGAATGGCAGGTGCGCATGGTTACGCTTTCGGGCCTGCTCGGCGCACCTGCCCTGTACACGTTGCACTGCGTAACGGCTGAACGGTCGCGTGGGCGCAACTGGGGGAGATCGTAATGGCTGGTCAGGTTCGCTACATCCTCACCCCGCAGATATACACGGACGCGAAAGGCAACAGCCGCACCCGCTGGCGCAAGGACCCATTCCTGTCAGACAGTGTTTCCATCTTGTCAGCAGCCGTGCAGGGAGATGCGGGACCGTGGCTGTCGCATCTGGCAGCCTTGCTGCCTAGAGAGGTGCACAAGGCCCTGTCGTCTGCCGGGTACGCCATGCAGAAGTTCTTGCGCGAGGACATCGCCGCCGGCGGCCCGCCCGGAACGAACTGGCCGGACCTGTCTGCCGTGCAGAAGTCCGGACGTCTCGACAAGGCCAAGCGCGGCACAAAGCGCGCCCGCAAGCGCACCAAGTTCTTTGGCGGCCTTTCCCGTGCCATCGGCTACTACCGATACGATTTCCCGCGCATGCAGGTGGACATCGGCTGGCTGTCTGCCGCAGCGCAGCGTTACGGCTACATGCTGCAACGCGGTACGCGCACCCCGGTCACCCGCAAGATGGCTGGCCTGTTCAAGGGCGTGATGGGTTGGTGGCCGCGCAAACGCAGCATGGACATGCCAGCCCGCCCGCTGATGGAACCTTCGCTACGCGCCCACGCCTTCGAGTTGCATGCGCACATGGAGAATCGCGTGGGGCGTTATCTCGCCGCATCCGAACGGTGGTTGCATGAAACCCGTAGCAACAAGGCCAAGGCTGCGGACAGCCTACGCGGCGTTGGCGCTGGAGCCTTCGCAGGTATGGGAGCACGTACATGACAGGTTACGAACTCGTGGACATCTGGGCCCAGTCCATCGTGGCGGCAAATGACTTTCATGCATGGTGCACAGCGACATTCGGTTCCCCTGTGAAGATCTTCGTGGGGCTGGATGAATCCCGCAGACCCGGGCGCGATGACGCACCCTATGTACAGATGCACCCCCTTGGAGATGCACGCGGGCCAGAATCCGAATTTCAGGAATGGGGGGTGTGGCTGTCCATGGGCATCTGCGCACCAGACCGCAAGCCGGAAACCTCCGGCATGTTGGTCACCGAACCAGCCCTGCAACTCATGGACAATGAATTCTGCCCCCGTGTGCTGTCCATCCTGCACACATCTGCCCAGCCGCCTCATACTGGAGAGGGCATCACCTTGCCAGGTAAGGGCGGCTACGTGCAGCGCGACGTGACTCTTTCCCTGTCCGAGGAGACCGCCATGGGCCTCGGAGACAACGGCTGGCGGTAGACGCCGCAAACCAACGGAGGAACGACAATGACGAAACAGGCGCGTGGCTACCAGTCCACCCTCATGATCGGGTTCGAGTCTGCTTATCGTACGCAGCCGAGCACCCCGGCGGGCATTCTGCTGCCGTTCAACACCAACGGTCTGAAATCCAGCCGTGAAAAGAACACCCCGGCCACCATCTTCAATTCGCGCAACCCGGTGGAGCCTTTCGACGGCTTCACCACTGTCAACGGTGACATCGTGGTGCCTCTGGACGCTGAAGCCTTCGGATGGTGGCTGGCAGCCTGCTTTGGCTCGCCGGTGACCACCGGGGCCAGCGCTCCGTATAGCCATGTGTTCAAGGTGCCTGATGGCCAGCCATCGTTTGCAGTGGAAAAGAAGCTGGCCCTCACGCCTGTGGTGTACCCCCGTTGTGACGGGGTGAAGATCAACAGCATGTCATTTACGGCAGGTGGTAGCGGAGAGGCCACAGTTTCGCTGTCGTGCGAGGGAGCCAACGAAACGCTGGAATCTGCGCCTCTGGACGCAACACCCGTAACCCCGTCCTTCGACAGATTCTCCAACTTCATGGCTGCGCTAAAGGTTGGCGGAACCGTGGTGGCCGAATCCCCTTCCGTCTCGTTGCAGATCAACAACCAACTGGACACGGGGGAGGATAACTTCTGCCTTGGTTCAGGAGGTGTGCGTGGCGACCTCCCGGAAGGCATCGTGGGGGTTTCCGGCACCATGACCACCCTGTTCAAGAATCGCACGTACATGGACATGGCCATGGATGGAACGGAAACCAGTCTGGAACTCAAGTGGACCAAGGGTACCAAGAGCCTGACGGTGATGCTTGCTGAACTTCAGTTCGCACGCAACACCCCGGCCATCGAAGGCCCGCAGGGCATCAAGCTGGAACTTCCGTTTCAATCCTACCACAGGGCCGATGCAGCCAACAGCGTTGTGGTTGTCACCCTCGTCAACTCCACATCTGGTTACCCCACGGGGGTCTAGTCATGCACATCACTCTGCCGTGCACTGAACAAAAGGTCATGCTGCGTTCGCTCACGCGGGCGCAGGTGAAGGAACTGCTGCGCCTGGAGCGTGAACGGGTCGCGCTGGCCCGTGCCTCGTTGTCGGGAACAGATCAGGAACGCGCCGACGCCCTTTCCAGATTGACCGACGACGAATTCATCTCCACGCGCGAAAGCATGGTGGCTGCCATGTACCCGGACATGGGCCTTGCCACCATGCCCAACAGGGATGCGGTCACGCTCATCGACGCCACGTACCTGTACAGCCTGAACACGCCGGAGAAAGAGATAAAAAACTTGTTCGGGTGTGGCGATGGCACACCGACTCAGACCGAATCGCCTACTGCCGAACCTGCGCAGAGTTAGCTTCTGCACGGGGGGCGTCTGAAGGCAGGCGGCGCGGAAAACCGCGTTGTAGCCGTTGCACGGAGAGATGCCCACGCCTGATGCCGGAGAACCGCCCGACATTCGCCCTGTGGCAGGAGGTCTGTGGGCAATGGCGAGTGGGTTTTGGTGGACGCTTCGCACTGGACTGGCCTGCGGTGTTCGCCATCGCAGAACACCTTGGATTCGAGCCTGACGCGCATACATGGCCCAAGTTGCGGGCCCTTGAACGGGCCACGTTGGAAGACGACGAGATTCGTCGCGAAAAGGACCGAGAAACTCAAGGACAAGGCAGATAGATGGCCAATCCTTCTACCCGCATCACCATATCTGCCAACGATCAGGCCAGCCCGGTCATCCGCCGCATCGGCATGGAGATGGCCGGGCTGGGCCAGACGGCACAGTCCATTGGAGGCATGGCCTCCATGACGGGCTTCGGCTCAGGGCTCATGGCGCTGGCCAACCCTATCACCGCGTTGACTGCCGGTTTCCTGTCGTTGGAGGCATCGGCTCTGCGGGTGGACGACACGCTACGCCGGACGGAAAAGGCCTTCACCGTCATATACGGCAGTGCCAACATCGCCGCAGCTCGCATGAAGGAGATCCGCGACGAGGCCGACAGGCTAGGCGTTTCTTACCTTGAGCTTGCTGACCAAGCCAAAAAGTTCGACGCCGCCGTCGCCCAATCCACGCTGCGAGGGCAAGGGCAAAAAATACTGTCATCGTTCGGCGGGTACGGTGCCGTGCTTGGCCTAGATTCACAGGGTATGAGTATGGTCTATCGTGCCATCACTCAAATGGTATCCAAAGGCAAAATCAGTGCTGAAGAGCTTCGCCAGCAACTTGCAGAGCAGTTGCCTGGTGCCGTGCAGCTATTCGCCGAAGCGTTGGGCGTCTCCGAGCAGCAATTGGACAAGATGCTGGAGAGAGGCGAGGTAGGTCTCAATACGCTGCTGAAGGTGGCAGAGCTTCTGGAAAAGAAGTTCGGTGGAGACCTATCCAAGGTGACGGACAACCTTACCCAGAACGTGGCGCGTCTTGGAAATGCATGGGACGCCTTCCTGCAATCCATCGCTGCAACGGAGGCTGCCAACTGGGTGGTCAAGGGGCTACGCGACGACTTGCAGGAGATGCTGGGCATCGTCCGCGAATTCCAACTTATCTGGATGACCCTGCGCGGCGAGGTTCCCGTTGCAAAGACAGCCTTGGGCATGAGCGCCAAGTCTGCCACGGAGCATTATGACTGGCTCCAGACTCCTGAGGGCCTGCGTTCCCGCATTTCAGAACTGGAAACGGCCAAGGCCTTCCGTTTCTACACGTCTGACAAGAAAGAGATAGACCGTCGTATCGCCGAGCTTGAGCGGCAGTACCGCGAAGCCGTAGCTGCGAGAGAGGCGCAGAACGTTGGCGCACCAGGATCCATGGAAGAGCGGTGGCTGAACCCGCGTGACAAGGGCATGAGCGAAGCGGCGTCCCGCGCACGCAAGGCCGAGGATACACGTTGGGAAGCAGAGGCCAAAGCGCAGGAAAAGGCCGAGCGCGAGGCAGAGCAGAATGCCGAACGCCTGCGTAACGCCTTGCAGCAGATAACTGCTGATCTTGCACGCATGACGGACACTGGCGACGGCTCTGCCTCGCGCTTGGCCGCGTTGAACAAGCAGCTTGAAGATCATGCAGAAAAGATGGGCGCGGCGCACCCCAAGGTAAAGCAATTCGCCGATGTCATCGCCTACGCCAACAAGCATCTCGGTTATACCCCCGCCGAAGTAGACAGGGCCACCCGCGCGGTGGAGGAGCAATCCGATGCCCTGCGCGACAGGGCCAAGGCCATGGAGTCCGCAACCCGCAGTGACGGTACCGTTGACCAGCAGAAGCTTTCTTTGCTCATGGCCCTGTCTGCTGCCGACCGCCAGTACACCAAGGACATCCTGAACGGCGTGGAGGAACGCACCGCAGCCCAACGCCGCGAATTGTCCCAAGACGAAGCCCGCCGCCAGAAGGCCGAACAAGACAAGGCCGTAGTGGAATCGTTCCTGTCTCAACTGGCCTCCATGTACACGAATGACCTCGCGTTGCAGAAGCATGCACTCGACAAGCAGGTGGAGAACTATCGTGCTGCTGGCGTAGCCGAAGTGGATCTTGCTCGCTGGAAGGCCCGGCGTGAACTTGAAATCGCCACCGACGCATGGAGCGGTATCAGCAGAGGGCTGACGAATTTCTACGAGGAGAACACCAACTCTGCCAGACAGTGGGAGAACTTCACCACCAGCACCTTCGGGGGAATCGCCAGTGCGTTTCAGGTGACCACGGACGGTATGACCGTGAACTGGAACAACATGCTCAATAACATGCTGACATCGCTTTTGCAGATGCGCATCAACGCTGCGGCTGGATCTGCTGCGGGGTGGCTTGAGGGCGCGTTATCCTCCTTTTTTAGTGCTGGCGGGGGCACGGGTGGGACGGCATCCGGCGCGTGGGGGAGCTACGCCGACAGAGTTCCAGGCATTGCCGGAGTACGTGCAGCCGGAGGCCCGGTCGAGGCTGGTCGTGCATACCTTGTGGGTGAAAAGCGTCCCGAAGTCTTTGTCCCCGGACTCTCAGGGGCCATCATCCCAAAAGTTGCCTACATGTCGACCGGTGCAGCCCAACATGATGGTGGAGGGCACGCGCTTGGAGTCAGCCTGAAGGTGGAACTCGTGAATCAGTCCGGGGCACCGCTCAAGGCGTCCCAGCAATCCATGACCTTCGACGGAGAGACGTACGTCTGCAAAATGCTGTTGAGCGGGCTGTCCAACAACAATTCCGGCATCACTGAAACCTTCCAGAACATGCGGGGCTAGCATGGATACCTTCCCTACCGGAATTCGTCCTCCATCATCCATCGTAGGCGGTGTGTTCGACCCGTTGGACGAGGCCACCATGGACACCGGCGATGACGCCGCAAGACCGGTGTTCTCCACTCCACGTCAGCAGCCGTGGAAGATGGAGTGGGCGACTATGCCTTTCGCGGAATACGACATGTTGACGGCGTTTCATGAGGCACAGCGGGCGTCAGAATGGATGTACACGCACCCGCGAAATGGGCAGACGTGGGTGTGCCGCTTCAGGTCAGACCCCATCACGTTTTCAGAGCAGGGGGCCAAGTGGCGCACTATCGCCGTCACCTGCACGGTCCAGCCCATCCGGCGGGTGGTGTGATGGCTACGCTTGCACAGATCAAAGAACGCAATAAGCGCCATGGAGGCAACCCGTACCTCATCTTTCTTGAAGTGGCGTTGCCCAACGGTCGATTCATCCGTGCCGCGCGAGACTCACAATCATGGGTCTGGCCGCTGGCAGGGGCTTCCGTAGAGACGCTGGCATCCCCTGGCGACGCCGCCATATACACACTGTCAGCGGATGGTGCGTTGACGTTCTCCGTGGGTGACGGTGCCCCTTCAGGTTGGACGGGCACAGTGTTGCTGCAGCGTAATGACGGTACGGAGATGGCCCCGGACTGGTTCACGGTCTCCACCATCGTAGAGCGACAGGAAGACCAGTTGCTGGCGCAGCCTGCCGCCACTTACCGCCTGCTTGCCGGGCCCGATTTCATCGGTTCTACACGGGCCATCATCGGTGATGACGCCATCAAGCTTTGGCAGGCCATGAATTTCACCCACGAGGTATGGAAAGAAGGCGAGGGTGCCCGTGCTGGCTCGCTTACCCTGACCATCTTCAACACCAACGGTATACCCCAAAAATACGTGGAAGAGCTTGAAGACTGGCGCAAGCAACACGGGCGCATCCCTTGCGACGTGACCGTGGCCGTCGTCAACACTGGTCTACTGCATGACCCGGAACCCACAAAGGCCATGACGTTCATTGACCGGGCCATCTCCATCCCCGCTCCTGGTACACACGTGCGCATCACCTTGGGCGTGCCGTCAACCTTCGACCGACAGGTGCCGCGCTCTATTCTGATGCGCGACTACTGCCGTTGGCAGACAACAACGCAGTGCCCGCATGTGGCCACTTGTCGCCATACTCTGGCCAACTGCAAGACCATCACGGAAACGCTTGACCCTGGCCGCATTGAAAGGTTCGGAGGATTCCCGTTCCTTGGCGGAGGTGCGCTCTATGACGCTTGATCACACTGTGCTGTGTCACGTGCTCACCGGCCAGTACAAGCGTCGGGGGCGGGGCGAGGTGTGCCCCGTGCTGCGCGCCCCGTTGTACGATTGCTGGGGTCTGGTGATGGCTCTTTGCGCCGTGTACGGGCAGCCTGTGCCGGATATTGTGGCAGGGCAGTCGCATGCTCGGCGTGAGGATTGCCACCTTATTTTCGAGCAGCAACTTGCCCGCGGTGATTGGGAGAGACTGGACACCCCCCTTCCTGGGGCAGTCGTAGGCCTCCGCACCGATCCGCGCGGGCGGTCTTTCGTAGATCACGCCGGAGTTGTGGTGGACGCTAGCCGATTTGCACACATTCAGCGGAGCACGGCAGTGCATTGCGACCGACTGGACGACGCGCCATACGCGCGCATGATCGCAGGGTTCTATGTATGGAGAGGTGTGGCATGACCTCATCCATACATAGAGTGTGCCCCGGCCCAATCCCTCCGCTGGCATCCATCCCTGTGCGGCCAGATGGCATGAGCGATGGAGCGGTGTTGCTCACCATGTGTTTCAACTGGATGGAACCGACCGACGCCATCATGGAATGGGTGGACTGGCGTCCCGGCCTCACCTTCGCCGATCTGCTTGAGGCGCATTGGCCCGCAGGCGCGTTCATCGATGAGGGTCTGGACCTTGCCTACTTCGCCAGTGGCCTAGAACTGACCGAAGAAGAGGCCGAAGCGTACATAGTTCGCCCAGCGGATGGCATCATGGTGGCCATGGTACCCGCAAACGGCGGGGGCGGAGGTGGAAGTAACCCGATCGCGGTAGTGGGCATGCTCGCCGTGATGGTAGCCGCCATAGCCACCCAGCAGTGGTATCTGGCGACGTACGGAACGACGTTCACCACAGCAGCCGGGACCACTGCATACACTACAGGCAGCCTGGTGGCTGCCTCTGGTCTCGCTGCAGGTGTGGCCATTGCGGGCACCGCAGGCATCTCAGCGCTGATGCCCTCCACCAGATCTGGTGGTGCGTCATTCGATCCGCTGCAATCGTCTGCCAACTACGGCTTCAGTGCACAGTCCAACCCCACGGCGCAGGGCGGGGCTATCCCTGTAGTGCAGGGCGAGATGCCCAACATCCTTCCCACGCGACTGACAGCGCACCTGTCTACGTCTGGCGACAAGCGGTATTGGAATGGCCTGTTTATTTTAGGCCATGGTGAGGTCGAAGCCTTTGACATCACCATCAACGGCAATCCCGTTGCCAACTATGACGGGGTGGAGGTGGAGACCCGCACCGGAACCATGACACAATCAGTGTTGCCATGGTTTAACGATGCCATCACAGAGAGCACCGAAGGCGTGACCGTGCAATTGTCTACGACATGGTACGCGGCAGTGCTGGACCAGACCGGAGTGACCAAGCTTGGCTTCGGTGTGCAGTGTCCGGGGGGACTTGGCCACGCCAATAACTCCAACGGACTCGATCCCGTGACTGTGCAGGTACAGTTCCAGTACCGCATGTATGGCGCTACGGATTGGGTTGATCTCGGCACGGTATCCATCACTGGCTCAAAGCGCGAGGCCATCATGCGCTATTACGAGTTCCAAGTGCCTGCGGGCCGACATGAAGTACGCTACCGCCATCCTGTGGCCCCGCCCAGCACCACGCTAGACATATCCACAACGTGGCTTGAATACATTCACGAGATCATCCCCGATGACTTCCGCCTGCCTGGTTGTGCGTTGTTGGCCATCCGTGCGTTGCCCACAGACAAGTTGAACGGCAGTGCTCCCACGGTCCGCTGCGGAGTGCGCCGCAACACGGCCATGCTGCCAAATGGTTCAGGGGGGACTGTCTCTCGTCCCCTATCCAACCCGGCTTGGATGGCTTTGGAAGTGCTGACGGATGATGTGTGGGGCGCTGGAGAACCAGCATCCAACATCGATATCGCGTCATTCACCGATACAGCCACCTGGTGCGACCAAAAGAACATTGCTGGTCGTATGTATTGGGACAAGCAAATGCGGGTAGGCACCGCCGTTGACTATCTTGGGCAGCTTGGCCGCTTCGTGGTGGACAGGGTGGGCACCAGGATCATGTGTGTCAGTGACCGCCCTGTGGCCGTGCCCGACGCCTCGTTCCTCATCACATCCGCAGACATACTGCATGGCACGTTGGACCTTGATTACCCTGGAACGGGTGAGGAGATGGCCGATGCGGTCAACGTCACATGGTACGGGGACGATCGCAACGCACGTACCGTGTTCGTGCCTGGAGACTTCTTCCATGCCGTGACGGGCCGCGCTCCCACGGTCGGGGACATAAACCTGTACGCCTGCAAAGATGAAGCAACGGCCCAACGCGCTGGAATCTACTGGCTACGCTGCAATCGCTATCTGACACGAGTGCTTAAGCTGTCCACGAAATGGCGTGCGCTAGGCCCGCACATTCGGAGAGGCAGCGTCATGCAGGTTGCGGCTGATCGACTCATGGCTACGCAATCAGGCCTCGTGCTTGAATCCACGCCCAACACCGTCAAGCTGAACCGTCCCGTCCAACTTGAACCCGGTGCCAGCTATGAGGTGTTCGTCTCGCATGCGGAGGTCGCAGGTGATGTTGATGGAGTCGAACGGGTGTCCATCCGCACTGTACAGCCGGTTGTGGAGTCCACAGTCACCAATGTGCTCACCATCACCACGCCATGGGATGTGGCGCCATCGCCTGACAGTACTGCGGCCGTAGGCGAGGTGGGGCGCACTGTCCGCTGGTACAGGGTAACAGCCCTCTCGCATGGCAGCGACATGACCGTCGAGATTACCGGACGCGAGTACGACCCCGCCGTGTACGCAGACGAAGGTGCTGACCCGCGCACGGACGGTGCGGCAAACTTACCCGCCGTGGCCGGGCTGCTGGCCACCATCATCGACGTAACCGAGGACCTCGTGGCCAAGAAGGTCATCAGCTTGTCTTGGCGCGGTACAGCCATGCATTGGCAAGTATGGATGAGGCGGCTTGGTAGCGATGCAACCGACTGGGTGTACGTTGACAGTACCGCCTACCCCGCATTCGTGGCCCGCAATATCGCGGTGGGCCATATGTACCGCTTCGCCATCACGCACACTGGCAGCGTTGCCGATGGCCAGACCGTAGATGTTGATTACCAGATGAACTCGCCCTCTGGGGCCATCCGACCGGTGACAGCGCTGGATGGAGGCGTAGAGGTCCCGGTCTATGCGCTGGTGGGCGGTGAACCACAACAAGTCATGGGGGTGTTCGGATGACGACGCTGCACGGCGCTCTGACAGGCGCAGACAATATGCACGTTCCATATGCATGGGTGTTCGCCAATCAGGCCGCCCGCGAGACGGGTATAGGCGTCGATTCCAGTGGTGTAGGCAAACTTGCCAGACAGCTAGACGACAACAGCCTATGGATGCTTGTGGGTACGGACCCCATCACTTGGAAGGCTGCAGGCGGAGGGTCAGCATTCCCCGCCGGTACGCGGATGCTGTTTCAGCAGTCGACGGCCCCCACGGGCTGGACGAAGGACACGACCGTCAACGACAAGGCGCTGCGTGTGGTTTCCGGGGCGGTGGGCAGTGGCGGCAGCGTGGCGTTCTCGACGCTGTTCGGGCGCACGGCGACGGATGGCACGACGCTGACGGTGGCGCAGATGCCGTCGCACGGACACGTAATGAAGGTTGGGAAGACGGGCGTTGAAAACCAGATTAGTACAAATGGCCCGTACCTTCACGCGTCGTACACATCCTTGAGCGCCGGGTCATACTCGGATGTAACCATAAACAACTCTGTGCAGGCCAACGGCGGCAACGGTTCACATACCCACGGCCTCGACCTGCGCCTCGCCTACGTCGACATCATCATCGCAACAAAGGCCTAGCCATGCAGATGCAACGCAAGAACCTGTGCCCCTTCGCGGGCTTCGCTGAATGCAGACAACTTGACTGCGCCCTGTTCACGCAGTTGCGCGGCACGCACCCGCAGACCGGGGCGGACATCGACGAGTGGGGATGCTCGCTGGCGTGGCTGCCCGTGCTGCTCATCGAGAACGCACAGCAGGTGCGGCAGGGCGCGGCGGCTACCGAGTCGCTTCGCAATGAGATGGTGCGCACGACAGAGGAAACAGCGGCTCGGCTGGGAACAATCGTTGCCCTCGCGTCACGCACAAAGGCGCAGATTGAGCAGGACGACATTGCCGCCAGCGTGAAGGCTGGCGCGTTCAAGCACTCCATAGGAGGGCCCCATGCCTAGAGTGACCATCGTTCCCGCCGACAGCCTCGTCATCGTGGACGGGCGGGGCCTCAACGTGAGCCTCACCCTGCCGGGACACGTACACGCCATCCAGTGGGACGGCCTCACCGGATGGGTGGAACACAGCGACGGCACGCCGAACACTCCGATGACCCAAGCCGAGTACGACGCACTGGTGGTGCCAGCCCTCGCCGCGTGGGAGTCGGCCCGTGCCGCTGCCGATGCACCGCCCCCGCCCCCGACGCTGGAACAGGCCAAGGCCGCGAAGCTGGCTGCCATCCACAGCGAGAAGAACCGCGCCCGCGACGGCGGGTTTGTGGTCGGGGGTGTGCAGTACGACTCCGACCTCCCGGCGCGGACAAGCTACGCCGAGCTCGCCATCGCCATGCAGACCGACCCTACCCTGACCACGCGCTGGAAAGCGTCGGATGGCGTGTGGGTGGACATGACGTCGGCCTTGTTCGGGCAGGTCTACGCTGCGGGGCGGGCGCACATCGAGGCGTGTTTCGCGTGGCAGGAGGCCCGCGAGCGCGAGGTCGCGGTGGCGACCACTGTCGCGGCTGTCGAGGCTATCAGCGCAACCTATGTGGTGACGCCGTGAGCGCCAACGGCTGCGGCAGATACGGCACGCTCTCCCGTGTCTGGCGCGGCATGACGGGCACGCTGCCCCCATTCGAGGGGTGCTGCAACGAGCACGACCTTGCCTATGAGCAGGCCGAGACAGAGGCGGACAGGCGCTGGGCCGACGACCATTTCCGGCGCTGCGTCGTTGCGCGGGGCTACCGTGTCACAGGAGTTGTCCTCTGGCTGCTCGTGCGGGTTTTCGGCGGGCTGCCCTCCCACACCCAACCACGCCGCACGGCGTAGGAGGCCACCATGTTTTACGCTCCCAAGTCTTTTGAGGACCGGGCCGTCGCCGCAGTCGGGGCCGTCGGTAGCGCGGTCTACGATCAGTCCAATATCCAGCCTGCCGGGGCGCTGTCCATCCAGTGGTCGCGACAGACAGCGGCGGCCCGGCCCAAGCTCCGGGTGATGGGCAGCAATATGCAGGAGGCCAAAACCACGCCCGACAGCGCCGCCGTCGTGTGGCGGCAGTGCCATGAGGTCGAGCTCACGGCCCTGACCGGCAGTCTCGAAATCGCCGCACCACCCTATCGCTATGTGCGATTTGTGCTGGTGGGCGCAACGGCAGACGAGGCAGGGGCGAGTGTCTGGCCCTGCTGGCCATGAGTGTCTCCGTCGAGGTGACGGCCTGTACCATCCGGTGCGGGCCGCACCACACCAAGCACGGCGACCCGTGGGAGTTTGCGGTGCAGGCGCAGATTTTTGACGGTACCGCGTACCTCTACGCCGGGCATGGCCAGTGGTTGCAGCAACGTCGGGCCTTACTCAAAGCGTTGCGTAACCTCGGCGTGCAGCGCGTAGTGTTGGTGCGGATACAAGACGGGCGCAAGCGGCGGGACCAATATGAGGTAGGAGGCGACAATGGCCCTGTACTGGACTGATTTTGCGAGCGACACGCTCGACGCATCCCCGGCGGGATGGACGAGCAACGGCTGGTTGGCTGGCGAGCTGGCCGTCGTCGCCGACGCATCCGCTGGAGGTGGCAGGGCTCTCAAGCTGGCCCCCACGAGCAACGCCCGCCGTACAGCCGTTTGGGATTTGGTCGGCACGGACGCCAATACTGAAGTACTCATCAGGGCGAGGACGCCTGTCGCGCAGACGGGCAACCGCAACCCACTTATCTTGCGCCAGCAAAACAGCGGTACGTCGCTCAAGGGCTACGTGCTGCAACTGTCGTATACCGACGTGCTCACGCTGCTCAAATACGACACGGGAGCGACGACGCTTGCCCCGACTGCGACTGTCTCCGGACTCGCCCACCACGACACCACCAACTGGTACTACATCCGCTACCGGGTCAACGGCTCCACACTGCGCGTGAGGGCGTGGAACGAGGGGCAGGCCGAGCCCACCACGTGGCAACTCGAGGTGACGGACGCGGGCCTCGCTTCCGCTGGTGGTGTGGGTGTGTTCGGCTACTATGCCAACAGCACGTTGCATATCGACTACATCGGCGTTGGCACTGCTGGCGACACGGCACCATCCGGCCCGCAGGTCTCGGCAGGTTTTACGGCAGCCCCCCTCTACGGCCCGGACGACCTGACGGTATCATTTGCCGACACCAGCATCGGCGCGACATCGTGGGCATGGAGCTTCGGAGACGGCAACACGAGCGCGGCGCAGAACCCCACCCACGTATACACCGCCCCCGGCACGTACACCGTGACCCTGACCATCAACGGCGGGGCGGCCTCGCTCACCCGCACGGGGTACATCACTGTCACCGACTCGTCGCTGCCCACGCTCTCCGGTGCGTTCGAGGGCGGCAACATCGACGCCTCGGCCTCATCCGTCTCCCGCACCGGCGGCGACTACGCCATCAGCCTCGTGCCGCGCAAGCAGGACAACGCATACGCGGGTCAGGCATGGTGGTACTTCGGGGTGCGCATCGACAAGATGCTCGGTAAGCGACCATCGTTTAGCCTGCTCTGGACGGATTGGGTCGGCAAGGTCATGGGCCTGACCAGCGGCCCGAAAGTCGGGTGGGTGCCGTGCTGGACGGCGACGCCGGATGACCCCGCGTCGTGGAGGTACGCGCCGTCGTTCAGCTACGCCGACCCGACTGTCTCTTTTCAGTTCGCGGAGGCGTTCGATGCCGACGTGGTGTACGTGGCATACCGTCCTTTCTGCACGCCCTCCATGCTGCGCACGTGGGTGGATGGGCTGGCTGGCATCACCAACCTGCCCGGCAAGACCGGGTACACTGTGGGCACGTCCCCGGCCACCACGGACGAGACGGGCAGGGCCCTACCTGCGCGGGAAATCCTCGGCTTCGAGTTTGGGCGCGGCCCGGCGCAGATGGTCATCATCAGCGGCGTGCATCCCTGCGAGGACCACGGTACGCAGGTGATGCAAGCGTTTGTCGAGTCCCTGCTGGCCTCGCCCGCCATCCTCGCCCGGTACACGGTCATGGTGTACCCGTGCGTCAACCCGCAGGGCCGGGCGGGGCGCAGTTACCGGGGCTCGTTCGACCCGGCTGGCGTGACGCTCGACCCGGCGCGAGAC
>Ga0302246_1000561_pt1 | contig 32116 bp, 31 predicted proteins | sample AAG_UR_Trp_MG_FD_193533 | JGI IMG/M metagenome (GOLD analysis project Ga0302246, IMG submission 193533) | Enriched activated sludge microbial communities from anaerobic digester in WTTP, New Holstein, Wisconsin, United States - AAG_UR_Trp | ecosystem: Engineered > Bioreactor > Anaerobic >... | reverse complement strand
AATCGGAACGATTGCCGGCAGTTTCGTCACGGAGGGGAAAATTACGCGCAAATCGAATGTGCGCCTTGTCCGGGACGGCATCCAGGTTTTCGATGGGAAAATCATGTCACTGAAGCGGTTTAAGGACGACGCGAAGGAAGTCCTAAGCGGTTTTGAATGCGGTATCGGTATCGAAGGATTCAACGATCTGAAACTGGGAGACGTCATCGAAGCCTATACCCAGGAGAAGGTCGAACGGAAACTTTAACCGTTTCCGGATGAAAGAGAGGCTGACCAGGTGATGGTGGTGGGATCAGGGATTATCGATGTTCTCATACCGCAGTGCAGGTCTCTGAAGGAAAAGAGGGGTATCCTGAAGCATCTTCTGAAACGGACGCAGAATGAATTCAATGTGTCGATTGCCGAGGTCGGGGAGAACGATCAATGGAAACGTGCCAGGATCGGTTTCTGCGTGGTCGGTAATGACAAGCAGTACATCAATGCAAAATTGGATCATATTATGGATTTCATCGACGGCATGCAGGTTGTCGAGATTGTGAAGACCAAAATGGAAATTGTGAGCATGGCCGATCTGATGGACCCCTGGGAAGGGGAAGACGGTAAATATGACGAATTTTAAGCGGGCGGACCGGGTTGCCGAACTCATTCAGGTGGAGTTGTCGGATATTCTCCTCAAAGAAATCCGGGATCCCCGGATCGGTACCCTGACGATCACCGGCGTCAAGGTCAGCGACGACCTGCGGGTGGCTAAGGTCTTCTTTGTCGAAATGGGGCAGGACACGTGTCGCCAGGAGACCCAGGAAGGCCTGAGAAAGGCAACGAGTTTCATCAGAAAGGAGCTGGGGCGCAGATTACAGCTCAGGCATACCCCGGAGATTATATTCAGGACGGATCCGTCATTTGCCTACGGAAGCCGGATTGACCGGATCCTCTCGGAATTGGAGGAGCAAGACAACGATCATGCTTCATGATGTTATCGAACAGATCAGATTAAACAATGTATTTCTCATTACGGCACACATCAGACTGGATGGTGACGCTCTTGGTTCGGAACTGGCTCTTTATAATATCCTCCGCTCTCTGGGAAAGAAGGCCGTAATTTACAACCAGGACCGGACTCCCGAGAATTACCGGTTCCTGCCGGGAAGCGATACCATCGTTTCGACGATCGAAAATCCGGATCAGTATGATGCCGTATTTATTCTGGATTGCAGCGAACTGGAACGGGTCGGTGAAAAAGCGGAAGAGATTGCGGGAATGAAGAGGTTGATCAATATCGATCATCATATTTCCAATGACGGATTTTGTCATTTTTCCTACATCGATCCCGCGGCCAGCTCTACGGGGGAATTGCTCTATCGCCTGGCGGAGGCCATGCCGGTCGAATTGACGAAGGAAGCGGCAACAAACCTCTACACGGCCATTTTGACCGATTCGGGCGGTTTCCGTTACAACAGCACGAGCAAGGATACCCTGATCGCGGCGGGCAATCTCGTGGGTTGCGGTGCGGAACCCCGATGGATTTCCGAACAGATTTACGAAAACAATCCCCTGGTCAAGGTTCGCCTGCTGGTGAAGGTTCTGGATACCTTACGTTTCGACCTTGAAGGCCGGGTGGGATCCATGGTCGTTTTTCAGCAGACTCTCGATTCACTGGGGGCGACGCATGAGCATACGGAAAATTTCGTCGATATTCCCCGAGAGATCCAGGGGGTCGATGTGGCGATTTTTTACAGCGAAATGGGCGAAAAATTTTTCAAGTTGAGTCTTCGTTCAAAAGACCGGATCAACGTTGAACGGGTCGCAAAAGCTTTTGGCGGCGGAGGGCATATGAATGCGGCAGCCTGTCGCATTGAGGGTGACTTCCCCGATGTCCATCAGCGTGTCCTGAATGCGGTGCGGTCGGTCCTGTAACGGATGGATGGCCTGGTCATTATTGACAAACCGGCCGGGAAGACCTCCCACGATGTCGTGGCGGAAGTCAAGAGAATCCTTAAGGCGGACAAAGTCGGACACACCGGGACTCTGGATCCACTGGCGACAGGGGTCCTGCCCGTCCTGATCAATGAAGGGACGAAACTTTCCCCCTTTCTGATCACTGATACGAAGGAGTACCGGGCGACGCTCCTTCTCGGGATTCGAACGGACACCCTGGATATTACGGGTGAAGTGCTGGAAAGAAACGAACCCGATGTTCGTGCGGAGGAGGTGATCCGAACAATTGAAGGCCTCTTGGGGGTAAGGCAGCAGGTTCCGCCCCTGTATTCGGCAGTCAAAGTGCGGGGTAAACCGCTGCACCGGTGGGCGCGAAAGGGTTTTACGCTTACGCCGGAACCGAGAACGGTGGAGGTGTTCCGCATTGGCATGGTCGAGATGGATCTGCCTCGGGTGGCTTTTACCGTGTCCTGTTCAAAAGGGACATATATTCGCTCCCTGTGTGCGGATATCGGGGAAACCCTGGGATGCGGGGCGACAATGATTGCCCTGAGGAGAACCAGAAGCGGTTCGTTTTCCGAAGAGGCGGCCCTGCTGCTGAACGGATTGACGGAGGATGAAAAAAGGGTTCGTCTGGTCGAGGCCTTGATCCCGCCCGAAGAAGCGATCTCCGGCTTCAAGGCTGTTTACGTGGACGGGCTTCTGGCGAAGAAAATTCGGGATGGCCATCAGTTGGTGGGGGATGAGATGAGGAGTGATCATATTCCTTTTCTTGCCCAGGGAGATATGATAAGGTTGATCACTTCGGAAACGGGCCTTGTGGCGGTTGCGGAAATGCTCTGCAGTACGGAAGAAATGGCCGCGGATAGCGGGACAAGGCCGCTGGCAAGGACGTTGCGGGTCTTTAAATCACAAAAAATGAATCAACTATGATAAAGGAATGTGCCAAATAAAGAGAGGGAGGGTGAAACGGTGTTAGATGTTGAAAAGAGAGGGACGATAATCAGCGACTTCAAACTTCATGAGAACGATACGGGTTCTCCCGAAGTCCAGATCGCTCTTTTGAGCGCCAGGATCGAATACCTGACGGAGCATTTCAAAACGCATAAAAAGGACCATCATTCCCGGCGGGGTCTGTTAAAGCTGGTCGGCCAAAGGCGAAGGCTTCTCGATTACCTGAAGAAAAATGATTTGGAACGATACAGAAGCATCATTTCCCGTCTGGGACTGAGAAAATAATGCGAATGCTCCTTTCTGCCTTTCCTGCAGTCAGGTATTTGCTGTTCGGAAAGAAGGGTGTTTTGTCTTTTGGGTGAATATCCGTTGTCCGGGAATGGAGATTGTTTTGCCAATAAACCAAATGGAGAGGGAAATAAATCGATGAGTAACGTATTTTCGACTGAGTTTTCCGGGAAGAAACTTTCCTTGAAAGCGAATTATGTAGCCGCGCAGGCCGACGGGGCGATTCTTGCGAGCTACGGAGACACAGTGGTGCTCGTAACGGTGGTGTCCCTGAAAGATAAGCGGGAAGGCCTGGATTTTCTTCCCCTGACGGTAGATTATCAGGAAATGACCTTCGCGGCGGGCAAAATTCCCGGCGGGTTTTTCAAAAGGGAAGGGCGTCCCAACGAGCGGGAAATCCTGACATCGCGTATCATCGATCGGTCCATTCGTCCCCTCTTTCCCAAGGGGTATCACCACGAAACACAGGTGGTTGCAACCGTGCTGTCGGTCGACACGGAGCATGATCCGGATGTGACGGCCCTTCTGGCAACATCGGTCGCTCTGGAGATATCCGACATTCCCTTCAAGGGTCCTATTGCAGCAGCCAGAGTCGGGCGAATCAACGGGCAGTTTGTCTGCAATGCTTCCATCGAAGAGATGGAGAGCAGCGATCTCAACCTTTTTCTCGCCGGCCGGATGGTTCCCCATGAGCAGGGCGAGGGCTATGATGTGAACCTGGTCATGCTCGAAGGTGGAGCCGAAGAAGTGGACGACAGTGTCATCGTCGATGCGATTACCTTTGGTCTGAACGCTATGCGCTCCGTGATCGATCTGCAGATTCAGATGAAAAAGGAAATCGGCAAAACGAAACGGGAGATCGTGATCGAGCCTGTGGATGAAGCGTTTTTAGCCCGGGTAACCGAAAAAGCGGAAGCGGATCTCCAGGCGGCCTATCGTATGCCCCGCAAACAGGATCGTTATTCGCGGCTTGATGACATCCGAAAAGCCGTTATCACGGAGCTGTCCGGTGAGGACGGAAAACTGAAGCCTGTCGTTGCCGGAATTATCGAAAAGATGGAAAGCCGTATCCTTCGGGATATGATTTTAAATGAGCAGAAACGGATAGATGGCCGCGGCACCAAGGACATCCGTCCCATCAGTTCCGAAGTCGGCGTTCTGCCGAGAGCCCATGGATCAGCCCTGTTCAACCGGGGGGAGACTCAGGCCATGGCTGCTTTAACTCTTGGCACTTCTCAGGATGAACAGAGGATGGACTATATTACTGGAGAAGAAATGAGATCTTTTCTTCTCCACTATAACTTTCCCCCTTATTCCGTTGGTGAAGCCAAGCCTTTAAGGAGCCCGGGCAGGCGTGAGATCGGACACGGTGCTTTGGCCAGGCGTGCGTTGGTACCTATTCTACCCGCGGGGGATGTGTTCCCCTATACGATCCGGATTGTATCCGAAATTCTTTCCTCGAACGGATCTTCTTCGATGGCGACGGTCTGTGCCGGGATGCTGTCCCTGATGGACGCCGGTGTTCCCGTCAAGGGAATTGCCGCCGGAATTGCCATGGGACTTTTGAAGGAGAATGACCGAATCGTGATCCTTTCGGATATTCTGGGAGACGAAGACCATTGCGGTGACATGGACTTCAAGGTCTGCGGCACGAAAAAAGGGATTACGTCTGTCCAGATGGATATCAAGATCGACCGCCTGACGGATGATGTGCTACGGATGGCCCTTGACCAGGCAAAGGAGGGCCGTTTCCATATCATCGACAAGCTGATGGAGACCATGACCGAACCGAGGCCGGAAATTTCTCTCTTTGCTCCGAGAATTACGACGGTCAAGGTGCGACCTGACCGGGTGCGCGATGTTATCGGTTCCGGCGGTAAGAACATCAGGCAGATTGTCAGCGAGACAGGTGTGAAGATTGACGTGGAAGATGACGGCACTGTTACCATTGCTTCCTCCGATGCGGAAGCCGCAGCCAGGGCGGTATGCATGGTAAAATGGCTGACCGAAGAGGCGGAAATCGGAAAGATCTATCGCGGCACGGTCAAAAAGATCATGGATTTCGGTGCTTTTGTCGAGATTCTGCCGGGAATGGAAGGCCTGGTTCATATCTCCCAACTGGCAAGAGAACGGGTGGATAAGGTAACGGATATTCTGAGGGAAGGGGATGAAGTGAACGTAAAGGTTCTGGAAATTGACAAGCAGGGGAAGATACGCCTCAGCAGAAAGGAAGCCTTGGGAGAAAATGGTCAATAAGACCATCCTCGCAAACGGAATTCGTGTCGTTTCAGAAGAAATCAATCATGTCCGCTCCGTATCGATTGGCGTGTGGGTCCGTTGCGGCTCCCGCCACGAAGACGGAGCATCCAGCGGGATAGCTCATTTCATCGAACATATGCTTTTTAAGGGGACCCGGAAAAGGTCCCCTCTGGAAATCGCCTCCGCCATCGATGTCGTCGGTGGGGTGATGAATGCCTCCACGGGAAAGGAAAGCACCGCTTTTTATATCAAGGTTCCCGATTACTCCCTTGATCTTGCCATTGAGCTGCTTGCCGATATTTTTAAGGATTCCCGTTTCCGGTCCGAAGATATTGAAAAGGAAAAATCCGTTGTTCAGCAGGAAATACGACTGCTTGAAGATTCTCCGGATGAGTACGTCCATGACTTTTTTGAATCGCAGTTCTGGGACGGCCATCCCTTGGCCCGCCCGATCATGGGAACTCATGACAGTGTTGCCTCTTTGAACCGGAGGAAAGTCCTCCGCTTCTTCGATCACAACTACCGGGGGAAAAATCTCGTCATATCCGTTGCAGGTCAGGTGAAACACGATCAATTGATCGATCTGGTTTCCAGGCATTTTGGGGCAATTGCGGGTATGGAAGAAGAGGTTCCGGACATCCCTCCGCGTTCTTCCGTCATGACATCCACTATGAATAAAGATCTGGAACAGATACACCTCATTATCGGTTGTTCCGCCCCATCATCCATCGATCCTAGGCGATATGCTTCCTTCCTGATGAATGCCCTTTTGGGGGGGAGCATGAGTTCGAGGCTCTTTCAGGAAATCCGGGAAAAAAGGGGCCTGGTTTATGACATCCAGTCTTATTTGAATGCCTACCTGGATACGGGCATGCTTGGAATTTATGCCGGAACCGGGGAGGAACAAGTTCGGGAGGTGATCCGCCTGGTTCTCCGCGAGATGGAACGCCTGCGGAATGATTCCTTGACCGACAAGGAACTCCGGGATGCCAAGGAAATGATCAAGGGCAACTTCCTCCTGAGCATGGAGAGTACGGATAACCGGATGACCCGCCTGGCCAAGAATGAATTCTGTTTCGGCCGGCAGATATTATGGGACGAAGTCATAGAAAGAATTGAAGCGGTAACCCCCAAAGACATCCATGACTTGGCGAGCGAAATGTTTGCTCCGGATAGACTGTCGATGGTGGCGGTAGGCAGGGTTTCTCCCGAGGTTGCCGAGGAAATGCGGGGTAAGGCATGAACATGGAAATCCGTATCCCCGTCAAGAAAATGCCCGACCAGGATGATCTTGAACTGCCCCGGTATATGACGGTTCATGCATCCGGTATGGATGTGCGGGCAGCAGTTTTGGAAAACGAGACAATTCTTCCGGGGGAATGGAAAAAAATATCCGCAGGGTTTGCCGTCTCTCTTCCTGAGGGGTATGAGGCCCAGATCAGACCACGCAGCGGTCTTGCCATGGAGTTCGGTGTGACTGTGCTGAACGCACCGGGTACGATCGATGCGGATTATCGGGGGGAAATCGGGATCATCCTGATTAATCACGGAAAAAAACCTTTCGAAATAAGGCGGGGAGACCGGATTGCCCAGATGGTCATCCAACCGGTCTGTAAAAGTTCCTGGGCGGAAAATTCTGCGCTGGATACGACCGCAAGAGGAACGGGCGGTTTCGGCCATACCCGATTGTCTTAGCTGAGGCTTTTTATTTTAGTCGATATCTTTTCCGGATCAATGTTTTGACATGAATGCGTGCGGGGGAAACGTTACGAATTTTATCAGGATTATGGATAAGTTGACGCATTTGTGCTATCAGAAACCAATTCTGTCCTATTATTCGTCTTGAGGTCATCGTTATGAAGAAAAATATCGTTCAGAAAACGATCAAGGAAATCAATGAAAAGATAAAACAGGGGAAGGCGGTTGTGGTGACGGCGGAGGAGATGATCGATGTCGTAGAAAGACACGGCGATGTCGACGCGGCCAGACGGATCGACGTTGTCACGACGGGGACTTTCAGTCCCATGTGTTCGTCGGGAGCGTTCCTGAATTTCGGTCATACCTCGCCCCGGATTCGGGCTTCCAAGGTCTGGTTAAACGATGTTCCCGCCTATGGCGGGATCGCCGCTGTAGATTGCTATATCGGGGCCACGGAAGTGGTCGAGGGAGACCCCTTGAACAGTGTTTATCCGGGAGAATTTCGCTATGGCGGCGGCCATGTCATTGAGGATCTCGTGAACGGGAAGGTAATCCGTCTCCGGGCGGAGGGATACGGAACGGATTGTTACCCCGCAAGAAAAATCGATAAGAAGATAACCTTGGGAGATTTAAAGGACGCCATCCTGTTCAATCCCAGAAATGCCTATCAGAACTACAACTGCGCCGTCAACATGTCCGACAGGACCATTTACACCTATATGGGCATGCTCCGACCGAAAATGGCCAACGCCAATTACGCCACTTCGGGCCAGTTAAGTCCGCTTTTCAATGATCCTTTTTACAAGACGATCGGTATCGGAACGAGAATTTTTCTCGGCGGCACCCAGGGATTCGTTGCCTGGGAGGGGACACAGCACAATCCCGATGTGCCGCGGGGAAGCAATGGCGTACCTCTCTCCGGCGCGGGAACGATCGCCACAATCGGTAATCTGAAGGACATGATTCCCGAGTGGCTGGTGGGAGCGAGCATTCTCGGTTACGGTGTATCTCTTTATGTTGGGATCGGCATCCCCATTCCCATTTTAAATGAAGAAATGGCGCGCTATACCGCGGTAAAGGATGAGGATATCTATACGCAAGTATACGATTATAGTATGGATTATCCGAAAGGAGGCGGCAAGAGTCTGGGCGAGGTGAGCTATAAGGATTTGCGAAGCGGCAAGATCACATTAAATGGTCAAGAAATTGCCACCGCCCCTCTATCGAGTTACTTCAAAGCCCGGGAGATCGCGAATATACTTAAAGAGTGGATTGAAAAGGGCGCTTTCCTGCTGGGGGAGCCGCAGCAGCTTTTGGCACCTCCAAAAATGTGAAGAATTCATAGTATTTATTATTGCACGCGTAAAAAAAACAATATATATAAACACAAAAAGTCAATTATTTGACGAAACAAAGAGTCAGGTATTTGACAAATAAGGATCTTGATGCTTCCCCCTTTTTGAGGGGTATTGTTCTGATCCTCAAAGTAAAGAAGCTCTTTTTATACATAATGAAAGGACCTGTTCATTGTGAAATTTGGCAGATACATTATCATATTTGTCTTGTTTGTCGGGCTGATGATTACCTTCGGCAATCGAGGGCTGTGGGATAGCTACGTTATGCAGAAGCGGCTGCAGGATCTACAGAAGGCGAATCGAGACATCGTTCATGAAAATGCCTCTCTGAGGCAGGAGATCAACCTGCTCCAGTCAAACCTGTCCTACATCGAGATGATTGCACGAAACGATTTGGGCATGGTGAAGCAGGGAGATGTCGTCTTTCGGATATCAAAATAAAAAGAAATATAAAAGAGTATCGCTCAATTTTGGCGTGTATGGCATTGAATTTGCTAAAAGCGGGGAGGGCAGAATTTGTTTAATGAAGTTAAAAATGAATTCTGGAAGTTACGGCGAGGATAATCGAATATCGGGTAAAATTAGCGTATAAGATTCGTCAAGTCAACTAAACGGTGATCCAATGGGCGATTTCAATGTAAAAGACTTGTTCTCATCAAAAAAGCAACTGGCGGGTTTGGATATCGGGTCAAGTTCCCTGAAACTGGCCGAGATAGACAGCACGGCAAAGGGATACACCCTCCACAGTTACCATCAGATTCCTCTACCCAAAGGTGTCGTCAACGACGGCATTCTTGAGGAACCACAAATTCTCACAAGTAAAATCAAAGAACTCTTCGTACTTTCCGGTTCAAAACGAAGAAATGTCGTGACCTCTCTTTCGGGCAATTCCGTGATCTCCCAGAAGGTCACCTTCATGACGATGACACCCGATGAATTGAGGGGGTTAATTCAGGATGAGGCGGGAAAATACCTGCCCTTCGACAGTATGGAAGATGTCAGCTACGATTTCCAGATTCTGGGGGAAAATGAATTCAATCCGGCCCAGATGGATGTGATGCTTGTGGCGGCCAAGACCGAAATCGTAGACAGCTTTGCCGATGCGATCAAGAGCGCCGGTCTGACTGCAGCGATCGTGGATGTTGATTCATTCGCCCTGGAGACCATGTACGAAGAGAATTATGATTTCGAAGGAGACGATGTTGCGGTACTGGTCAATATCGGAGCGAGCATGACCAATATCAACATTGTCCGGAATGGGGGATCGATTTTAAGAAGAGACTTTACCTTGGGCGGCAACCATATTACGGAAGGGCTCCAGCAAAGCATGGGGTTGACAAGCTTTGAAGAAGCCGAGCGTATCAAAATTCAGGGGCCCGCAGGGGACGCAGAGGCGAAAGAACGCTTCCGCGATAACCTTCTCGTTTCTGCTGATCCGATCTGTTCGGAAATTGAACGGTCCATTGATTATTTCCGTTCCACATATGGCGGAGGAGAGATCAAGGTCATCCTTTTATCGGGCGGATCGGCGAACATTCCGGGCCTTGCAGAGAATCTGAAACAACGTCTAAAGATTAAGACGGAGATCGTGAACCCGTTCAAAAAAGTTGGCTACAATCAGAAGCAGTTTACGACGGAAGAAATTGAAAAAATCGGACCCTCCGCGGCAGTCTGTGTGGGCTTAGCCTTGAGAAAATTGGGTGACAAATGATAAAAATCAATCTACTTCCCTACCACGAAACGGAAAAGAAGGCCAGTCAGGCCAAGGAAATCCTGCTTCTCGTCGGTTCCTTTATCGCGTTTGTTGCATGCATTGCCGTTTTGCACCTCTACATGGTTGCCCGGATCGCACTTCTGGAAAGCGATATCCAAACGAACGAACAGAGGCTCTCGGAATTAAAAAAGATTGTAGGAAATATCGAAGAGCTAAAGGCCGATAAAAAAGTTCTGGAAAACAAGATCAATATCATTACGAAGCTGGAACAGGGGCGTACCTTTCCGGTGTACATGCTGGACCAGTTGGCTTCATCCGTGCCTGTTAAGGATCTCTCCCTTGAAAATATTTCTCAAACCGGCAATTCTCTCTCAGTCGAAGGGAAGGCCAGAAATACGATTGTTGTTGCCTTGTTCATGAAAAGTCTGGAGTCTTTACCGTTTATCGGCTCTGTCGATCTGGTTTCATCCAAACAGGACGAAATCGCCGGGGCCAAGGTTCAGTCGTTCAAATTAAACTGTGCCATTAAGAAGGGGTAGATGATGGCCATTTCTGCTGAAGATCTCAAAAAGCTTTCGCCTCGCATGAAGGCGGTCCTGGTATTTTGTGCCTGTCTCCTCGTCGCATACTTCTACTACTTCTTTTATCTCCAGGCTGCCATGGAAAAGAAAGGAACCCTGGACAGCAACCTGATCCAGTTGAAGCAGGATGTCGAAGCGAAAGAGAAGATCGCGTCCCAAAAAAACAAATTCATTCAGGAACTGAAAAACCTCAAAGGGACCTTCCAGGTTGCCCTGACCAAGTTGCCGGATAAAATGGAAATACCGGGTCTCTTCGAAGCCGTATCTCTGGCGGGTCGGAATTCCGGCATTGAGTTTCTTCTTTTTGAACCTGTTCCGGTATCTCCGATAAAAAAAGAAGATGCAAAAGAAAAGGACAAAGATAAAGATAAGAAACTTGGAAAGGGTGAAAACGTTGCGGATAACAATAAATTTTATACGGATATTCCGATCAAGGTAAAAATTGTGGGTTCCTTTCAGAACACCTTGGAGTTTTTCGATAAGGTTTCCAAATTGCCGAGAATCATCAATGTTGAGAATTTGGCTTTGGATAACAAAAAGGACGCGAAAGCCAAGGAAAGCTCGGTTTTGACGACGTCTTGTATCATTAAGACATACATGTTTCTAGAGAAAGACAACTCAGATAAGACAGGGGGTAGCGATGCCCAGGCAAATTTATAAATTCAAAGTGATGTTTGTATTTTATCTGGTTCTCATCATGGGGTGCTCCGCATGGTGCTTGGCAACCCCCTTATGGGCCGAAGAGGGGGATCTTATTTCCACCGGTGGAGCGGCTTTGGAAACAGCAGGGAAAAAAGACCCTTTTAAACCATTTATCGATACTGCCTCTGAAGTTGCGAAGCAGAAAAGACCCAAAGGGGCCCCCCCCCTTTCCCCTCTGCAGAAACAGGACCTTTCCGCATTCAATCTGGTGGGAATTTCGGGGAATGACGAGGATGGTTGGAAAGCGATTGTTGAGGATGGCGAGAAAAAATTTTATCCTGTTGTTGAGGGAACCTTGATCGGTCTCGATCAGGGCCGTATTTCAAGCATAAAATCGGACCGAGTGGTCGTTGCCGTGAAATCTGCCGATCAGAAAGGGAAAACAAACTATATTACGATAAAGTTGCATAAGGATATCGAGGAAACACCATGATGAAAAGAAAGATATGTCTCATTGTTTTGGTGGCATTATTCCTGTCAGGGATCTCCATTTCCATGGCATCGGCGGTTTCTCCGGGTAACGTGTCTACTCAGGGATCGGGAGCTGTAGAAGAGCAAATCACGGCGGCCTACCTCCAGGACATTACATTTGAAAAGTTGCCTGGTAAAGAGAGGGTGATCCTGGCTTTTTCGAAAGAATCCGGTGCAATGATCGAAAGCAAGAATTCCCAGAGTGTGATTGCGATCATGGCCAACACTTACATCCCAGAAGATTTAAGACGAACCCTTGGGGAGGGTAAACTGGATAATATCTATAAGGTATCCGCATCCCAACAGGACAAGGATGGCCAACCCTGGGGCTATGTTACCATGGAAATGCGGGAGCGAGTCCCCTACATGGTGCGCAGGGATGGCTCCAACATTCTGGTCGATTTTAATGTGGCGGGTCTTGTGGGGAAGGCTAATCGTCAGACAAGTACGACGGCAAAACGGAAAACATCCTTTTCGGGCAATAATGAAACGGGAACGCCTGCTAAAAGTAATGAAAGCTTGGATGGCAATCGCCTCATCACAATTGATTTCCAGGAGGCGAACATTAAAAGCGTTCTTCGTCTGCTGGCCGAGGAAGGTGGAGTCAGTATCGCCTCCGGTGACGATGTCAAAGGAAATGTCACATTGACATTAAAAAAAGTGTCCTGGCAAGAGGCATTTGAAACGGTTGTGGCCGTGCAAGGTTTGGGCAGGGTGAAGGAAGGCAATGTTTTCATTGTTAAGACCATCGATCGTATGCGGAAAGAAGAGAAAACAAAGGCTGATGAAGCTGAAGACAGGGTTAAACGACAAGCCTTGCAGGAAATTGCCGAGCAGGAGAAGCGTGTTAAAGACGGTCGATTACCTCAGATTTCCATAGAGGCCAAGATTGTCGAAGTGAGTCGGTCGGGATCGCGTGAGTTGGGGGTTCTGTGGGCAGGTGCCTGGAAAGGTTCAGAGATCGGATTTGTAGGGAGTAACAGCAGACCGGTTGAGGGGAATACGTCAACATTCGCACTGACTTCGCCCATGTGGGATGACGCCGGGGTGGCCGTTAATACACCTTCGACTGTGTCAGCACTGAATCCGACGTTAGGTGTCGTTGTGGCAACTTCGAACCTTCTTCTTTCTGCGAAACTGGAAGCCCTTGAAACGAGTGGGGAAGGGAAAATAATTTCATCGCCAAGGGTGACGACTTTGGATAATGAGAAAGCAAAAATCGGCCAGGGTGAGGAGATTCCTTATACTACGCGTGATGAAGACGGCGTTCAGAAAGTAGAGATGAAGGATGCAAAGCTTGAATTGGAAGTGACGCCCAAAATTACATCCGAAGGTAAAATATCGTTGAAGGTGATTGCTACGAATAAAGCGGCGGATTGGGAAAAGGTCAACAAGAACAATGAGAATCCACCCCTGGTGGCGAGCAATGTCGAGTCCAAGGTGGTAATAAGTGACGGTGACACCCTAGTCGTTGGGGGAATCATGAAGCAAAACGTTACCACAAGCACGACAGGTGTTCCCTGGTTGTCTAGAATTCCGGTTTTGGGCTGGTTATTCAAATCGGAATCAAAGACTACACAGGAAAGAGAACTTCTGATCTTTGTAACACCGAGGATTATAAAAGGAGTATAAGAGACATTTCAAAAACTCTACAAAACGGAGCGTTCGGTTTTCCGAACGCTCCGTTTTGTTATAGGGAATCAGTCATCCCTGAAAAACTATATTTTCAGGATAGTAATCGTTAAGGACCACACCGCTCTTTGAGAGGGCATAAAAAGAAAGCTGCGAGGAGCTTCCTCAGGTTAAAGCCACATCCGGCAAGAGGGCATTGATCTGATCACCTTCGGTTCCTTTGAGGTAATTGCGCTGGAGGCGATGATCCTGTTTCAGGTGGCCAAAGATCGGTTCGATGGCATTTCTCCCTTTGAACCATTTCCATTGCCCGGCCGGTCATGCTCTTTTTCTTGCGATCGGTCCGATGAATAGCTGTGCCCTTTAGAACGGGTGGTGTTCCCTTGTATCCCCTGTCGGAATACAGGTTCTCCGGCGTGTATCTTGTCAGGCGAACAACCTGGGTTAGGGATGACTCCAGTAGTGTATGCCCGTCATAAGGATTGCCGGGGAGCGATTGAATGCCCCAATCCAGTTATCTTTGGAACCGGTCACCATGGCAACTTTGCTGCCGAACTCATAGCGCTTGCGGGCTTTCCCTTTTGCGATGCATTCCACCTCCGGGGCATGGACGCTGTAGATCTTGTTCTTGTCGTGCTGCTGCTGATGAATCCGTTGGACCACATCCAATAAACGGGATAGCAGGTTTCCCAACGACGACGTCAGCTTCTGCCGGATATCCCGAATCACACGGCCCAGAAACACGCGCAGCTTCTTCAGTTCCCGCTTCACTGGCGGGCGTGAAGGTAACGGCTGTTCATCAACAATGCTCGTTTGCCCAGTCGCTCATAACTCTGGCGAAGGGACATCCCGCATTTCCTCTCGAACCGTGGTGTCCACATTGATATACTTCAAATGATTGGGAGGCAGTTTTCCCTGTGGCTTCGCCGTCTGAATGGTTCCTTGAAGGAGCTTCTCCATGCCCGCCGGACCGATCCGGCGACGCCATTTGACCAGTGTGGTCGGGTCCGTGGGCAGGGTGTGCTGAAAATAATCGAACCCGCAAAAGTATTGCCAATACGGATTCTCCAGAAAACGGATGACCACCGATTCGTCACTTTCGTTGAAGGTTTGCTTGAGATAGTGTAGACCCACCAGTAAGCGAATGGGTGTTCCCGGCCTTCCCATCTTCTCCACGTAAAGGGGACGGAAGGACTCCTCGAAAAAACGCCAGTCGATCTTGTTGGCCAGAAGAAACAATGGGTGAAGGGAATTCAGAATCTGATCAAGGCGGGAGCGAAATAAATCTCCCTGGTCCATTGTGGTTGTATAGGTCCCAGTTTTATTGGTTCAGTGAAATTGGCGAACCATTCACGGCGATTCTATCAAAGACAAAACCCACCACACCGCGGTAAGTCCCGGTGTGTGCTTCAGACATTAAGGGGATTGGGGAGCCGCCTGTGTCTGATCCATATTGATCTCAAAAATCTTTGTAATACGATTCGCTTCGGAATCCTGAACAGCCGCTCCGAATCGAACGGTTCCTTTCTGGTTCGGCTGGATGATCCAACTGATCTTTCCCGTCTGCCCGTCGATTGTCATGCCGTCGATTTTGGGTTCCTCAAGACTGAAGGTGGCCGTCTCACTGTCCGGATGGTCGCTGAAGAGTTGGAGTGCGTAAGGTTCTCCGATTCTCGCCGTTTTGCGGATTACCTTTATTTCCAAGGAGGGAGGGACGCTGTGGATGGCAACAACAGGACTGCTCACCGCATAACCGGGCATGTCTTCATCATAGGGTGTGACAGTGACAGAAACGAGATCCCGTTTTCTGAAAGGAGAAAGGTCAAGCGTATCTCCCATCGCATCCGTGATGATCTGCTCGTTGACCTTCCAGACATAGGCAAATTTCAACTCACCGGAACGATTCGATAAGGGGATGACTTCGGCCCGGAGGGTGTCCAGCCTTGTGGGTAATGCAGGCTGGACACGTACCGATTGAATCATGGCACCGCCGTTTAATGGATTTCCATTGTTTTGACGGGCGGACTGTCCATGAGACGTCTTATTTTCTTTCTTAAGCGCCGTTTTTTCCCTCTCAGAGAAGGAAAAAACCAGCGCAATAATCACTATACAACCTGCCAATACCGCGCAGATAAAAGGCCAACGGGAAGATTCCTTTAATTTTCCGGATGTTATTTTCAAAATACCGTTTCGCCCTTGGCGCGTAGCTTGCCAATTAATTTGTTTCTATCCGCTTGTCCTTCCAGTAAAGCATGTTGGTTCGGTTTGACGCTCCCTGGGGGTTGATGTCAATGCGTTGCGTGTGGGCGCTCGATGTACCGCCGCTGGTCGTGACGTAGATGTCGGCGCCACCGTCGCTTCCGGGTTTCAATGAAACAACGGCCGAGGACGGCATACCCGTGCCGATTACCATGCTGCGTGCTCCATCTGCCAGGGCACCCGCCCCGGTGGTGTAATAAACACCGTAGAGCGTGGCTGTACCCGTCTGATCGCACAGATTCGTACCACCTTCTTTCGGGGTATAGGTGGTGAAGTAAACGACGCCGCCAAAAATGGTCGGATCGGCAAGAACTTTTTCCCCTCCCGGACCGTTCAAGGGGATATACCAACCGTTCTTTGTAGAGTCGTAAGCCTTTATATTTATATTTTGAAGGTCGTTTATGCTGTATGTCGAGGTTCGATCATTGTCCTTGACACCGTAGAAATACTCCTGGGCATTGGGTGCCGTGGGATCATTCTTGTCTCCCGTTCCCCAGTAAACCCACAGATTGCCGGCCCTGTCTTTGGCTACAGCGGGACTCGTATAGATCGGCCGGATTGCGCCGGTGGAAGAATCATAAAACAGACCGCCGGACCAGTTGGTGGTCTGTCCGGAAATGGCGCAGTATGGCATGTCGGAGGCACGGCAGAACTTGAAGCGCCACATGTTTCCCCCCAGATCGCCGATGTAAACCGTATCGATAAAAGTGTCGTTATCCGTGTCGACGATGGCGGCTGTGCCCGGAAGACTGTAATTCATGTCGTCGGTATTGTCGCTATAGGTGTAGCTCCAAAGGATATGACCATCGCTGAGGTCCACCACATAAAAAGACTTGCCGCGGGCATCGCAGGTATTCCCGGTCTTGCATTCATTTTTATTATACCCGCCGCCGATAAAACCCACCCATTTTTCCGTATCCGTCCCGCCCACATTGATTCGAACACGTCCCACCATCATCTTGCTCCAGGGGTCGCCGAGATAGGGAGCCTGCGCCGCTCGGGCCGTGGCACTGGCAAAATCAAGATGCCAAAGGTACGATGGGGAGAGGGTGTCGGTTATGTTGAGGGCATGATAACCGCAGTAATGGATATAGCCGTCCGTTTCGGAATAACTGCTGCCGATTCCGGAATCGCAGGAGGCGGACGTGCTCCAGGCGTAATCAATGGCGCCGCGACCTTCTCCGAAGACGAGGAGGGTTTTCCAGGAGTCCGATTCCTTTGCTTTGCCGCAGCCCGAGCCCCACCATACATCGGCTACGGTCACCGGACCGTCTACAAAATAGAGATGGCTTGAGGAAACCGGAGGATGGCTGGCATGGGCGATGTTCTTTAATTTCGTCAGCAGGTTGGGAGGGACAAAGCTCCAGGCTTCTGATCCGCTACTGGCTTTAAAGGCATGAAACTGACCTGCGTTGGCTCCGGTTACAATCAATCGATTATCAAGCAGAGGCGGACATGTCGTACTGTCACCGGGCAGAGTCGTCGTGCGGGATGTACGGTTATGGCCGCACCGATGGTCCGCAAATTGATCGTTTGCATCCCATACATCATCGTAAAAAGCGGACGGTGTGCCGACCGTAATGGGGGTAGACCGGAAGACATCGCCGAGCTTCCAGGTAACCGTGGTGCCGTCCACGACCGACTGTTCGGGATTATACGTCGTGTCACCCCGGAAATAACCGATGGTGGCATTCTGCTGAGCTTCTTTGACCGTGTCCGTTCCCGTCGTAAATCCCAAATCGGCCGGGCTGACATTGGCGGCGGTGAAAGGCTTGATAACGCCGCCTTTAGCGGTATAGATGGTCCGGGAAGTCGATGAGGTGTCGCGGAGAACAGATCCGGCATCCCAGATTTCATTACCCACCGTGCCGTCGGTGTTGATCTGGTATTTTTTCAGGTGTCCCTTCCAGAAAGGATCGGTGTCCGATGGTTCGAAGGAACCCTCGAAGAGATAATTTTCATCAGTCGTACGGGTCGACTGAACGGAAGATTGTGAAAAGGCATAATTGGCCTGGCGGATGAAGGTCATGGCCGTTTTGAGGGCGGCGGCCAACTGGTCGGCATCGGCCGCCAGGAAAGCGTATCCGGACAGGGCGGCCGTCCCCGGGTCATTGGTTGCGTATATGCTGGTCCGTGTCTTATAACTATATGTAGGAGGATCATAACCGGTACAGGTACCATAAGTGCCGCTTGTATCTACTCCACAGTCTGTTACGCTTGCGGGGTTGTATCCGGAAACGTCTCCTGTATTCATTTGGTCGGGATTGTCGGTTCCGCCGTAATAGGCCATCCAGTTCAATGTTTTTTCCAGCTCGTCAGGCATGGCGGCGCCGAAGCCGATGACAAACACCTTGTAATCGGGGCTTAATGCCTTTGCCGCGTCAACTACGGCACGCCGCCGCTTGTATTGATGATCCTGGCATTCATAACCGTTTCCGCTGCAGGCATAGGTGTCGGCCCCGTCGGTGATCAGGATGACGAACTTTTTACGGCAATCCTTGGAAGGATCGGCGACCTTGTGGGCATCAAGATACAATTTTGCCTCTTTCAATGCAAAGGCCAGATGCGTGCCTCCCAAAGCACTTTCTCCGCTGATAGAACCGGACACACTGGAGGTGATGGTGCAGGATCCGGTTTTCGCGGCGTTACAGAAAGTCGATTGGTAGGAGGTGGCTGTGTTTTTACCCAGTTCACTTATGGGCTTGATTAACTTATTACACCCATTACCGTAATTGTCACCCGTATCGTCACTCGAACTCTGACAGTTGTAAAATCTCATATATCCGATTCTGACACCGAGACTGTCAAAATCCGAACTGTCGATGACCGAAGCGGAGGTGCCGCCGCGGTTGTCATTCAGAAGGGCAAAAATAGCCCGCTTGGCAATGGCCAGACGGCTGCAGTCCGTACTGCCGCTGCTCATATCCGTGCAGCTTGAATTCCCGGTGGTGTCGCTCCCACCCGCCGGATTAAATGCCATACTGCCCGACAAATCCAGCAGCAGCAGGGCGTCGGGCGTTATGGATGACGTGAACAGGTCCTCTTCCCCATCTGCCAGGGCATGGCTTCCAGGTAAAGTGACGGCCATGCAAATGAAGAAAACGATAAAGATATTTAGAAATTTGATCTTTATTGGCATAAAATTCCCCCTAACGTGACATGGTCGTGATTTCAATTGGTCCGTAGCCGATGCCGGTTTCAATTTGAACGCGGGTGCCGTAGGCCGTATTCCTTCCCTCAACGGTAACGGCGTAATGTCTCTGGCCCCAGGATTGGCCGCCGCCTATGGAATATCCCGACATGGGCAGAAACAGATTCCCCGATGACGGTTTTCCGGGGACACCGATGGTATATCGCGAGTAGGGATCGTTGCCTGCGTCAACGGCTTGATCGTTAAGCGGGTAACCGCTGAGGTTCGAGGGGTCGAAATTCTGAATCATGCGATGGATACCGACTTCGGCGGCGTTCAGGGCCTTTTTTTGCCCCACGGTTCTGCCGCTCACACGGAGGTCGCTGGTAGACAGGTAAAGGACCAGCATGGCCAGGGCAAAAAGGATGACACACGCCAGGATGGCCGTAACGAGGGCAACACCCTGCTGAGAGAAAAGGATGCTCTTTTTATTGGCTGATGACATGGTTCCTCGGAATGACGCTGGTGGAATAGATAAGCCGTCTTCTTTCGCCCGTGTTCGGATCGATATGCTCCGTTTCCACGGCCAGGGTGATTTCGATTCTCCGGATATCCGGAATCCTTGCGGGAAGGCCGGTGGCTGTCCCGTCGACCAGTATTTCCGTTCCGGACCCGTTGAAATAACGGAAGACGGGAATGACCGGATTGTAATCGTTGTTGATGACCCGGACGTTGAGAGGACGCCCGTCTGCCACTTTGTCACCTAGAAAGGGCATAAAGCCGCCACCGCAGCCGACAGCTCTGGCGATATAGCGATCACCCCCCGCTGTTGCAATGTAATTGTAGCGGATTTTTTCGTTGGTACCGGTTGTGTTGCCGTTTTCGTCAAGGTCCATTTCGACGGTCAGCGCGCTTGCCGTTGCCTCCTGGATGCCCCGGTATTCATTGACACCGGCAGCAGTGCAATCGCTGGCGTTTCGCCAGACATCTGATGCAAAGCTGGGATTGTAAGAGGCCATGGAGATTTCCAGTGCCATGAGATCCAGGGCGGCTTTCACATCCTGCTGGGCGACCACTTTTCTCTCAATGCCGGTCGAATGGCGTTGTGTGGAATTGACAGCCATATAGACCGCAGCCAGAACAAGTGTGGCTACCGCCATGGCGACGATCAATTCAACCAGGGTGAATCCTTTTTGATTTTTCATATGACGGTACAGCCCTCCGGAAAGCGGTATGCATCCTGTCTCGTAACAATGAGGCTTTCCGAAATGCCGGCGTTACCAGGCCAGGCGACCCGGACGGTCACACGCCAGACATTGGTCGCCTCTAGGGTGATCGTGGTCGTTATGCTGAACGCCACATCCCCCGACGGTTTAGAGGCTGTGCCTCCACTGGCGAAGATGGCAACCGGTCCTGTGATTCCCTCCGCCACGGCGTTGCAGGGGTTCATGATCCGGGCTTCTTCCTGCTGCAACCGGTCATGAAGAATATTGGCAGCCCGACCTGTAAAATCGGAACGGGATGCGGTTCTCCAGGCCGGAGACATCAGGGCAGCAATGGACAGCACTGCCACGGTGGTGATGAAAATGGCGATAACGACTTCTATCAGCGTGAATGCCCGGTTATTGCATGTTGACGGAAACATGGGTTCTTCCTGTTGAGTTGACCGTAATGGTTGCGGTTGATTCCAGAGAGTTCTTCAAACTGACGGAACCCCAATCCGTGGTACCCCTGGTAAAAAAATCAAGGGTTGTGTTGCCTTCAAAATTAGCATTGGTCAAATCAATCCCCGCTCCAAATTCCGAAAGGTTCCTCGTCTGAATCACGTCTCCTGTGGAGGCATTGATAAGTTGATAACGATCATTCCCCTCATCGAAGATGATCTGGTAACGCGTCTGTTCACCAACAGCCCTTTGTTTCATAGTAAAAATATCCCCCGCGATTCCCCGTGCTGCGGTCTTCAGGTCGGCGTTCTGGCGATACCGGTTCCACGCGGGAATCGCAATGCTTAATAAAATTCCCATAATGGCAATGACGATCATCAATTCGACGAGGGAAAATCCTCTCCTATTTATCGCGATCATCATGTCGGAGCCTCTAGAGCCTGATTGTTTTGATCTTGAATTCCATAAACCGCATTCACGCCCTGTTCAACGGCAGGTTATGCCGGCGAGCAGAACAAAGACATCATCGCTTGTCAAATATTTTCAAGGTTAAATTCTTAGCAAGTCCCATGCCGAGTGTGGGGTGTGGCACGTTCTTTTTTGGGCATTTTGACGCGAATGTTTCCCTGGTGCAGTCTGTTTCGAGGAGAACATGAATTGATCTTCGCGTCTTTCTGGTCTGTGAATGATGAAAACCCCCGTAAACACAAGATTTCGCCTCAACCCTAATGCTGCACAAAAATCGTGTCAAGATTTATTTCCAACGTTTGTGAAGAACTTCACTATTATACCGGTGATTTTGACGACGGGTCGGGGGTAAAGGAGAAGGGGATTTTAAATAATCAATATTCATAAAGAAAAATGAAGAAGCCCTTGTTTTTCTTTCTTGACACACCCCGGACCCTATGCTAGCTTTCCGAAATCCCGATAAATTATATGGATTACTTAAGGAAAATAAGCAGATACAAGCCCTATGAATGATCAAGGAACCAAGGAAACAGCATTTAATATAAAGCAGGCCCAGACGTGTCTGGATGAGAATCGTTTCGGCGACGCCGTGGAGATGGCCGAAACATGGCTTGCCCGTGTGCCGGAAGACGTGGAAGCAAAAATTATCCTTTCCCAGGGGCTGCTTCGTTTGGGGAAACTGGACAGGCTCCGTGACCTTCTGGGGGAAGTCGATGAAAAAATCGGCCGGTTATCCCTTGTTTATCTTCGCCTGGGAGAACTGTGCCGGAAGTCGGGGCTGAATACGGAAGCTGATAATTTTTTGGGTAAATACAATACCTTATCTGCCGTGCTTTCCCCTGATGAAAAGCAGCTGTTCACCGATGCCCCTTTTGAAGGGGGGGGGGACGAAGAGGCGGGCCGGGAAGAGGCCGGTGATATTTATCCCGAATTCTATACGGTTACGTTGGCCGATCTTTATGTCAGGCAAGGTCATCTGACTCTGGCCAGAAATGTCTTGGAGACCATTCTCACGAAAGAACCGGGAAACGAACAGGCGTCAATGAAATTGACAGAGCTTGTTAAACTGTTGACGGTGCCCGAGGCAGTACCGGAGTCCACGACGGTTCATCCGGCTTTGGCCGGTGCGAATGCAGCCATCGTGTCCGAACTGGAAGGATGGCTGACACAAGTGGCCCGGATGCGGAGCCCGGCTTCATGACAAAAAAGTGTTTTCCGGCTCGGATAGAGCATGTCCGTTCCCAGTTCGACGGTTGGGGCATCGATGCCTTCCTGTTCTTTGATCTGAACAACATTCGTTATATGACGGGTTTTTCTGGCAGCGACGGGGTTTTGCTTGTCGGTCCGGATGATCGGTCCCGCCTGCTTGTCGACGGTCGCTACTTGACACAGGCGAAAGGTGAAACCGAGGGGCTGGACTTGATTTACATGGCGGACAAGGTCGAGACGATCACCGCTCTCCTGTCCGATCAAAGGGTGCATGTTGTCGGCTTCGAGGAGGCGGTTATCAGTGTCCGACTTCATCGTCTGCTGAAAGCGAAGAACCGGCAGGTGAAATTCAGAGCCCTGTTTTCGGAAATCGATCTCTTGCGGGCACATAAAAGTGATCGGGAAATCGCCTGCATCCGGAAAGCTTCAGATATCGCCGCCTGCGCGCTCCAATCCGTTTTTTCTGTCATCAAGCCCGGAATTTGCGAACGGGATATTGCCCTCGAACTGGAATACCGAATACGAAAAGAGGGGGCCGAAGGGGTTTCCTTTGATACCATCATTGCTTCAGGGGCCAACGCCGCTTTACCCCATGCCAGGCCGGGATCGAGAAAACTCGTGTCAGGGGATGCCTTGGTGATCGACTACGGCGCCGTGTATAATGGATATCGTTCCGATGAAACATGCACTTTTTTTATCGAGAGGGTTGAATCCGATTTAAAAGCGGTGTATGGGCTTGTAAAAGTGGCCCATGACAGGGCGATTGAGGCCGTAATCGATGGCCGTTCCTGCGAAGAGGTCGATCGGGTTGCGAGGGAGCTGATCTCGAAAGGGGGATGGGGCGATTATTTTGGGCATGGTACGGGCCATGGTGTTGGACTGGAGATACACGAAGCCCCCCGGATATCGGTGAAATCGGAACAGCGCCTTGAGAAAGGAATGGTGGTGACGATTGAACCGGGGATTTACCTGCCCGGTAAGTGGGGAATCCGGATCGAGGATACGATCCGTGTGACCTCGGGAAAAGCGGAGATATTGACGAAAGTGCCAAAAGAATTGACCATCTTGGGATGATCAGTAATGCGTTACCCTCCCCGTGCCCCGGCATGGGTTTATAAATTCTCTAATAGGAAGTGATAATTATGCCAGTATTTTCAGATGATCTTCTTTACAGTCGTGAGCATGTTTGGGTCAGAGTGGATGGGGATTTTGCCACGATCGGGATTACGGACTATGCCCAGGAAAAATTGGGGGAGGTCCTTTCCGTGGAGCTTCCCGAGATCGAATCTGAAATTGAGCGGGATGAACCGTTCGGCACCGTTGAGTCGGCCGAAAAATCGGTTGTCGAATTGATTTCCCCTGTCAGCGGGGATGTGGTTAATGTGAACGAGGACATCGATGATGATGTGGGCATTATCAACAGCGATCCCCAGGATACGGGCTGGTTGATCGTTGTGGAGATGAAGGATCTGGATGAACTGGATGATCTGCTTGATGCCAAGGGGTATCATGATTTTGTTCTCCAGGAAGGGGAGGTGGACTGACCGCTTTTGGAAAACTGGCGAGTCCTTCCCTTTCAAATCTTCAATGCCTTTGAAAATATGGCCACGGACGAAGCCCTGTTCCGGGTTCTCCAGGAACGGGGCGGTCCTCCGACCCTCCGCTTCTATGGGTGGGAAAGGTCGGCCCTGTCCATCGGTTATTTTCAGAACACGGCAACAGAAATCAATCTCAATTATTGCCGAAGACATGGCATGGATGTTGTCCGCCGTCCCACCGGCGGGAAAACCGTCCTGCATGACTGTGAGCTGACTTACGCCGTTATTTCCAAGGAAGGTCTTCCTTTTTTCTCCGGTAGCCTCGTTGAAAATTACAAGGCTGTCTGTTCCTGCCTGATCCGGGCGTTTTTTGAGCTGGGAATCGATGTCAGTATGGCAAAGGAGTGCCGTCAGGAGGGAAAGAAGGAGATGGGCGCCATTTGTTTTGCCTTCCCCGCCCCTTTTGAATTGCTTTCCCGGGGCAGGAAAATATGCGGTTCAGCTCAGGTCAGATCCCGTGGCTGTTTCCTTCAGCACGGATCCATTCTCCTTGATTTCGATGCGGAGAAGAACTGCCGGTTCATTCTTCCTTCCGAAGAACGGCAAGCTGACCGATGCGGTTTTTTAAGAGAAACCGTCACATCCATTCACGGAGAAACGGGGGAAATGATGATGCCGGAGCGATTCAGCGGAATTGTGCAAAGGGCCTTTGAAGTGTCCTGGAATATTCATTTTGTCGCAGGGGGACTGACTCCCGAAGAGGAAGACTTGAAGAACCGTCTTCTGGAGAAGAAATACCGCAATCCGGCCTGGAATCTGGAAGGAAAGGTTTAATGTGGAAGGGGTATCCGGAATCCGGCGGAATCGTTGAAAATGGAAGTCGGTTGCCCCCCCGTGACGGGGTTGATCCTTTTTGTTCCAGCGGAGAATTTGGCCGATCGGATGCATCCATCCGGTTCAAATCTCATCATTTTTTAGTTGCACTTTTGATGAAGATCGATTATAGGAAAATCTTCCTCTGAAAGAGGATTTCTCATATCAAGCATCTCAATATTCCGGTGGCGCCATTCAGGAGCGGTCTTTACGGCCGAGTACCGGAAAGAACAAGAATCCTTCTTTGTGATTTTGAGAAAAGCTTTTGATAAAGTAAGGAGCGTGGTCTAACAGGCATTGAAAAGGGTGGTTTGCGGCACGTCATGAAAACAAGGCCGTACTGCCCTTTTTTTGTGTCAACCTGACGGTTTCTTGGCTGAGTCAAGACTTTTGTACAGCAAACCTGCCGGTGTTCCTTCTTTCTTCTTCTGAACCTGCGTTTTGGGTGACCGGTGAAAAGGATATTTCCTCTTGAAGGAGGGGAAAGTCGATGAAATCCTCCAGCGCGCAGCCCCGGCTTTCATGGCTACGGAGAACGAAGCGGAGAACATTTATAATGTGGAGAAGGTATTAACATGGATATGATATTAGTGCTGGAAGACGGTGCTGTTTTCCGGGGCGTTTCTTTCGGAGCGGAGGGCGAGGTGTGCGGCTGGGTCCACGATGATCATCGGGTCGTCGGTTATCAGGAAATCCTGACGGATCCGGACAACGCGGGTTGTCTGCTCAATATGACCTATCCCCTCATCGGAAACTACGGAATAAACGAAGAGGACTCCGAATCCGGTTCTGTCCAGGCGGCGGCGCTCATCATCAAGGAGAAAAGCCGGATCGTCAGCAACTGGCGGGCGACGGAGGCCCTTGAGAAGATGATGCAGGACGGCAACATGATCGGTATGGAAAAGGTCGATACCCGTGCCCTGTCCCTTTACATCCGCGATCATGGGGAAATGAAGGGGATAATCGGTGCTGCTGCCGTGTCGGTGCGAGCTCTGCTGGAGAAGTTGAAGGCATGGAAGGAACCTGACTTGAACGCAACCAAGACGAAACCGAAAAGCTTCTCGGGCAAGGGCAAGTACCGGGTCGTGCTCTACGACCTGGGAGTGAAGAGAAGCACTCTCGGCCAATTGAATCAATGCGGCTGCGAAGTCGTGGCGGTTTCACCCGACTTTTCCTGGGATGAAATCCATGCACTCAATCCCGATGGTCTCGTCATTTCCGGCGGCCCCGGAAACCCGAACCGGGCGAGAGCCCTCGTTTCCGAAATCGGGAAAGCCATCGGCAAGGTGCCCGTCCTGGGGATATCCCTGGGGGCGCAGCTGATCTGCCTCGCCGCGGGCGGCGCGGTGACCCGGATGAAGGTGGGGCATCATGGCGTCAATTACGCGGTCCGTGATATCGAGGGGAAGTCGGTGGCCATTACGGCGCAAAACCACAGTTTTGTCATGACCGAAACAGCGGAGTTAAGGAAGGGCCTGCACGTTTCCCACGTCAATGTCAATGACGGAACCGTCGAGGGGATTTCTTCCGATGAATGCAACGTGCTGGGGGTACAGTTCACTCCCCTGCCGAATGAGGAAGGCGGACCGAATGCCGTGTTCGGCCGGTTTGCGCAGAACATGGGGAAATAATATTCTCGTAAAAAGTCCGGTTTTGCCATGCTGAAAAGTGTCAGTGACGGAGGGATCCTTCGTTTTGCTCGGGGTGGCGAATAAAAAAGAGGTCTACTTTTTACAGATTTTTTGAAAATAATCAGAAGCGGGATCGAGAAATATGCCGAAACGGGAAGATTTGAAGAAAATATTGATAGTCGGTTCGGGACCCATCGTCATCGGTCAGGCCTGCGAATTTGACTATTCGGGCTCACAGGCCTGCAAGGCCCTGAAAGAGGAAGGCTACTACGTTATCCTGGTCAACAGCAATCCGGCGACGATCATGACGGATCCGGGTATGGCCGATCGCACCTATATCGAGCCGATTACACCGGCCATGGTCGAAAAAATTATCGAACGTGAAAGACCCGACGCGATTCTTCCTACCCTGGGCGGTCAGACGGGGCTGAATACGGCGGTATTTCTGGCCCGGGCCGGCGTGTTCAAGAAGTACAATGTTGAAGTCCTGGGAGCCGGCACCGAGGCGATTGCCCGGGCGGAGGACCGGGATCTGTTCAAGACGGCCATGCAGGAAATCGGCGTCGGTCTTCCTGAGAGCGGAATCGCCACGACGCTTGAAGAGGGCATGGAAATCGGGCTCCGTATCGGTTTTCCCCTGATCCTGCGGCCGGCCTTCACCCTGGGCGGAACGGGCGGTTCCATTGCCTACAACAAGGAAGAGCTTGAGGCGTTTGTTGCCAAGGGAATCGAATACAGCCCCGTGGGGCAGCTTCTTGTTGAACAATCCGTCCTCGGCTGGAAGGAGATTGAATTCGAGGTCATGCGGGACTGCGCCGACAATGTCATCATCATCACGTCCATGGAGAACATCGATCCCATGGGAGTCCACACGGGAGACAGCGCCGTTGTCGCCCCGGCGCAAACCCTGACGGCGAAGGAATACAAACAGTTCACCGATCTCTGTCGCAAGATTATCCGGAAGATCGACGTAACGGGCGGCGTCAACATCCAGTTCGGTCAGAACCCCGATAACGGAAAGATCGTGATCATCGAGGTCAACCCCCGCTTGTCCCGCAGTTCGGCCCTGGCCTCCAAGGCGACGGGATTTCCCATCGCCCGGGTGGCGACAAAACTTGCCGTCGGGTACACCCTCGACGAGGTGCGCAACGATATCACGGGAAAGACCACGTGTCTCTACGAACCGACCGTCGACTACTGCGTGTTCAAAATTTCCCGGTTTACCTTCGAAAAATTTCCCCTGGCGGACCCGACGCTCAATACGTCTATGAAGGCTGTCGGAGAGGCCATGTCTATCGGCAGGACCTTCAAGGAGGCTTTTCAGAAGGGCCTCCGTTCTCTGGAGACCAGCCGGTTCGGTTTCGGTGCCGACGGCAAGGATACGATGATTCAGGGTGAAGACGGACTGGAACGGATCCGCGAGAAACTTCGCATTCCCAACGCGGAGCGGTTTTTCTACATCCGTTACGCTTTCCAGATGGGCATGTCCCTTGACGATATTTATGATTTAAGCCGGATTGACCGGTGGTTCCTCTTTAACATGAAAGAGATCTTCGACCTGGAAGTTGAATTGGGAGGTTTCCGTTTCCAGGGGGCGAAACGGGATCTCAACGCCTGGAAGAAGGATTTCCCCGCCGATCTTCTGCGCAGGGCTAAGGAATTCGGATTTTCCGACGTTCAGTTGGCCCACATCCTGGGTACGGTGGAGACGGTCATCGAGGATATGAGGAAGAGAAAGGCCATTCACCCCGTCTACAAGCTTGTCGATACCTGCGCCGGGGAATTTGAGGCGGAGAAGCCCTATTACTATTCTTCCTATGAGTCCGTTGAAGAAAGCGTGCGCAGTGAAAGGCCCAAGGTGTTGATCCTGGGTGGAGGGCCGAACCGGATCGGGCAGGGAATCGAGTTCGACTACTGCTGCGTCCATGCCTCCCTGGCACTGCGGGAGCTGGGTTATGAGAGCATCATGATCAACAGCAATCCGGAGACGGTCAGTACCGACTATGATACGTCGGACAAGCTGTACTTCGAGCCCCTGACCCGGGAAGACGTGCTGAACGTCATCAAGCTGGAGAAACCCGTGGGGGTGGTGGTCCAGTTCGGCGGGCAGACCCCCCTGAATCTGGCCGTGCCCCTGGAGAAGGTCGGTGTTCCGATCTGGGGAACCACGCCGGACAGCATCGACCGGGCGGAGGACCGGAAACGGTTCCAGGTGCTGATCAAAAAGTTGAACCTGATCCAGCCGGAAAACGGAACGGCCCGTTCTTTTGCCGAGGCGAAGAAGGTGGCCAACAAGATCGGATATCCCGTTATCGTCCGTCCCTCTTACGTGCTGGGGGGAAGGGCCATGGAGATTGTCTATGACGACGAGGGGCTGGAAGAGTTCATGAAGAAGGCCATGCGTGTGTCCCCGGAGCATCCGATCCTGATCGATAAATTCCTCGAGGACGCCATCGAAATCGATGTGGATGCCATTTCCGATGGCGAAACAACGGTTATCGGCGGTCTTCTGGAACACATCGAGGAAGCGGGTATCCACTCGGGGGACAGTGCTTCCGTTATGCCGCCCTATACACTGGATGCCAAACTGATCAGCGTCATCAAGGAAAACACCTATGCCCTGGCCCGTGAGCTCGGGGTGAAGGGCCTCATGAACATCCAGTATGCCATCCGCAACGATGTCATCTACGTACTGGAAGTGAATCCCCGGGCCTCCCGGACCATTCCCTTCGTCAGCAAAGTGACGGGCATTCCTCTGGCCAATCTGGCCACCAAGGTCATGGCGGGAAAAACGCTCAAGGAGCTGGGTTTTACAAAGGACGTGGAAGTGCCCCATGTCGCGGTGAAAGAATCGGTTTTTCCCTTCTCGCGATTCCCCGGCGTCGATGCGATCCTGGGACCCGAGATGAAGTCCACGGGCGAGGTAATGGGAATCGATTCCACCTTCGGCATGGCTTTTGCTAAATCGCAGATCGCGGCGGGGACGATTCTGCCGGCATCCGGCAAGATCTTCCTCAGCGTGAACAACAAGGATAAAAGGCAGATCGTGTTTCTCGCCAAGGAACTGGAGCATCTCGGGTTTACCATTGTCGCGACCGGCGGTACGGCGGCGGTGCTCAAGAACAACGATATTACCGTAACGGTACTGCCCAAGATCTACGAAGGCCGGCCGAATGTCATCGACCTGATGAAGAACCGCGAAATCGCCATGATCATCAACACCTCCAGCGGGAAAAAGACCCGGGAAGACACGGCGGTGATCCGGTCGACGGCGGTTTTTCACAGCGTACCGCTGGTGACGACCCTTTCGGGTGCCCAGGCGGCGGTTAACGCCATCAAGGCGATGAAAAAGGGAGAATGGTCGGTCAAGACGATCCAGGAGTACCATCGGGAGATATAGGCAAGCGAATTTCCCTTTTGGTGGTTGCTTCGGGACGGTGGACGGATTTGACGGAAACGATTTCCCGGCGCGGGGTTCCCGAGCCGGGGAAAAACAGATCAATATTAAAATGTAGAAAGGAAAAACAATTTTGGAAGTTAAAGTATTCGACAACGACGTGGAGAAGGCCCTGAAAATTCTGAAAAACAAGCTTTCCAAAAGCGGCCTGTTCAAGGAATTGAAAGTTCGCCGGGCCTATGAGAAGCCTTCCGTGAAAAAGAAGAGAAAGACCATCGAAGCCCGCAGAAGACTGGCAAAGGTGCAGAGAAGAAGAAACAACTAAAGGTTCTTCGATCACCCGCAAATCCGCAACCTTGCCGAAAGTCAAGGTCGGTAACGTTGCGTTGGTTTGCCGTGTTGCCGGAAAGGGGGGGACAGAGAAGGCCGTCATCCACACAGTGGCGGACCCGTTTTGTCGTGCCGTACGGTAACGTGGACGAAGTGCAGCCGTGCCGACAGGAAGGAGGCCATCTTGGAGGATAGACAATACCTGATCGATGCCCTGAAACCGACGGAATCGTGGCGAATATTCCGGATCATGGCGGAATTTGTCGATGCCATCGACACGCTTTCCCGGATAAACCGGGCCGTCACAATCTTCGGTTCCGCCCGGGTAAAACCGGGTAATCCTTATTATGACAAGGCCCAGTATCTTGCCCGGAAACTCGTGGAAGAGGGATTCAGCGTGATCACGGGAGGCGGCCCCGGCATCATGGAGGCGGGAAACCGGGGAGCCGCCGAGGCGGGAGGCACCTCCGTCGGGATGAATATCCAGCTTCCGTACGAGCAGAAACCGAATCCCTACGCAAATGTGTCCATCAATTACCACTACTTCTTCATCCGCAAGGTTATGTTCGTCAAATATGCCGTGGCCTATGTCATTCTGCCGGGCGGTTTCGGGACGATGGATGAGCTGTTCGAGGCCCTGACCCTGATCCAGACCAGACGCATCAAGGGATTCCCCGTCATCCTCATGGGGAGCGACTACTGGCGGGGCCTGATCAACTGGCTAAAAAACACCATGTTGAAAGAGGACATGATTTCCAAAGAAGACATTGATCTCATTACAATTATTGACGATCCGGATGAGGCGGTGAAGCATATCCAGAAATTCGTGATCGTGTAGTCGTCGGTCCATATTTTCCCATCCGCATCCATTCCGGCCCTGATTGTCCAGGGCGCCGTTGTTTTCCGGCTGCCGTGTCGTCCCCCCTCCCGCGCCAACAAAGCGGATGAAACGGGAGCAAGAAAAGGAGAGGATTCAATCTTATGTATTCGGAGCCATCCGACGCGGATTATCATCGAACGCTTGAAAGCATCAAGAAGGGGAAAATCCAACCCGTTTATCTCCTTTACGGGGAAGAGGAATACCTGATCCGGGAAGCTCTGGAAGAGATGAGCGCGGCTATCGTTCCCGAGGCGGACCGGGAGTTGAATCTGTTTGCCATGAGCGGCGGACCGGACGAGACGGACCGCCTTTGCTCTACACTGGTCCTCCCCCCCCTGCTCTCCGGCAGAAAGCTGGTCGTGGTCCGCGACACCCACCTGTTTCATTCCAAGGAGACCGTTTCCCATCTGATCAAAAGCATCCGGGAACAGTTGGATAAAAATCCGCGGAAGGCGGCTGCCGCTTTCCTGACGTTTCTGGACATGACGGGCTGGAAGCTGGAAGACCTCCGGGACGGCGGGTGGAAGAGCGTCCGGGACGAGGAATGGACACGCCTGGCCGAAGGGGAGGGAAAAGACGATCGGGAAACCTGGCTTCCCCGCGTGATCGATCTGTGCACCGGCCTGCAAAAGGAAACCAAGGCGGCCAAGCAGGATGAACAGCATCTGGAGGCGTTGCTCCGCCACCGGCTGCCGCCGGAGAACCATCTGATTCTCGTCGCCGAGGCCGTCGACCGGCGGAAAAAACTTTTCAAGGTGATCTCCGAACTGGGAGGGGTCCTTTATTTTCCGAAAGTCAAGGCGGAGGCGAAGCAGAAGGAACGCGTGACGGAGCAGGTGCGGGGATTGCTTTCGGAAGGGGGGAAGAGAATGGCACCCGGAGCCTGGGACGCCCTGGGGAAAAAGACGGGTTTCCAGCTGCGCGAGTCTGTCCAGGCTGTCGAGAAGCTGATCGTTTTTGCCGGAGAGAAAACGACGATCGATGAGGCGGATGTCGAGGCGGTGGTCGGAAAATCCAAAGAGGACACGGTGTTCCAGCTCGTTGCGGCCATGACGGAGAAAAATCTATCCGCCAGCCTTGATGTGCTCCGGGAACTGATCCTTCAAGGGGTACCTTATCTGATGATTCTTGCGATGGTCGGCCGTGAA
>Ga0302246_1000559_pt1 | contig 32180 bp, 41 predicted proteins | sample AAG_UR_Trp_MG_FD_193533 | JGI IMG/M metagenome (GOLD analysis project Ga0302246, IMG submission 193533) | Enriched activated sludge microbial communities from anaerobic digester in WTTP, New Holstein, Wisconsin, United States - AAG_UR_Trp | ecosystem: Engineered > Bioreactor > Anaerobic >... | reverse complement strand
TGATTTGCCCCGGAACACTGGTCTGGTTTGGTCCGGAACGGTGGTCTGATTTGGATTGGACTGCTGGTCTGGTTTGCCCCGGAATGGTGGTCTGGATTGGCCCGGAATATGCACGAAGTCCAGTTGCTTGAATCAGAGAGGAAGTTTTTATACTATCTTTGCCGCCGGGGATATATCAAGAAATAATCGCGGGAACGGGGTCAGGTCTTTACTTTTGACCTTATAGCCGCCGGGGCGAACCCCCGGCGGTTTGCATTTAGCGGGCGAGGTGGTAGCGGCCGCCGCCTTTGAATTCGAGATAGCCCTTGTCCCTTAGGACCTACAGCTGCTGGCGGATCTTGTCCCTGATGTGGTGGTTGCCGGGGAACTTGCCGGCGAGCGTTTCTTCAAACGCGTGGACTTCGTCCAGCGAGAAATCCCTCTTGCCCAGCCTGTCCACGCAACTCATCACCTATAGCGTCCAGCCTTTCCGGTCCGTGGGCGGCTGGTTTTTCAGGGCCAGGTCCCGGGGCTCGGTCCTGCCGTCCCTGATGTAGTAGATCCTGCCGGCGCGGGGGTACGACACCACGTTGTCGCGCGGGTGGTTTACGATATCGGTATGACGATGCGAAACTATATCTTCTATACGGACGAGGGGTCCACGTATCAGCCGGGGTCGGAGAGCGTGATGCCGGATATCGAGAATCTGCAGGTAATCGGCTTCGGCCGGGGGGAGTCGCCGGAGGCCGCGGTGCGGAATATGGTCTCGGAGAACGGGTATATCCTGGAGACCGCCTTCAACGAGCTTATCGGGGTGGAGCTCCGGTCGGAGGAGCGGACTTTTCATTATCTTCGCGACCTGCGCGGCAAGTGAGAGCAGCGGGGGGAGGCTATGGCCTATATCTTCATGGACGAGTCCGGGGACCTGGGGTTCGACTTTACAAAGCCCGGGACCAGCCGCTATTTTATCCTGACGTTCCTGGTCTGTGAGAACAAGCGCCCTGTAGAGAAGTGCGTGCGCGAGGTCCATGCCGCGCTGCGCCAGAGACACCGGAGGGTCTCTTCCTGGCTGCATGCCGCCCGGGAGGAACCGGCCACACGCAACCGTTTGCTGCGCAGATTGGCTGAGAAAGATTGCTCAGTGATGATCATTTATTTGAACAAGCGGCGGGTTTATACCAGGCTGCAGGACGAGAAGTATTCCCCTAGAAATAACAAAGCCCCGCCCGCTATTTAAGAGGAACCCTGCGGAACCCCACGGACGAGGACTTACTTGTTGAAAATAGTATAGCAGACGGCCTGGGGCCCGTCAATGAGGCGTCGGAAATCCGCTGGGTGGAAACCCCGGCGGTTTTGTTTTGTAGAATTGATGCATGGATAAGAAATGCCTTGTCGTGGCCGCGCTTGTGGCGGTCCTTCCCGTTCAGGTCGTCGCTGCGTCGCAGGTCGCCGAGACGGGTCCCGTGCTTCAACTGGAACTTCTTTCCGCCATGGCGATCGAGGGGTGCTCTCCTACGTCAGGGATGTGCCCGCCGGCGTCGGGTTATTTTATGGCTGCGCTGGATCTGGCCTCTTCGGAGCCGTTCGCGCCGTGCCGGGAGATGGCGCTGGCTCTCAAGCGGAAGGGGCTGCGCCGGGATACCCTGCTGCGCTTCGCACTTTCACTTTCTGAGCCGCCGGGACTTAAGCGGTTCGCGCCTTTCGTGCAGTATCACGGCGGAGAGGCGATATCGGACGCGGAGCTCGATGAGTACCTTGATTGCCTGCGCGCTCCGGAACGGGCGGCGCTCTTTAAGAAATTCTTCGCTTCTTCTTCTGCGGAACTGCGTCGCATCGGGGTTGCGGGGGCGTCCTGCGGCGACGCTGCCGCCGTGACGGAGGCAGCAGCCGGGTTCTTCGGTTTCAGTCCGGAGCGGTTCATCTTCGCGCCCACCATGCTGCTGCGCGGCCGCGGCGGCTGGGGCGGGGCGGTAGGGACATCCGGCGGGGCCGCTGTCTATGCGGTATACGGGTATGCTCCGGGGATGTACGGGGATTGCTTCAAGGTGCGGGCCATCGCCAGGCACGAGTTCTCGCACGGGCTTCTCGCCGCGGCGCTGAAGGACCGGGAGCCCGCGTCAGGACCTTTCATGTTCCTCCTCTCCTTCCCGCGCATGTTGATGTCGGGCTATACTTCCTCCGCCTCCATCACGGAGGAATACCTGGCCCGCGCTGCGTCCGTCCTGCTGGCGGAGAAGGCGGGCCGACCGGATGACGCCGCTCTGGAACTGTCCATCTACAGGAAGTCCGGTTTCCGCGATATCGACCGTTTTGTGGGCATCCTGCGCGAGTACGATTCCGGCCGGGATAAATACCGCGATTTCGGCGCTTTTGGGGAGAGGCTCAACGGTGAGCTATGGCGGGCGGAACGGCGCGCGCGCCTGCTGTGGGGATCGATAGCTGGGCTTTTATTGGCCACTTTATGGTTCTGGAAAGCCGGGCGGTCTCGTGGTGTGAGATAGTTGAAAGGGAGGATGGCTCGTGAAAAAGAATTTTCCTTTGGATAAGGTCTATACGCTGCTGGAGTCGGGGCCGGTCATCATGGTGAGCACGGCCTGGAAGGGGCGGGACAATGTCATGCCCATGAGCTGGCATACCATGATAGACTTCGCGCCGCCGCTGATCGGCTGCGTCATAGGCGAGCAGAGCCTCACCTTCAGGGCCCTCAAGGCCGCCAAAGAGTGCGTGGTCAACATCCCCACCCGCGAGATAGCCCTCAAGGCGTTGGCCTGCGGCGATGTGAGCGGCGCCAAGGTGGACAAGTTCGCCAGGTTCGGCCTCACGACGGTGAAGGCCTCCAGGGTGAAGGCCCCGCTGGTCAAGGAATGCTATGCCAGCCTGGAATGCCGCCTGCACGACGCCCGCCTGGCCGGCAAGTACAACCTCTTCATCCTCAAAGTGGTCAAAGCCTGGGTGGACGGCTCCAAAAAGAACCCCGCCACCTTCCATCACCGCGGCGGCCCCGACTTTTTCATCGCCGGCAAGACCGTAAAGCTTCGCGCCGGGAAATAGGCGGAAGATTAACTGATATGCTCCTCACCGCGATAACATTCTCGATACTGCTTCTTTGTGTGATAGTGCCTCCGATGGCGTATAAAAGCGGCTTCGGCTCCCTCAGGACGGGCCTCGCCCTGGTTTTCGGCGCCGTAGCGGGTGCGGCCTGGTACTATTTCCCGATGGGATTCTTTATAGGCGACCTGCGCGGCTACCATTCGGGTGATATCGGGCAGACCTCTATGCTTTTTGTGGGAGTGCCGCTGCTCTTGTCGGTCGCGGTGGCGATGGCCATAGCCATAGTGGCGGGTATATCCTGGTACAACAGGGGAGTATCCGGAGCCGCCGTCGGCGCTCTTCCGCGGGAGAATGTTCTGGCCCCCGGATTCTGGGGCGCGATAGGGATGCTGCTGTTCCCTGTTCCGGTGATCCGTCTGGTGGATCACGTGCTCGCCGCGTTCCCGGTCGGCGGAAGATACAAAGAGAACTCTTTCATCACCATCCTCGCCCTGCTCTACCCTTTTATCGTCTCTGTCGTATCGTATTTCGCCGGCAAATGGGCCTTCGGGCGGTTCTTTGGCGGGCCAGCGGGGCGCTCCATCCCGGCTACGGACCCGACTTTTTCATCGCCGGCAAGACCGTAAAGCTCCGCTGACGGAGTCAGGTCTTTACTTTCGATCTTTAGTGAGGAGCCGCCGGGGAAAACCCCCGGCGGTCTTGTTTTGTAGAATGAGGGGATGAAGGAGATGATCGCGGACGAGAAACTGGTGGCGGCATGCGGGCTTTACTGCGGAGCTTGCGGGGCTTATCTTAAAGGGCGCTGCTCCGGCTGCGCCGGCAATCAAAAGGCGACCTGGTGCCGGGTGCGCAAGTGCTGCGGCGAACGCGGTTACGCCACCTGCGCCGAGTGCGGCGACTTTCAGCGTTACGAGGACTGCCGCAAACTCAATAATTTCATCTCGCGGGCTATAGGCCTCTTCACCCGGTCGGACCGGCCGGCCAGTCTGCGGCGCATAAAGCGGGCGGGCCGCGCCGCCTACGCCGCCGAGATGGCCGCCGCCCGTTCCCACGCAGTGAAGCGCGGCGTCGAGAGTTGACTCCGCCTTCCATCACCGCGGCGGCCACGGCCCTTCCGGTCGTCTTCTGTTTCGTTTATCTCGCGTTGATGCATTACACCCGGGCCTGACCCACTCCGCTTTGAAGGGACTGGCCTTTGTTTTTGCTACAATAGTTCCATTCCTTGGTAAAGGAGGCGCATTATGAACGACATAACTATCCGCAACAGCATAACATCCGCGGACGCCGCCTCCTTTTTCACGCATTAATTAAAAACTGACGGCTCCGCCACGATGGCCGCCGCGCTTTGCAGCGCGGGGGCCTCGCCTATCCATAACGGAGCCTGAATGAATAATATCGGAGAGTCGTACCCCGGCGGCGTCAGAGCCTGTCCGGCGGCGCTGCGGCAGTATTTCGACGACGGTACCATAGACGGTTATGAACGCCTCCTGAGCGAGGGCAAGGAGGCGGTGGTCCATGTCGTCTCTAAAAGGGAGGGCGGCGGCAAGCGGTATTACGGCGCCAAGGTCTACAAGAAAAGGGAGGAGCGCGGTTTTAAGAACAGGGCGGACTATTTCGTGGAGCAGAACGTGCTGCAGCGGAGGTCGCTGCTGGCCATCCGCAAGAAGAGCCGCTTCGGCAGGGCGGTGGAGGAGGCGGTATGGCAGAACCGCGAGATAGCCTGCCTGAAGGAGCTTTTCGCCGCCGGCGCGGACGTGCCGATGGTGGTGAAGGGCGGGGAGGATTCGTTCGTGATGGAGTACCTGGGCGACGGCGACGGGCGCGCCCCCAAGCTCATAGAGGCGAAGCGGGAGATAACGGACCCGGGCGGCATTTTCGCGCGGGTGATGCGCAACGTGGAGCTGTTCCTGCGCTGCAATATAGTGCACGGCGACCTGTCGCCGTATAATGTGCTGTATTACCGGGGCCGGGTGGTGGTGATAGACTTCCCGCAGGCTTCCGACGCCGTGCGCAACCGCAACGCCCCGGAGCTCCTGCTGAGGGATATCCGCAATATCTGCGCCTTCTTCGGCAAGTGGGGCGTTCCCGCCGATCCCGAAGCCCTCTTCGGGGACATGTGGCGCAGATACGAGCTGAACGAGCTGTAGGTTGATGGGGTGCGACGCTACGTTGTCGCTCCCACCCTCTACGCTATAGCAGGCGTGGGCGGGGCATTGACAAAAAGGGAATATATTGTATAATATTATACAAAGAATTGTATAAAAATATACTATATAGTGTATGAAAGCATACAGAATTGATAAAGAGGGGCTTTTCGCCGTCCTCGCCGCATGGAGCGGATTCTTTAAGCGCCGTGTGCGGCTTATCGCCTGCGGCGGCACGGCTATGACGCTGCTGGGAATAAAAGACTCCACCAAGGACATAGATTTCATCGTCCCGGACGAGGGGGAATACAAGTACCTGCTGGCCCGGCTCGCCGAGCTGGGGTACAGCCCCGTCACAAGGTACGGGTGGAGCAAGGACGGCGGCTTCGTGTTCGATCTGTTCCCGGGGAACCGCGTCTATGAGACGGAACTGCTGTCCTCGCCGCTTGAGGCCGGCGGGAACATGCCGCTGAAAGAATTCGACCGGATATACGTGGGAGTGCTGAACCACTACGACATCCTGATAAGCAAGCTTTTCCGGTCCTCGTCGGTCGACAGGGAAGACTGTCTGGGGCTGGTGCGGGCCGTGCGCGGGGAGCTGGACCTGGCGAAGCTGAGGGAGCGGTTCAAAGAGACCGCCTCCTACGATGTTTCCGAGGCCAGGGTCCTGCCGCACCTGGCGAGCTTTATGCGCCTGCTGGAAAAAGAGGGATTATCATGAAACGCGACGAACTTTTGAAGAAGGCGGCCGAACTGGGGTTCCGGCTTTTCGAGCCGGAGGCGCGGCCCGACGCCGCGCGCACCTTGGCCGAGGTTGCCCGCAGCGGCGACGCCCGCCTGATGGAGGGATTCCCGGTCATGCTGGCCGCGGCCGCGGAAAAGGGCGGTTTCGATCCCGCCGCGGCGCGCGGGGACCTCGGGCGCGGGGAGCGGGCCGCTTTCGATGAGCTGGTGCTGCTTTCGGCGGCCTGCTACCTGTCGGCGGGAGAAAAGACAGGCTGGGCCCGCAGGCTGTCGGAAGGGTTTCCGCGGGCGGCGCTCAAAGACCGGCTGGCAAAGCTGGAAAGCGGCGGGAACCTTAAGGTGGGCGGGGTCTCGCTGCGCGCCGAAAAGCTGCTCTCCAATCTCCTGGTCTATAGACGCGGAAAACGCTCGTCCGAGAAGGAGGCGCTGGCCGAGCGCGAGGAACTCGGCCTTGAGTACGCCATGTCGCAGGTCTTTTCGCCCGGCCAGAAAGCGCTTTTTCTCAAGAAGTTGCGCCACGAGAAGCTTTCCAAGACCGAGCGGGAGTATTTCTCCCGGGTGGTGAAAAAGAAAGCGCAGGCCCTGGCCAACGAGGAACTGCACCGCCTGGCCCGGAAATTATTCGAATAGGGGGCAGGTCTTTACTTTCGACCTTTAGCGAGGAGCCGCCGGGGAGAACCCCCGGCGGTCTTGTTTTGTAGAATAGGCGCATGCCCATACTCCGAGTAGAGATAGTAGGCAAGGTCCCCGCCGGGAAGGACGGCCTGGCCAGGCGCATCGCCGACGCGGCGGCGGAAGTGCTGAAAGCGCCGCCCGGGCGCGTCTGGGTGAGGCTCCGGTACCTGCCGCGGTCGCAATACGCGGAGTGCGGCGGGGCTGTGCCGGCCGCCATCAGGCCGGTCTTCGTGGATCTGCTCAAGGCCGTTGCCGACCCGGAAAAGACGCGCCTCAAGGAGGCCGCCTCGCTGGCCAGGGCGATCGGGCGGGCCTGCTCCAGGCCGGCGGAGAACGTCCATATCTTCTACGAGCCCCCGGCCCGCGGGCGGGCGGCCTTCGGCGGCGAACTGCTGGAGAAAAGGAAAAAGGGACGCCGGCCTCTATCCTCATGAAGAGGCGGATACTATATGCCCTGGCCGGGCTGGCGGCGCTGCTGCTGGTCTATTCGGTAGCGGTGGTCGTGAATGCGCGGCGGGCGACGCCGGCGCTGGCCGCGGAGGTGCTGCGCTCGGCCGCTGTCACGTACAAGGACCTGGACGAGTGGCAGTTGAAGGCCCTGCTGGCGGTAGAGGACCCGGCCTTCTTCGACCACAACGGCGCGGATTACACCACCCCCGGCGCAGGCCTCACTACCATCACGCAGGGCATAGGAAAGATATTTTATTTCGATCCCTTCAGGCCCGGCGTCCGCAAGTACAAGCTGGTGCTGACTTCGGTCTTCGCGCTGGACCGGCTGGTTTCCAAGGAGGACCAGCTGACCATCTTCCTCAACGTGATAGGGCTTGGCGGCGGAGGTTACGGCGATGTGCGCGGGTTTGGTCCCGCCGCCGAGAAATACTTCGGCCGCAAGTTCAAGGAGCTCTCCCGCGACCAGTACCTGGCGCTGGTGGCCATGGTCATCGCCCCGGCCACTTTCAATGTTAAGGGCCATCCAGAGGCCAACGCCGAGCGCGTGGCCAGGATAAAACGCCTGCTCGCCGGCGAGTACAAGCCGAAGGGGCTCATGGACCTTTATTACGGCCCGCTTTCCACCGCCACCGTCAGCGCCGGCCTTCCGCCGGCCTCTTATTTCCCCTGACTGGGTCAGGTTTTTGACATTATTGCGGTCGGGAAGGAGCCGGACGCTAGATCACCCGGCGGTTATTAGCCGGATGTGGACCCCGATATAATACGGCCAGAGAAACAGGGCCATCACGCCCTTCCAGAAGGTGAGCTGCAGGAAACCTATGGTGAACAGCCAGCCCGACAGCCAGGAGAACCCGGTGAAGGCCTGGTTTTCGATCTTTATTTTTTGCATGCGAAAATAATACTACAGTGGCCGCCCAAAAACAAAATGCGCGCAAAGCGAGCCGCCGTGGAGAATCCCCGGCGGTCTTGTTTTGTAGAATTTAGCTATGCCGGGGGATGTCTGCGGGAAATACGAGAAGATAGCCGGGTGGTTCGACGCCAACCGCGGCAGGCAGCTGATGGAGCGCGAATACCTGGAAGCCATGACGGCGCGGCTGCCGGAGGGCGGCAGCGTGCTGGACCTGGGCTGCGGTTCGGGCGAGCCGCTGGCCGGTTATTTCATCCGCAAAGGTTTCAAGGTGACCGGCGTGGACGGCTCGCCGGCCATGATAGCGCTGTGCCGCGAGCGCTTCCCGTCCATGGAGTGGCTGGTCGGCGATATGCGCGGCCTGGCACTGGGGCGCCGCTTCGACGCGGTGCTGGCCTGGGACAGTTCCTTTCATCTTTCGATGGACGAGCAGCGCGCCATGTTCCCGGTCTTCGGCGCCCATCTTAAGCCGGGGGGCTGCCTGCTCTTCACCTCGGGCCCTTCGGCCGGCGATATTACCGGCGCCATACAAGGGGAGGAATTCCCTTATTCCAGCCTGGACGCCGCGGAGTACCGCCGTCTGCTGGCCGAACAGGGGCTGAACGTGGTCCTGCACAGGGTGGAGGACCCGGCCTGCGGCGGGCACACCGTCTGGCTGGCGGTCGGGAAAACGGGACCGGCATAAAAATTGCTTTGTGCTTTTTACATTATGGTTCGAGGAGATATATGGAATTAAAACCGGGGAAAAAGATAGGCGCTTACAGGGTCTACAAGCTGAATAAGTTCAAAGAGCTGAACAATAATCTGTTGGCGCAACTCCATAAGGAATGGCCTAAGGGGGCCACTCATGCCGTTTTCGAGTTCGGGGAACCGATAAAGAATGAATGGAGCGTAACCAAACCGCTGCGCCCCGAATACAATGTCGCGCTTATTTATACCGCCCGTCCGGCGGCGATAAAAGTGAAAAAGACCCCGCTTCCGGAGACGCTTGAGCGTCGGGACCTGTCCCTGGAGAAAACGCGGACTTTATACCGGAAGATCCTGACTAAGACCCACAAAAAGATAAAAAAACTCGGGCCAGCTTTTAAAACGGAGATAAAGACGGCTCTCGCCGCTTTAAGTAAGGCGCGGCGCGAACTGCTGTTCAAGAACGGCCGGCCGGTGACGCTTTACGCTATATACCGTCGCAGTAATTACATAGGTAAAAATTCCGATTGGATGCTGACCGGCTGGGGCTCTCCCGACCTGTCTAAGAGGGAGGCGCTGGCGGTGGACGAGGATTTCTGGGCTTTTGTTAAGAAATCCAAACTGCCGGTGGATTTTAAGACCAGGTCATTCATGCGCGGCGCGCAACGCCAGGCCCGCTTGCGCGGTTTTAAACCTAACTACGTAACCGTGGCCAGGCAGGAGGCTTAATGAAAAAGACTCGCGTGTGGAAGAATATGGGGCCGGTGCACAAGATAGCCGTGCCCCGGAGGATAGACGCGGCTATGCTGAAACAGTACGGCTGGCCTGAGAAAGAGCCCAGCGTGCGCTTCGAATTCAAGAAAACGCTGAAGCTGGCCAAGCTGCCGCCGACCAAACTGCCGCCTGACGCTTTGCTCCGCCTCAGTTGCGGGGCTGTGGGGAAGAAGCTCGGATATAAAGGTAAAGCGGTGCCGGCCGCCGGCATAGATGTCCGTCCGCCCAGGAACTTCGCGGAATTGAAGCGCGTTAACCGCCTGGCGCACAAGGTTTTTTTAAAGACCTGGGGGAAGAAAATCGGGGGATTTTTCCTCGACGCTACCAATACGTATGAGACCAGGCACCTGCCCAAGACGAGGTCACTTATTGTCGTCCGTAAAAGAAAGCCGGTGGCGCTGTTTTCGCTTCTTAAATTCAAAATAAAGGCTGGGACTGCCGATATCGCCACCTGGCATTGCGCGTTCGCGAAACTTTCTCCCGCGGAGCTGCGCAGCGCTTTCCATCAGGCGGCCGTCTGGATGGACCGCGAAGCGAAACACCGAGTTATTGTCGGTGTGGAGTTCTTCGATAAAGAATCGATACGGTTCTTCTCGATGCTGGGGTTCAAGGTGGATCGTATCCGCGTGGTGCGCATATAACCGTACGGTTGCCGCGGTTCAGGACTTTGACGCGCTTCGGTGGGGTGAAACGGAGGGATCGATGAAATTCCTTGAAAAGATGATGCAGAACGACAGGATCGTCATGTACAACGCCGTGGATTTTTCCAATGTCACGGACGAACTGGTGGCGGCGGTGAACTGGCCGAAGAACGTGGATATGCTCTCATTCACTTTCAAGCCTTTCGCGCCCGCCGGCGGCTATGTGAAGCACGATCTTAAGAGTGATTACGCGATACGATATTTGTTCGGGGGCAAGACGAGCGGGCTTAAGCCCCTGGGCAAGCCGCTCAAGAATTCGCCGATAATCGCCCGGCCGCCCAGGAACGCGGCCGAGGCTGCGGCGGTGACCAGGGCGACTCTTTGCCGCTATAACGCCGCGCGAAAAGCAAAGAATGGCCCCGCTTTTTATAAGGAACAGAAGCAGTATTTGGATATGGTGCAGAAAGGTAAGGTCCGGTCCGTGCTTCTTTTTAAGAATGGCCGGAATGTCGGTATCGCCTCGCTGGGGGATGTTCCCAGGCCTGAAGTCAGGAAGAGCAGTACCTTCACCTGGTCATGGATAGACAAGCGTCTCCCGAAGGCGGAATACGAGGACGCCAGGTACAAGATCACCAGGTGGGTCAAGGATAACGCTCAGCCGCATATGGCCTCCGCTAATTTCGACTACAACAAGGAATCACAGAAGGACGAGTCGCGCTTCGGGCTTAAGCCGTACCGGATCTTTTTCACCCGGAAAAAGTAGTCGGCAGAATTTATGAACACTAGCGGGATCTGCGTTTACCACATTAAACAAGCGGACTTTAAGGGGACGCGGCTTTATCCGTTGAATCGCCTGAAAACGGTGTATCCTGACGTTTATGCCAGATATATGAAGAAGTATGAGGGGCGCGAGTGGTTGACTCGGGCCGTGATAGAGCATTTCGGCTGTCTTTGGAACGACGTCCTTCATTTTTCGTTGATGCATCCGTCAGTGATATACAAGGCCCTGTCGGAGACGGGTTTCGGGCATCATAAGGTCAGCCGGGAATGGTTCGAGGTGCCGTTGGAAGACGTTCTTTCGACCGACTCCGTTATTTATCGGAACGAAGAAGAGGGGGATAAGGACGGAAAAGAGCGGAAACTGTCCATAGATGAATTCGAGCCTGTCGCTTCGGCGCGTGTTAAAGAACTTTCGGGGATGCCTGACCGCAACTTGCGCTATTATCGGCGGAGTTTCGAAAAGAAACGACCGCCTGTCATGTGGGGATATGCCCCGCACCTGCTTTATAAAGGGGAGCTCGATGTGAGATCCTACAAGGTGTTCGACTGGCAAGCCGGCGCGTCGGGTGTTCAGTCGGTTCGAGAGCATCGGTAAATCACGGAAAAATTGGAACTATATGAAAACGAAAAAGATGAACATTGACGCGTTGCGGGGGAAGTATTTCCCCCTGAAGGTTAAGGGCGGATTCTCTATCAGGTCGGCGACCAGGAAAGAGGTCATGGACCTGGTGGCCGAAAAATACGCCGTGGTCTTCCCGGACCGCGGAGAGACGGCATGTTTCCGCATGACACCTGAGCGAAGGGAAAAAGCGCAAGAGTTCAGGAAGAGATATGAAGTCCTGCATCATGAGTATTTCCTTTTCCTGGGCCCGAAAGGCCGGCCCGTCGGCTGGCATATGGGAGAGGCCGAGGATTTCCAGACTTTCTACATGCGCAATACCGGCATACTTCCGGAATACCAGGACCGCGGTATATACAGTGCTTTCCTTAAGGCCTTCGTCTCCTACCTGGGAGAATTGGGATATGAGCGCATCTCCAGCCATCATAAACCGACTAATAAGTCCATACTAATACTCAAGCTCAAGCAGGGCTTCGTTATAGGCGGTCTCGAGATGACCGAGAACTGGGGCGCTTTGGTAAAGATGGTGAAACTTATCCCTGCCGACCGGCGTGAATCCTTCTACCGCCAGTTCGGCGATATGGTCCACCTGAAAGAATGACCACAAAAGGCCTGGATGTCCGGTCTTAATATGGGGAAAAAAGACAAGGCTGCCGTGCTGGCTCCTAAAAAATTGTCGTTCAAGGTGCATTCGCTGGCCGCGGTGGACGGGAAGATGTTGGCGCGGATAAAGCATCCGGCGGACGTCAAAAAACTTTCTTTTTATCCGCGCAGACAGGTCGATGGCCTCTACGCCCTGCTGCAGAAGAATATCCCGAAGCGGTATGAGGCGCGGCTGGTATATATCGCGAAGCAAGAGGATATAAAGGTGCCAGAGGCTCTTTCTTCCAGCGCTTCGCTCAAGACCGGACCGTTCAGTGACTTAAGAGAGATCTTGAACGCTTATAGAGCGACCTCCCGGCCCTTGGTGCAAGCGCATTTCCCGAAAAAAGAATGGGCGAAACGGCTGGCTGCCGGGGTGAAATTTTATAAGGGGCTCAGTCCCGGTATGGCTTTTCGGGCCGTAAAAGGCGGTAGTCTCGCCGGGCTCATGATGTTAAAGGATTATGAATACGACGGCCGGCCCGTTAAGATAATCGGTTGGGTGTGGATAAAAAGGACGCTTACTCTCCACGAGAGGCGGCATGTGCAGCGGCTGATGCTGGCCTGGCTTAAGCGGAAAGCCGGGGGTTCCGTGATCGCGGCTGTGGACTCTTTCAATCCGGCCTCGCAGGGCTTCTTCCGGAAAGCGGGGTTCAAGGTGGACTGCCTGAACCTTTTCCTGCCCAATACCGTCCTGACGGATCCTCCGGGCATAATGCCGCAGCTTGAATGGCTGGAAAGCTATAAGAAGATATGGAAGGCGGTAGAGGACGCGGAATACGGGCGGGCTATGTCGCTGCTTACGCCCCTGTACAGGAAATATCCGCGGGATTTTAAGGTCGCCAAAACTTACGCGATGGCACTGGGCGATTACGCCGAGATCCTGGGCGGCGCGCGCGGTAAGGCGCTTAAGGCGCGCAGCCGCGCCATGCTGCGCGGGCTGCTGCGGAAACTGGGCAATGTCAGGTGGGAGTGGAATATCGCGGCACGCAATGAGTACTACTACCATACCGGCCAGTTCAGGAAACAGTATTTTTTAGGGCGGGAAGCCGCGGCCGGCGGGCATAACTGGGGATATTACGGTCAGGGCGTGGGCGCGGCCAATTACGCCTACGCGCATGCGGAGGGTGGGCGCCGCGGGCTTGCGGAGATGTGGGCCCGCCGGGCCGTAGAGGCCTGGGAGAATTTCTTTAAATACAAGGCCGATTATTACAATGCCTATGTTCATTACGCCCTGGCGCTGGGGATACTGGGCCGACCGGGGGAGATGGAAGCCGCGTTGAAAAAGAGCGCCCGGCTCAGCGGCAAACCGGATTCTTACCGTGAGTTCGACGGTGTCCGGGCGAAAGTGTCTGAACTTTTCTGATTTAAAGGGGCGGGTCTTTACTTTTGATGTCTCGGTCTTCGGCGTTGCGCGGCGGTTCTGTTCCCGGTAAACTGCGGTATTAAGGAGTACCTTAATGAATATTACTATTACAGTCCTCAGGACGGTCGTAGTTCTCGCCGGCATCGGCATTCTCGCCTTCATGCTCTGGCTCCCGCCGCATGAAGGTCGGGCCGCGGGCGCGACGCTGTTCGAGGTATACTTCAAGGACCCGTTCCTGGCCTATGTATATATCGGTTCGATACCGTTCTTCGCGGCGCTGTACCAGGTGTTCAAGCTGCTGGGGTATATCGGGCGCGATGATACGCGTTCGCCGGCCGCCGCGAAGGCTCTGCGGACCATAAAGTACTGCGCGCTGGCCAACGCGGGTCTGATCGCGGGGGCGGTGGTCTATATATTCATGACAGCGGGCGCTAACGACGATCCCGTCGGCTTCGTCATCCCCGGCGTTCTCGCCGTCTTCGCCTCCCTGGCCGCGGCCGCCGCCGCGGCCGTGTTCGAAAAAAAGCGGACCGGGACCTAAGGACCTATTCCGGGAGCGCTATTTTTCCGCTTAAAACCGGGACTTTCCGCCCTTTTGCCGCCTGCCGTCAAGGGCTACAATATCCTATCCGTAAATCCAGGATAGGGGTGTGTTGATGAAAAAGCCTTTCTACGCAGTATCGTTGGTCCCGTCTCTTCTGATAGCCTCGAGCGTGGTGTTCGCCTCGAACGGGTCTGTCATGCAGCTGTCGGACGTCAGCGACAGCGTCTCGGAGATCCTTCAGGAATACAAGGACAACCATGTCAAGCCCAAGCCGGGCGAAAAACCCGGCCAGCCCGGGCATCACCAGCCGCCAAAACCCGGCCAGCCTAATCATCCTTCGCACCCCACCCATCCGCCCAAGCCGGACAATCCCAATCATCCCGGGCCCAAGCCGCCGCAACCGCCGCACCCCCAGCCGCCTGTGCCCCAGCCTCCGCAGCCTCAGCCGCCCAAGCCGGTGGATACCACCCACGCTTATAACGCCGGCGTAAGGGACGGGGCCGAGAAGGGCACGAGAGAGGGCCGCTTCCGGGGTAGTGAGGACGGCCGCCGCGAAGGCGAAAGAGAAGGCCGCAGGAACGGCAATCGCGAAGGCGATGTGGCCGGCCGCGCCGCCGGCAAGCGCGACGGTTACGGCGTCGACCAGGCCGCCGGGACTTTGAACGGCAGCCGTGAAGGCCAGAGCGCCGGTATCACCAACGGTACCGCCGCCGGCGAACGCCGCTGCTACGACGAGGGTTACTCCGACGCCTACAATCCCGCCTACGCCGAGGCTAAAGCGCTCGGTCTGCAGGATTCCGCTTCCTACGAGGCCGGTTACGCGAAAGGCCAGGCCGACGCCGCCGTGATGGAAGTCGAGAACGGCCAGAGGGCCGGCTACCAGGCCGGTTTCAGCCAGCGCGAGACCGAGATCCATAACTCCTTCCCCGCCGCGCTCGCCGCGCAGGGCGGTTCAACCAAGGGTTTCTCCGTGGAACTGGGCCTTCCCCTGGAGCTGGTCAGCAAAGGGTATGCCACTCCCGAAGAGAAGCGGGCCTATGAGAAGGGGTATAAAGAAGGTTATGACCGGGCTTACAGGCGGGAGTACAACGACTCCAAGCGGAGGGCCTACGACGAGACCTACCGCCACGAGTACAGGCGCGCCTACGACGCCCAGTATTCCATCAGCTACCGCACCGGCTACACCGAGGGCAGGGAGGAGGGCTACCAGGACGCCTACGGCGCCGCGTACAACTCCGCCTATAACGCCTACTTCGCGGAGTACAAGAACCGGGAATATTCCGAGCAGCGCTCCCGCGGTATGAGGGACGGCCAGGTCAACGGTCAGCGCGAGGGCTTCGAGGCCGGCTGCGCCGAGCAGAACAAGCGCGGCTACAAGGCCGGCTACGCCGACACGGCGGCCCAGGTCTATCCCGGAGCCTTCGAGGCCGGCAAGCAGTCCGGCATCGCGGCGGCCGACAAGTACTACGCCGGGAACGCCGTCCTGAAGGCCTTCGACATGGCCTTCTACGACGAGAACGGCGACGGCAAGTTCGAGGCCGGCGAGAACGTCATGCTGCGGGCCGAGATCAGGAACTACGGCGCGCGGACGTCCGGCGCCGTGGCCATAGCGGTCAGGAGCGAGCGCGGTGAGATAACCCTGCTCTCCGACCTGAGCGCCGCCGCGGTCGGCGGGCGCTCGACGGGGATGGTGAACCTCGCCGTCGGCAGGCTGCACGACGTGGTCGCGCCCAACTCCGACGCCCTGCGGGTCGTCTTCACGGAGAACGGCAAGCCCGTGGGCGATTTCCGCCAGATGTACACGCGGACCAATCCCAACAAGGTCGGCGTGGTCATCAAGGACGGCACCGACGTGCTCAAGAAGGCCAGCTGGTTCTTCCCGGGCAAGGTGACCGAGCTCAACAGCGGCGACAAGGTGATCATCACCGAGACCAAGGGCGATTACTACAAGGTCCGCAAGTCCGAGGTCGCCGCCGGCGACTGGACCGAGGGCTATATCAAGTCCGACAAGCTGAACCTGCAGTAAAAGACTTCAGCGCATAAAAAAGGACCGCCGGGGCGAACCCCCGGCGGTCTTGTTTCGTATGGCGTGCGGCGGCGCGCTCCAGGCGCGGGTCAGTAATTGTACCAGTGTTCGCCGCGGCTGTCCTTGTGCGAGCAGTCTATGATCAGGGTGCCGTACAGGTCGAGGTTGTCCGGAACGTTGAAATAAAGCCACTTGCCGGTGTCCTTTATGTAGGGGACGACGCTTTTGCCTTCGGCTTTGGTGACGACGCGCACCTCGTTCGTTTCCGGGTGCCCGGGTATTTCTATCGACGGGATCACGGCCGTAAGGTCGGGGGTCAGCTTGGAAAGGTCGGCCGGATATTCCCCTTCGTGATCGCCGTAATAGATCATGATGGCCGCGCGCAGGGAAGAGAGGGCCCCTTTCGCGGACCCTTCCTGGGATTTTATGATCAGCGTCTTTATCCGCTCCGAAAGGGCCGCGCTGTCCTTTGCCGGGACGTGCTTGGCCAGTTTAGCGTCCGTTGTTTTCAGTATCTTGGTGATGGCGGCGACTTCGGCGGGGCTTTTGGACTCGATGGTGTCGGAAATGAGCATCAGCTTTTCCATGATCCTGTTCACCATCTTCTGGCAGTGTACGGTGTCGGAGGAGGGGGCGGCCATGATGGCCATGGCGGTACCGGCGGTCAGCAGCGCGGCGATCAATGTCTTTTTCATCGTTTTCTCCCTTTCTGCGAAGAATTCCGATCGTTCCACATATTATGCGCTATTTGGCGGGCGGGCGCAAAGCGGCGGCCGGGCCGTTGAGGCCCGGGCCGGCGTTCAGGGGGCCTATCCTTCCGATTACCTTAATACGCGGCCGCCGTGGGCCTTTCGCTTCATCCGTCAGCGAGCCGATAGCGTTATACTATCAGCGGTGAAAGCCAGAACGTTCCCCGGAGGTCCCGTGATCAAACGCTTCATTTCGGCGTTAGCCATTCTTTTTTCCGGTTCGCCCTGGGCCGCGGCCCAGATGGATTTCGACAGGGGCTTCGGCGGCATCGACGCCGCCCTGGCCGATATCGAGGTGCCGGCGGTCTCCGCCGCGCCGGCGGACAAGGGCTGGTTCTCCAATGACGACGCCGGCAAGCCGCAGCCGGTGAAAGAATGGACCGTCATGGTCTTCATGAACGGCAAGAACGACCTGGAAGTGGCCGGGCTCTACAATCTCAACAAGATGGAGCTGGTCGGGTCCGGCGATTCGCTCAATATCGTCACCGAGACCGGCCGCATGAACGGCCAGCAGAACGACGTCTCTTTCGACGGCAACTGGACCGGCTCCCGCCGCTTCTATATCACCAAAGATTCCAACGAGGAGAAGGTCAAGTCCAAGGTCGTGCAGAAGTTCTCAAAGGTGGACATGGGCGACTGGCGCCAGCTGGCCGACTTCGGCAAGTGGGCCAAGAAGAACTACCCCGCCCGCCATTACGCGCTGATAATCTGGAACCACGGTTCCGGCTGGCTCACCGACAAGGGCGCGGTCAGCAAGGGCATCTCCTACGATTTCGAGACCAAGAACCACATCTCCACCCCCGAGCTGGGCGCGGCCATGCGCGAGATCGGCAAGGTGGACATACTGGCCTACGACGCCTGCCTGATGCAGATGGCCGAGCTGCTCTACGAGGTGAAGGACCAGGCGGATTTCGTGGTGGCCTCCGAGGAGGTCGTGCCCGGCCTGGGCTTCCCTTACGACGCCATGCTGCGCCACTTCGCTTCCGGCGCCCGCTCCGGCGAGGAACTGGCCATGAGCATGGTGCGCGCCTACGACGGCTTCTATTCGACCAAGGGCAAGAAAGTGACGCTCTCCTCCGTGCGCATGTCGGCCCTGCCCGAGTTCATGTCCGCTTTCGAGGCCTGGACCGGCGCGCTGCGCGCCTCCGACAAGAAGCCGCAGATAAAGAAGCAGGTCCATTCCGCCAAAGCCTACACCGACAAGGACAACAGGGACCTCGCCGACTTCGCGCGGCTGGCCGGAGAGGCCGATCCCGCCGTGGCCGAAAAGGGCCGCGCCATGACGCAAGTGCTGACCGGCAAGCTGGTGATGAACAATATCGCCTACGAGGAGGCCTACGGCCGCGACGCCAATTCCCACGGCCTGGCCATCTATATGCCGATGAAGGGCTATAACGAGAAGTACGACCAGCTGCTCTTCGCCCGCGACACCGGCTGGGACGATCTCCTCAAGGACATGAAGGACGTCTCCGCTCCCGGCCTGGAATTCATGAACGGCTGCACGGAGCCCGGCCCCGGCGCCAGCATAGAGGAACTGCTGGCCTACACCGACTGCCTGCTCGCCGCGCTGGGCAACAAGCCGTAAGCTGACGGACGACGGGGACGTTGTTAAGTTCTTTAGTTGTTTCGGCCGGCCGCCGGGGCGAACCCCCGGCGGTCTTGTTTTTGCTGGCGGGGAAGAGCCCGGCGGATTTTGATATCATAAGAGCGGTCCGCCGTGCCGGCGGGAGCGGGAGGGATATGTTCGATCTTGAGACCTGGGAAATGCTCAGCTACGTGGTGACCGTCATCGGTCTGCCGATGGCCATCGTCGTCTTCATCTATGAACAGCGCAAGGGGCGCGAGAACGAGGAGGACGAGGTATACCAGCTGCTGTCGGACAGTTACGATAAATTCCTGCGGGTCGCGCTGGACAACCCGGACCTGCGGCTTTTCTCCCAGGAGAAGGGGGCGGAACTGTCGCCGGACCAGCGCGAGCGGATGCTGATCATCTTCGATATGCTGATCTCGCTGTTCGAACGCGCCTACCTGCTGCTTTACGACGACACGATGGACGAGAAGCAGTCCCGGCGCTGGCGGTCCTGGGAGGATTACATGGGCGACTGGTGCCGCCGCGACGATTTCCGCACCGAACTGCCCGGGCTCCTGCAGGGCGAGGACCCCGAGTTCTCGGACTATATCAAGGGCCTGGCGGAGAGGACGGCGGCCGGGGCCTGACGCCCCCGCCGGAACGGCATGGAATACTCTTTCCGCCATAATATCCCGCGCAAGGACATCGGCGTCGCCGTCGTGGCGGCCTCCGGGGTGAAAGGCGGCGCGGCGCTCCCTCCCGATACCGAAAGCGAGCTGGCCGCGCTGCTGGAGTCGCGGCGGGCCGCGCCCTTGTCCGCGGACGAGGAGCGGCGGCGTGCGGCGTGCCGCGACATACTGCGCAACGGGGGCTATAAGCCGACCGGCCGCGGCAAGCCGGCCAGCGAATACCTGCTGGGCGCGGCCAGGGAGGGCTCCTTCCCCCGGGTCAGCGCCCTCGTGGACGTGAACAATTTCATAAGCCTGAAGTATGTGCTGCCGATATCCCTCTGGGACCCGGGCCGCTGCCAGTCGGCGGCTTTCGAGTTCCGCCTGGGTCGGGCGGGCGAAAAATACGTCTTCAATAATTCCGGCCAGGAGATAGACCTGGCCGACCTGGTCTGCGGCTGCGAGGTCTCGCCGGACGGCTCTTCCCGGCCGATAGTCAATCCCATCAAGGACGGCATGGGCACCAAGGTGCGGCCGGAGACCAATGCCGTCATAGGAACGATCTTTTATCCGCTGGGCGCGATAAGTCCCGCGGAGATAGAAGCCGCCGCCGCCGAGTTCCTGGAGAAACTCCAGCGCGGCTCCGCCGGAAGCGGCAGCCGGGCCCTCCTGCTCCCCGGAGAGGGGACGTTGTTGAGTTGTTGACTTGTTGACTTTTGGCTGTCGGGGCACGGGCCGCTCCGAACTGTCACGGACTGCGATACCGCCGGGATAAATCCCGGCGGTTCCTTTTTATGCGCGGATCGCAATTAACTGAGGTGGGGGAATTTAAAACAAAAAATATATATAAAATAATGATTTTTTCTGAAGCAATGTAAAGCGTGCTTGACATAGGTAAAATATACTTTACAATTTGTATATCGAAGTTTACATTAGTGCTTGGAGGTTCCGTGAAAGAAGTGTCGCTGGAGAACAATCTCAGGAAACTGAGGTTCGAGAAGGGAGAGTTGACCCAGGAGGCTATCGCCGAAAAACTTGGGGTTTCGCGTCAGACCATATACGCGATAGAGAAAGGCAAGTTCAATCCTTCGGTCATGCTGGCCTTGCAGATAGCGGCCTTTTTCGGGGTGAAGGTGGAGGAAGTGTTCAATATAAAGGAGGAAGTGAAATGAATAAGAGGTATATGTTCGAAATAGGGGTGGGTGTGATCACGCTGGCGAGCGTGCTGCTGTTCGGCCCGGCCGGCTATGCCAGCTTCGCGCTGATGGCGTTCATGGCGTTCTTCGGCAAAAAGAAGCCGGACGAGCGGGAACTGCAGCTTTTCTACAAGGCCGGCAATCTGACCATAGCGCCGCTGATACTGGGTCTGGTCCTGATAAACATGTTCCAGGATTCCAGCTTCGGGCCGGTCAGGATAGGCGACTACTGGCTGAATTTCGCCATCGCCGTTTTCCTGATCAGCCACGGGGTCTGCGGCCTGGCGGTGAGCTACCGGGAGTAAGCGACCTGCAGCAGAGTTCCCCGCGGGACCGGCCGCCTGGCCGCTCCCGCGGTTCGTTTTTGCATAAAGGGGACGTTGTTGACTTGTTGAGTTGTTAGCCGGAAACCTGACCGAATCCACTGGGGCGACAGCACGCTGTCGCCCCGATGTTTTATAATTACCTTAATGAGTCTCGAGGTCATCGGCCATAAAGAAAGCCTGGTGGAGCGGGCGGGGGAGATCCTGCTCGGCGCCCGGTCATTGCCCGACAATATAGTCGTCTTCCCCGGCAAGAGGCCGGGGCATTTCCTGCGGCGTTACCTGGCGGAGAAGCGCGGGGCCGCCCAGCGCGCGCCGGTCATCGTCTCGATGGACGGCTTCATCGACCTGGCGGCGGAACGGCTGGGCGTGAAGGGGCCGTCCGCCTCCGCGCTGGACCTGGCCGGACTCCTGTATGAGCGCCTGGGCAAGGAACTGGCCGGCGTCATCGCCCGGGACCCCGGCGAGCTGCCGCTGGACGCCTTCCTGCCCTGGGCCTTCAAGCTGATCGGCGATCTCGAGGAACTGAAGATAGAGCGCAAGACCGCGCGCGACCTGGCGGCTTACGACAAGCTGCTGCCCGAGGACCTGCGCGGCGACGCTTTCATGCGCCGGCTGGAGAGCTTCAGCCGCCTCTACGACGATTTTTACGGGGAAGCGGCGAAGGCCGGCCTGCTGACGCGCGCGATGAAGTACGCGGCCGTGGCGGAGCGGATAGCGGAATTCGACGATAAGAAATACGAGAACATCGTCTTCGCGGGGCTTTTCGCTCTCACCGCGTCCGAGAAGGCGATACTTAAACATCTCGCCGCGCGCGGCGCGCGCGTGCTGCTGGAGCCCGGCCCCGGGCTGGAGGAACAGTTCGCTTTCCTGGGCAAGGCGGAGCAGCCGCCGGCGCCTGAGCGCGCCGCGCCTTTTTTCTACAAGGCCGCCGACCTGCACGGCGAGGTGTTCGGCCTGGCGCGGGCGCTCAAGGATCCCGGTCCCGGCGACGTGATAGTGCTGCCCGAGCCGGCCGCGCTGTTCCCCGTCATGGAGAACGTCCTGCCGGCCGCCGGCGAATACAATATCTCGATGGGCTACCCGCTGGCCTCGACGCCGGTGTACGCGCTCATCGACGCGCTGGGCGACTTGTTAGATAAGCGCAGCGGCGACGCCTATTTCGCGCCCAACTATCTTAAGTTCGTCTTCCATCCCTACGTCAAGAACGTCTTCCTGGACGGCTCGGCGGAACCGGGACGCGTGATCTTCCAGACGGTGGAGGAGCGGCTTTCGGAGCGGATGGACAAGTATGTCCGGCTGGAGGAGCTCGAGAACGACGAGCGCGTCCTGAACGGCGCGGCGGCGCGGCTCAAGGATTACGGTCACGGAGTAACGCCTGCGGAAGTGAAGGCGCATCTCTCCGGCCTGCACGGCGCGCTGATACGGCCTTTCGAGGCGGTCAAGGACATAGCCGGCTTCGCCTCCCGGCTGCTGGAACTTCTTTCCTATGTCTTGGAGAACAGCACCGCGCCGCTGCATCCCTACTGGGCGCCGTTCGCCGAGAAGGCGATGGAGCATATACTGGAACTGAAGAACTGCCGCCTGGCCGGCGCCGCCTTCGCCTCGCCGTCGGGCTATTTCAAGTTCTTCAAGACGGCGCTCGCCGGCGCCTCCTATCCTTTCCCCGGCACGCCGCTGCGCGGCCTGCAGGTGCTGGGCCTGCTCGAGACGCGCGGGCTGCGCTTCGACCGCGTCTTCTTCCTCGACGCCAACGCCGACGTGCTGCCGGCCGCGCGCAAGGAAGATACCCTCCTGTCGCATTTCGTGCGCGAGGGGTTGGGGCTTTCCACCTACAAGACCCGCGAGCGGCTCTCCCGCTACCATTTTTCCGCGCTGGTCGCCGGCGCGCGCGAGGCGCACATCTTCTACAAGGACTCGGCCGAGAAGGAACGGAGCCCCTTCGTCGAGCGCCTGGCCTGGGAGCTGGAGCGCGCGGGCGGGAAGCCGTCCGGCGCGGAGGTGCACCTGCGCGTGGACTTCTCGCAGGCCGAGCCGCGGCCCGCGGCCAAGACGCCGGAGCTCATAGCGGCGCTTAAAAAACGCGAGTTCTCGCCTTCGGCGATAGACTCCTACCTGGCCTGCGGCCTGCGGTTCTACTACCGCTACGCGCTGGGGCTGGACGAGAAGGCGGAGATAGCCGACGAGGTGGACCAGCGCGATATAGGCCTTCTGGTGCACGCGGTGCTGGAAGAGTTTTTCAAGGCGCGCGAGGGCAAGCCGCTGGAGATAAAGGAAGAGGATCACGCCGAGGCGCTGGAGTCGGCCGGGAGGATCTTCGACCGGGACCTGCGCGGCCACGGCGCCGGCGTGGAATACCTGATAAAGCGCCAGGTGGAGCGGCGTCTGCGCGACATACTCGACTATCACCGCGACAACCTGGCCGGGATAAAAATACTCGGCTGTGAGACAAAATTGCGCGCGGAGCTCGACACCCGCTTCGGCCCGGTGGCGCTGCGCGGCTTCGCCGATCGCGTGGACGAGCGCGGCGGCGTTACGCATATACTCGATTACAAGACCGGTTCCACGGCCAAGGTCCCCAACTGGCAGAAGTTCGACCTGAGCATGAGGGAGGACTGGCCGCGGACGCTGCGGTCCGTGCAGCTGCCTTTCTACGTGCTGGCCTGGATGGAGGCCAACGGCGTGAAGGACCCCTCGCGGATGGACGCCTCGCTGATGCTGCTGGGTTCGGAGAGTATAACCGAGGAGACGCTCTACCGCGAGCGCAATAAGAAGGCGCCGGACAAGGCCGTCGTTTTCGGCATCTACAAAGAGGCGATAAAGACGCTGGTCGAGGAGATACTCGATCCGGACCTGCCTTTCTCGCCGCCCGCGGACGACGAACCCTGCCGCGGCTGCGCCTTCCGCGGCCTCTGCGGCCGCCAGTGGACGGCCTGACCGAAGGGTCCCGCCCGCCGGACCGCCGGGGAGTACCCCGGCGGTCTTGTTTTCGGATAGGACCAAAGACCAGCGGGCGCTGGTCCCGAAGCCTCATTACCGGGCAGCCGCGGGAATGTATACTTTATACATGGTAAAAGCCCGCTCATTCCTGTCCCTTATCCTCTTCATCTCCGTTTCTTTCGCGCAGGTCCCCGTCCTGCGGGCGTCAGTGCTGGACGAATTGCCGGGTATAGCCGACGTGACGGTCCCGGAAGTGCCCGAGCCGCCGGCGGGGGAGACCTTCCCGGATTACGAGCAGGACCGGAAACCGGCTTTCATGGTGTCGGAGTCGGGCGGCGAGCGCGTGCTGGGCGGTGTGAGGTTCGAGCGTTTCCCGGATACCGGGCTCTACTCCTGGCGCGAGGTCAGCTTCGCGAACGAGGACCTCAAGGAAGTTTACTGGGGATACAGGTCGGGCGGTACGGGCCATATCTTCATACTTTTTACTTTCAATTCCGCCAGATCGGGCGACAGGGACGTTCCCGGCATCGTCATAGAGGGTCTGCCGTGGAAGAAGAAGGGCGAGCCTTTCAAGCCCTTCAGCGACGGCGTCTCCGGCCATTACCCGCTGGTCTGGAACGTGGTGGAGTGGAACAGTTTCCTCGAGACCTCGATAGGCCGCGACGGCCTGCGCGTAGACGTCTATCCCATGAAGCTCGACCGCGCGGAGAAGCTGCGCATGCTCGACGAGGCCGTGAAAGAGGCCGTCCGGGACCTCAAGGGAGAGAAGTACCACACTTTCACCAATTCCTGCAGCAGCAACGCGCTGAAGGTGTTCAGGAACGCCACCGGCCACCGCCTGCTCATAGCCAGGATGCTGCCGACCGTGGTGGTCAAGCACATGAAGCTGCGCGGCTTCCTGGGCAAAAAAGAGACTTTCGACTCTTCCAACTGGAAAAACTGAGGGGTACTAGAGCGTATTCCGCCAGGGCCGGGATTTTTTTCTTCGCGGCCATGAATCGCACCTGCCTGTATATAAGGTAGCCGGCGATGACCGCCGGCAGTATGTAGGGCTGCATCGTTTCCATATCCATCGCTCTTTTGATGCCGGTCCGGGCCGGAAAGTTCCAGACCGGCGGGCGCTTGTTTTGTAGAATTTGAGCATGAAGGGGCCCGCCCGGGGCGGCCGCAGGAGATATCAATGGAACTGAAATTCGGCGAATACAGGCTGCGGCCTTTCCGCAGGGGGGACGAGCCCTCGATAACGGAGAACATCAACGACCGGCGCATAGAACGCTATACGCTGCGCATCCCCTACCCTTACACCCAGGCGGGAGCGCGCGGCTGGGTGGACTTCAACCGTAAACTGGCGGCGAGCCGCGATAAGACCCAGCTGAACCTGGCCATAGACCTGGACGGCCGGGTCATCGGAGGTATAGGCCTGTTCGACATCAGCGGCCACAGGGCCGAGATAGGCTACTGGCTGGGCGTGAAGTACTGGGGGAGGGGGATAATGCCGCGGGCCGTGAAAGCGCTTACCGGACACGCGCTGAAGAAGCTGAAGCTGAGGCGCGTCTACGCCAAGGTCTTCCCGGTCAACAAGGCTTCGGCGCGGGTGCTGCTTAAGGCCGGTTACAGGTACGAGGGCCGGCTGGCGAAGGAGCACCTCAAGCGCGGCCGGCTCATCGACGCGCTGCTCTTCGCCAAAACGCGTTAGAAAGGGGCGGCCGGAACGAGACGGGATATTTCGTAGAATTTATCCATGAAGGCGACGGCCCTCCCTCCTCATCGCGAGGAATGCTATACCTGCTTCCGGGTGAAGAAGAACTGCCTCTGCGGCAGCGTGAAGCCCTTCGCCACAAAGATGCGCTTCGTCATCCTGATGCACACCAAGGAGGCGCGCAAGCAGCGGACCGGGACGGCGCGGCTGGCCGCCATGTGCCTGAAGAATTCCGAACTCCTTATCGGCACGGAATTCGGGCAGGACGAGAGGGTGAACGCGCTGCTGCGCGACCCGGCCTATATTCCTTTCGTGCTCTATCCCGGGCCCAAGGCCGTCAATTTCAGGGATATGGACCGCGCCGCGCTGCCGGCCGGCAAGGCGCCGCTGGTCTTCGTCATAGACGGCACCTGGAACACCGCGCGGACGCTGCTCAACAAAAGCCCGAACGTCAAAGCGCTGCCGCGGCTCTCCTTCGCCCGGCCTTATGTCTCCCGGTTCTCCATCAAGCGCCAGCCTCTAGCGCATTGCGTCTCCACCATCGAGGCCATCTACCATCTTTGCGGCGAGGCCGGGGAGGCCGGCTTCGAAAGCCGCGGCGAAGAGAGGGAAGTGCTGATGGAACTGCTCGGGAAGCTGGTCGATACCCAGCTCTGGTACAGCCGCCGGCACCGCCACCGCCGGGAAGACAACAAGAAAATAAAACGCGCCTGACCGCCGGGGGACCCCGGCGGTCCTTTTTCGGCGGGGGCCGAAGTGCCCTGTTGCGGTCTGGGCCGTTCTTCCCTTACGCCCCCGCCGTGTAATTGTGATAATGATGGTATGAAAAGATTACGCGCGCCACTGCTGGTCTCCCTCATCTTCGCCGCCGGCCTCCCGCTGCTCTTCGCCGCCGGTCCCGCTTACGAATATCTCTCCGGCCTGGCCGGGACGCCCGCCGTCGATCTCCCGGTCCCCGAGGCTCTCGAAGCGGAGGACGGGGTATACAAGTACGAGAACCCGCCCTGCGTGCCCAGCGAAGAGCTGCTGCCCGGCAGGGGGTTCTTCCCGGCGGTCAGCGACGCGCGCCGCGAGCGGGCCATCGAAGACCTGCTGGCCAGGCTGGCGGTGTGCCGGCCGATGCCCTACGACAATGACGGCAATATCCACAGCAAGCCGCGGCCCGGCCTGCCCAGGAAACCTTACGGCTATTACAGGGAATACACGCTGATAGTTCCCGGCCGCCCGACGGGTTCCGGCCCGGAGCCGGTGGTGATAGGCGGCCAGACCTACATGGCCGGCCCCGTGCTCAGCTTCCGCGGAGCGGAGCGCCTGCTGATAGGCGATCACCGCGAGATCTACTACACGCCGGACCACTATTCGACTTTCGTGCGCCTCGACATCGTGCGCTGAACCGGGTCTTCCGAACGAGGCCGCCGGGACGTTCTCCCGGCGGTTTTGTTTTGTAAAATACAGGTATGGCGAATATGAACATGAATGGCGGGAACCGGATCCTCATAGCCGCGGCGATAATAGCGGTTACGCTGCTGGCCCTGGCCGGCATCAAGTTCATGATGAGCGACAGTTCTTCCGGGACGCCTGCGGAGCCTCTTGAGAACAGGGAAATATTCACTCCCTCCGACACCGCGGCTCCGCCCCCGGAATTGAACCCGCTGTCGCGTTCCGCCAGTTCCAGCGGCGGCGCCCTGGACATGTTCAGCAAGACCAACGCGGGGTCCGGGTATTACGAAGAGGAAGAGGAGCCGGCCGCGTCGGTAGCTCCGGTGAAGCCGAAGGCCGCCAGGTCCGCCGCGCCGGCTCCCAAAAAAACTTCCTCCGCCAAGCCCAAAGCGAAGACCACCGTCATCCCCCGCATGACGACGACCCCTTTCAAATCCATTACCCCCACCAATGTCTCGCCCTCCGGCGCTGGCGGTCAGCAGGCGATGCCCGACCTTTCCACCATAATGAAGCAGGCGCAGGAGCAGGCCGGGCAGGATCGGTCCGGCAATTAAATCTTCGAACGGAAGCGGGAGCCGCCGCCGGGAGAACATCCCGGCGGTTTTTTTATTGCTGAGGGACCAGTCGCGGCGCGCCCGGTTCGAGCAGGCGCAGCGTGCTGCCGCCGCGGTGGAAGAGCCGCGAGGTCCAGACGCCTTTTAGGAAAGTGGAGACGCTTATCGCCCACCAGATGCCGGCGGTGCCCAGGCCGAAGTTTATGGCCAGCAGCCAGGCGGCGGGCCAGCGGGCCACGGTCAGCGGCACCGAGATGAGCATGTAGTCCCGCGTGTGGCCGAGCCCGGTGAACACGCCCTCGAAGAGCAGTTCCCAGCCCAGGAAGACCTCGAAATAGCCGATAGTGCGCAGGTAGCGCGCCGCGTTGGCTATCACCTCGGGGTCCTGCGTGAGCGGGCGCACGAGCAGCTCCGGTATGAAGACGAAGGCCAGCGCCACGGGCATGAGCAGCGCCGTTATCAGGAAGCGGCCGCGCGTCACCACCTGCCTGACGCGGGCCATGTCGCCGCGGCCGTAAGCCTGCCCCACCAGCGCGGCCATGGCCGTGGAGAAGCCGATGCCGAGGAAATAAGGGACGCCCTCAAGGCGGAAGCAGACGCTCAGGCCCGCCAGCGGCGCTTCGCCGAAGCGCGTTATGATGGCGGTCAGCGCGGGATAGACCAGCGACCAGACCACGTTGACCGAGGCGGCCGGCACGCCTATCCGCAGTATGTTCAGGGAGCGCGTGAACCGCGGCAGGCGCAGCACCTCGCGCAGCGGAGGCAGGTACTCCCGCCGGCGCAGGAAGACTATCTGCACCGAGAGGGCGCAGGCGGTGCAGACGGCCGAGGCGACGGCCGCGCCGGCCGCGCCGAAAGGCCGGCCCGTGCCCCAGCCCAGTATCAGCACCGGGTCGAGCGCTATGTTGAGCGCCACCGACGAGGACATTATGAGCACGTTGGTGCGCGTGTCGCCGTAGGCGTTGAAGACCGCGCCGGCCAGGTTGCAGAGATAATAGAGCGGCAGGGCGCAGGCGAAGATGGTCAGGTACCGGCGCGCGTACTCCGCGGTGCCGGGCTGAAGGCCCATCATTCCGAAGATGGCGTTCACCGAGGGCAGCAGCGCGGCCATGAAGAGCAGGCAGGCGCCCAGGCTCAGCCAGGCGGCCTCCACGGCCACGTCCCGGGCCTCGTCCCGCCTGCCCGCGCCATAGGCCTGCGCTATCAGGCTGTTGGCGCCGGCATTGGTGGCGTTCATCGCCGCGTAGACGGCCCAGGTCAGGAAGGCGGCCGAAGCCACCCCCGCTATGGCGGAGGTGCCCAGTTTCCCTATCCAGAAGATATTGACGGCGTCGAAGAGTACGAAGGCCAGGAAGCCCAGGAAAGCCGGGAAGGCGATGCGGTAGATGTCGCGGTCCAGCGGGTTCTTCAGCCAGCGCATATGTACAAGTTTACCTTATAGCCGGGGACGTTGTTTAGTTCTTAAATTCCCGTATGGCGCCGCGCGGTTTTTCCGGATATTTACGGAAGACGGGCGCGAAAAAGCCTCAAAAAGGTATAGAATATCGTAATTATGGCCGACACCGATAAAAAAGACAAGCCCGACCTGCTCAGGCAGATGTCCAGCGTGGTGAGCCACGAAATACGCAACCCGCTGGCGATAATCTCCAATTCGCTCTATTTCATAAAGACCAAGCTGTCGGCCGGCGGCGCGGGACCCGATCCCAAGGTCGCCAAACATCTCGGCATCATCGAAGGCGAGGTGAAGCACGCCAACGAGGTCATCGAGGAGATGCTCTGCTTCACGCGCGACCGCGAACTGCAGCTGGCGCCGGCCAAGATGAACGCCGGTATCGACGACATCGTCGGAGCCTTCCCGCTGCCCGAGGGCGTGAAAGTGGAGGCCGCGCACGACCCCGGCGACCCCAAGGTCAGCGTCGATATAGAGGCGATGCGTTACGCGCTGCGCCTGGTCATGACCAACGCGGTGCAGGCGATGCCGGAGGGCGGCACGGTGAAGATAGAGTGCGCGCACGACGCGGACACGGCCCGGCTGACCTTCACCGACGGCGGACCGGGTTTCCCTAACGGGGACGGCGAGAAAGCTTTCGAGCCCTTCTTCACCACCAAACCGCGCGGCGTGGGCCTGGGCCTGAGCATAGTCCGCAAGTACGCCGAACGCCACGGCGGTTCGGCGAAGGCGGAGAACGCCCCCGGCGGCGGCGCCAGGGTCACCATCGCCCTGCCGCTGCTGAAATAGGGCGGCGGGCCGCGCGGATCTTATGGTACAGACGGAGCTTTAAATTCGGAGGAGGCGGTAAGATGACTAATTGTCCCAAATGCAGTTCCGAAACGCTGGTGAAGACCGAGGCGCTGGGGAATATCCCGCTCGACGTCTGTCCCGGCTGCAAAGGCATTTTTTTCGACAAGGGCGAGCTCGAGGCCCTGCTCAAGCAGTCGCAGGGCGATGTGCCCGCCGGTTTCGAGCTGATCTCGCCCAGGCCCGAGGGCCTGCCCTGTCCCAGGTGCAATGTGAAGATGTCGCGCGGCGGCCTGGTCAACCCGCTTCTGCTGGTGGACAAGTGCGGGGCCTGCGGCGGTATCTGGCTGGACCCGCGCGAGCTGGCGCTGCTCAAGAAACTGCTGGGCCTGACCGGCGGCGCCGAGAGCGTGGAAGTCTCCCGGCCGGCCCCGGCCGCGCCGGAGCCCGAGAAAAAAGGTCTCCCGCTCCTTAAATACGCGCTGGTCCTGGCCGGGCTGCTGGGGCTGGGGATGGTCAGCTACGAACTGTACGTTTACTTCAGCCCGGAGGGTCTGGCTCCCGGCAGTTTCTCCGCCGCGCTGGCGTCGGTCGGCTTCCTGCTCTTCCTCGGCGGCGGTATAGGTTCTATGAAGGTGAAATAGAGGTCCGCGGCGCTCCGCGGCCGTGAAACCGCCGGGGGTCCCCCGGCGGTTTTATTTTGCTAAAATAGGCCGGTAAGTCCAAGGGGAGCGCATGGCGGGAATACTTATCATAGACGACGACAAGGATTTCAGCGGCCTCGCGGCGGCTTATTTCTCCAAACAGGGCCATACCGTCACCCTGGCCGGCGGCGGCCGGGAAGGACTCTCGAAAGCCGTCTCCGCCGGGCCCGACATAGTGTTCCTCGACATCATGATGCCGGACATGAACGGGATCGAGGTGCTGCGCGAGCTCAACTCGGACCCCGAGACTTCCAGTATCCCCGTGCTCGTGCTTACCGGCAGGTACATAGACCCGGGCATGAGCGATATGTTCGCGCAGGAACGCAACTACCGCGGCGTGATCTCCAAGCCGGTGGACCTCGACGCGCTGCAGCGAAAGATGAACGAGGTCCTCAAGAACTGACCCCGGCCGCGGCCGCCGGACCGGATGGAGCGAAAAATGCCTTCCATACTGTTGATAGACGATGACGACGATTTCAGCGGGCTGACCTCCGAGTTCTTCACCCGGCGCGGCTATAAAGTGGAACTGGCGACCGGCGGAAAGACCGGCCTGGCCAAGGTGGCCGATTCGCCTCCCGACCTGATCTTCCTCGACATCATGATGCCGGACATGAACGGGATCGAGGTGCTGCGCGAGCTGAGCTCGGATTATGACACGGCTTCCATCCCGGTGCTGGTGATGAGCAGCCGGAACGTGGACGAAGGCCTGCAGAGGATGTTCGCGCAGGAACGCAATTTCAAAGGTTTCGTCGCCAAGCCGCCGAATTTCGACGCCCTGGAGATGAAGGTCGCCGGCCTCATCCGCGGCAGCTAGGGAGCCAGGGGACGTTGTTGAGTTGTTGACTTGTTGAGTTATCCGGTTCTTACGAAGTATAGAGCTTCCCGGCCGGTTCCGCCCGCCGGAGCATCAAGGAGTCGAAGATGAAACAGTTCGGACTCGTTCTATTGGCGGTCGCGCTGGCCTGCCCCGCGCCGGTTCTCGCCAAAAAAAAGCCGGCGGCCGCCCCGAAAGCCGCCAAAACCCGCGTGGAGGCTGCGGCCGCCCCGGCCGCCGCCAAAGCGCAGGCGGAAGCGCCGGCCGCGCCGGCCGCCGCCGAAACACCGACGGAGGCCCCTGTCCTGCCGGCGGTCGAAACACAGGCGGAAGTCCCCGCCGCGGCGGAACAGGCGCCGGCTCCCGTCCCGGCCGCCAAGCCGGCCTTCCGTTCCGCCTGCCAGTACTGTTTCCAGCCGCTGCTGGACGGCTACGCCGGTCTTATCGAGGAGCTGAAACCCTGGCTGGCCGAACTGGAGACGAGCGCCGCGGATTTCGAGGCGACCCTTTCGGGCATACAGAAGGAGATAGACGCCAAGGACGCCGCGATCTCCGCGGCTAAAGAGGGGGCGGACAAGAAAGCCGTTAAGGCAGAGGTTAAGAAGCTCTCGGCCGACCGCAAGGCCCTGCTGAAAAAATACGTATCGGTCAGCGACGAGAAAGAGAAATTCTACAAGCGCTATTCCAAGGAAGTCGCCAAAAGGATAGAGGCGCAGATAGGGAAGGTCCAGCAGATGCTGAGGCAGGTCCAGTCGGCCGCTTCGAGCCAGGGCTAGGACCGGTCCCCGGAGAGAAAAGCATGGAAACAGGCGCGCGCGGACATTACGGGCCCGGCTGAGCCGTTCCGAAGCGCCCCGCCTGCGGCCGCCCCGGCGACGGGGCGGTTTTTTTTACCCCGATTTTACACGGGCGGCGGCGGCCGGTTTTACAAAAAAAGGTATTATTTGGATATGGACGCTCCTGAACATTCTTCCGCTTACCGTTTCCGCCGCGCCCTCAACTGGGTGCCCCTCGGTTTCGCCTATGCCTTCCTTTACATGGGCCGCTACAACCTGACGGTCTCGAAAAGCGTGCTGGGCGACGCCCTTATGACGAAAGCCCAGTTCGGCGAGATCTTCGCCGTCGGCGCCTGGGTCTACGCCCTCTCTTTTCTGAGTTAATTAAAATTCCGTGTTGGTTTTCGTGGCACATTTCTGCTGTTTAAGAAGTGTGCCACGGCTACTTTTCGATGCTCCAGACTCATCCCGCGGTGCCG